>Ga0315535_1001159_pt1 | contig 17915 bp, 19 predicted proteins | sample SalMarSW160220MG_2_FD_203092 | JGI IMG/M metagenome (GOLD analysis project Ga0315535, IMG submission 203092) | Salt marsh sediment microbial communities from the Plum Island Ecosystem LTER, Massachusetts, United States - Salt Marsh Sediment SW1602-20 ... | reverse complement strand
GCATTATTGAATTCATACCGGTGGCGGTGTCGTTCCGAAATACTTGAAATTCCGTATGCTGTGTGGGCAAGGGAATCCTTTTTTATATCACATGGATAAGCGCCAAGGCGCATGGTCCCCCCTTTGTCCGAGGTTATATCCCGTTTTTGCAAAGTTCCGGTCTTGTCGTCATACCATTCCGTCATCAGATATATCACCGGAAACGGCGTATTTTTATCAAACTCCTGGCTGTGGGCGTTTTTCAAGCCTACTAGGTTGCGTGCAAATTCAATGACCGCAATCTGCATCCCGAGACAAATGCCAAAATACGGAATTTTTTCTTCCCTGGCATATTTTGCAGTGCAAATTTTCCCTTCAATCCCGCGAGATCCAAAGCCTCCGGGAACCAATATGCCGTCGGCGTCTCCGACAATCTCTCTACAATTGTTTTCGTGGATCTTCTCCGAATCGACGAACTCGAGGTTTACCCGACAATCATTGGGAATTCCGCCGTGACGGAGCGCCTCATTCAAGCTTTTGTAGGATTCAGTCAAGTCCACATATTTGCCTACAATTGCAATGGTCACAGACGATTTCGGATCTTTGAGCCTCTTGACAATTCTCTCCCAGTTATCCAGATGGGGTGCTCTTGTCCAGATGTTGAGCTTTTCCACAATTTTCTGATCCAGGCGTTCCCTGTGGAATACCAGTGGAACTTCATAAATACATTCCACATCTTTGGCGGTAATCACCTCATCCACCGTTACATTGCAAAATAGCGCTATTTTTGCCTTGATTTCCTGGGGCAGGTATTTGTTTGTGCGGCAGAGGAGGATATCCGGCTGAATACCGATGCTGCGGAGCTCCTTTACGCTGTGCTGCGTGGGTTTTGTCTTAACTTCCCCTGCGGTAGCAATATACGGAACCAGGGTAAGATGAAGATACAGGGCATTTTCCTTGCCCACATCCGTCCTGAATTGCCGTATGGCTTCCAGAAAAGGAAGGCTTTCTATATCTCCTACGGTTCCGCCGATTTCTACGATCACGACATCCACGGAATTGGCTACAAGTTTGATACATCGTTTAATTTCATCTGTAATGTGGGGAATGACCTGGACCGTACCGCCCAGATAGTCTCCCCTGCGTTCTTTGGTGATGACCGAATGGTATATTTTTCCGGTGGTAAAGTTGTTGTCACGACCCAATACGGCGTTGGTAAAACGCTCGTAATGCCCGAGATCCAGATCCGTTTCTGCGCCGTCATCCGTGACATAGACCTCTCCGTGCTGGAAGGGATTCATGGTTCCGGGATCTACATTGATGTAAGGGTCGAGTTTTTGTAAGGTTACGCTAAGTCCGCGGCTTTCTAAAAGTGCTCCGATTGCTGCGGAAGCAAGTCCTTTGCCCAGGGATGAAAGCACCCCGCCGGTTACAAATATAAATTTTGTTTTATTACCCATATGCTGCCTCAGCTTCAGATGAGACCTTTGCAAAACATCCCCTTTTGCTCAATCCCTGCGTCATGCTCAAATTTTAATCCTCGAAATACTCAAAGTATTCCTGTGGTTAAAATGTTCGTATTCCTTGGACTTGAACCCCGGTTAAATATAAAATACGGATTTAACTGGGCAGGCAAAATTGAACGTTTTTCAAAGGTCTCAGAGTTAGGATTGAAACTTACTCATATAGTTTCTTAAAATCCTCAATAGTCTTTTGAACTTCATTCAGATCCTTTTTATTTTCTTGTTCCTGTTCAGCAGGAGGACCCTGAGGATAGAGAGATTTAAGGTGCTTTATATCAAAAAGCTTTTTTGAAAAAGAAGGATTTACCTTTATATTTTGCACGTGAATTTCGCGTACGAGAATGCCGGCCATAAAAAACTCAATCCGCATGGGATACCAGGTATTCTTAACCTTTTGCCATTCGAGATACCGAACCTCTAAACTGTTTTCCCGGCTTTTCCCATCCTTGCTTGTCATTATCCAGCGAAACGGTCTGAATGTGTCCTTATCCAGCCATACCTGAGCAGTGGTTTCATCCGGATATTGGGCGCCTAAAACATATGCCGGTTTTCCTTGAAAGCGCCCCAGGCTTGAAACCGTTGCATCCACACCCAGAAGGGAAAGCTTGTCTTGAAGCATCTTTCCGGGTTTGAAAAGAAGTATGTTTTTATACCGGTCATAACGATTATCTGATTCATCGGCAACCTTTCCGTCAATAACGGTTACGGCCTTGCCTTTTGATAACACATGAATTCTGTGAACCTGTTCTGACAAAGTGTCCGAACGGAACATCTCCGGGAAAACATACCTTAAGGTTTCGCTGAATTCAACCCCGCTCTTTTGCGGAGTGTCATCATGAATTACCAATGTCTGAGAAACCAGAAGGCTTTTGGCTTTCCCAAGATTTTGGGTCATCAGCTTCAGGATGTAAGGTCCGGGCAAGACATAGGCATTTGCCGGTGCATATAAACATATCACTATCGCAACGATGAGAAAAATGACCAAAGACTTATTCAGGTATTGATGCAAAAGAAACCTAGAGTATTTCATCTGCGAACGTGGCTCCGTCTCCAAGTTCCTCTTCGATTCTCATGAGTTGGTTATACTTGGAAATCCGGTCACTGCGGGACATGGAACCGGTTTTTATCTGGCCGCCGTTTACACCCACCACAAAATCCGAAATAAAAGAGTCTTCTGTTTCACCCGATCTGTGAGATATCACCGTGGTGTAGCCGACCTGTTCGGCCATGTCAATGGTATCGAGGGTTTCGGTAACCGTCCCGATCTGATTCAATTTGATCAGGATCGAGTTTGCAATCCATTTTTCAATCCCCTTCCTGAGTAGCTTGGGATTGGTTACAAAAATATCATCGCCAACGATCTGGATTGATCCTTCCATTCGCTCGGTCATCAATTCCCAGCCCTTCCAATCCTGTTCGGCAAGACCGTCTTCTATGCTAAGGATAGGATACCTTTCAACCAAACTTTCATAATAATCGACGAGCGTTTCGGCGTTGAGCTTTTTATTCTCTGACTCCAGAACGTATTTTCCTTTTTTGTAAAACTCACTTGCAGCAGCATCCAAGGCGATCCCGATATCGCTTCCTGGTTTGTATCCGGCGGACTCAATTGCGCTGATAATATATTTTATGGCTTCTTCATGAGATTCAAAGTCCGGGGCAAAACCGCCTTCATCCCCCACGGCGGTGCTGAGCCCTTTGTCTTTAAGTATCTTTTTCAGACTATGAAAGGTTTCTGCTCCCATCTGGACGGCCTGAGTGATGGATTTTGCGCCCACAGGGACAATCATAAACTCCTGTATGTCAAGATTGTTGGCGGCATGGGCTCCCCCGTTTATGATGTTCATCATGGGAAGTGGAAGACATCTGGCGTTAATTCCTCCAATATATCTATAGAGAGGCATCCCATAGGCCAGGGCAGCAGCGCGTGCAGCAGCCATTGATACGCCGAGAATTGCATTGGCTCCCAGCTTGGATTTGTTGGGCGTTCCGTCCAGTTTGATCATGAATTTATCTAATGTACCTTGATCTGCTGCATCCATACCCCGGACGGCAGGTCCGATTTTATCTATTATGTTTTTAACGGCAGTGACAACGCCCTTACCGCCAAACCGCTTTGATCGCTTATCTCGCAGTTCTAAGGCTTCACGTTTTCCTGTGGAAGCTCCCGAAGGAACTGCCGCGCGTCCCATAGCGCCGCAGGAAACAAACACGTCTGCTTCAACTGTAGGATTTCCTCTTGAATCGAGTATTTCCCTGGCTTTTACATCAATTATTTCGGTCATGGTTCCCTCCTTTAAATCTTATTGCTTATTGTTGAGACGGGTACGAATTTTCCACTGGCTTTTATCTCGAGGTTTTTGAATCATCCGACGAGATTCTCATTTTTGCGGCTTGACAAGATAATAATAAATGTTACTCTTCTAATATTATTATGTCAAGAAGCGGGAATACGATAAGCTATTTTATTGTTTGATCTTAAATACAAATTTTGAACCGTTTTTTCAAATTATCATGGAACACTCGGATTTTTATTCTAATGCCCATCTCGTTGTCGCAGCGATAAGGATTCTTAACCACCAGAATTCTACGCCCCCTTCTATGGATCAGGTTTGTGGGATCATATCTTTTACTCTGGAACAAGGCAATTTTATCTGTAAAAAGCTTAAAGAAATTGGGGTGGTTGATGTTGTTGAAGGTGGCTTTGGGACTCGCCTTTTTATCAAAAACCACTTAAAAATAGAAGAAATTCCCAAAGCCAAAAAAAAGGATACGCTTGAAGAATCCCTCAAAGCCTTTCAGAATTCCAAAAAAGATTTTACCCAGAAAATAGAGTCTTTTCAGGCCAAACAGGCAAAAAAGCAAAGGGATCTTTTTGCGGAACTGGAAGAAAAACTGAAAAAAGGCTCGAACAAGGTGTTATAATTATGAAACAGTACCAAGAGGCAATTGAGAAATTTAAAGAGGTGATAAAACAACAACCCGAAAATATCGAGATATGGTGCAGTTGGGGAGTGGCTCTTGTAGAGTTGCAGCAATACCAAGAAGCTGTTGAGAAGTTTGAGAAGGCGTTGGAAGTCAAGCCTGACTTTGTACCTGCGTTGTACGGCTGCGGCTTGGCATTGGTGGCCCTTGGCCGAAAGGAAGAAGCATCCGAGAAATTTAAAAAGGCTAAAGAAATAGATCCCGATAATGCAGGAGATTCAACTTAACCCAGACATTGCCACCCCCTTTTTTTTGAGATAGTATTTGATGAACTCGTAAAAAGTCCGATTTAGACGGTTTCGTAAAAAGTTCAAATTCAAGGCGTGCAAATTTTGTAATCATGAGGCGTACTTTTCGTACGTTGAATGGTTACGAAATGCAGCACAACGCAGAAGTTGGACTTTTTACGAGACCGTCAGTATTTAAGAAAAGATAAAATAAATAAAAGGGCAATGCCGGTGCGAAACTTGAGATGTATTTTCCTAAGGATTTTTTCATCTTCTTAGCGTTGCCATCAGCCGTTTGGGTTCCTTAAAATAACCAAATGCATCAATGATGCTTTTACAAACAACATTCGAAGACAGTAAGGTTTCAACGCAAGCGCCCTCTTCTTGAACCAAAGCAATTCCCAAACACGCTTCTTTTAGCATTAATTTGTCATTATTCCCGTTGCCGATACAAACCGTATAATCTTTCCCGATACCCGAAACATACTCGAGCTTGCTATGGGCTTGATTTTGCTTGGATATCTTTATCAGCTTGCAATTAACATTTTCGAGTTCACGTTCGACAAATCCATAAGTATCAGCGGTAATTACATGAAACGTTATATCTTTGGAAAGCTCATTAATAATCTCACGAACCCCGTCAATCAGCTTTCCGTCAACAGCAATGGTCCCATTGTAATCACACACAACATGTTTGATTTCCAATCTGATATATCCTGGAATATCAATTGTCATCATGAGTTTCTTCCTTATTTATTCGAATATGATATGAACTGAGCGGATTATCTGAGTTTTATGGTCTCAAGGTATTCCTTAACGCTGCCGATGGTTGCGATGAACATCCTTGATCCGGTCATAACCGTGAATACGTCATCCATGTTACCGCAAGTTCTGGCAAATTCCGGTCCTATTACAACTGCAGGCTCCGGTGCGTCGGGTTTTTGGGTCATGGCAGCCACATACATATCCAGACGCTCTTTTAGTATTTGAAAATAATCAATATTATTGCCGATCATCCATCCGGTTGTTGTAGATATGCTCTGTGAAAATTCATGAACCGCCTTCCAGTAACCCTCTAAAAGCTGATTTTTCCGGGCACAATTTTCCAGATAATAGGATATGCTCCAGCCGGTGCTGATAATTTTCAGTATCTGGAGTTCATATTCAACCTTGCCCAGATTGATGTCCGCCTTTTCCGGCAGATATGACATAAGCGTTTTAATATCCTCACGGTTAATGGCAAAGTTAAACAGATCCTCTCCTGCTTTTTCAACGCCTGTTTTTTTCTCTTCTGAATGTTCCATTGTTACATGACCTTATTTTTTTGACCGCATGGGTTATTTCCGAAAAAGGGCGTGCTTTCATGGGATATCAAATTGAGTGTTTTTGTTTCTGACAATCAGGACCGGACAGTGCGCTTTGCGGACTACTTTTTCGGCAACGCTGCCCATGAGCATATGCGAAACGCCGGTTCTGCCATGGCTGGCCATCACAATCAAGTCCATATCTTTTTCCTTGGCCTCTTTGATGATTTCCACAAAGGGCTTGCCTTGCCGTACGGCGGTTTCCACTTTAACGGTCTTTTTGATTTGTTCGGTCAACCTGTTTAGCTCTTCATATGCCTGCTTCTCCATTTTTTCCGCAAGTTCCTGCGGTGTGAGAACAAGGATCTGGTAATGCTCAAATTCTTGAAGATGCTCCACTACGTGCAGCAGCAGAAGTCCAGCATGATGATGAGACGCTAAAAAAACCGCATATTCCATAGCGTTAGCGGAGATTTCCGAGAAATCTATCGGGCATAATATGGTTTTGATTTGCATTTTAAACTCTCCTTTTGATAAGATATGAATAAAATGTTAATGTGCTTGAATCTTATTAACACAGAATTATCATAGGTTAAAGACCTTTTCGACACCCTCGATGTATGTTATATAAACTATCTCCCGGAAAACAAAACCCAAAGAGAGATACTTTTTTACACAATATCTGTATGGAAAAACCAAAACGCGTCAAACATACTTACAGAGGCTGTAACTGGATCATCCTGATTCAAACATTGTTTTTTCTGGTTGTTTTTCCTTCAAATGCTCGGACGGAATCTGTTATTGAAGTCGGGAAATTTTCGGGGGTAAAGGAATTGAACGGTATCCCCCAAGGCTGGGAGCCTCTGACGTTTAGAAAGATCAAAAACCATACCCGATACACACTGGTGGTTGACGAGGGGATACGAGTTGTAAAGGCTGACAGCAACCGTTCATCCTCGGGTTTAATTCGAAAAATCAGCATCGATCCCGCAGAATATCCGATCATCACATGGCAATGGAAAATTACAAACATATTTGAAAAAGGGGATGTCACAAAAAAGCAGGGAGATGATTATCCCGCCCGGATTTATGTTACGTTTGCCTATGATCCGGAAAAACTGAGTTTCATGGAGAAAACCAAATACAAAGTCGCACGCCTTTTGTATGGGGAATACCCTCCGCAGGGTGCAATCAATTACATATGGGGCAGCAAGGCAACGCAAGGAACCGTGGTTCCGAATCCATACACGGAGCGGGCAATGATGATTGTGGTCAGAAGCGGTAAGAAGATGTTAAACACCTGGGTGCGAGAGGAGCGAAACCTTTACGAGGACTACAAAAAAGCGTTTGGCACAGAACCTCCAACCATCTCCGGTGTGGCCATTATGACCGATACGGATAATACCCTGGAATCTGCTGTAACGTTTTATGGGGACATCATTTTCAAAAAGCAATAACATGCGATAAATCATTTGAATCCCTATACAGGGAGAACGCTCCACCACGGCGTGTATCTCTTTCCAACCGACTGAAACGTGTAGCTAATGCCCTTCAAACAGTCAGTGGGTTTCCAAGAGAAACACGCTGTGGCACCGCTGCACCGAAATCAAATACGTTTACCCTGAGACGGGGGCCAAATGTACTCAAAGGCATGTCTAAGATCCCGGGCCCTGTGTTTGATTCTTGATAGTGTCCATCCATAAATGAGGATTTTTGTTCAAGATCAAGGCATGCGAAAAAAATAACCGCAGGCATATAGTTGATATTTCGAGGATTATTTTTTGAGCATAACCCCAGAGAAATAGGCTTCGCATTTCACAGGGCAGGCGCAGAGATTGGGGAAAAAGACCATTTATGGATGAACACTTGCTAATGGGTTGCCTAAAACAGCTGTAATTTGGTGCAGTTGGATGAAAACTGGTGCTTGACACTCTGGCTTGCCTTTGATAATTTAAATGTATTGGCCATCTCAACCGATTAGCTTCCAGATGTTGCGCTCTCCTTGAATTTTAAACACAATTAATTTTCCATACACTACCTTACCGAGTTGCGCCAATGAACTAATTTTGCACCTGCCAATGAGCATGTTATCTTTTATATCAACATGTTCCAGCGGCCCAACCGCAATTGCCCTGTTTAATCTTTCTTTTGCGTAGGATCTAACGTATCTGCAACCACTTGCTTTTCGGAAGCATTTTTCTCGTTTTGTTTTTTTACGGCTGATACTTGTTTTGGGGTAGAAGATGGAAGGGCATCTCGAAGTATCTCAAATTCTTTTAACAGCAAGCGATATTCGGAATCTCTCATTTCTTCCTCAGACTTACCGATTTTTTCGGTTAATTCTTCCAAAACACTTCTAATTCTCTCCGCTCCCAAATAAACTGCACTTTCTAATAATAATAACAGATCTAATGATTTTCCTTCCTCAGTTTCTCCTTTTATCCGTTTTTCTAACACAGCGATCTTATGGTTTATCATAGATGCAAACGCTCGGGCAATTTCTTGGTAGGTCTCCTCGTCTAAACCCAATTGAGATTTGATTTCATTTTTGTCCCTTAAAACCGGTTTTTCATGTTCTAAAGTTTCTCGAACTTTTGACAGGAGATGCTCTTTTTTAAACGGTTTTATAATATAATGTCTGCATCCGGCATCCGCCGCTTTTTTACGTTGTGCATAATCCTCAATGCATTGAAACACGCTGGAATCGCTATGCCCAATGTGGCCCATAATCCAATCTTTTCTCGCAAGACTCGAAATCCTAATGGATATTCAAGAGCGAATATCTCCTCCTCATTTGCCAGGCGTTCATTTCAATCGCTGCTAATCAACCGGCGTGAGGGACTATAAACGCCAAGTGGTGAATGAGGGTGGGGCCATGCTATCTCGTTTATAGAAGTGTTATGAAAATGCATCTGAATCCAAAAAAATACATAATAAATCAAACACATAAAATAATTTTCCCGTTTTGTTTACGCTCAATTAGGCTAACATTTTATTGTAACACTATAAAAAAATAAAGGAATTTTGTGTTATTTATGGTTATAATCGGTTATTATTTTATTTGGCAAGTAAAAATATTGACAATAGATTTTTAATTATTTAACTCAAATAAAAAAAGCATCAAAACTTTTAATTAGCAGGGAAAGGAAAGAAAAATGAGAAGATTATCAATTGCATTAATTTGTCTGGTATTGGTTGTTTGTCTCTTGCCGGTGAGTTCCCCGGCCCAAGAAAAGGTTTTAATAATGGCCACGACCACCAGCACGGACAACACAGGCTTGCTGGATTATCTTGCCCCAAAATTCAAAGAGGCAACCGGCATCGAGTTAAAGTGGACAGCGACAGGCACCGGTAAAGCACTCAAATTAGGTGAGAACTGCGATGTGGACATTCTTATGGTTCATGCGCCGCCGGCCGAGAAAAAATTCGTGAGCCATGGATTTGGTGTGGATCGTCGTGAAATCATGTACAATGATTTTGTTATCATCGGACCTGCAGAGGATCAGGCTAAAATTAAGGGGAAATCAATTAAAGATGCATTACAGACGATTACGTCGAAACAGGCTGTTTTCGTCAGCCGGGGCGACAATTCCGGAACACACAAAAAAGAACTTTCGTTGTGGAAGGCCGCAGATGTTCCGGCTCCTGATAAGGAAAACTGGTACGTTCAGACCGGCCAGGGTATGTTGGCGACCATCAATATTGCTGCGGAACGCAATGGGTATACCATGACCGACCGAGGGACCTACATTAAATATGAAGACAATCTCAAAGGGAATCCACCGCTTAAAATTTTAGTGCAAGGAGACGCGGTATTGCTCAATCAGTACAGCGTGATCGCCATAAATACCACGCATTGTCCCAAGGCTAACTACGACATGGCCAAGCAATTTATCGAATGGATCGGCGGGGCAGAAGCGCAGCAGCTGATAAAGGATTTTAAACTGTTAGGAAAACCATTATTTACACCCAACGCGAAAATGTAGTTATCTGTCCAATCCGGAATTGTCATGGATTTCATATTCGAAGGATTTTTCGAAGCCTATAAGTTATTGGTGAGCGGTAACGCTGAAACCTATTCCGCGATCCTTGCCACTGTAAAGGTATCAAGCGGTTCCATCGCATGCAGCCTGCTACTGGGGATTCCGCTTGGGTTTTGTCTCGGCTATTTCGACTTCAGCGGAAAAAAAACCCTGAGGACAATTGTGGACACGCTGATGGCGTTACCCACCGTATTTATCGGACTGCTTGTTTACGCATTTATAACCCGTCGCGGTCCTCTGGGAAACTTCGGTCTGCTGTTCACCTTGCCCGGTATTGGAATCGGCCAGACGATTTTAGCATTGCCCATCGTAATTGGTCTGAGTGCTACTGCGGTGGAAAGCATGGATCAAAAGCTTCGAATTACCATCATGTCAATGGGAGCCAATCGGAGGCAGCTTTTTTTGACCAGTTTATGGGAATGCCGGCACGGCATCCTGGCAGGTGCGATCGCTGCTTATGGACGCGTTATGACGGAAGTCGGGATTTCCATGATGGTCGGGGGCAACATCAAGTGGCATACGCGCACCATTACCACGGCTATCGCACTGGAAACAAACAAGGGACAATTTGGTATGGGGGTCGCCCTTGGTCTGGTACTGTTGGCCATTGCGTTTTGTGTTAATCTGTCCGTCTCATTTTTACGTCGAAGGTATTAAAATTGCATCTGCCCATCTATGAGATCCGATCACTCGAACATTCATACGGCGGTCAACCTGTTCTGTCGATTAAGCATTTAACCGTTAAACAGGCTCACATCGTCGGACTCATCGGTCCAAATGGTAGTGGGAAAAGCACGCTGTTGCGATTGTTGGGTCTGATAGAAAGACCCACCCATGGAGAAATTTTTTTTAACGGCCTCCGGGTTGAACCGTTTTCAGATGAAGCCAGATTTCTTATCACACTGCTCCCGCAAGAGCCCTTTCTTATGAAACGCAGCGTCTTTAGTAACGTTTCTTATGGTCTTAAGTTAAGGGGAAATGGCAGGGATATCGTGGATAAAGCCAACCGGGCGCTTTCTCTGGTAGGCTTGGATAGTAAAGATTTTGCCCGACGGCCCTGGTATGCCCTGTCCGGAGGAGAAGCTCAGCGTGTGGCGTTGGCAGCAAGACTGGCATTAAATCCCAAAGTTCTTTTATTAGATGAACCAACAGCCAGCGTAGATGCAGCCAGCGCACAGCTTATTAAAGAGGTAACGCTTCGGGCACGCCGGGAATTGGGCACCACGCTCATTGTTGCCAGTCACGATTGGCAGTGGCTTTATGAGATCTGTGATGAAATCTTGCATTTATTCAAAGGTAGAATTTTTGGAAGAGGCCGCGAGACAATAATCTTCGGCCCCTGGCAAAAGTTGGGAACGGGGATATGGGGGAAAATATTATCCGACAAGCAACAACTGCCGGTGCCGCCCCCTCCAAACCAGGAGGCTGCTGCTGTAATTCATGTCTTGTCTGTCAGCGAAGACCGATCAACCATTGCCGGTGAGGGTATTGTCCTGAGCGGCACGGTTTCCCGGCTCAGCCTGGAAAGAAAAACCAGCCAGTTATTTGCAACTATTCTTGTCGGGGATCTTCCTTTCAAAGTGGGGTTAGATATTCAACAGGGCAAGGAACATACCCTATTTCCGGGAAGAACCGTATTTATCCGTTATCGCCTTGACCAAATCAAATGGATTTAAATGAATATACCGAATTATTTCTAAAAAATAAGGATGCTCCTGGCTTAAAATCGATACACAGGTCAACTTATAATCTAATGTATGTTTTTACCGATGGCCATTCACTTATTTCTTAGGAAAATACTTCACACCGCCTATATTCTCAAAATCTGAATCTTGAGTCCAAATGGTAGCGACGAATTCTTTTGCTGTTGCGAGAATAATGCTGTCAGCCATTGGAAGATTATGCTGCAGACTTAGTTTTGAGGCAGCAATCGCCAGTGTAGCTGTTAGATCCACAACCGTTCCTTTTCCCATAGCAACGGCTGCTTGTAACGCTTCATTCTCACCGGACTCTCGAAGAACTACCTTGAAGACCTCATATATGGTTACCGTTGGAACAACAAGCGAAGGCGCGTTATTCAAAGGGGTTAGGAAATATTTGGCATTCGGCTCATCCGCAAAATATGCAAGCCAGCCTGAAGAATCGACAATATTCATACTCTATCTGCCTCTCGTTCGAACTCTGTATTTATGCCTTTCAGAAACCCGCGGAGCTCTCTAATATCTCGTTCTGGAATAAGTTCGATTCGCCCATCATATTCTATAACCTGCATTTTTTGACCGGGTTGAAGATGCAATGCCTCCCTGATTTTTTTGGGTATAACGACTTGATATTTTGGTGATACAGTCACGGTTTGCATGCCAAAACCTCCATCGATATTATTTTGTAATACAATAACATGATCGATAAGGCTTGTCAATTTCATTTATGGCCAACGAAGATCTGAAGTGCCGTTTGCGACTTCCCTTTGACCTGTTCTTGAACGGTAGGCGAGGCTCGCCGCCACCCGGGGGCAGGATAATCTTGTCCTCCGAAGCGACCCATACAAAACGTGACTGCGATTTACTCCTCTTGTAGGCGGGGACCCGAAAACGGCGCACATGAAAACCACAACTCATCAAGAGCTGCTCGAATTTCTTACTCGGCTCAGCCGACCACACAGCCAGACATCCCTGTTTGCGCAGTGCGCGGCGACAGGCCCGAATTCCTTCACGACCGTACAGACGGCGGTTTCCTGAATAGGTCATCGCGCTGGGACCATTATCTATATCCAGCAGGATCGAATCGAATCTGCCCTTGGAACGTGAGATAATTTCGACGATATCGCCCGTCTTGAGGTCAACTCGTTCGTCCCCCAGCGGCCAGCCGTTGAGTTCCCCGAAAAACTCACGATTCCATTCGACTACAGCACTCAACAGTTCACCCACCACCACTTGAGCGTGGGGGCTGAGCATGTCGAGAGCCTGGCGCAAGGTATAGCCCATACCCAATCCGCCGATAAGTATGCTGGGCGCCTTGCGACCAGCCAGATGCGCACAACCCAGCCGCGCCAGCTCCAGTTCCGACTCATGTTGGCGACTGTGCATCAAATCCTGACCGTTGATCATGATTGAGAAATCACGGTCATGCTGATAAAGCACCATCTCGCCTCCGTCCGGGGTCCGGGCTGTAGCTATTTTAACTCTCGGGTTCATTGTTCCATCATAACATTTGCAAATAAGCTGCGTGCCTAAAGCATTTCGGATCTGCACGGCTTTTACGGTAAACCGGTAAGTTTCTTCACGTCAGCTTCATTTGAATTGTCAGAATTTTTTCTCTTTATTTTTTTCTTTTGTCTTTTAAATAAATTGCCTTTGAGGGTCCATCGCCAACAGCTCTTTCTTCGATTTGGAATAGCTTTGTTGCTGATGCAAGTCCCCCCAACTTTTTGTAACCATAGTTTCGCGGATCAAACTCTGGTGCCTGCTTGGCAATGTTACTACCCACGGCTGCAAGATGAGCCCAACCAGAATCGTCCGAAGATGCCTCAACAGCGTTTCTTAATAAATTAACGAGTTTCGTGTTTTTCTTAAGTTCGCTGGTTGTCTTGCGTTTTATTTTCTCACTATAATCATCTTTGGAGCGTAGCACTTCAGTGAAAACAAACTTATCACACGCAGAAACGAATGCTTTAGGGGTTTTTTCCTCCCCGAATCCATATACAAAAAGACCGGCTTCCCTTATCCTTGACGCTAACTTAGTGAAATCACTATCGCTGGATACGATGCAAAAACCGTCAAATTTGCCCGTGTAAAGTAAATCCATTGCGTCAATTATCAATGCACTGTCGGTTGCATTTTTCCCTGAAGTATACCCAAATTGCTGTATGGGCTGTATTGAATACTGTAAAAGAACTTCCTTCCAACCTTTAAGGCCTGACAGCGTCCAGTCACCGTAAATTCTTTTTACATTAGCTGTCCCATACTTTGCGATTTCCGATAGTAGCCCGTCAACAATAGAAGGTTGGGCGTTGTCTGCATCTATTAATACGGCCAATTTTTCAATTTTTTCGTCTGACATGTTTTCCCTTTTATGTTTTGGTGTGATTCAACCAACAAAGGAACAGCAGTAATCTGTTATTCTTTTGACCCTTAGTCCGAATTTGGATTGAGCAGGAACTTCGAAAGCTTCTCCATCTTTAATTGTTTTCCATCCTTCCTCTTCCGGCAATGAAACTTCAAGATCCCCAGAAATAATTTCTATGATTTCTTTATCATCCGTATTGAATTCATATTCCCCGGGAAGCATTATTCCAAGGGTCTTTCGGGACCCATCTGGAAAAACAACAGAGCGACTGGTAACCTTTCCATCAAAGTAAATATTTGCTTTTTTAATTATCGTGACCTCATTGTATTCAGACATGAACCTCTCCTCTCAATTAGAAAAATTATGAAACATAACGCTGAAATTGAGCTGACACAAACGCCGGCGGGTGTCAAGGTAGCTGTCACCTGAGCCATAGGTTTGACCGCCTTCTTTTAACATTAAGGGTAGCAAGCAATTACTTGGGAGTTTTAGAACTTTTTTAGTTTATGGTAATCGATTGCCGAAGCATAATCGACCAAATCATTTTCACTGACATTTCGTCCCTCAATATTTACAAGGTATTTTTTTGCTACAACAATATTTATTTCTCCATTTTTTCCTGATGGTCGGTATTTTATAATAGCGTTTTGCTTTTTTATTTTTGTTAATTTACCGCCATCCGCTGAAGCGTAAGCAGGGTTAGATAAAACCATAATTATAGATTGAATGCCGGGGGAATCAACAATTATTTCTACCGTAATAGAGCCCTGATCTTTACGATACGTCCTTTTGACTGAAATCATTCCGCCAAGGATTCCTGTAACACCAGCCTGGGATTTAATATCCTCTGCAGTCCAGTCGGATAATGGGTCTGGCAAAAATACTTCCAAATTGCTACTGCGTTTTTGACGTATAAGTTGGGAAGCATAGTCGAGGCTATTGGCAGCTTCAACGAAATCACCTTCTTTATAATATTCCATGGCTTCTTCAACGGAATCGCTAACTTCATCAGCCCAAACTAAACCAGAGGTGAAAAATAATAAACCTATAAATAAAGCTATTAAACATATATAGAAAATTTTATGCGTTCGAATCATCTTAACCTCCTTATCAAGTTGTTTTTAATTATTCCCGGCCGGTAGCTTGATCCCTGCAGGGAGTTTAAACGGGAGTTGGGAGCCGGATTTCTTAAATTCGATCTTCACCACGGATTCAAATGGGAAAAAGCAACTTATGTTACGAATTTCAGTTCCAGCGATTTGATGACGCCACGCGATTCATCATCAGTACAAATTCTTCATCGATACGACGTATCTTTTACCAAATCTTATATGAAGTTGCAATAAGCCAAAGAACGTAGAGAAGAACAACAGGGAAATTATTTTAATTTGTTCACATGGAAACGACTCAACCTTGCCTGCTCTTAAATCTCAATTATTCAATCACGATGAGAAAGCAATCATTAATTTTTAAACTCGTAACCCCGAAGGAAAATGAATTTTGTGCCCTGTTTTGTTACTTGCTATCCATGACCCAAACTCCCTGCCAGGCATCTGGCAGAGCTTCCATAATTGTCCGGCATTTTTTTGCGTATGCCGCCGCAGGAGGATCAAGTTTTTGGACGGTTGAAAATATTTCCAGCGCCTGTGAGAATTCGCCTTTGTAGAACAATTGTAAGCCTTGGGAGAAAGTCTCTAATATCTCCTTTCGGGCCTCATATTCCTCGGCGATCATGGGTTCATAAACGACAATCGGTTCCCTGCGGCCGACCACGGCGATTCGTGCAAGCTCCCTCACCGTCAGAATATCTCCCAGCAAGTCCCGTGTGAACTGGGAAATCATGGTGTAGGTGCCGAACTGTTTGTTTGCCCCTTCCAGCCGTGCGGCTATGTTTACGGCATCCCCGATCATGGTGTAGTCGAACCTGGTATGCGAGCCCAGGTTGCCGACAACAACCGGACCGGTGTTAATGCCGATGCGCATGAACATTTCCTTGCCGATCCGCTCCTTGAATCCCGGACGCATTTCTGCAAGAACTTCCTGACAGCGAATTGCCGCACGAACGGCCCTAACAGCGTGCTCCGGTACTTCCAGGGGCGCATTCCAGAAGGCGATAATGGCGTCTCCCTCATACTTGTCTACGGTACCGTTTTCTTCATGAATGATGTTGGTCATTGCTGAAAGGTAGTCGTTTAAAAGTGCAGTCAATTCCTTGGGATCTAAGCCTTCGGAAATAGATGTAAATCCCTGAAGATCTGAAAAAAAGATGGAAAGAACTCTACGTTCACCGCCCAGCTTCAGGCGTTCCGGGTTTTGGATGAGTTGCTCGATGACCGCCGGGCTGAGGTACTGTTGAAAGGCATTTTTGATGAACCGCTTTTGTTTTCCCTCGGTTGCATAATTAAAGACAAGGGCCAAAGCCATGGTGAATGCAACGGATGTTTCTTGAACAACCAATGGGAGCCATAGGCCGTGAAGATATGAACCAAATGAAACAAAAACCGGAATAGAGAAAAAAACAAGACCCACGGTCACGCTTCCTCCAGGGCTGCTGAAAACAGAGGCTAAGATTGCGCAACAAAGTGCCAGGGAAAAAACAATTGTTATGGTCAGCCATGTCAAAGACCGGCGCATAAAATCACCGGAAAGAAAGTTGTCCAACAAAGTAGCCTGAATTTCCACTCCGGGATAAACCCCATCAACCGGAGCGGAACGAAGATCATACAGCCCGGGAGCAGAGAAGCCGAAGAACACGTATTTGTCCCTGAAGGCATTTTCATCTCGGATAGTGGGCGTTTCACCCCTGAGAAACCGTATTTCGGATTGTAATACAGCGGCTGCGCTGTAAGCCTGGTGTGTGCCGGAAATTCCCCGATAGTTTAAAACAGCATTGCCTTGTGGATCTATGGGTACAATTTTCCCGTCAACAATCAGTTTGCCGGACTTAATTTTCATCTGAACATCGGGGTTTGCTGCCAGGTAGACCCCGAGTCCGAGTGTGGGCAGAATTTTATTGTCGAACACACAAAAAAGTTTAATGCTCCGGTAGATTCCGTCCGGATCAGGATCGAGATGAACATTACTCAGAACGGCGGCATTTGTGGCCAGCTCTTGGATGGGCATGGTTGCCCGTTGGAAGACCATATTTCCAGAATTCGTCGGATTCAGCCATTTATCCAGTCCAATAACGTTGAACTCAGGCGCTGGGGTTTGGGCCGGCCATTTTGTGTCACTACCGGTTTTTTCCCCCAAAAAAACAGCACCTGCAAAATGGCCAAACTCGGAAATAGACCTGCCCAGGGCAGCGTCGTCCTCGATACCGTAAATAGAGGGCTCAGTAAAGAGCACGTCGAAAGCCACGGCTTTGGCCCCGTTTCTGCAACAATACTGTAATATGGCGCTGTAAATTTCTCTGGGCCAGGGCCAGTTCCAGCCGTTTTCGTTCTTGGCCCAGTCAAGACTGTTCTGGTCCAGCAGGATCAGCCGGATATTGTCCGTGGCCTTGCCCGGCTTGGCCATAATCGAGGCCCGCAAATCCCATGTTTTGCTTTCCCAAATGTCGAGCCAGCCTAAACTCCAAAGCGACAATGCCAGAACAGCCCCGGATATTCCTATGATCAGACTATGGATGGACTTTTTCCCGGAGATTGATCGCCACGCCATTTTTTTTAATTATTCCCTAAAGCCGCCAAAAACCTTTTCTGTCTGGCTTTGGGCCTTTTGACCTCGGCATAATTGCCGATGTGTTTTTGAATGTCAGCGATTCTGCTGGCCGGTGAAGGATGTGTT
>Ga0315535_1001158_pt1 | contig 17922 bp, 15 predicted proteins | sample SalMarSW160220MG_2_FD_203092 | JGI IMG/M metagenome (GOLD analysis project Ga0315535, IMG submission 203092) | Salt marsh sediment microbial communities from the Plum Island Ecosystem LTER, Massachusetts, United States - Salt Marsh Sediment SW1602-20 ... | reverse complement strand
TGAGTTCCGTATAAGGTAGTCTTCCGTTAGATGAGTTCTCCACCAACAATCTCCCTTTGCGCTGACATCCTGGCAGCCAGCCGCTGATTATGAGTGGCTACAACCATTGCCGTTCCTATTTCTCTGTTCAATTTCGCCAGGAGGTCGGCGACTTCTTCCCCTGTTTTCCAGTCCAGATTTCCAGTGGGTTCATCTGCCAGGATCAACCGGGGTTTCATGATAAGCGCTCTTGCAATGGCCACCCTCTGCTGTTCTCCTCCTGACATTTCTCCGGTCCTGTGATTCAGCCGGTTCCCCAGACCCACCTGGCGCAGGACATCTTCAGCCAGGTTCATCGCCCTCTTTAGGGGGTGACGGGCGATCAAGGCGGGCATCATTGCATTTTCCAGGGCATTGAACTCTGGAAGCAGGTGATGAAACTGAAAGACAAACCCGATCTCACGGTTCCGCAAACTGCAAAGTGCCGGTTCATCCATATCCCCGACTTTTCGATCTGCAAAGAAGACAGTTCCTTTCGTGGGAGGCTCGAGGCTTCCCATGATATGCAGAAGTGTGGATTTACCCACTCCTGAGGCCCCTATGATTGCCAGGCTTTCACCGGCTGCGAGGTTCAGATTGATTCCCTTCAGCACTTCAATGGAATCCCCGAGGTGCGAGTACGTCTTATAAATATCTTGCAGCACCAGCACGGCTTTCCTCACTACTCGTATCTCAGGGACTCAACAGGGTTGAGCCTTGAAGCATACCAGGACGGATACAAGGTGGCTAAAAAAGAAATCGCCACCGCCGCCAGAGAGACAAGAACAACGTCCGTTGTCTCCACGTGAACCGGAAGAGTTGAGATATAGTAGACATCTGACGGAAGCGAGATGAATTTGTACCTGGACAACAGATGACAAAGCCCGAGGCCGAACCCAAGCCCGATCATGGTTCCCAAGACGCCGACAAATAAGCCTTGGAGCATGAAAATTGACATGATACTCCTGGCGGAAGTCCCCATGGTTCGGAGAATGGCTATGTCCTTACTCTTTTCCATAACGACCATGACCAGCGTGCTGATAATATTGAGGGCACCCACGAGGACAATCATCGTCAGGATGATGAACATGGTGACTTTTTCCAGCCTGAGCGCGGCAAAGAGACTCCTGTTCATGGCTTTCCAGTCTTTTGTCCAGTAAGGATATCCCAGACTTTTCTGGATGTCTCGGGCTATCTCACCAGATCGATCCAGGTCATTGACTTTCACCTCCACTCCGGTGACCTTATCCCCCATTCCCAAAAATGCTTCGGCTTCCTTGATAGATATATACACCATTGACGCATCATACTCATACATACCCGAATCAAACAACCCTACTATGCGATATTTCCGGGTGTTGGGAACTCTGCCCAGGGGAGTGAGCCTGCCCTCCGGAGATACCAGCGTCAGGGTATCACCCGGATGAACCGCAATCTGTTTTGCGAGCTCTTTGCCGACGATCACCGTGGGCAAACCTCCTGAATCCTGATCGAGAGACGACACGGTTGTCCCCTTGACCATTTTACTTAGTGTCAATACGCTCCCCACCGTCGCGGGATCAACCCCTCTCAAGATGGCCCCGGATGTATTTCCGGCGTTGCTGACCATGATCTGGCCGTAGATAAACGGGGTGGCCCCCGTCACTCCACTCACTCTTTCAACCCGGTTCATGACAGAGGTATATCGGTCAAAGGCGCCGCCATAACTCAATACAATCACAGGAGAATTGACTCCGAGTATTTTTCCCATAAGATCGGCCCGGTATCCATTCATCACTGAGAGGACAACGATCAGGGCGGTGACGCCCACCATAACTCCCAGGATCGAGATAATCGAGATAATGGAGATAAAGGTCTGCTTCCGCTTGGCGCGCAAGTATCTCAGTCCCAGGAAAAATTCAAAAAACATATCGTGACTAGTCCTGTCTGATTTTCATGAGAGGGAAAAGGATAACGTCTCTGATGGAAGGCGAATCCGTCATCAGCATGATAACTCGATCAATGCCGATTCCTTCCCCGGCCGTGGGCGGCATGCCGTACTCCAGGGCCGTGACATAATCTTCATCCATGAACAGGGCCTCTTCATCACCCTTTTCCCGGAGAGCCACCTGATTTTCAAACCTTTTTCTCTGATCGACGGGATCATTAAGCTCCGTGAACCCATTGGCAATTTCCCAGCCCCCGATGAAGAGCTCAAACCGGTCTGTCAGATCGGGGTTCTGATTATTCCGCCGGGAAAGCGGAGAAACATCGGTTGGATAGCCCACAATAAAAGTGGGATTTATCAGCGCAGGTTCAACAAGCACGTCAAAAAGCTTGGTTAAGAGCTTTCCATAACTGTCTTTTTCTGAAACATCTATCCCATGTGCACGGGCCGTTTCAGCGGCACGATCCCGGTCGCTGAATTCCTTCTCTTCCATCCCTCCTATCTGATGAAGGGCGTCTTTGAGTGAAATTTTTTTCCATGGCCGGGTAAAATCAATCTGCCTGCCCTGGTAGGTAATCTTTCTTCCTCCGTGAAACGAGTGTACGAGGCCGGCGAACAATTCCTCCGTTATTGCAATAAGGTTTTCATATGTTGCATAGGCCATATAGAATTCAATCATGGTGAATTCCGGGTTGTGCTTTATGGAAATGCCTTCGTTTCTGAAATTCCTGTTGATTTCAAAAACCCGTTCCAGCCCCCCGACCACCAGTCTTTTCAAATACAGCTCCGGCGCCACCCGCAAATAGAGAGGCATGTCGAGCGCATTATGATATGTCTTGAATGGTTTCGCCGTGGCTCCGCCGGGAATGGGTTGCATCATCGGTGTTTCGACTTCGATAAAATCCTTTTCAATAAAAAAATCCCGGACCGCCTGAATGATACGCGCTCTCCGGACAAAAACATCCCTTACTTCTTCATTGACAATGAGGTCAAGATACCGCTGCCGATACCGCGTTTCAACATCGGTCAACCCGTGCCATTTTTCCGGAAGCGGCCGGAAGGACTTTGAAAGAAGCCTGAGGTCTTCTGCAAGCAAGGTCAATTCTCCGGTCCTGGTGCGGAAAAAAGGACCTTTCACCTGAACAAAATCTCCGATATCCATGAGCTTGAAGAGGTCAAAGTTTTCGGGGCCCACCTTGTCTTTGCGGATATAGCACTGCACGCGCCCGCTCCTGTCCTTCAGATGAAAAAAAGAGGCCTTTCCGAAGTCCCGCCGGGACACAATCCTTCCGGCGAGCGAGTACGCAGTTCCGGCTTCTTTCAGTTCGTCTTCTCCAAGGTCCTCGGAACGGTCAAGTGCTTCAGAGATACTCATATCAATGTCGCCACCGGAAGGAAAGAGATCGAGCCCCATCTCAATGAGTTTCCGGGCTTTGTTCATTCTTTCAGTCACTACGGAGCTTTCTTTTTGCATTGCCGTGTTCCCTTTGGATAGAGCGCCGCTGAAAAGCGCCCAGGCACAAATCACATTGACCACGAAGGAGTTTCCATCCGGATTCCCCTGAAAACCTGCGCAAATTAAACAGAAATTTCTAGTCCACTTAGGCGCCATAGTCAAGACAAAATGCCTTTTTTGCCCATTTGCTCCCCATTTGCATGCACGCAAGGCAGAATGTCTGCGGGGAAGACGGTTCCGGCAGACATCAAATTTCAGCTTGCAAATGAAGAAACAATCAGTTAATGTTTTTTATTGTATTGTCAGGATATCGGGTATAATTTTGGGGCTTGCGCCTGAATTGTATTGGTTGGTGGTTGCTAGAGATTAACATTCAACAAAAGGGGGTAGTCATGAAGAAGCTTTTCATTTTAGCCGCGGTTTTTATGTTTTGTGTGACTCTTGTTCCGGGGGCGTATGCTCAACCTCTCAAGGTCGGCGCCCTCATGTCCATGACCGGTCCGCTCAAGGAATTTGGACCCAATATCCTCAACGGGGCCACGCTTGCTGCGAAGCAGATGACCGACGCAGGATTCGCCATTGATGTCATCAGTCAGGATACGCAGACATCGGCGATCCCCGGCGTGAACGCAGCCAAGAAACTTGTCCAGATTGATAAAGTTCCCGCAATTGTCGGGGCCATTTCCAGTGGAATTACAGTCCCTGTGGCCGAGTCCGTCACCATACCAAACGGCGTCGTGCTGATTTCGCCGTCTGCCACGTCTCCATTGATCAGCGTGCTTCCCGCCGACCAGGGAAAGGATTTTCTCTTCAGGACCTGCCCCTCAGATGCCCTCCAGGGCGTTGTCCTTGGGCAGCTCGCGGCCACTTTCAATAAGACCGCGTCGGTCATCTATGTGAACAATCCGTATGGACAGGGCCTTGCCGAGCAATTCAAGAAATCCTTTGAATTCCGGCACGGGAAAGTCCTGGCCATGGTTCCAATCGATGAAAAGGCGGCCGAATCCTACACCGCGGAACTCAAGAAGGCCCTGGCGGGAAAACCGGACAGGCTCTGTGCCTTCACGTATCCCGAGCATGCCAAGATATACCTCAAGGAGGCCATCGAGTTCTTCCACTACAAGCACTTCCTTTTCTGTGACGGCACCAAGTCAGAGGATATCATCAAGGCATTGGGTGCGAAGAATGTTGAAGGTCAGATGGGTACGGTGGCTGGTTCCCCGACCGGCCCGGCACTGGACCTTTTCAACGCCGATTACAAAGCAGCATATGGAAAGCTTCCGCCGCTTCCCTATATCACCAATGCGTATGATGCTATGGCGGTGATCGGGCTGGCTGCCTATGCGACAAATCTCAAGGGACTCCCTCTGACGGGCGCGAACATCAGGGACAACCTGCGTGTGGTGGCAGATCCCCCGGGTGAAACTATCCTGCCTGGTCAGTTCAAAAAGGCCTTTGATCTCTTGAAAGAGGGCAAAAAGATCAACTATGACGGCGCAGGAGGTTCCGTGGACTTCGACAAGAATGGCGATGTGCAGACCCCTATCGATATCTGGAAATATTCCAACGGCAAGATCGTAACCGTAAAGTCGGTATGGCCTATTCCAAAAATATAACAATCCCTGATCGGGCAGGAGGAGGGCCCATGCCCTCCTCCTGCCACGGCTGGATCGCGTACCAACCTCAACCCTCCAAGCCCGCCATGAGGGGCCCTATCTTTTCCATCTTCTGATCATCAGTCACGGGAAACATATCCATTAATCGACCGCCGAACATGACCCCAATCCGGTCGGAAAGGGTCATCGCTTCTCTGAGATCTCCGGTTATCAAAAGGATGCCTGCCCGCTCTCTTGCCTTGAGCAGGATCTTCCACACATCTTCCGTGGCGCCGATATCCAGTCCCTGGGTAGGCTGTTCCGCCACGATCAATCGAGGTCTCCGGAAAAATTCTCTCGCCAGGACCATTTTCTGGAGGTTTCCGCCGGAGAGCTGCCTTGCTGTTATGCTGCTGTTTGGCGCCTTGATGGCAAATTTTTCTATGAGTTCTTCCAGCTTTTCTGCAGCCTTCGTTCTCTTGAGCCACGGTCCCGTGGAAAATCCTCCGCGGGTGGTCAAGAGGAAATTATCGACCAGATCGAGATCCAGGCACGAGGCGACACCAATTCTGTCCTCGGGAATGTAACTCAAACTGGCATCCCATCTCTTTTTGGAAAAGAAATGCGTCCAACTCTCCCCCAATATCCTGATTTCTCCCTCGAGAGGGACCTGAAGTCCGCAGACGACTTCCACGAGGCGCTTCTGTCCATTTCCCGCTACACCCACTATTCCCAGGATTTCGCCCTGCCGAAGGTCGAAATTGATATCATGCAGCACACTGTCTTGGAGTTTTCGTACGCGGAGAACAACCTGTTTCGGCTCCAGCGACTCCCGCTCCACCTTCAACAGAACCGCCCGCCCCACCATGCGCTTCGCAAGCTCCGCCTTGGATGAAACCGATTCAGCGGGCATTTCGTCCACGACGCTTCCTTTCCGCAGGATCGCAATTTCGTCTGCGATTTCCATGACCTCTTCCAGCTTATGACTGATGAATACGATGGCCTTCCCTTGCACGGCCATGGCCCGCATTGCGTCAAACAGCTGTGAGATCTCCTGCGGGGTGAGAACTGCGGTCGGCTCATCGAAGATGAGGATTCGGCTCTGTCTATAAAGGAGCTTCAGGATTTCGACCCGTTGTCTTTCTCCCATGGACAGGCTCGAAATCCTCGCGAGAGGATCAATTTTCAGGCCATAGGTTGTTATCAGATCATCAACCTTCGCCACCATATCCCGTTGTCTGAGCCAGAAACGGTCTTTCCGCCCCAGGAAGATGTTTTCAGTAACGGTCATGGCATCCACCAGCATGAAATGCTGGTAGACCATTCCAATACCGGCTCGAATCGCCGCTTTCGTGCAGTAGTTCTTCTGAGGAGCGCCGTCGATAATTATTTGTCCTGCTTCAGGCTTCAGCCGGCCTGCGAGGATACTCATCAGAGTGCTTTTTCCTGCGCCATTTTCTCCCAGCAGGGCCTTTATTCTCCCTGCCTTGATATCGAGTGTTATGTCCCTGTTGGCCTTTACGTGACCAAATGTCTTGCTTACGCCTTCAAGCCGTACCAGGAGAGCGGAGTCTGAGATCATCTATCGTCCTTCGCACGGCCGATTATCGGCTGCACAAATTGGGATTCTGAATCCCAGGGAAATAGGATCCAGGTGTCCTGGCTGACCTCCGTTATAAAAGTATCCACCAACGGTCTCCCTGCGGGTTTGGCATATACCGTGGCAAAATGGGCCTTGGGAAGCATATTTCTCACGGTCCTGGCGGTCTTCCCTGTGTCGACCAGGTCATCAATGATTAGCCATCCCTGGCCATCTCCCTCCACTGCCTTGAGGATCTCAATTTCTCCGGTCTGGTCTTGCCAGTCATAACTGGACACGCACACCGTGTCCACCAGGTGAATGTCCAGTTCACGGGCAATGATGGCTGCCGGAACCAATCCGCCCCTGGTCACAGCAATGATGCCCTTGAAAAAATCCCCATCCAGGAGCCTCCAGGCAAGGGCCTTGGAATCCCTGTGCAACTGCTGCCAGGAGATTGGATAGGTCTTTGTATAGTAACTCCTGTTGCCTTCCATATATACTCCTCCTTTGAATCCTTCTCATCATGGTCTTCCTGATGGTACTGATGGACCCGCCCTCATTCTACCGGCTCAAAATTGACTCCGAGGACGGCCGGCGCATCACTTCCCTCTGCCTTCCATGAGGAAAGCACGAGCACGAGAACGGTCAATGCGTATGGCAGCATTAGAAGCAGAGAAGAAGGTAGGTTCGTCCCCGTTGCCTGCAGCCGCAGCTGGAATGCCATCACTCCTCCGAAGAGATACGCCCCGAGCATTGCCCGGCCTGGCTTCCAAAAGGCGAAAATGACCAGAGCAACGGCAATCCAGCCTCGTCCGGCTGAAAGACCGTTTGCCCAGAGATGCGTGTAGGCGAGGGACAGGTACGCACCGCCAAGCCCTACCAGGAAGCCCCCCGCGAGAATCCCTCCCCACCGGTACGCCATGACACCGAGACCGCCGGCTGATCCTGCCTCCGGGTTCTCACCCATTGCCCGGAGGCCAAGGCCCCATCTGGTATATCGGAGAAAAATCCAGACAATAAACGGCACAAAATAGGAAATATAGACAAGCATATCGAGCCTGAACAAAATTGCTCCCACTATCGGAATTTTTGAAAGGTAGGGAACAGGCAACATCCCGAATCCAGCCGCGGCCTTCCCCACATAAGGAGTGCCGAGATAATTTGCAAGGTTGGTCCCAAGGATAGTGATCGCAAGACCCGATACAACCTGGTTTCCCCGAAACACCAGGCACACCAGGCCATGTATTCCGGCAATGAGGGCGCCGAAAACTCCTCCTGCAACAAAACCCATGATTGGATTCCCCGTGTACATGGAAACCAGGAAACCAGCCAGGGCGCCCACCATCATGATACCTTCAACTCCCAGGTTCAGCACCCCGGACTTTTCAGTGATGATTTCTCCAAGGGTCGCGTATAAAATGGGCGTGCCGGATTGCACGGCGGCCGCCAACAACGGTACCAGGATTTCGGCTCTCACTCTCTTCTCCTGATGTCGATGGTATACTGGGTAAAGAACCCGCCGGCCAGGACTGTGAGCAGGATCAGTCCCTCCAGGATACCCCCAAACGCGGCAGGCACCTGCAATTCCAGCTGCATATTTTCAACTCCCACCTTGAGACCCGCCAGAAGGTAGGAGGCCACTCCAATATAGAGGGGATTCAACCGTGCGAGCCAGGCGACCACGATGGCGGTATATCCATAACCGGCAATGACGCTCGGTTGCAGGCGATTCAGGTTGGCTGATACCTCCAGGAAGCCGGCGCATCCTGCAAGGGCCCCACTGAAGACCATAACCAGGATGACAAGACGGTTATAGGGAAGCCCTGCGTACCGTGCCGCCTTCACATTCTCCCCGCTGGCTTTGAGCTCATAACCGAGCCGCGAGTAGCGGAGGGCTATCCACACGGCAAGCCCAAGCACAAGGCAAAGAACAACGCCCCAGTTGATCCTGGTACCACCGATGGTCCCCAAGATCGCATTGGATGAAAATTCCGGGGTCATGGGAAAACCAAAGCTCACAGGATCTTTCCATGGGCCGTACACCAGGTAGTCCAGGAAGAGGATTCCCAAATAGTTCAGCATGAGAGTCACGATGATTTCATTGGCGCGAAGCCTGATTTTGAGTACCGCGGGGATCAGAGCCCATACGCCTCCGGCGGCCAGCGAGATTAGAAGCATGAGAAGAAGCAGCAGAACAGGAGGTAAATCAGGATAGAGAAGCGCAACCCATGTCGCGCCGACCGCGCCCAGGGCAAACTGGCCTTCGGCACCGATGTTCCAAATCTGGAGGCGAAATGTCGTGGCAACGCCGAGGGAGCACAGGAAGATGGGAATGCCTTTGAGCAGGCTCTCCTCCAGGGCCCACAGAGAGCCGAACGCGCCCCTGAACAGCAACTCTATGCCATCCAGGGGCGACTTGTGATGCATGATGAGTAGTAGAGCGCTGATACCGAGAGAGACAGCTATGGCGGCGAAAAAGAGGAAACAGGAGTTCCATATGGAGGCCTCCTGTTTCCTGACTATTTTGACGGCAAGCATTGGCTATAAGGGACTCCTTCCCCCATTGTATGTCATACAGCAGCCCCTGTGGTTCTCTCACCGGCTCAACCCGATCCTCAATTCAGCCAAAGAGCCAAACCGACAAAAGCGTCGCTCAAACTACTGGAGCAGGCGTCTGGACTGCTATTGGGTTGTCCCGATAACCCCCCTCACGAACCAGGTCATCCCGAGCAGTTCCTTGTCTGAAGCCGTTGCGCCGCTGGCGATGCGGGTGCCGCCCTTCTGATCCATGATCGGGCCTGCAAAGATTTTCAGCTTGCCGGATATGATGGCCTGTTTTGCCGTCATGACTTTTTCCCGCACCGCTTGCGGAACCACGGCGCCGAACGGGGACAGGCCGACAATCCCATCCTCCAATCCGGGCCACAGAGCCTCGCTTTTCCATGTCCCCTGCCGCACTTCTTCCACTATTTTCTTGTAAAGTGGCGCCCAGTTCCAGACAGGATCGGTAAGATGACCCTTGGGCGCAAACTTGGCCATATCAGAGTCGTATCCGATCGAATAAACGCCTTTTTCTTCCGCTGCTTCCAAGGCAGCAGGGGAATCCTGGTGCTGGGTGATAACATCGGCGCCCACATCGAGGAGACTTTTTGCCGCTTCTTTCTCGGTGGCAGGATCGTACCACGTCTTGGTCCAGACCACGCGGACCTGCGCCTTGGGATTCACCGCTTGGGCGCCGAGGGCAAAGGCGTTGATTCCGCGAATTACTTCGGGAATGGGAAACGCGGCCACATAGCCGAGCACATTTGATTTGGTCATGGACCCGGCCACAATGCCTGAAAGGTACCGGGCCTGGTACATTCTCCCGAAATAGGTCCCCATATTCTTGGCCCGCTTGAACCCGGAACAGTGCATGAATACGGTCTTGGGAAACTGCTTGGCCACTTTCAACATGGGATCCATGTACCCGTAACTCGTGGCAAAAATGAGATCGTACCCTTTCCGGGCCATATTCAGCATCACCCGCTCTGAGTCAGGTCCCTCACTCACAGACTCCACGTAAGTGGTCTTGACACCCAACATTGCCGCCACGGCGAGACGTCCCTGATCATGAGCGTAGGACCAACCCATGTCGCCAACAGGGCCCACATAAATAAAACCCACCTTCATTTCTTTTTGCGCGGCACCTGCGCTCCCCACCAGGAACACCAATGAGAATACAAGAAACAAAATCATCTTCCGCATAATCCATTTCCTCCTTCAATCAGTATTATGTGATCATGAGTCTCTTCAACAGGGGTGACAATCACTCCCCCGAGATTACTCCCTTCAGGCCGATGGCGTCCGCCACTTCCCTCATGCCCATAATGGTGTCGGTAATCATTTCCGTCAACTCAATTCCCAGCATCTGCGCGCCTTTCTCGATGATGGACCTATCCACTCCGGCAGCAAACCGCTTGTCTTTCCACTTCTTTTTCACCGATTTTGCCTTGAGATCCATGACGCTCCTGGACGGTCTCACCAGGGCCGTCGTCACCACGAGCCCTGTGAGTTCATCAATGGCAAAAAGGGTCTTTTCCAGATCGGTTTTCGGTTCCACATCGGAGCAGATTCCCCATCCATGGCTGACAACGGCGCGAATATATTCTTCCGGCCATCCATGCTCCTTGAGTATTTTTTCACTCATCCGGCAGTGCTGATCGGGGTACTGCTCGTAATCAAGGTCGTGCACGAGCCCGATGATTCCCCATTTTTCTTCATCCTCGCCGCGCTTGCGGGCAAAATAGCGCATGACCCCTTCCACAGCCAGTGCGTGCTTGATCAGGCTCTCATTTTTGTTGTATTCGGTGAGCAGCTGAAAGGCCGTTTCGCGGGTAGGTCCTCCATCGGTCATTTTTCTCTCCTTTCTCCCTCCTATTTCCAAACAGGATCCCGTTTTTCAAAAAATGCCGTCATTCCTTCTACGGCGTCAGGCATAACAGCGTTTGCGGATATGACCTCTTTTGCGTAATGATACGCGTCGGCATCGGTCATTTCAATCTGCCGGTAAAAGGCCTGCTTTCCGATGCCGAGGGCCACGAGGCTGTATCGGGCGATGTCCTTCGCAAGCAAGAGAGTCTCTCTCTCCAGGTCCGTATCAGGCACCACTCTATTGACCAGGCCATGGGCCATTGCCTCCCTGGCGGACACAAACTCCCCGGTGAGGAGCATTTCAAGCGCCTTTTTCCTGCCTACCGCGCGGCTCAATGGGACCATGGGCGTGGTACAGAAGAGCCCTATCTTCACACCCGGTGTCGCAAAGCGCGCCCCCTCCCCTGCCACGGCAAGGTCGCAAGCCGCTACCATCTGGCATCCCGCTGCGGTGGCAATGCCGTGCACCTGGGCAATGACCGGCTGGGGTATACGGTGAATGAGGAGCATCAACTCTGCACAGGTGTCGAACAGGCGTCGAATATCATTTAGCTCTTTCCCGAGGATCTGCCGCATGTCATGTCCCGCGGAAAACGCTTCTCCAGCCCCCTTGATAATCAGGACTTTCAGATCCTGGTTCTCTTCAAGCGACTGTAAACAAACGGACAGTTCTTTCAGCAATTCCAGGGAGAGAGCATTTCTCTTTTCAGGCCGATTCAAGGTTATCATGCCGATCCGGTCTCGCTCCTCATAGATAATGGAGTCATATTGCATGGGTCTTCTCCTTTTGTGCTCTCTCACCCGATTTCGATTATGCCGCAGGTATTCTCGGGGCTGCGGATCCCGTTAATCTGGCCGCGTCACCAACCACGGGCCAAGGGGCCAGAAGGTGTTCAGCCGTTCCCAGGAGATCTCTTCCCGATGTTCGGAAAGACTACTCGGAATCCTACAGGGATGGGGGAAAAGTGACGCGCCGATTCCCGTGAAATACCGGCGCGACCTTCATTCCGTATTGCCTTCACCTCTCCATTCATGATATAAATGTTCTTTGGGGTTTCAATCAATCCCCATCTGCGGCCCTGTGGGAAATCATGCATTTTATTGCACAGGAATCGCGCCGGGTCAAGATGATTTAGCCCGGATTTCTCATCGATCTTTGTTGCGTGAAGGAGAAGAGTCCCGTGAATAGGAAAATAAGCCTGTGAAGATCGACGGATAAATCTTGATCGCTGATAGACGCCGGCAAGCAATATTGATTTGACCCCACACGCTGTTCTTGATATAAAAAGCTTGCTTGTTCAAAATCGTCTTTGGACAGCTCGGAGACCCGCTATCATAATTTCAAAAGACTTTTCAACTGAGACGAAAGGGGAGCAAAATGTCCGATCAAAATCCATTGAAAGACAAGATCGTTCTGGCCGTTGACGATGAGCCTGATGTGCTTGAAACCATTCAAGAAGAATTGGATATGGTCCTCTTGCACAAGGCAACCGATTATGACACGGCGATTCAGTATCTGCTCAGTTACACATATGATGTGGTGATCCTGGACATCATGGGGGTCAACGGTTTTGAGTTATTGAAAACATCCGTATCCCGTGAATTTCCCACGGTCATGCTGACCGCCCACGCGCTTACGCCCGAGGCCCTGAAAAAATCCATGAAGCTCGGTGCCCTTTCCTTTCTCCCAAAGGAAAAAATCTCGGAACTGCGCCCCTTTCTTGAGGACATCGTAACCAATAAGGGAGCATCCCTGTGGAAAAAACTCTTCGACAGATTGGGTGAATACTTTAACAAGCGATTTGGTCCGGACTGGAAGGAAAAAGACCGCTTCTTCAAAGAATTCGAAGAGGAGATGGAAAAAAGCCAGCAAGAATAGGGGGGCGAATGGGCTATCTCATCGGCCTTTCGGAATACCTCGAGACACACTATCACGAATCGGTATTCGATCAGGCAGTACAGGACGAACAGCGATGGCAGATTCATGCCCATCCCCACCGAATCTTTCGGGCCAGGATCCTGGAAACAGGCACCTATGATGTCACGGTTGACAGCGGTCAGGCAGAAAAGGAAATTCTGCCGAAAGTACAGATTAAATTTCTCTATCCCGTCGAACTGTCGAATTCCGTGACACCTCTCCTGAAGCAGGACAGCAAAGTGGAAGCGCTCCACCTGGGTCCCCACTTTTCTCCTCGATACCGGCACCACGTGAAAAACAAGACCTTGTTTCCCTTAATGAAGGAGAGGACGGTCCTCTTCTTTACCCTGCTGGAAGGAGAGATTGTCAAAGGAATTGCAGTGGCTTTTAACCGTTACGAGATTGCCGTCCACATGAAAGGCGGACTGCCCGTCACCATTCTCAGGCACAGCGTCCACGATATTCGAGATAAAAAAGGACGCTGCTATCTCAAAAATTCCCAGGAAAAAAGCGAGGACTGGAAGAAGAGCGGCCTTTATGTCTCCGAGGGCGTTCAAAGACTGTCCTAGTTTGGCCCATGCTATATATCCTGTTCATGCACCTGCAATACTCTCATCCCTGGAACGTCAGTTACACGGAGGCCGTTGCTATCCAGGAGTCTCTCCGTTCGAAACTGGTTTTTCACAATCTCTGCGTCAAGATCCGGTATATGGAGTAACCCTCGAAGAATCCATCCGGATTATCCTTCATTTCCGGGGTCGGTACAGAATTCCGGAACCCTTACGGCAGGCTCATCTCCTGGTCAATCGTCTGAGAAAGTCGCAAGAAGCTGTCTGAAATCACAACCTTTTCTTCGGCAGGTCAAAATGGGCTCTGCAGTCTCGGAACGCCTGACGGCAAGCACCGGCGTTCCGCATACCGGACACGAGCCGCTATGGGGTTCATCCCACATAACAAAATGGCATTCGGGATACCGATCGCACGCATAGAATATTCTCCCCTTTCTTGATACCTTCTCCAGAAGCGTTCCTTCACATCCTCTCTCCGGGCAGGGAACCCCGGTACTCATGGGTTCAGTATGCTTGCACTCGGGATATCGCTCACAGGCCAGGAATCGCTGCCCGAATTTATTCCGTTTCACAAGCATGTTGGCCCCGCATATACTGCATTTCTTCCCGGGGAAGTCATCGAGAGATCCGGGTTGGTTTTTCTCTCCGATATTGCGTGTATTCTTGCAATCAGGGTATCCGGTACATGCCAGGAATTCACCGAATTTGCCACGCTTAATCACCATGGGGCGCCCGCATATCTCGCAGATTTCATCGCCCGTCTGGACCTGAGACGGTTTCTCCACCAGGATATTGCCTTTCTCATCGCGCGTGAAGTTGGCGGTATTCCTGCAATCAGGGTATCCGGTACACCCCAGAAAAAGCCCGTTTTTCCCCGATTTGATCGCCATTGGCCGATGGCATTCAGGACAAGAGATCGATGTTGCCACCTCTCCTTTCATTTCATGGCCCGCCCTTTCCAGGTCCTGTTTAAAGGTGCCGTAAAAGTCGCCCAGCACCTGGCGCCACGAGATCTCACCCCGTTCAATCTGGTCGAGCTTTTGTTCCATCCGTGCGGTAAATGCAGGATCCAGGATTGCGGTGAAATTGGTGAGGAGGAGATCGGTCACCAACAGACCCAGTTCGGTCGGCCGAAAACGGCGTTTGTCGTTGTACACGTAATCACGATTGCTGATATTGCTGAGGATAGTGGCATAGGTGGATGGCCGCCCGATGCCTCTCTCTTCCAGGGCCTTGATGAGAGTGGCCTCAGTGAATCTTGGGGGTGGTTGAGTGAAATGCTGGCCGGGCTCCAATTTTACCAAATCCACTATCTCGCCTTTCCTGAGCGGGGGAAGGACCGTGTCCTCCCCGTTCCTATCCTTTGAACCTCCATTCACTCCTTCTTCATACAGAAGGCTGAATCCGTCGAAGAGTTTAACGGACCCGGAAGCCCGGAAGTGCGCTTTTCCCGCTTCAATGTCAGCTTGTGTCTGGTCAAAGATCGCCGGGGGCATCTGGCAGGCTACAAACCGGTTCCAAATGAGTCGGTACAGCGCCGACTGATCCGTACTCAAATACCTTGCAATCTTCTCCGGATCCCTGCCCACGGATGTGGGCCTTATGGCCTCATGGGCCTCCTGGGCGCCCTTTTTGCTTTTGAAGCGATTGGGTTTTGAGGGAAGGTAGCGCTCTCCGAACCTCTTTTCGATAAACTCCCTGGCACTTTCAACTGCCTCGTTGGAGAGACGGAAGGAATCTGTCCGCATATACGTAATAAGACCTATTTGTCCTTTTCTCCCAAGTTCCACCCCTTCGTACAGGTTCTGGGCAACAGACATGGTCTTCTTTGCCGAGAAACGGAGTTTTCTGTAAGCCTCCTGTTGAAGGGTGCTGGTAATGAAGGGCGGGAAAGGGTTTCGTTTTTTCTTCTTCTTTGTGACGGCTACTATTTCGAATGCCCTCTCCGAAACCTCGGACATGATCTTTCGCGTCTGATCCTCGTTTTTCAGGTCAATTTTCTGGCCATCGTACCCGGTCAAGCGTGCCGTGAAAGCTGGCGGCTCGTCCGCTTCGAGGTGGGCGGTGAGAGACCAGTATTCCATCGGTTCAAATTTCTGAATTTCTCGTTCCCGATCGCAGATCAGCCGGAGTGCCACCGATTGTACTCGACCGGCGCTGAGTCCTCTCTTGACCCGGGACCAGAGGAGCGGTGAAATCTGATACCCTACCAGACGGTCGAGGACTCGGCGGGCCTGCTGGGAATCGAATTTATCCTGGTTGATGGTCCCCGGCGAGGCGACCGCCTCTCGAATGGCTCTTTCGGTTAATTCATTGAACAGAACGCGAAAGATTTGTTTATCCCCGTTTTCCAGTTCCCGCGCGATATGCCACGCTATGGCCTCCCCTTCACGGTCCGGGTCCGGCGCAAGGTAAATGGCATCGGCGTTTTTCGCTGCCTTCTTCAGGGCTCCGAGAATCTTGCCCTTCCCCTTGATTGTCTCATATTCCGGAGAAAAATCGTTTTCTACGTCTACCCCCAGTTTGCTGATCGGCAGGTCTTTCAAGTGGCCGACCGAGGCCAGGATCTCAAAACCTGGTCCCAGGTATTTCTGAATGGTCTTTGCCTTTGCGGGCGATTCAACTATAAGAAGGTTGTGTCTCATTCCTTTTTTCAAATCATTCCTCTTCTCTGAGAATTCTCAGAATCCTGTGATAATCTTTCAGGTTATGTCTTTTCTGCGCGGATAAACATCATGCCGGGCAGTTGAACAGCCAAGCCCATCAATTCCAGCCTCGTGAGAATGCCCGAGGTCTTGCCCGGCGAGCATCCGGTGGACCGGATAATCTGGTCTATGTGAATTGGGTAAGGGCCCAGACAGAGGAAGATCCTCTCAGCGTCCGGCTCAAGCTGCACTTTCGGTTCCATTTCATCCGGAACTGCGGTCCGGTTTTCTTCAAGATTGAGGACCCCCATCTCACTCAAAATATCCTCGGCGTGTTCAACAAGTTTTGCACCTTGCTTAATGAGAAAATGAGGTCCGCGGCTCTTGAATGAATCAATGCTCCCCGGGACTGCAAACACATCGCGGCCTTGATCAAGGGCCAGAGCGGCTGTTATCAGAGATCCGCTTTGTTTGGTGGCCTCCACGACCACCACCCCTCTACTGATACCGCTTATGATCCTGTTTCGGATAGGAAAATTTTTGGGTTCCGGCGCGGTTCCCATGGGAAATTCCGAAATGAGGGCACCGTGCTCCAGGACTTGGTCAAAAAGTTTTCCGTTTGAGCTGGGATAACGTATATCGACGCCTGTCCCCAGGACCGCTATAGTAAAACCTCGACCTCTTACACATCCCCAATGGGCAGACGCATCGACTCCGCGCGCAAGCCCGCTGCTGATCCCTATCCCACTTTCAGTAAGACCCAGAGCTATCCTCTGCGCCGTCCTCCGCCCATATTCCGTGGCGTTTCGTGAACCAACCATGGCAATAAAGGGTTGACGAGAGGGAATCGGTCTTCCCCGAGTGTAGAGGATAATAGGAGGATCGTGAATTTCTCTCAGGAGGCTGGGATAGCAGGGGTCAGAAAAGGAAATGAGCTTTGCGCCGAGCTGTTCCACCCGCCTCATTTCCTTGTGGGGATCAACAGCAAATATTTTTTCTTTTATCCTGCGGGCCACACCCTCACGGATTTCTCCTGTCTGCATCAAATCGGGGAGGGCGGCTTTGAATACCTCTTCCGGACTGCCGAAATCTCTGATCAGTTTTCGACAGGCCACACTTCCTACTCCCGGGATCAGGAATAGGCAGAGCCATGGAAAAATATCGGCGGATGGAATCTTGCTCATTTTAACGTGAAAAGGGGATAAGAATGTTTCCTTTCATTCAGTCCGAGTGAAAGGATCGGGATGAATCACCCTTCGTCTGCGGTGAAGAAACGGCGCGTATATAAAACAGAAAGCGGGGCGTTAGTCAAGCGTTTTCTGTTCTATCCGCAGGGGATTATCTTATTGTGCCCGGCATGCAGGAACTGCAGAGAGGAACGCCGGTGGTTTCGTCCAGCCCAAGGTCCGCATGAGTGCGCCGTTGGGGATATCCCTTTTTGCGGACATGACCACCCCGGTTCCAGTATCTGCCGTGGTACGTAAAACCAGACAGTAGCCCAGCAAGGCATCCGGGAGCATGACTGTCTCCTGACTCTGGGTGTCATCAGTCGGCACCTTCGCCTCTCTCTTTTGCAATATCTGAAAGACCTGCCCGGGCTGGATACCCTGCATTGATCCTTTTAGAAAATATACGGTGGTGTATTGACCTACCATTACCTTCTGTTCCTCGATGGCGGCGATGTATGTGCTCACCTCAGGAGGGGCCTTGACGGGTTCAATACAGGAGGATGCGGGGACATATTTCAACAGAGGATCTCCCGTACGAATGGTTCTGAACGATTTCTCGATAAGAGCCTTGAA
>Ga0315535_1001157_pt1 | contig 17922 bp, 16 predicted proteins | sample SalMarSW160220MG_2_FD_203092 | JGI IMG/M metagenome (GOLD analysis project Ga0315535, IMG submission 203092) | Salt marsh sediment microbial communities from the Plum Island Ecosystem LTER, Massachusetts, United States - Salt Marsh Sediment SW1602-20 ... | reverse complement strand
CCCTGATGCGTTGAATACCACCTGGTGGATGAATTCAAACAGATAGGGTGAATGGATGCCATGGCCCCTGCGGTGCCGCCTGAAGAACAGGTGCTGCATATATTTCAGGATTCGCCAGACCATATAAATGCTTTGTGGTAAAATACTAATTTTACATAAATTGCTTCACGCATGCAACAATATTTAAAGCAGGATATCCAGTTTCTTCCGGGGGTGGGGCCCAAAAGGGCCGAACTGCTGCGTGAGGAGCTCCGGATCAACACATTTGAAGACCTGCTCACCCATTATCCCTACCGGTATGTGGACCGGAGCCGGTTCTACAAAATCTCCGAGGTGACCTCGGACATGCCCTTTATTCAGATCAGGGGAAAGGTCCACGGGTATGCGTCCATCGGGAAAGGCCGGGGAAAAAGGCTTGTGGCCGACTTCAGGGATGACTCGGGACGCATGGATCTTATCTGGTTCAAGGGGGCCAAATGGATCCCGGAAAACCATCCCGTCGGGAAAGAACGGGTGGCCTTCGGTCGTCCGTCGGTATACAACCGGAAACTGAACCTGGTGCATCCCGACCTGGAGGACCCGGAAAAAAAACATGCGATCAGCTCCAGCCTCCAGGCAGTCTACTCCACCACCGAGAAACTGAAGGACCAGTACCTGAATTCAAAGGCCATCAGCAAGCTCATGGCCAACCTGATCAAGGGGCTCCCCTCAAAGTTCGAGGAAACCCTTCCTGCGTGGCTACTCAACTCGCTCAACCTGGAGAACCTGGATTCGGCCATGCGGCATATCCACTTTCCCGACACAGCCGCCCAGTACAAGCAGGCCGAACTGAGGCTGAAATTTGAGGAGCTCTTCTACATCCAGCTGAACATCCTGCAGGGAAAGACAGCCAGGAACCGGCAGTTCAGGGGAAATATTTTCGAAACCGTGGGAGAAACCTTCAACACTTTTTACAGGGAGTACCTGCCTTTTGAACTGACCGGTGCCCAGAAAAAGGTCATGAAGGAGATCCGGCGTGATATGGGCTCCGGGAAACAGATGAACCGGCTCCTCCAGGGAGATGTGGGCAGCGGGAAGACCCTGGTGGCACTCATGTCCATGCTGATTGCCATTGACAACGGGTTCCAGACCTGCATCATGGCCCCCACCGAGATCCTGGCCCAGCAGCATTTCGGGAGCATCAGCCAGTTCCTGAAGGGGATGGATGTTCGGGTGGAACTGCTCACCGGGTCCACCAAAAAAACGGACCGGCAACCCATCCACGAAGGATTGCTGGATGGTTCATTAAAGATACTTATCGGCACCCATGCACTCATTGAGGATGTGGTTCAATTCCAACGGCTCGGACTGGTAGTGATCGATGAGCAGCACCGGTTTGGCGTGGCACAGCGGGCCCGTCTCTGGAACAAGGCCGATGTGCTTCCCCATGTGCTTGTGATGACAGCCACACCCATTCCCCGGACCCTGGCCATGACCCTTTACGGGGACCTGGATGTTTCTGTTATCGATGAACTGCCGCCTGGACGCTTACCGGTGATCACCCGTCACTCTTTCGATTCCAAACGGCTGCAGGTATTTGGTTTTCTGAAGAAGCAACTGGCTGAAGGCAGGCAGGCCTACATTGTATACCCGCTCATCAGGGAGTCTGAGGCCATGGATTACAAAGACCTGGAAGACGGACTGGAAAGCATCTCCAGGGCCTTTCCCCCGCCCCGGTATCAGGTGAGTGTGGTACATGGCCAGATGAAGCCGGAAGAGAAGGAGGCTTCCATGAAACATTTCGTAGAGGGGCGTACCCACATCATGGTGGCCACCACGGTGATCGAGGTGGGGGTTGATGTACCCAATGCCACTGTGATGATCATCGAGAGTGCCGAACGGTTCGGGCTCTCCCAGTTGCATCAGTTACGCGGACGTGTGGGGCGCGGCGGAGACCAGTCCTATTGCATCCTCATGTCAGGTTATAAACTCTCCGATGAGGGCCGGAAGCGCCTGGATACCATGGTGGCCACCAACGACGGGTTCGAGATTGCCGAGGTGGATCTGAAACTCAGGGGCCCCGGCGACATCGAAGGCACCCAGCAGAGCGGCATCCCCTTCAACCTGAAGATTGCCCACCTGGGCAGGGATGGCCAGATCCTCCAGTTGGCCCGCGACACCGCCGAATCGATCGTCAACGAAGATCCCAATCTCTCCCTTGAGAAGAACTGGCTCTTTGCCAAACATGTGAAGAAGGGCAATCCCCAGCGAATCGACTGGGGAAGTATCAGTTGATGGTTATTTAAATCCAGAATAAATAACTGGAAAATCCGATTAATATGATCTTCAGCAAGTGAGAATCACGCAACATCAATAATTTTGTGCCATGATCGACCACGACGGGATTATCGAGCATATTAAGGGGGATGTGGCACATGTGAAGATCAACAGTGTATCTGCATGTGCAGCCTGCCACGCCAAAGGGGTTTGCAGTGCAGCGGACCAGGAAGAAAAATTCCTGGATATCCCTTTGGAGGGAAAGGAATACAAAGCCGGGGAAACTGTGAAGGTCATGGTTGCCAGAAACCTGGGCTTCAAGGCTGTGGCACTGGGTTATGTCTATCCCTTTGTGATCCTTATGGCAATTCTTATCACCCTCACTGCCGCAGGCCTGGATGAACTGAAAGCAGGGTTGTTTGCCCTGTTGTCCCTCCCCTTTTATTACCTGGGTCTTTACCTGGCCCGAAGAAAGATTGAATCTACATTTACATTCAGCATACAGAAAACTCAGACGGTGCAATGAGCCATATCATTCTCATCACAGTAGTCACATTGGTCGCCATCGGGACTGCTGCTGCGATCATTCTCTATTTCGTGGCGCAAAAATTCAAAGTATTCGAAGATCCGAGGATCGACCTGGTGGAAGAGGTACTTCCTGCAGCAAACTGCGGAGGCTGCGGATTTGCAGGATGCCGCAACTTCGCAGAAGCCCTGGTGAAAAACGAACAGTGGGGAGATATGTTCTGCCCTGTTGGAGGCAATGACACCATGGCAAAAGCTGCAGCCCTCCTGGGGAAGGAAGCCATCGAACAGGCCCCAAGGGTTGCCGTGGTCAGGTGCAACGGCACCCCGGAATACAGACCCAGGCTCAATGTTTACAACGGGGCTCCTACCTGTGCCATTGTGCACAGCCTCTATATGGGTGAAAGCGGATGTCCATATGGATGCCTGGGTGAAGGTGATTGTGTGGTGGTTTGCGATTTCGACGCCATACATATGAATCCTGAAACCGGCTTGCCTGAGGTGGTGGATGACAAATGCACTGCCTGCGGAGCATGCGTGAACGCCTGTCCGAGGAACATCATCGAACTCCGTAAAAAGAACAAGAAAGACCGCAAAATATTTGTCAGCTGCATCAATGAGGAGAAAGGTGCAGTGGCCAAAAAGAATTGCAGCGTGGCCTGTATCGGTTGTTCCAAATGTTTCAAGGTATGCCCCTATGAAGCCATTACCATGGAGAACAATCTGGCCTTTATCGATTCAGATAAATGCAAACTCTGTCGCAAGTGTGTCCCGGAATGTCCCACCGGATCCATTCTTGAACTGAACTTTCCTCCAAAGAAAACCGAGATAACAGAAAACGCTGATGCCGAAACCAAATAACAGATCCGATGCGTCTTAAAACATTCTCAAGAGGTGGGGTCCATCCTCCGGAAAACAAGCTCTCTGCCGGGATGGCCATCCGGGAACTACCCCCACCTGAACTGGTCATCATTCCTGTATCCCAGCATCTGGGGTCCCCTGCAAAAGTTCTGGTGGAACGGGGAGATGAGGTGATTGTGGGTCAGCTGATAGCAGAATCCACCGGATTTATCTCAACCAACATTCACGCTTCGGTATCGGGGAAGGTTTTAAAGGTGGACAGATTCCCGGACAGCACGGGCTACCGGAACATGGCGGTTCAGATCCAGGTGGAAGGCGACCGGTGGAGCGAGGATATTGACCGCTCGGATGACGTTGTACCGAACACGGTGCTTGGACAGGAAGACATCCGGAAAAAAATCCTTGAGGCAGGCGTAGTGGGACTGGGCGGAGCCACCTTCCCATCCCATGTGAAGCTGATGGTTCCCAAGGGCAAGACTGCCGAATACCTGCTCATCAATGGTGTGGAGTGTGAACCCTACCTCACAGCCGACCACATGCTGATGATGGAGCGGTCCGAGGAGATCGTTGCAGGGATCAAACTGCTCATGAGAGGACTGGGCGTGGAAAAAGCGATCCTTGGGATCGAGAACAACAAGCCCGATGCCATCGGGAAAATGAAGAAGCTCACCGATGGAACGCCCATCCGGGTCCAGGGGCTGAAGGTAAAATATCCGCAGGGCGGTGAAAAACAGCTGGTGCATGCCCTTTTAAAAAGGGAAGTGCCGTCCGGAGGCCTGCCCATCGATGTGGGCGTGGTGGTATTTAACGTGGGTACTGCCAATGCGGTGTATGAAGCAGTCATGAAAAGCCGGCCGCTCATAGACCGGGTGGTGACAGTGACCGGAAAATCATTGGAGAAGCCCTCCAACTTCCAGGTAAGGATAGGAACCCCTGTATCTTATCTGATCGAAAAAGCAGGGGGATTGCCTGGGGATACCGCCAAAGTAATCAACGGCGGTCCCATGATGGGAAAAGCACTCTCCGACCTGGATGTGCCTGTTGTAAAGGGAAGCTCAGGGATTGTCGTGATCCGGGATGAGGAAGCTTCCAGAAAAGAGGTCAAGCCCTGCATCAGGTGCACCCGTTGTGTGGGCGTTTGTCCCATGGGGCTTGAACCCTATCTTTTGATGACACTTTCTGAAAAGAAGCTGTTTGAGAGGATGGAAACAGAAAAGGTCATGGATTGCATGGAGTGCGGCAGTTGCAGCTTCACATGCCCCTCGGCCAGGCCCCTGCTTGATTACATCAGGCTTGGAAAGGCAGAGGTGGGGAAAATCATGCGATCAAGAAAAGCTGTGTAATAAGGAAAATCAACTCCGATGAATAAGCTCATTGTCTCACCATCACCTCATGCCTCCACCATCGAGTCGGTCCCCTCACTGATGTACGGGGTGATCATCTCACTGCTTCCTGCGCTGGGTGTTTCGGTGTATTATTTTGGGATCGGGATGGTGATCATCACCCTGGTGTCGGTCCTCTCCTGTGTTTTGTTTGAATACCTCATCCAGAAATTTGTCCTGAAGGGCAAACCCACCCACCTGGATGGATCGGCCATTCTTACCGGAATGCTGCTGGCTTTTTGTTTGCCTGCCAACCTTCCGTTCTTTATGGTCATCATCGGAGCACTGGTGGCTGTAGGGGTTGGAAAAATGACATTTGGCGGACTGGGCAACAATATTTTCAATCCGGCGCTTGTGGGCAGGGTGTTCCTGTTCATCTCATTCCCTGTGGCCATGACCTCCTGGCCCGTGCCCGGACAATGGATGAAATATACAGATGCACTTACCGGCGCCACACCTCTGGGGCTCATGAAAGAGGGCCTGGCCATGAAAACAGTGGGGGAGATCATGCCCGGGCTTCCCTCCTCCCTCCACCTTTTCCTCGGAAACATGATGGGCTCATCAGGGGAGGTGGCAGCCTTTGCCCTTCTGATCGGGATGATTTACCTTCTTTACAAAAAGATCATCACCTGGCATATTCCAATCTCCATCCTGGGCACTGTATTCATCTTTACTGGCATTCTCTGGCTGGCCAATCCCGACAGGTTTGCTGATCCCCTGTTTCACATGCTTACCGGCGGGCTCATGCTAGGAGCCATTTACATGGCCACCGATTATGTGACCTCTCCCATGACCAAAAAGGGAATGCTGATCTACGGAGTGGGAATCGGAATCGTCACCGTACTGATCCGGGTATTCGGAGCTTATCCCGAAGGGGTGCAATTTGCCATCCTTATTTTCAACGGATTTACACCCTTGCTGAACAAATACATCAAACCAAAAAGATTTGGAAAGGAGGTATCACATGGCTAAGAAAGAATCCACGTTTATAAACATGGTATCGACCCTGCTGGTGGTCACCCTGGTGTCGGCCGGACTACTTGGATCTGCCTATGCCCTTACCAAGGAGCCCATCAGGCTGGCGGAGTTGAAGAAAAAGAATGAGGCCATCGGTGTGGTGGTGCCGGGATTCGACAATGAACCTTCCCGGGAGGTTGAGAAGTTGTTTGTGGATGGTGACACCCTCTATTTATACACTGCAAGAAAAGGGGATGAAGTACTCGGAACTGCTGTAGAAACTTTTACAAACAAAGGATTCGGCGGGAACTTCAAACTCATGGTGGGATTTGATCCGGAAGGATCGATCATCGATATCGCCGTAATCAGTCATGCCGAAACACCCGGACTGGGGAACAAGATGGAACGGAACAAGTCGGATTTTCATGTACAGTTCATAGGAAAAAACCCGGCCAGTTTCAATCTGGCAGTCAAAAAGGACCGTGGCGACGTGGATGCCATCACCGCCTCCACCATCACCTCCCGTGCCTACTGCGATGCAGTGAACCGCGCCTACGGCGCTTTAGTAGAAAGTGGAAAGTTAAAAGTAACAAGTGAGTAAGGGAATGGCGAATCTTTCACCTTTTACCTTGCACCTTTAACCTTAAGAAATATGAATCAGTGGAAGAATTTCAGCAAGGGGTTGATCAAGGAGAACGCAGTTTTTGTGTTGATCCTTGGGATGTGCCCAACCCTGGCGGTGACCACCTCTGCCATCAACGGGATGGGGATGGGACTGGCCACCACCTTTGTCCTCGTGATGTCGAACGTTGTGGTGTCACTGGTTAAAAACCTGATCCCGGATAAGGTGAGAATTCCGGCCTTTATCGTGATCATTGCCACCTTTGTTACCGTGGTTGAACTGGTCATGAAGGGCTATGTCCCCACCCTGTTCGATGCCTTGGGTCTTTTTATCCCGCTGATCGTGGTTAACTGCGTGGTTCTTGGAAGGGCCGAAGCCTTTGCATCCAAGAACACAGTGTGGTCATCCCTGTTGGATGGGGCCGGAATGGGTCTGGGTTTTACCATGGCTCTGACCATCCTGGGTGCGGTCAGGGAACTGCTCGGTAGCGGGGCCTTTTTTGGGATGAAACTGATCAGCGGAGACGCCCTGCTGCTGTTCATCCTCCCTCCCGGGGCTTTCCTGGCCCTTGGATACCTGATCGTTCTTGCCAATATGATTAAAGAGAAAACTGCCTGAACATGGATTACATTCTGATTATAATCGCCGCTGTTTTTGTCAGCAACATTGTACTGAACCAATTTCTGGGGATTTGTCCCTTCATCGGAGTCTCCAGTAAGGTGGAGACTGCCATCGGAATGACCGGGGCCGTTACCTTTGTCATGGTCATCGCCACCCTGGTCACCTACCTGATCTACCACTCGGTGCTGGTTCCCCTGGATATTGCCTACATGCGGACGATCACCTTTATCCTGGTCATCGCAGCCCTGGTTCAGCTGGTGGAGATCATCCTGAAGAAGATCTCACCTCCGCTCTACCAGGCTCTGGGAATCTTCCTCCCACTGATCACAACCAACTGCGCCGTACTGGGTGTGGCCTTACTGGCTGTGCAAAAAGATTTCAACCTGCTGGAGAGCACCGTCTTCGCCTTTGGGAATGCCCTGGGTTTCGGCCTGGCTCTGATCACCTTTTCCGGAATCCGCGAACAACTGGACCTGCTGAATGTCCCCAAACGCATGAAAGGCGTACCCATTGCTTTTATCGTAGCCGGGCTGATGGCCCTGGCTTTCATGGGATTTACAGGTATTGTGTAAGGGATTCGACCTGAGTGAGGCAATGTACATGTTGGAGGTACTGGACTTGCATTGAATCATTGCGTAACTTGTTGATTCAATTGTCTAACCACACTCAAACACTGAACTCATGAAACAAAACCTGATCACCATTGTTGGAAGCATCTGCATGCTGATTGCCTTTTCAAATTGCCAGGGTCCCGTGACACTTCCCTTCGAAGCAGATTTCACAGGTACGTATACTGCTATATACCCTGATTCGATCATATGCGGACCCAGGTACATGCATGTGCTTGTGGATTTTACAGGGAAAAACAAGCTCCTGGGTGCATTCACAGGAAACTTTGATTTCTGTGCCGATAGCATGGGCTATTATCCCGGCGCACGGATGAAAGCCTATATGGTCGCAGAAAACGGAGATACCCTGTTTATAAGCGGTGCCGGTCAGGTCTTGCCTGGAAGGCTGGAAGACCACCCGGAATACGTGGTAGAATACTGGCGGGATCCATTTGAAATCCTTGGTGGCACCGGCAAATACCTGGGCGCCACAGGTGGTGGGGTAACGGATGACTACAACAGCAGCGAGGATCAGAATTCCCACCACCACTGGAAAGGATCCATTACCCTGGTTAAGAACAAAGTGAAACGTTGAGTGGGAACATCATAGAGAAAACAATCACCTTTGTAAAGGAGACCCTGGCAGATGCCGAGGGGGGGCACGACTGGTATCATATCGAACGGGTGTGGAAAACTGCACGCTTCATCCAGGAGAAAGAGGGAGCGGGCGATCTGCTGACTATCGAACTTGCTGCTCTGTTGCACGACATTTCCGATGCGAAGTTTAATGGTGGGAATGATGAACAGGGAAGCCGGATGGCCAGTGATTTCCTGGTAAAACTAGGAGTGGAAAAAGAGATGGTGGAGCATATTAAAGCCATCATCAAACATGTCTCCTATAAGGGAGGATTTCCACAGGACCGGATCAGCAGCCTGGAATTCCGGATTGTTCAGGATGCCGACAGGCTCGATGCATTGGGGGCCATCGGTATTGCGCGGGCATTTAACTACGGGGGATTTAAAAAACGCCCATTGTATGATCCGGCTGTGTCGCTTCAGGAATATGAAAACCCGGTTGCCTATCACAAATCCGATGCTCCCACCATCAACCACTTTTATGAAAAGCTCCTGAAACTGAAAGACCTGATGAATACATCCACGGGAAAATTGCTGGCAGAAGAGCGCCACAACTACATGGTGGATTTCCTGGACCGGTTTTACAATGAATGGGATCCCCAATGGCCCCTCCGGCCTGATGCTAACTAGAACAGGAAGTTCAGGTTGATATAAAGGCCGGTGTCTCCGTCGTCTTTCTTGGCCGCAAAACCGTAATCCACCGTGATGATGAAATTCTGGTTGATGGCCAGGTGAAATCCTGCTCCGAATCCCACATGGGGCACCTCCTTGACATCCAGGTCGATCACTTCCTTTGGACGATCTTCCCAACCGAGTTGCTCGTTAACAGGCTGGCCGGCGGTGTATCCCGGTACGCCTGAAGCATTAAAATTGTATTTCTGAGTCACCATACCCGCATCTGCAAAAGCTGACAAGGCGATGTAAACATTCTGGTTAAGGACAGTGCCTCTCAGGATCTTTCCTCTTAGTTCCAGGTTCCCGTAGGCAAATCCGTCACCCACAACCCGGTTGCGGGTGATACCCCTTACCGTCTTGGATCCCCCCACGCCGTCGGATGTTAGTTTTGGGGCTGTGTTGTAAAGATATGGAAGCATGTAAAAAGGCATCTCCCCTCCAATTTTACCCTGGTAGGAGAGCCTGTAGGCCACATTCATCCATTCGGGGATGATGGTGAAATACTGCCGGTGGGTAAAAACGATGCGTGCAAAGGAATAGCTGGTATTGCTAAGGAAAGAAGGCGCATAATGCAGCTGCATCTCCGTCCACATCCCGCTGAAAGGATTTGGTTCATTATCGCGGGTGTCATACACCAGTCCGGCCTTCAACAGGGTATGGTTGCCTCCGTTGGCCTGATCAGCCTTGATGATGCCCCAATCCACATAATCCTGGTAAAGCGAGTTTTGGGATAACAGGTCACTCTCTTTCCCTTCATTCAGGTCATCCACATCCACAGCCGAGATGCTGTTTCCATAAAAGGCCACACCGCCCAGCCAACGGAATTTCTGCCCGATGATCTCGCCCTGGAAATCGGCCTTCAGCCTCAATAGCTGCCTGGCATGCCTGTAGTACAAGCGATTTGCATTTCCGTCCAGGTCAACACCGGTCTTTTCAAAATCAAGATCGTATATGGCCTGATATCCATTGAATCCATAAAAATCAAGCGCTTTCTCTGTGAGATAACTCGCCTCAAAAAATGATCTGATCCCGGGTATCAGTTTGTCAGAATCATAGGTAATCTGGTTGATCCCGTTCCCTTTGGTGGTCCTGGACCATTCCAAATACACCGAGTGGTCATACATGGGATACCTTGATCCGTCCCCAAACCAGTACAGGTTCACCAGCGCCCCATATTTGAATCCGATATCCGAATCATAAGCCACCACCGGAACCCCTCCAAGGGAGAATCCATCCTTCACTTTATCCTGTTTGGAAGAAGATATTGAATCAGGTTCCTGCGCAACCGTCGCAACAGTGAACAATGCAATCAGACATGAAGTTAGCAGCAGGGATTTCATAAGAGTTGGTTTTAGCAGGGGGCAATATAGAAATAATTTCCATTCCCACAGCCTGCCTAATTTGGGATATATTGTGTACATTGGTTATTTTAACGATATCTGAATGAGAATAATCCGACCGATCCTCTATGTTGTCCTCAGCCTTGTGGGCGCTTTCGCTATTTTCCTTCTGTACGCTACCATAGACGATTTCAAACCGGAAGACAGATCAAGTGTAGCTGTTGAAGACCAGTCTGAAATCCTGTCCGATAGTGCAGTGCTCAACCTGCTGATCTGGAACATCGGGTATGCCGGACTGGACGCTTCTATGGATTTCTTTTATGACGGAGGTAAACAGATGCGGCCCAGTGAGGAAGGTGTTATGTCCAATTTAGACGGCATCTGTTCCACCCTGACTCCCTATGGAAATTTCGACTTCATTCTGTTGCAGGAGGTGGACCGCAACTCCAAGCGCAGCTACCATAAAAATCAGATAGAGACCATTGGACAGGAATTTGCCGGATTTAAAATCTATTTCGGCTTAAATTACGACGTATTCTTTGTCCCCATCCCTCTTTCGAATCCCATGGGGAAAGTGGAGTCGGGACTCATGACCCTGACCAAACATATCCCTGCAGAGGTTGACAGGTACAGCTTTCCGGGAAATTATTCGTGGCCCATGAAGCTTTTTATGCTGGATCGCTGTTTTCTCGTGGAGAGGCACCCGGTAAGCAACGGGAAGGAGCTCCTGATCATCAACACCCACAATTCTGCTTACGACGACGGGTCCTTAAGAACCCAGCAAATGGAAACCCTGGAAAAATTTCTCCTCACTGAATATGAAAAGGGCAACTATATCATCGTGGGAGGTGACTGGAACCAGACACCTTATGGCCTGAATCCCGAGCTGCCTGCCCATCAGTTCGATACTTTGAACCTTACCTACATCGAGGAGAACTATCCTGCACCGGCGTGGACCTGGGCCTTTGATCCCAGTGCACCCACAAACCGGCGGGTGACAACTCCCTATCATCAGTCCACATCATTGACCACCATTATCGATTGCTATTTGTTGTCGCCCAATATTGAACTGGGAAATGTCAACACCATTCATACTGATTTCCGTTACAGCGACCATCAACCGGTTCAGCTTCAGGCCAGGTTGAGCCCCATATAAGATACAAAACCCACATCCATGAAAATCCTGAAAAGAATCCTCACCATCGTACTAGGTCTTGTTGTGCTTGCACTTGCAGGCGGAATGATCTTTCTGAACAACGTGAAAACCAGGGCGGTTCCCGATTATGACAAAGATGTGGACCTGGAAAACCTGACTGAAAAAGTGACGGTATTCAGGGACTCACTGGGTATCCCGCACATCTATGCTCAAAATGAACTGGATCTGTACCGGACCGTTGGATATGTTATGGCCCAGGACCGGCTCTGGCAGATGGATCTGCTGAGGCGGATCACCACAGGACGGTTATCGGAGGTGTTGGATCCCGGACTGGTGGATGCAGATCAGCTCTTCAGGGCATTGCAATTCTCCAAGAAATCTGAATTGGTGATGTCGCAGACAGACCCTGAGATTCTTGCCTGTGTGGAAGCCTTCTCTGACGGAGTAAACCAGTTTATGGAGAATAATAAAAAGAAGCTTCCCTTTGAGTTCACCATGCTGGGGTATAAACCCGATCCCTGGGAGCCTGTACACACATTCAACCTGATTGGGTATATGGCATGGGACCTCTCTTCGGGATGGGGACCGGAAATGGCACTCTATAAAATGCAGCAGGTGCTGGATTCAGCCCTTTTCAATGAATTGCTGCCTGACATGAAAGGCCACCCCACAACTGTCTTTCCTGATTTCATGACCTCGGATAAGTCCCTTGAACTGCAATCCCATTTGGATGAAGCCATTGGAATTATAGAAAAGCTTGGTCTGAAGGTCTTCCAGGGATCCAACAACTGGGCTGTCTCTGCAGCCCGTAGCAAGACCGGGAAACCACTCATGGCCAATGATATGCACCTTGGGTTGATGGCTCCCGGGATCTGGATCCAGATGCACCATGTGGTGGAAGGCAGTCTCAATGTAAGCGGTGTGGTACTGCCGGGAGCCCCTTATGTTATTGCAGGGCACAATGAAGACATTGGATGGGGAATGACCAATGTGACAGTGGACGACCTGGATTTCTACCTCGAGACCATTAATCCCAATGACAGCAACCAGTATAAACTGGATGGCCGGTGGGCAGACATGAAGTTGGTGGAGGAGATCATTCATGTGAAGGGCGTGGAGGAACCGGTGACAAGGGTAAATAAATATACCCACAGGGGACCCGTTATTAGCAAATTCAAGGACGTGAAGGATCAGGTGATCTCGGCCCGCTGGCAGGGAAGTGAATTCAGCAACGAGTTAAGGGCAGTTCATCTGCTCAACAGAGCTGCCAGTTGGGAAGATTTCAGGGATGCGGTAAAAACATTCAATTCTATCAGCCAGAACATCGTTTATGCAGACAGGTTTGGAAATATTGGCTTGCAGACTTCGGCTGGCATTCCCATCAGAAAAGGGAAGGGAATCATGGTTTACCCCGGGGATACTTCGCTTTACGACTGGCATGGGATTGTTCCTTTTGAAGAACTGCCCTATTCATTCAATCCGGAGTGCGGATATGTGTCCAGTGCCAACAACCGTACCGTGGGAGATGATTACCCCTACTATATCGGTACATGGTACAGTCTCCCCAACCGCATTGAAAGGATCAGGGAGATGCTTGATTCCCAGGAAGAGCATGGCATTGATGATTTCCGAAGGATGCTCAGGGACCAGACTTCTGTCTTTGCAAGGAAAATGACTCCTGTATACCTGGAGGCACTGGAGGGCCAGACCGATGGGATCTATCAATCCGCTCAGCAGGTACTGGAGCAATGGGATTATAACCTGGAGGCGACCTCTTCTGCGGCCCTGATCTACGAAGTCATGTGGATCGAATTACAGGAGGCCATGTTCAAGGATGAGTTGGGCGAAGAACTATACGGATTGCTACTCAGCAACCCTGTCATTCCAAGAAACCTGATCAACCGGGTCAGGGTTACCGGCGAATCGGGCTGGTGTGATGATGTGTCTACTTCGGAAACAACAGAGACCTTCAGCGACAATATCAGAACTGCCTTTCACCAGGCTGTGGACACCATTTCAGCCCAGTTTGGGGATGACCCCGGCATCTGGCAATGGGGCGATTTGCACAAAGTATCGCTGATACACCCCATGGGTGGTGTGAGTATAGTAGATAAACTTTTCAAGGTGAACAGGGGGCCATTCCCCGTCGGAGGCAGCTTCCATACGGTCTGTCCCTACAGTTACCCGGCTGGAAAATCCTATATTGCCAATCACGGAGCATCCGAACGGCATATATTCACCACGGCCGACTGGGATAAATCCCTTACCATCATCCCTACAGGCATTTCCGGAGTTCCGGCATCCCCGCATTACCTGGATCAGACAGAAAGCTATGTGAACAACAGGTTCCACAGGGATCATTTCAGCATTGACGCTGTGAAGGCAAACATGAAGTACAAGGCAGAATTTTATTGATCAGGCCAGGAAAGTGTCCATTTTGTCCAGGAGTGCCGCGGGATTTAGTGGTTTTGTGAAGAATGCATCACAACCTGCCTGCACTGCCTGTTGATGATCCAGTGAAAATGCATAGGCCGTCTGGGCGATCACAACCACATGGTTGGCAAAAGCCTTGATTTCGCGTGTGGCCGTGAAACCATCCTTTTCGGGTAGGTGGATGTCCATCAGAATCAGATCGGTCTCGGGGTGTTCCTTCATATAAGCCACTGCCTCCTCTCCGTCGGAAGTATAATCAATCCTTGCTCCGGTCTCTTTGAGAATAACCCCCAGGAGATAGGCGCTGGACTCATCATCCTCAACCACAAGGATCTGTTTATTGTCCCATTTATATACACCTTTTGTTTCCATAGCCCCCAATTGTCAGGTTATTCTAAGTTAATACAAATTATAGTCGAAAAAAAATTAAATTTAATCCCTCATTCCATAGAGTGACAGCTTAAAACCCTTTCTGAAAATGAAACTAAAGAAGATTCTTGGGATCGATATTGGAGGCTCAGGTGTAAAAGGAGCCATCGTGGATACGAAAAAAGGAGTGTTGCTCACCGAGCGGTTCCGGATTCCAACACCGCAGCCTGCTACTCCCGAGGCTGTGGCCAAAGTGATCACCAAAATAGCCAACCACTTTCAATGGAAAGGGCCCATCGGGGTTGGGTTTCCTGGAGTGATCCAGCAGGGTATAGCAAGGACTGCTGCCAATGTGGATGATTCATGGATCGACAAGAACCTGAATAAACTGTTTTCAAAAGCAACGGGATGCAAAGTTCATGTGGTGAACGATGCGGATGCAGCAGGAATGGCTGAAGTGAAATTCGGCGCAGGGAAGGGCGTGAAAGGTACCATCATCCTGATTACCGTGGGTACCGGTCTGGGTACCGTTATATTTATCAACGGAAAACTGGTACCCAATCTGGAATTCGGGCACCTGATGCTTCACGGCGCCGACGCAGAGTTGTATGCATCCGATGCTGCCCGAAGCAAACACGACATGGACTGGGACACATGGGCCGGTAGATTTAATGAATACCTGCTCAGGATAGAAGAATTAACCTGGCCGGACAAAATCATCATTGGAGGAGGGGCCAGCAAAAAAGGCGAGAAGTTTTTCCCCTTTCTCACTACCAAGGCACCCGTGGTTCCTGCCAAGCTGATGAATGAGGCCGGTATCGTTGGTGCTGCACTGGTAAGCAAATATTACAACAAGCTGGAAGCTTAAGCTTTTTGTTTGCTCTCAAAAAACCAGATTTTCCTTGCCGGGTGTCCGTTTTCATTGAATAACTATAGGTCATATGGTTCAAGATACATTCTTTTCAGATAATTCTTCTGAAACTCAGAAGGGGTCACCTTTTTCACCTGCTTAAACTGACGATAGAAATTCGAAATTCTAATATGTATTGATTTTCTGTATGTTATATAGTATTCTTATAAAATACTTTACAGACGCTTTCAGAACAAACTGCCTGGAGATACGGTTTACCGGGTTGGGACAGATATGCCCCAAAAATCTAACTAAACAATAATCCCATGATCACTGAAAAACCCAAGATCGGATTACTTGCATTAATGCAGGAACTTTACGACGACATGATTCCCGGAATCACAGATCACCAGGAATCATATGCCAGAGAGGTAGTCAACCAACTAAGCCTGCGGATTTCGCTCATCTTCCCCAGGGCAGCAAAAAACAGAAGCGACTGTGAAACCATCATGCAGGAATTTAACCAGCGAAAGCTGGATGGGATCATGATTATCAATTTGGTATACGGTCCCGGATCCAATCTTGTCAGAGCGCTGCAGTTAAACAGACTGCCGCTTCTAGTGGCAAATATTCAACCCGAGCGAACTGTTTCACTGGATTGGGATATGAATGATCTGACCTATAACCAGGGCATTCATGGTGTCCAGGATACGGCCAATACAATTATCAAGACAGTCGGGGATAATTTCACAGTCGTCACCGATGAATGGAGAAGCCCCGAATTTGAGAGTTTCGTTTACGACTGGAGTAAGGCCGCCCAGACTGCAAACAAATTGAAAAGTTCAAAAATCGCCTGGTTCGGCAAAATGAATGGCATGCACGATACCATCAGTGATTTCTCAGCCATTATGAGGGTCATTGGTCCGGATATACAGGAGGTTCGGATGGGAGAAGTTCACAACTACATGGAGCAGATAACCCCGGCAGAAGTGGAACAGCAAATCGAACTGGACAGGAACAACTTTGCCATTGATGAGGATCTTCCCTATGAAAACCATGAGCATGCCGTAAAAATCATGCTGGCTTTTGAAAAAGTCCTTATTAATGGAGGATTTGCAGGTTACTCAGCCAATTTTGATGTCTTTAAGGGGGATGGCCGCTTCAGGCAGATAGGACTCCTGGCCGCCTCTAACCTGATGGCGAAAGGATATGGCTATGGGGCAGAGGGAGATGTAAACTCGACCATCCTGGTTACAGCAGGACATATGCTCGACAAAGACTCCAATTTCACAGAGATGTATGCCATGGATTTTGAGCGTGATTCTATGCTTATGAGCCACATGGGAGAAGGCAACTGGAAAGTTGCAAGGAAAGACAAACCCATCCGGCTGGCAAACAGGGAACTGGGTATTGGCGAGCTCAATAATCCTCCCACCACCGTATTCATGGCTGAACCTGGCGAGGCCACACTGGTATCGCTGGTAACCCTTAAAGGAGATTATTTCCGTTTAATCGCCATGAAGGGCCAGGTACTCGATACAGAAGAGTATCCCAATATTGAAATGCCCTATTTCCATTTCAGACCCGATAGCGGTGTGAAAGCAGCCAACACCAGGTGGCTTCAGAATGGAGGAACGCACCACCAGGGTATGTTGATGGGAAACCATTTGAGAAAATGGGAATTTCTAAGCAAGATCCTGAATCTTGAGTTTGTTCAGATCTAATCTCATATTTCAACTAACGCCCTTTATATGAGCTATATATCCGTTATTGATCTGGGAACCGGGAGCATCCGCAATACCATCTATGATTCAAGCGGTAAAATCCTGGCTGTAGCAAAAAGGGGAAACCCGATTCTACATCCTCAACCCGGCTGGGCTGAACAGGACCCGGTCTACTGGTGGAACGCAGTCAGGGAAACCTTTTTGGAGCTGGACCCTGAAATCAGATCATCCATTTCGGCAGTTTCTGCCACAAGTCAGCGCGAGGGGATTGTTCCTGTCAACAGGCAATTTGAACCACTGGATCATATCATTATCTGGCTGGATGGCCGAACACACAGCCAGGGCAATGATATGAAGGAGCGACTGGGAGCACACGAGATATATGATATCACGGGCCTGGTCCCTAACCCGGCCTGGTCCCTTGCAAAGATCCTCTGGATCAAAGAACACAGGAATAAGATCTACTTAGAAACCTTCAAATTTTTACAGGCTGAAGACTTTCTGCTCTCCAGGATGTGTGGCCGGGCAGTCACTGAGTTCTCTATTGCATCACGTACCTGTATGCTCGATGTAGCGAACCGGAGATGGTCCGACCGAATCCTTCATGTCTTTGGTATTGATCTTGAAAAATTACCGGAACCTTTTGAACCCGGAACCCGGATCGGGTCGATCCTGCCTGGTATAGCTGAGGACCTTGGATTATCAGCAGAAACATCCATTTACCTGGGAGCCGGGGACCAGCAGGCAGCTGCCGTAGGAACAGGCGCCACAGAGGAGGGCATGGTCAGCATAGGAATTGGCACATCCTCGGCCCTCTCCATGACACTGAACAGACCTCTCAAAGACCCGGATCGCAGGATCATTCTGAATTGCGCCGCGCTTCCGGGAAAATGGGAATACGAACCCC
>Ga0315535_1001156_pt1 | contig 17945 bp, 17 predicted proteins | sample SalMarSW160220MG_2_FD_203092 | JGI IMG/M metagenome (GOLD analysis project Ga0315535, IMG submission 203092) | Salt marsh sediment microbial communities from the Plum Island Ecosystem LTER, Massachusetts, United States - Salt Marsh Sediment SW1602-20 ... | reverse complement strand
AGCCCGCGCCACCCGTGCCGCCGTCGGCGGCGAAACCGATTGCCGGGGTTCGTGGTTCGCTTCAGATCAGGCACGTCGACGCCGGCTCGTGTAACGGGTGCGAGGTCGAGATCTCCGGCGCGTTCGGGCCGGTGTACGACGCCGAACGGTTCGGCGCCCGGCTGGTGGCCTCACCGCGGCACGCCGATGCGCTGCTGGTGACCGGCGTCGTGACGCACAACATGGCCGGGCCGCTGCGGGCCACGGTGGAGGCCACCCCGCTGCCGCGGCGGGTGATCGCCTGCGGGGACTGCGCCCTGAACCAGGGCGTGTTCAAGGGCGCCTACGGAGTGGTCGGTGCGGTGGGCGAGGTGGTGCCCGTCGACGTGGAAATCCCGGGCTGCCCGCCGACGCCGAGCGAGATCGTCGCGGTCCTGCGATCGGTGACCGGCAGGTGAGCGCGCGCCAAGTGACCGGCGCGCACCGCACAACGGCATTCACGCCGATTGCCGCGGGCGCGCTGACATCGCTGCTCGGTGTGGGCGGGGTCGCGGCCGGCATGCTTGGGATGTTCGGTTCGGCACGGCCGGTGCGCATCGCGTGGTTGCTTCCCCTGTCCGGGGTGCAGCTGGAGCTCAATCCGCTGGGCGGCTTCTTCATGACGCTCATCGGTGCGGTCGCGTTCGCCGTCGGTCCCTACCTGGTCGGGTATGCCCTGCGGGAGCAGCTGGGACCCGTCACCCTGGCGGTGTTGCCGGCGTTTGTCGCCGCAATGTTGCTGGTCCCCGCGGCCGGCTCGGTCACCACGTTCTTGTTGACCTGGGAGTTGATGGCTGTCGCGTCCTTGGTCTTGGTGCTGGCCGAACACGCCCGCCCACAGGTTCGTTCCGCCGCATTGGTGTACGCGGTGATGACCCAGCTGGGCTTCGTCGCCATCCTGGTCGGGCTGATGGTGTTGTCGGCGGCCGGCGGTGCCGACCGATTCGCCGACTTGCACGGGATACCGCAGGGCGTGCGCGCCGCGGTATTCCTGTTGACGCTCACGGGGTTCGGTTCGAAGGCCGGCCTGGTGCCGCTGCACGCCTGGTTGCCGCGCGCGCACCCCGAGGCGCCCAGCCCGGTGTCGGCGCTGATGAGCGCGGCGATGGTAAACCTCGGCGTCTATGGCATCTGCCGTGTTGATCTGCAGCTGCTCGGCCCGGGCCCGCAGTGGTGGGGGCTCACCCTCATGATCGTCGGCGGGGTGTCGGCGCTCTATGGTGTGGTGCAGGCTTCCGTGGCCACGGACCTCAAACGGCTGCTCGCCTATTCGACTACCGAGAACCTGGGGCTGATCGCCCTGGCGTTGGGCGCTGCGAGCCTATTCGCGACCGTCGGTGTCCACCCGCCTGCGACGATTGCCGTGGCGGCGGCCATGCTGCACCTGATTGCGCACGCGGCCTTCAAGAGCCTCGGGTTTCTGGCGGCGGGATCGGTGGTGGCTGCGACGGGACTGCGCGACCTCGACCGGTTGGGCGGCCTGGCCCGTCGAATGCCGGCGACCACAACCCTGTTCGGTGTGGCCGCCCTCGGCGCGTGCGGACTACCGCTGGGCGCGGGTTTCGTCAGCGAGTGGCTGCTGTTTCAGTCGCTGATCCACTCGGCGTCCGGGCACGCCGCGGTATTGGCGTTGACCACTCCGCTGGCGGTAGGCGCGGTCGCCCTCACCGCCGGTCTCGGCGTGGCGGCAATGGTCAAGGCGTTCGGCATCGGATTTTTGGCGCGGCCGCGCTCGCAGGAAGCCGCCCGGGCCCGGGAGGGGTCGGGCAGCATGCTGGCCGGCATGACGATCGCGGCAGCCGCCTGCATGGTGCTGGCGATGGCGCCTTCGGTCGTGTCGGCTATGCTGCGCCGGGCAGTCGCCGCCCTGCCCGCGGCCGGCGCGGTGGAGTTCACCGGCCTCGGCACCGTGGTACGCCTGCCCGGGCTGCAGGGTTCGATCGCGCCCGGGGCGATCGCCGCCGGTGTCGTCGTCGCCGCACTGATTGCTGCCGCGTTGGCCAGTTGGCGTCGGGGGCGGCGACCGGCCCCCGCCACATTGCCGCTCTGGGCATGCGGCGCGGACGATCTCACCGCGCGGATGCAGTACACGGCAACATCGTTCGCCGAGCCGATGCAACGCGTCTTCGACGATGTCCTGCGGCCCGACACCGATATCGAAATCACCCAGAGCTCCGAGTCGCGGTATCTCGCGGACAAGATCACCTACCGCAGCAGCATCGGTGATGCCATCGAGGACCGCTTCTACGCCCCGGTGATCCAGGCGATTTCGGTCGCGTCGGGGTGGGTGCGGCGCGCCCATACCGGCAGCGTGCACCTGTATCTGGCATACGGTGCGCTTGGTGTCCTGATCGTGCTGGTGGTTGCGCGATGAACCTGTGGTCATACGTCGCGGGCGCGGTGCAAATCGGCAGCGTGATGATCGGGGCACCGGTGGTGGTGGGGCTCACCCGCCAGGTGCACGCACGCTGGGAAGGTCGCGTCGGCGCCGGCCTCCTGCAACCGTGGCGCGACATCGTCAAACAGCTTGGCAAACAACGGATCACCCCGCTTGGCACGACGCTGGTGTTCGTGGCCACCCCCGTCGTGGTCGCCGGATCGACATTGCTGATCGCCGCGATAGCCCCGCTGGTCGCGACCGGTTCGCCACTGGATCGCAGTGCCGACCTGTTCGCCGTGGTCGGCCTGCTGCTGGTCGGTACGGTTTCGTTGGCCTTGGCCGGTATCGACACCGGAACCTCGTTCGGCGGCATGGGCGCCAGCCGCGAGATCACCATCGCCGCGCTCGTCGAACCCACCATTCTGCTGGCGGTCTTCGCGCTGTCCATACCGGCGGGCTCGGCGAATCTTGGTGCGTTGGTGGCGCATACGATCAGCCACCCCGAGCAGGTCGTGTCACTGGCCGCGCTGCTGGCGTTCGCCGCGCTGGTGATCGTAATTGTCGCCGAAACCGGGCGACTGCCGGTGGACAATCCGGCGACCCATCTCGAGCTGACGATGGTCCACGAGGCGATGGTGCTCGAATACGCCGGTCCGCGCCTGGCGCTGATCGAGTGGGCGGCCGGGATGCGACTGACCGTGCTGTTGGCGCTGCTGGCAAACCTGTTTGCGCCCTGGGGTATTGCAGGCGGCCTGCCCAGCGGGCTGGACATCGTGGTCGGCCTCGCGGCGGTGGTGGCCAAGGTCGCGGTGCTGGCGGGACTGCTGGCAACCGTCGAGGTCTTCGTCGCCAAGCTACGGCTGTTCCGCGTTCCCGAGCTACTGGCCGGATCATTTCTGTTGGCGCTGCTGGCGGTCGTCGCCGCGAACTTCTTCACGGTTCCGGCATGACCGACAACACCTTTTCGGTACTGGTCGACCTCGCCGCCGGCGGTATGCTGCTGGCCGCCGTGCTGATCGTGTGGCGTCGCGGCTTGTCGGCCATCATCCGGCTGCTCGCTTGGCAGGGCGTCGCCCTGGCCGCGATCCCGGTCCTGCGGGGCATGTACGACGGTGACGGCGCGCTGATCGGGGTCGGTGTCGCGGTGCTGCTGTTGCGGGGCGCGATACTGCCGCGGCTGCTGGCCCGGGCGATCGGGGCCGAGTCGCTGTCGCGCCGCGAAGCCACCCCGTTGGTCAACACCGCGACCTCGCTGCTCATCACCGCCGTGCTGACGTTGGCCGCCTTCGCCGCCACCCGGCCCCTGGTGAACTTGCAGCCGGCGGCCACGACCACCGCCGTGCCGGCTGCGACCGCGGTGGTGCTCATCGCGTTGTTCGTGATGGTTACGCGGCGCCATGCGGTCTCCCAGGCGGCCGGGTTCCTCATGCTCGACAACGGCATCGCCGCGACCGCGTTCTTGCTGACGGCCGGGGTGCCGCTGATCGTTGAGCTCGGTGCCTCGCTGGACGTGCTGTTCGCGGTGATCGTGATCGGCGTTTTGACCGGCCGGCTGTCCCGGACCTTCGGCGGCGCCGACCTGGACGCGTTACAGGAGCTGCACGACTGATGACCGGTTTACTGCTCGCCGCGATCCTCACGCCCGTGGGTACGTCGTTTCTCACCCTGATTGCCGGATGGCGCCGGGCGACCGCCTCGTTGGGCGTTGGGTCGGCGGCAGCGGTACTCGGATGTGGTGTGGCGCTGGGGTTCCGTGTCGGGTCGGGTACGCGGTTCGCGTTGGGCGGGCTGTTTCGCATCGATGCGCTCACCGTCACGATGCTGATCGTCATCGGAACGGTGGCCACCCTGGCCACCTGGGCCGGCATCGGCTACCTCGACGCCGAAGTCGCGCGCGGTCACGCCGACGCGCGGGTCGCCCGGGTGTACGGCGCACTGACGGCGGCGTTCCTGGCGGCGATGGTTGTCGCGGTGTGCGCCAACAACATTGGCGTCATCTGGATCGCGATCGAAGCGACCACAGTGATAACCGCCTTTCTGGTGGGGCACCGCCGCACCCGTGGCGCCCTCGAGGCGACCTGGAAATACGTCGTGATCTGCTCGGTCGGAATCGCGATCGCCTTCCTGGGCACAGTGTTGCTGTACTACGCCGCCGAGCATGCCGGGGCGCCAGCCGCCGCCGCCCTGAACCTCGATATGCTGACCGCCCATGCGAGCGAACTGAATCCCGACATCGCCCGACTCGCGGGCGGATTGCTGCTCATCGGCTACGGCGCGAAGGTCGGGCTGTTCCCGTTCCACACCTGGCTGGCCGACGCCCACAGCCAGGCCCCGGCGCCAGTCTCGGCACTGATGAGCGGAGTGCTGCTGTCAGTGGCATTTTCGGTGCTGATTCGCATCAAACCCATCATCGATACCGCGGCAGGTCCGACATTCCTGCGGTCTTGGTTGTTGGTGATCGGGTTGGCGACGCTGGTAGTCGCGGCATCGATGCTGACGATTACACCCGACATCAAACGCATGCTTGCCTACTCCTCCATGGAGAACATGGGCCTGATCGCCATCGCCGCGGCCGCCGGAACCACGTTGGCCATCGCCGCGCTGCTGCTGCACGTCCTCGCGCACGGGATCGGCAAGACGGTCCTGTTTCTGGCGAGCGGTCAATTGCAGGCCGCCCACAACTCCACCGCGATCGCTGATATCAGCGCCGTGCTGCGGCGCTCCCGCATTGTCGGGGTATCGCTGGCCGCGGGCGTGGTCGTGCTGCTCGGATTGCCGCCGTTCGCGATGTTCGCCAGCGAGGTGGCGATCGTGCGCTCACTCGCGGGCGCCAGACTCACCTGGGCGGTGGGGGCGGGTCTGCTGCTACTCGCGGTCGCGTTTGCCGCGCTGGCGCGCAACTCCGGGCGCATCCTGCTCGGCGCGGGCCCCGCTGGTGCACCCGAGATCGTGGTACCGCGAACGGTGGCAGCGGCCCTGGTTGTCGGCGTCTCCGCCTCCCTCGTCCTGGGCATCACCGCCGGTCCGCTCACCGGCTTGTTCACCGCCGCGGCCGGCGCTGTGGGGGGACAGCCGTGAGCCGTGATTGGGTGCGCCACCGGCTTTCTCAGGATGCGCTGGCCGATATGGCGGAAGACCTGCTGGGCAAGGGATTTCGTCTCAGCTTGGTGGCCGCCCATGATGACGACGCTTTGCGTGTCGTCTACCTCTTCCTGGCGGGCTGGCCCGATCGTCGCGTCGAGCTGGAATGCGTGATTCCCAAAGAGGACCCGGCGCTACGTTCGCTGGCATATCTGTCCTTCCCGGCGGGCAGGTTCGAGCGCGAAATGGCGGATCTGTATGGGATCCGGCTTGTCGGGCACCCCAAGGCACGCCGGCTCGTGCGGCATGCCCACTGGCCCGAGCGGTGGTACCCCATGCGCCGCGATGCCGGGCCCGCACCGGAATTCGACGGCGTTGGTAGCTTCCCGTTCGTCACCGTTGAGGGGCCGGGGGTTTATGAGATCCCGGTCGGCCCGGTGCACGCGGGGCTGATCGAGCCCGGTCATTTCCGGTTCTCCGTCGCTGGCGAGACGGTGCTGCGCCTCAAGGCCCGGCTGTGGTTCGTCCACCGCGGACTGGAGAAGCTGTTCGAGGGCCGGCCGGCGGACGGGGCGGTAGAACTGGCCGAACGCGTCAGCGGTGACACGTCAGTTGCCCATGCTCTCGCCCACAGCCTCGCCGTCGAAGACGCGTTCGCGATCGAACTCCCCGACGAGGTGCACCGGCTGCGGGCACTGCTGGTCGAACTCGAGCGCCTCTACAACCACGTGGCCGATCTGGGCGCGCTCGCGAACGACGCGGGGTTCGCCCTCGCCAACGCACACGCTCAGCGCATCCGCGAACAGCTGCTGCGACTCAACTGGGCCGTGACGGGGCACCGCCTGTTGCGTGGCGCGATCCGGCCCGGTGGGGTCAGGATGCAGACGCTGCCCGACGTCACCGCGCTGCGATGCATCGCGGCCGACGTCGCCGAGCTCGCCGAACTGGCCCTGCGCAATTCGCTCGTGTACGACAGGCTCGCCGGAACTGCCGTCCTCCATCAAGAAGACGCCCGCGCGCTGGGGTGCCTCGGCTATGTCGCGCGGGCCAGCGGCATTCGTACTGACGCGCGGCTGGAACACCCGACCACCGCGCTGCCCGTGACCGAGGTCGCCGCCGCCGCGGGTGACGTGCTCGCCCGCTTGACGGTGCGGCGCGACGAATTTGCCGCTTCCGCCGAATTGGCTGGTTTTCTGATCGAATCACACACCGGGCCAATCGAATACGCCAATCCGCCCGCTCCACTTTCGCGCCCCCACAGCGGCATCGGCATCGTCGAAGGCTGGCGTGGCACCATTGTGCACCGGATTGAGACCGACGCGGCCAACCTCATCAGCCGCGCCAAGATCGTCGATCCTTCGTGGTTCAACTGGCCGGCGCTGCCGGTCGCGATGGCCGACACGATCGTGCCCGACTTTCCGCTGGCCAACAAGAGCTTCAACCAGTCCTACGCCGGCAACGACCTCTGAACGCGGATCCGGTCACCCTTCGCCGGCCAACGCGAACCGGCCATCGACCGTCCTGGTCACCAGGCCATCGGCCAACAACGAATCCAGCGCCCGGTCGCGCTGCTGGGTATCGGTCAGCCATGCCACGTCGAGTTCCGCACGCGTGACCGGGGAGTCGTTGCCGCGCAGCACATCCAGTAAGCGTCCGCGTACCTGTCGGTCGGTCCCGGCGTAGGTCTGGATGCGTCGAGCCGGGCCCTGGGCCGGGGGGCAGCCGGCCTGCCGCCAGGCGCACTCGCGCAGCGGACACAACCCGCAGCGCGGCGCCCGTGCCGTACACACCGTTGCACCCAATTCCATCAGGGCAACGGAAAATTGCGGCGCGGTGTCGCCGGACGGCAGCAGCGCCGTGACGTCGGCGTGGTCACGCGCCACAGACGGGGCCCCGGCGTCGGCCAGGCCGTGTACGGCGCGGGCCACCACCCGGCGCACGTTGGTGTCCACCACCGGGACGGGTTGGCGGTAGGCGAAGCAGGCGACGGCGCGCGCGGTGTAGCTGCCGATTCCCGGCAGTGTCAGCAAGGTGTCGACGTCGTCGGGTACCGCATCGTCGTGGTCACGCGCGATGACGGTGGCGCACTCGTGCAACCGCTTAGCCCGCCGCGGATAGCCCAGCTTGCCCCAGGCGCGCAGCACATCGGCGGCGCTGGCCGCCGCGGTGGCCGACGCGGTGGGCCACCGTCGCACCCAATCGGTCCAGATCGGCAGCACCCGGGCCACCGGGGTCTGTTGCAGCATGAATTCGCTGACCAGGATCTGCCAGGCGCTGACGCCGGGTTCTCGCCACGGCAGGTCGCGGCGCGACCGGTCGTACCACTCGAGCAACCCGTCGGCCGGAATAGTTGGCCGACCGTTCACCGCCGGGTGCGGCATGATGTCAGCCATGCCTAACACCAGTCCGGCAACCGCGTGGAAAGCACTCAAAGAGGGTAACGAGCGATTTGTCGCCGGCAATCCTCAGCATCCCAGCCAGAGCGTCGAACACCGGGCCAGCCTGGCCGCCGGGCAGCAGCCCATCGCGGTGGTGTTCGGCTGCGCGGACAGCCGGGTGGCAGCCGAGCTCATCTTCGACCAGGGTCTGGGCGATATGTTCGTGGTTCGCACCGCCGGACAGGCCGTCGACTCGGCGGTCCTGGGATCCATCGAGTTTGCGGTGACGGTGCTCAACGTGCCGCTCATCGTCGTCCTGGGCCACGACAGCTGCGGTGCCGTCAAGGCGGCCCTGGCCGCGATCGACGACGGCGCGATACCGTCCGGTTTCGTGCGCGATGTGGTCGAACGGGTGGCGCCGTCGATCCTGATGGGCCGCCGCGAAGGCTTGAGCCGTGTCGACGAGTTCGAGGAACGACACGTGCGCGAAACGGTGGCGCAGCTCATGTCGCGTTCGACGGCCATCGCGGAGCGGGTGGCTGCGGGCACCCTGGCGATAGCGGGCGTCACCTACCACCTCGCCGACGGGCGGGCGGCATTGCGCGATCACGTCGGCGACATCGGCGAGTGAGGGGCGAGGGCGACGATTTTCGGCCCTTCTAACACGGCGGTTAGCCGGCAAACCCCGCGACACGCCGGGGCGGGTAAAGCAGATCGGCGTGACCTGGCCCTACGCTGCGAATGTGCTGGATCTGGAACCGCGGGGCCCGCTACCTACCGAGATCTACTGGCGGCGCAGGGGCCTGGCCCTGGGTATCGCGGTCGTGGTGATTGGGATCGTGGTCGCCACGGTCATCGCCTTCATGGGCAACAGCGCGGGCACCAAACCCGCCAACGCCGACAAGACCAACTCCGCTCAGAGCAAGAATGGCTCGCCGGCCCCCCAGGCACCTGCCCCAGCGGGGCAGGGTGACGGGGCCTCCGCGGTGCCGCAGCCGGGACAGAATCCCGAGACGCCCACTCCCACCGCGGCTGTGCAGCCACCGCCGGTGCTCAAGCAGGGTGATGACTGTCCCGATTCGACGCTGGCCGTCAAGGGTCTGACCAACGCGCCACAGTACTTCATCGGTGATCAGCCGAAGTTCACCATGGTCGTGACCAACATCGGGCTGGTGGCGTGCAAACGCGACGTCGGAGCCGCGGTGCTGGCGGCCTATGTCTACTCGCTGGATAACAAGCGGTTGTGGTCCAATCTGGACTGCGCGCCGTCCAACGAGACGCTGATCAAGACGTTCACGCCGGGCGAGCAGGTGACGACGGCGGTCACCTGGACGGGGATGGGATCGGCGCCGCACTGCCCGCTGCCGCGGCCGGCGATCGGACCGGGCACCTACAACCTCGTGGTGCAGCTGGGCAACCTGCGCTCGCAGCCGGTGCCGTTCATTCTCAACCAGCCGCCACCGCCGCCGGGTCCGCTGCCCGCGCCCGGTCCGGGGCAAGCGCCGCCGCCGGCTGGTCAGGCTCCCGCGGGCTGATTCGGGTCCTGGTTAGCTCAGGGGGTCGGCGATCGTCGACTCCGCCAGCTGTGACAGGCCTTCCCGAACTTGCCGCGCCCACATTGCGCCGATGCCCTCCACCGATTGCAGGTCGTTAGCGCTGGCCGCCAGCAGACCCTGCAGCGTGCCGAAGGAACGTACCAGTAGGTCGGCATGGGCGAACTGCAGCCGGGGAATGCCGGCCAGCGCCCGGTAGCCGCGCGGGCTCAGCGCCGAATCCTGCGCATCGGTTGTCGTTGGATATCCGAAAACCTTTGCCAGTGCCGTGAAATCGAGCAGTTCGGCATCTGACAGGGCGTCCAGCTCGTCGAGGAAGGCGGCTATTTGGACTTCGGATAACGGCTCGGGACTGGCGTGGTAGTCGCGCACGATCAACTCCCGGGCGATGTCGTTGCCGCCGAGCAGCTCCTCGAGCTGCAGCGTCAATTGGCGACCGTCCGTACCGAGTTCAACGACGTCGTTGTCGATCGCCACGCCGATCCGTCGCACCAGCTCCAGCCGCTGCACCACCGTCATCACGTCGCGCAGCGTGACGAAGTCCTCGATCTCGGCTCGGGACAGTTGCCTGCTGACCTCGTCCAGCCTGGCCTTGTACCGCTCCAGGGTCGCGATGGCCTGATTGGCTCGCGACAGGATGGTCGCGGAATCGGCCACCACGTGGCGCTCGCCACCGACGTAAACCGTGACGATGTTCATCGAGTGACTCACCGAGATCACCGGGTAACCCGTCTGGATCGCGGCCCGTTCCGCGGAGCGGTGGCGAGTTCCCGATTCGTCGGTCGGTATCGATGGATCGGGAACCAACTGCACGTTGGCCCGCACGATGCGGCTGCCGTCGGTGGACAGGACGACGGCGCCGTCCATCTTCGCCAGCTCACGCAGCCGCGTGGGCGCATACCGGACGTCGAGAGCAAAGCCGCCGTCACAGATGGCCTCGACTTGCTCGTCGTTGCCGAGCACGATCAACGCACCGGTACGGCCGCGCAGGATGCGCTCCAGGCCATCCCGCAGCCCGGTGCCCGGGGCCAGGCGGGCGACGGTCTCACGCAGTGTCGGACGGGTCACAGCGTGTCATTCTGCGGCCACATCGTGTTATGCGTCTAGCCGTCGCGGTCCCGGGTGCGTACTGGTGCGGTGATCGGCGATGTCGATCATGTGCTCCAGCGCCGCGACGATGGTCGGTGCCCGCAGTGCCCGCATCCCACTCGGCACTATCTCGCGTCGAGGGTCGTCTCCGTCCGGGATGAGCGCGATGGTGAACCCCTGACGCGCGGCTTCGCCCAGCCGCCGATCCATGCCACTGACCCGTCGCAGGTCGCCTGCCAGCCCGACCTCGCCGATGATCACCGCTGTCGTGGGCAGCGGCAGATTGGCGTACGCCGACGCCAGCGCCATCGCGACGGCCAGGTCAGAGGAAGGATCGGTCAATCGCATCCCGCCCACGGTGGACAGGTAGATGTCGTTGGCAGCGACGGACAAGCTGGCGTGCTTTTCCAGCACGGCGGTGATCATCGCGGCCCGGGCGTTGTCGATGCCGCTGACGGCGCGGCGCGGGGATCCGCCCGACGGCTTGTAAGCGTTGGCAGCCAGCAGTGCCTGGACTTCCCCGATCAGCGGTCGTTTCCCGTCCAGCGTCGCGGTGATGGCGGTCCCGGCGACCGGCGCCGGCCGCTGGTCCAGAAAGAGGTTCGAAGGGTCGGCCACGTCCTCGATCCCATTGTCGTGCAGCATGAAACAGCCGACTTCATCGGCCGCCCCGAATCGATTCTTGATTCCGCGCACCATCCGCAGCGAGCAATTGCGGTCACCTTCGAAATGCAGCACGACGTCGACGAGATGTTCGAGCGAGCGGGGTCCGGCGATGGCCCCGTCCTTGGTGACGTGGCCGACGAGAATCAGCGCGACGCCGTTGGTCTTTGCGGCCGCGGTCAGCGCCGCGGTCACGGCGCGCACCTGTGTGACCCCGCCGGCGACGCCGTCGGCCTCGGTCGTGGACATGGTTTGGACCGAGTCCACGATCACCAGTGCCGGCCGGACCGTAGCAATGTGGTCCAGCACCGCGTGCAGATCGGATTCGGTGGCCAGGTACACCTCCTTGGCGCCGCAGCCGATCCGGTCGGCGCGCAGCCGGATCTGGCCCGCTGATTCCTCACCGGAGATATACAGCGCGCGCCGGCCCGATTGCGCCCAGCGGTGGGCGGCTTTGAGCAGCAGGGTCGACTTACCAACGCCCGGATCGCCCGCCAGCAATGTGACTGAACCGGGCACCACGCCGCCCCCAAGCACCCGGTCGAGCTCCCCTATGCCCGTCGACCGGTGCTGGCTGGTATCGGGCTCGATAGATGTGATCGGGACAGGTGCCGAAGCCGACGCCAGGCCCCCGCGACGGCCAGCGCCACCGATCGCAGTGAGCACCGGCGCCTCGCCCACGGTGCCCCACGTGCCGCACTCAAGACAGCGACCCACCCACTTGGCGGTGACATGCCGGCATTCCGAGCAGCGGTATTGTGAGCGTGCATTTGCCACGCCGCGACGGTATCGGGCCGGTACGACAAGCTCGTCCGTATGACGTGCGGGAGCGGCCCGTTCAGGTCCGCGGCGGCACGATCGGAGCCGAGATCGGAACCCTGACGCTGGCCTGCCCGGCCTTCTCGAAGGCGAAGGTGAAGTTGTAGTTCAGGCCGTTGCTGACCGGTTTGGCCAAGGTGACCGTCGCCTTGACCGCATTGTTGGAGCCGATGGGACCCGGGGCCACCTTCTGGCCGTCCGGGGTACCGACGAAGAGCATGCCGCCGGCGGGCAGTCCGGCGTCGCCGCTGATCGTCACCGCGCCGATGTCGCTGGTGATGCCGACCAATTTGTCCGCGACATCCGGCGACTGGTTTACGGCCACCAGCACCAGGTCCACCGTTCGACCCGGCTGGAGGAAGTCACTGGTCTGCACGGCTTGCATCCGGATATCACGCAGCGCCACGTTGTTGAACGTGACCTTGTTGCCGTTGACGGCGGGTTCCTGGGTGGCCATCTGCGAGACCTGCCCGGCCCCGCAGCCGCTCAGCAGCGCGGCGACCAGGGCGACCAGGGCCAGAACGGTGACCCGGGCGGTCTGCGTGGCTACGCGGGCCGGGAGGCTGATCTTGAAGCGGTTCACTCAATGCCTCCTGCTGGCCGGTCGGACTACTGCAACTATGCACAGTAGTAGCAAGGTCTCGGGCGCGGTAGCGCGGGGCGCAAGACCAGCGCGGGAACGTAGCTTGGGGTGCTTCCAGAGCCGAGCAAACGCATTGGTATTGTGTCCTATTGCACGTCTCGCTCCTCCTGTCAACCCCTAATCTGCGCGTGTTGTGCCCCTGACCTGCATCGTTGCTTCGCGCGCGGTTGGGCGGCCGTGTTAGGATGAAGTAACGAAAGGGGCTCGAATCAGATGATCTTCAAGGTCGGTGACACCGTTGTTTACCCTCACCACGGTGCTGCGTTAGTCGAGGCGATCGAAACCCGGACCATCAAAGGGGAGCAAAAAGAGTATCTCGTCTTGAAAGTGGCGCAGGGAGACCTGACCGTTCGAGTTCCCGCCGATAACGCCGAGTACGTCGGCGTCCGCGACGTCGTCGGGCAGGAAGGCCTCGACAAGGTTTTTCAGGTGCTGCGTGCGCCGCACACCGAAGAGCCGACGAACTGGTCGCGGCGCTACAAGGCCAATTTGGAAAAGCTCGCTTCCGGTGATGTCAACAAGGTGGCCGAGGTAGTACGCGACCTGTGGCGCCGCGACCAGGAGCGTGGTTTGTCGGCCGGCGAGAAGCGCATGCTGGCCAAGGCTCGGCAGATTCTGGTCGGTGAGTTGGCGTTGGCCGAGAGCACCGATGACGCCAAGGCGGAAACCATCCTCGACGAGGTTCTGGCCGCCGCTTCCTGAACGGAAAGCCCTGACACTCGGGTGGTCGCAGGGACGAGCGCCGTAGTCGGAGTCGTCCCGGCCGCCGGGTCGGGGGAACGGCTGGCAGCCGGTATCCCGAAGGCATTTTGCGAGGTTGGCGGTCGCACCCTGCTTGAACGTGCGGTCGCCGGCTTATTGGAGTCCGGGGTTGTCGGGCACGTCGTGGTGGCGGTCCCGGCCGACCGGATCGACCAGGCCAAGCAGGTCCTGGGCGAGCAAGCCACCGTCGTGGCCGGCGGGGCCGATCGCATTCGATCAGTGAGCCTGGCCCTGGCTGCCCTCACCGGTAACCCCGAGTTCGTGCTGGTGCATGACGCTGCCCGGGCGCTGACGCCCCCGCCCTTGATCGTGCGCGTGGTGGACGCATTGCGGGCCGGTCACGGCGCCGTTGTGCCCGCGCTGCCGCTGCATGACACCATCAAGGCCGTGGATGCCAACGGGGTGGTCCTGGGTACACCGGAGCGTGCCGGCCTGCGGGCGGTGCAGACCCCGCAAGGCTTCGCAACCGATTTGCTGTTGCGCGCCTACCGCGCTTATCAGGGCGCGGGCGCCGTCGGCTTCACCGATGACGCGTCGCTCGTCGAGCACGTCGGCGGCCGGGTTCAGGTGGTGGATGGCGACCCGCTGGCGTTCAAGATCACCACCCGACTCGACCTGTTGCTGGCCGAAGCGATCGTGCACCGGTGACCGAGCTACCGAGGGTAGGTCTGGGCGTCGACGTGCACCCGATTGCACCCGGGCGACCGTGCTGGCTGGTGGGCCTGCTGTTTGTCGGCGCCGACGGCTGCGCCGGTCACTCCGACGGTGACGTGGGGGCGCATGCCCTTTGTGACGCGGTGTTGTCAGCCGCGGGCCTCGGGGATATCGGCGCCGTGTTCGGGGTCGACGATCCACGCTGGAAGGGCGTCAGCGGGGCCGATATGCTGCGCCACGTCGTCGACCTGACAACGCGAGATGGCTTTCGGGTGGGAAACGCTGCCGTGCAGGTGATCGGGAATCAGCCGAAGGTCGGCCCGCGCCGTGAAGAAGCGCAGCAATTCTTGTCGAGGCTGCTGCGGGCACCCGTATCGGTGTCGGCGACGACCACTGACGGGCTGGGCTTGACCGGGCGGGGCGAGGGACTCGCCGCCATCGCCACCGCGCTGATAGTCCCCATCGGGTGAGCCCACGCTCGCCGATCGCGCCCCGAGCGTCACGCTAGCGTGGCACTCGCCGTCGAAGGCCACGCTGACGTGACGCTCGCACGCGCGGGACGCCCCGAGCCGCCACCCCTCGCCGTCAGGGGTCGCGGTAATTGGGCAGGTAAGCTGGCACGTCGTGACCGATCGCGCCGGCTTACGGCTACACGACACGGCAGCAGGTGCTGTGCGTGATTTCGTGCCGCTGCGCGACGGGCACGTTTCCGTCTACCTGTGCGGCGCCACCGTTCAAGGACAGCCCCATATCGGGCATGTCCGCAGCGGCGTGGCCTTCGACATTCTGCGCCGATGGCTGATCGCGCGCGGCTACGACGTCGCGTTCATCCGCAACGTCACCGATATCGACGACAAGATCCTCAACAAGGCGGCCGCGGCGGGCCGACCGTGGTGGGAATGGGCGGCCACCTACGAGCGCGCATTTTCCGCCGCCTACGACGCCCTGGACGTCCTGCCACCGTCAGCCGAGCCGCGGGCCACCGGGCACATCACCCAGATGGTCGAACTCATGGAGCGCCTGATCGAGACCGGCCACGCCTACGCCGCCGGCGGTGACGTCTACTTCGACGTGCTCAGCTACCCGCAGTATGGGCAGTTGTCCGGCCACCGGATCGACGACGTCCATCAGGGCGAAGGCGCGGCCACGGGCAAGCGTGACCAGCGCGACTTCACCCTGTGGAAGGCCGCCAAGCCCGGCGAGCCGTCATGGCCGACACCGTGGGGACGGGGACGCCCCGGCTGGCACCTGGAATGCTCGGCAATGGCCCACACCTATCTCGGTCCGGAATTCGACATCCACTGCGGTGGAATGGATTTGGTCTTCCCGCACCACGAGAACGAGATCGCGCAGAGCCGCGCCGCCGGGGACGGGTTCGCCCGCTACTGGTTGCACAACGGCTGGGTGACGATGGGCGGCGAGAAGATGAGCAAGTCGCTGGGCAACGTGTTGTCGATACCGGCGATGCTGCAGCGAGTGCGGCCGGCCGAACTGCGCTATTACCTGGGCAGCGCCCACTACCGGTCGATGCTGGAGTTCTCCGAAACCGCTCTGCAGGACGCGGTCAAAGCCTATGTCGGAGTTGAGGAATTCCTGCAACGAGTTCGCACCCGGGTCGGCGCCGTCGAGCCCGGCGAGTGGACCGCGCGGTTCGCCGAGGCCCTCGACGACGATCTGGCGGTTCCGGCCGGGCTGGCCGAGGTGCACCACGCCCGTGCCGAAGGTAACCGGGCACTGGATTCCGGCGATCACGAGGGCGCACTTCAACATGCCGGCGCAATCCGAGCGATGATGGGCATCCTGGGTTGCGACCCGCTCGACGAGCGCTGGGAAACCCGCGACGAGACCTCGGCCGCGCTGGCCGCCGTCGACGTGCTGGTGCGCGCCGAACTGGAAAGCCGGGACAAGGCGCGTCAGGAGCGCAACTGGGCGCTGGCCGACGAGATCCGGGATCGGCTCAACGACGCCGGCATCGAGGTGACCGATACCGCCGACGGCCCGCAGTGGTCGCTGCAGAGCGGTGACGGCAAGTAGATGGCGGGCAACTCGCGGCGCCGGGGCGCGGTACGCAAATCGGGTACCAAGAAGGGGCCCACCGTGGGGTCGGGCGGCCAGCGGCGCCGCGCGCTGGAGGGACGCGGTCCCACCCCGCCCGCGCGCCTGCGCCCCAACCATCCCGCCGCCAAGCGCGCGCAGCAGCAGTCCAAGCCGCGCCGGCCGGCCAAGCGGACCGACGAAACGGAAACGGTGCTGGGCCGCAACCCGGTGCTGGAGTGCCTGCGCGCCGGGGTGCCGGCGACCGCGCTGTACGTAGCCCTCGGTGTCGAGGCCGACGAGCGGCTCACCGAATCCGTCTCGCGCGCAGCCGATTCGGGCATCGCGATCCTCGAGGTGCCGCGCTCGGACCTGGACCGCATGACCGCCAACCATCTGCATCAGGGCGTCGCCCTGCAGGTGCCGCCCTACGACTACGCCCATCCCGACGACCTACTCACGGCCGCGCTGGAATCGCCGCCGGCGCTGCTGGTCGCGTTGGACAACATCTCCGATCCCCGCAACCTCGGCGCGATCGTCCGCTCGGTGGCGGCCTTCGGCGGCCACGGCGTGCTGATCCCGCAGCGGCGCTCGGCCTCGGTGACCGCGGTGGCCTGGCGGACCAGCGCAGGGGCCGCGGCCCGGCTCCCCGTGGCGCGGGCCACCAATCTCAATAGGACGCTGAAAGATTGGGCCGACCGGGGACTGCGGGTGGTAGGGCTGGATGCCGGTGGCGACACCATGCTCGATAACCTGGACGCTACCGATCCCCTGGTGGTCGTCGTGGGATCGGAGGGCAAAGGGCTGTCGCGGTTGGTACGGCAGAACTGCGACGAGGTCGTGTCGATTCCGATGGCCGGGGATACCGAATCGCTGAACGCCTCGGTGGCTGCCGGGGTGGTGCTCGCCGAAATTGCCCGGCAGCGCAGGAGTTAGCGTGACGTCGCGCCTCAGTGCCCTGGTGTCGGCGCTGGTGGTCACAGCCTGTCTGCTGGCTCCAAAGGCGTCACCGCAGGCAGCCGAATTCGACCTGCAGACCCATCGCGGGGGCCGCGGGGAAACCACCGAGGAGTCGCTGCGCGCGTTCGCCAAATCGCTCGAACTGGGCGTCAGCACACTCGAACTGGACATCAACATCACCAAAGATGGACAGCCGCTGGTGTGGCATGACTCGACGATCGAGCCAGAGAAATGCTCCGACACCGCGCCCGCGTACCCGGGCGATCCCGAATATCCCTACGTCGGCAAGCTGGTGCAAGACTTGACGCTGGCGCAGATCCGGATGCTGGAGTGCGGACGTCGACTCGGTGATTTCCCCGACGCGGAGGTGGTGCGGGGCAACATCGAAACCAAGGTGGCTGCCGACAAGACCGGCACGACGGCCGGCCCCCAGCAGTTCGTCGACGTGATACTGGCCGCGGTCAGGTCGGCGGGCAAGATCGACCGCGTGGAGATCCAGAGCTTCGATTGGCGAACACTGCCGCTGGTGCGCCGGGCCGAGCCGTCAATTCCGTTGGCGGCGTTGTGGGATGAGCAGACCTGGTTTCCGGATTCACCCTGGCTGGCAGGTGTCAACCCGACGGTCGTCGGCTCCCCGCTCATCGCAGCCACGCTGGTTGGCGCCAGCATTGCTTCTCCAGACTATTCGCTGGTTGACAAGGCGTTCGTCGATACCGCTCACGCGTTGGGCCTCAAAGTCATTCCTTGGACCGTCAACGACGCCGGCGCCATGCGCGAACAGATTGCCGATGGCGTCGACGGAATCATCACCGACTACCCAACGCGGCTGCGCAGCGTACTGGGCGAGCTTGGGATGCCGCTGCCGCCTGCTTACCACCGCGGTTAGACACCCAACAGCCGCGTGCTCGCCC
>Ga0315535_1001155_pt1 | contig 17947 bp, 13 predicted proteins | sample SalMarSW160220MG_2_FD_203092 | JGI IMG/M metagenome (GOLD analysis project Ga0315535, IMG submission 203092) | Salt marsh sediment microbial communities from the Plum Island Ecosystem LTER, Massachusetts, United States - Salt Marsh Sediment SW1602-20 ... | reverse complement strand
TCGAATCCTAGTCTCCCAGTTTTATTTAAAAGGGGCAAAAGCCCCTTTTATTGGTTTCGGTTCGAATCCTAGTCTTTTGGTTTACAAAAAGGGGCAAAAGCCCCTTTTATTGGTTTCGGTTCGAGTCCTAGTCTCCCTGGTTTTCAAAAAGCGCCAGAGCCGCTTTTTTTTTTTCGTTTCAGCCGGATGTTGTGAACAGGAACGGGTAGGTCACGATTACCTCTCCCCCGCCCCGGGGCTTTGGAAAGCGAATGTGGCGTACCGTGCGCAACACGCATTGCTGGACGTTGTTGTCTTCCAGGCTGGCTTGCAGGATCTCGGCCTGCTCTACGCGTCCATCTGCTCCTATGGTGAACGTCACGGCTACCTTGCCGTAGATGTTCGCATCGCGAAGCAGGCCTTTCTCGTAGCAATACTTGAACTTCGACCAATGCCGTCCCAGGTATTCGCCGACCACCTGTTGTGTCAAACCACCTATGACCGTTGTAGGCGGTTTTTTGGGGCGCACGACCGTTATCTTGCGCTTGCCTCTGACCAGCACGTTGACGGCCGTTATTTGTTCATTGTCTCCGTAGCCCTCGGTGCCAGCCGGCGCCAGGCCGTCGCCCCCTATGCCCGGAGGTCCGGAGCCGGATCTTAGGCTTCCGATTCCACCCGAGTCGGGGGAACCCGGCCCGGGTAATCCTTCCAGTTGCTCATCGATGTTCTGTATTTGAGATCCGCCGTTGGCGTTGCCGCCATTGCCGCCCAGCCCGCCTTTCTCTTTCAAGAACTTGAACAGGTCGCTTGCGGCCACCAGCCTGCGATTGTGCTCGTCTGTCGTCTCGCGAGGCAGTTCCCTGGCTGCGCCGGGCACCTTTGATTTCGCCCTGTTCCACTTTGCTGGATCCTGTAACTTCGCATCTACGATGATCTTTTTCTCGATCCGCTCGAAGGTTTTCTTCGAAGAATTCGGCAGAAAAGCAGAACTCACGGCGAATCGCTGGGGATTCTTTATGTATTCCGAGATTTCCCTTGTGGCTGTTGGCGTGATTTGAATCAACGCCCACAGGCCGACCGCGATCAGCAGGAAAGCTGTGAACCAGCGTGCCAGTCCGAGGTCTATACCCTTGAAAAATCCCGAGCGGATTCCCATTGCTGGACGGGTGTAGGCAATCAGAAAAGTCAGCTGACCCATCCCGACTTTCCAGCACTCGCCAATCGACAAAACATGGCTATGCAGTGCGCCCTGCTCGTACGGGCATGGTAGATTTTCGGTACAATCGTTCCTGATCAGATCCAGTTGCATGCCCTGCACCACGCTGATCACGTGTCCCCGGATGCCTCCCGGACAGACCAACGGAAAAAGTTCTTCTCCCAGGCTGGCGCTGGCAATTCGAAGATCTGCATCCGGGCGGTCTCCAATTGTGAATGATTCTCCAGGCCGCAACTGGCGGGTGGCCAGCACCACCGGCCCCCACATGACCTTGACCTCCAGAATCTTCTCCACTACCGACGGGATGTCAGACTTGCACAGCTCTTTTGAAAAAACTCGCTCAACTGCGGCCGGCGATTGCATGACGGAACCTCCATGAAAGAATGTGAAGTTCGTTATCTTTGACAACTCCCTGTGAGCTGTGTTCCGTCTCATGAAACCGGCCACTTTTTTTCTTGCAATACAAAAACTGCCGTGCTAGAAACCCAAAGTCTTCATGGGATTGTTACATCTGAGAGTGGGCTTGACGGCCCGCTCTTTTTTTTCGCTGGAGCTGGCAGGTTGAGAAATAAAGAGATAGAACAAGCAGTTACGCAAATATGTACTCCCTTGGTCGCAGAGCGAGGTATGGCCCTGGTACAGGTTCGTTACCTGCGCGAGACACATGGCTGGGTACTTCGAGTGATGGTCGAACGTATAGGCGGCGCGGTTACGGTTGAGGATTGCACAAACATTTCACGCGAGCTTTCCGACCTGCTCGACGTCGAGGAACTGATCGACGGCTCCTACAATCTGGAGGTTTCGTCACCCGGCTTGGATCGCCCGCTCAATGGAGCGGAAGACTTTTCGAGGTTTGCGGGCCGATTCGTAAAATTGAAAACCAAAATTCCCGTAGGTGGCCGGTGCAATTTCACAGGCCGACTCGTGGGGTTCGACTCAAGCATCGTTACCATCGAGGTGGACGGCACGAACTACGAACTGGAATATCCCATGTTAGAAAGGGCCAACCTGGTGCCTTTTTTCGATGAACCGGCCTCGGTTTGAGGCAATCGGATGATCAGGAGAACACAATGCAGTCCAATCTGAATCACACACTTGAAATGGTCGGCAAAGAAAAGGGAATCGATCGCGAGATTCTGATCGATGCACTTGAAACCGCCATGCTCACCGCTGCCAAGAAACGCTTCGGGCCCGACCGGGAAATCGAGGTCCATTTCAACGAGGAAACCGGCGAGGTAGAAATCTTCGAGTTCAGAACCGTCGTCAAAAAGATAAGCGATCCTGAAAACGAGATCTCCGCCGAAGAGGCTGCACAACTCGATCCCGAGGCCCAGGTTGGAGACTCGCTGGGAATCAAGCTCGACACGTCGGAACTCGGGCGCATCGCCGCCCAGACTGCCAAGCAGGTCTTGATACAGAAGGTCCGCGAAGCAGACCACGCTTTGGTGTACGAAGAATACAAAGATCGGCGCAACGAGCTTGCCACCGGTATCGTTCGCCGCTTCGAACGCGGTAATATCATTGTCGATCTCGGACGGGCCGAAGCGGTGCTTCCCATGCGTGAACAGGTTCCCCGGGAATCCTACCGGGCCGGCGATCGCATCCAGGCCTACGTGCTGGACGTTCTCGAAGAAGCCAAGGGAGGCCCGCAGATCATCCTCTCACGGACCACTCCCGGGTTACTTATTAAGCTCTTCGAAATGGAGGTGCCCGAGATAGACGAGGGCATCGTGACCATCGAAGCCGCGGCTCGCGAGCCCGGTGCACGTTCGAAAATCGCAGTGTCCTCCAGGGACAGCGACGTCGATCCGGTTGGAGCCTGTGTAGGCATGAAGGGCTCAAGAGTACAAGCGGTTGTGCAGGAACTGCGGGGTGAGAAAATCGACATCGTTCCATACAGTCCCGATCCGGCCACTTTTGTCTGCAACTCGCTGGCACCGGTCGAGGTATCGCGGGTGATCATCAATGAGGACTCTCACGGAATGGAGATTATCGTTCCCGACGACCAACTCTCGCTGGGCATCGGCCGCAAGGGACAGAACGTGCGTCTGGCTTCCCAACTTGCCGGTTGGAAGCTGGACATCAACAGTGAATCCCGCGTAGCCGAAATGTGGAAGAACGCCATCAACTCGCTCGGAAAGATAGACGGTGTCGGCGATATCATGATCGACACGCTCTACAAGTACGGCTTTCGATCGGCCAGGGATGTGATGATGTCCACCATAGAACAGCTCACCGACGTACCCGGGATCGGCGCCAGGGTGGCCGAAAAGATGCAGCGCTCGGCCGCCCGTGTCGTGGCCGAGGAGGAGCAGGAGCTAAGGGCTGCGGCCCATGAGCGCCGCCAGGCTGCGGAAGCGTCCGAATTGGGATTCGATGGTGAACAAGAACGTTTCCTTGAGATCCGTGGAATCGGTGACAAGACCATTGAGCAGTTGGCTGATGGCGGTTATTACACGATCATGCAGGTACACGAGGAAGAAAATGTGGTCAAATTGGGTGAGGTAAGCGGGATTGGTATCAAGAAAGCCCGCCAGGTAAAGCAGGCAATAGCCGTTTACCTCGAAGAACTGGCCCGCGCCGCTATCTTGCCCGACTTACCCGACGTAGAGGAACAACCGGAGACTACGGACGATATGGGAGAGCTAGCTGAAGATGCTCCTGCGACTTCGGAAGAGGAGCAGGATCAGGACTAATAGGATTGCTCAATAGCGGAAATAACCGGCAGAAAGGTATGCAGTTGCTTATCAGGAAACCGACACAGAGTGCATTACGCCTCGCCCATGGACGAGGATTGTGAGAGGTCATTCGACTTGGGCACCAACTCCAGTAAGCGGGCCGGCCGCAGGGCCGGTTCTTACAGAACCTGCCAGGGTTGCCGGGCGCGTATTTTACGAAGGGCCTCGCTGCGCATCGTCCGCGATCCAGAAGGAAGTTGCCGTCCGGACCTGTTTGGCAAACTGCCCGGACGCGGTATGCACCTGTGTCCCGATGTCGCCTGTTTTGAGGCGGCCAAGCGTAACCAGGCCGCTTCGCGAGCATTTCACAGACAAACGTCTTTCGGCGATCCCCGCGCAATGGCGGCCATATTCCTCGAGTCAGGCCGGAAGCAGGCGCTCGCCCAACTAAGCGTCGCAACACGTTCAGGTTTTCTGGTCACCGGACGAACGGCAGTGATCGAGGCGTTGAAAGCAGGGCGCGGCTCGCTGGTTCTACTTGCAACTGACGGATCGCCATCTTTGAAACGCGAGCTTGGCTCACTGGCCGGACAGAAAAACCTTGTGCCCTATTCGGCCCTCGACAAGCTGAGCCTTTCTTCTTTTCATCACGGAAAGCCCTTGGCCGTCTTGGCCGTCAGTCATCGTGGAATCGCAAACAGGTTGAGTGTTGAGCTGGAAAAGATTTGCAAGTTGCAGAAATCTCTGGGAGAGGTCACCCAAGAAAATGAATGACGAGGATCTATAAAATGATCTTTAGAAATTGGGCGCTAGTTGACAGCAAACTCAGTCCGCGGGAAGATGCGGGCACATCACACCGGCGGCAGCGGTCGCCGGTCTTGAGGCAGGTGCTTTAATGTCGAAGATGCGTGTGTACGAGATCGCCAAAGAACTCAAGATCGAGAGCAAGGATCTGGTGGCCAAGCTTCAAGAGATGGGCTACGACGTCAAGAGCCACGCCAGTTCACTGGAAGAAAACGTCGCCACGGAAATTATCGAGAATTTGCAGCAAGAGCACAAGGCAAACATCGTCGAGAAGCGCATCAGCACAGGTGTAATCCGGCGGCGGGCCAAGAAAAAGGTTGCGGCTCCAGCCCCTGCTCCCGATGCCGAGACCGACAAGAAGAAAGCCGCCAAGGCCAAGAAACCCAAAGAGCTTAAAAAGCCTCCCGTCGAAGAACCGCCGAAGGAAGAGGCCAAGGCCGAAGCCGAAGCCCAGCCCGAGCAGGCTCCAACTGAAAAGGAAGAAATTGTTTCGGCCGAACAGCCGGAGCAGGCCGTTGAGGCGAAAGAACAAGAGCAGAAAAAGCCGGTGCCTAAGAAAAAAACCAGTCCCAAATCTGATTTTTACACGGCCAAGGTGATCAAGCGCGCCGAACCGGTTAAAATTGTAAAGGGAACGACAAGTGTAGAGAATCAAAAACCCGACGAGGCCAGGCCGACCGGTATCCGCGTTCTCAAGGTTGTTCCCGGTAAGGAAGGGCGTGGCCATCAGTTTATCGACATGTCCAAACGCGACAAGGGTCGCCGGAAAACGGCCACTACTTCACGCAAGGGCAAGACGAATCTACGCGATCAGCTTTTTGATTCTTTTTCTCCGGCCTACTTGCCGGGCCGGTCTCGGCGAAGGCGTATGTCACGCAAGACTGGCAAGAAGACCGCCTTAACGACACCAAAGGCCCTCAAGCGAGTCATTCGCCTCGAATCCGACAGCATAGTTACCAGCGAGTTCGCCAGGCGTATGGGGGTCAAGCTGACTGAAGTTAACCGCAAGCTTCGCGATATGGGTGAAGAAATCGACAACCTGCGGATGGACAGTGAACTTGACCTCGAGATGGCACAGGAGTTTGACTACGAAGTGCAAGATGTAACCTTCAAGGAAGAGAACATCTTACAAACCGTCGGTGATGATGCCGCCGAGGATCTGGCTGAAAGGCCACCGGTGGTAACGGTTATGGGTCATGTTGATCACGGCAAGACTTCCATACTCGACGCGATCCGCAAGACAAAGGTAACGGACGGCGAGGAAGGCGGCATTACACAGCACATTGGTGCCTACGAAGTCAAGTTGCCACAAGGCTCGATAACTTTCATAGATACGCCGGGTCACGAGGCGTTCACCGCAATGCGTGCCCGCGGAGCAGGTATTACCGACATCGTAGTACTGGTTGTCGCCGCGGATGACGGTATCATGCCCCAGACGATCGAGGCTATTCACCACGCCCAGGAGGCGGGGGTTCCAATCATAGTGGCCATCAACAAGATAGATCTTCCCGGAGTGCAAACCGAAAAGATCCGCCAACAACTGACCGAGCACAAACTTGTGCCCGAAGCCTGGGGCGGCGACACAATTATCGTCGAGGTCTCAGCCAAGACGAAGGTTGGTCTGGAGACATTACTCGAGAGCATCCTGTTGCAAGCCGAAGTGCTTGAGCTCAAGGCCAACCCGACTAAACCGGCCCAGGGCACGGTTGTCGAGGCCAGGTTGGATCGTGGTCGTGGCCCGGTGGCGACATTGCTTGTCAGTCAAGGTACTTTAAAGAGGAGTGAAGTTGTAATCATGGGAACGGCCTTCGGTAAGACACGCATGATGTTCGACTACGAGGGACGTGACATGATGGAGGCCACTCCTGGGCGTCCTGTACAGATTCAAGGTCTCAACGAGGTGCCGGAGGCTGGAGAACCTTTCAACGTCGTCACTAGTGAGCGTGAAGCCAAGAAACTTGTTAGTCATCGTCTAGGTGAGAAACGGGCGGCCAGGTCAGGTCAGACGGCACGTTTGAATCTGGAGGATTTCTACGAAAAGCTTCAGGGTGTCGAGAAACTCGAACTCAAGGTGGTCGTCAAGGCTGATGTCCAGGGCACGGCAGAGGCGGTCAAGCAAGCACTTGAAAAGCTCTCGGTCGATAAAGTGGGAGTTAAGGTGATTCATCACGGCGTCGGCGCAATAAACGAAACCGACGTCAACCTGGCCGCGGCCTCGGATGCCGTGCTGGTCGGTTTCAACGTAAGGCCCGATTCCAACGCCAAGAAGCTGGCTCAGACAGAGCAGCTTGAAATTCGTGTATACAAGGTAATCTATGATCTGACACAAGACATCAGAAAGGCACAGACGGGTCTTTTGCCGGCGACCACCAAGGAGCAGACGGTCGGGCGGGCAGAAGTTCGCGAGTTGTTCAACGTCCCCAAGATCGGCACAGTGGCCGGCGTTTCGGTCATTGACGGGAAGATGCAGCGCGGCTCAATGGTGCGCTTGTTGCGAGACAGTGTCGAGGTTCACCAGGGTCGTATGAGCAGTCTGAGACGCTTCAAAGAGGATGTACGAGAGGTCGCATCCGGCTACGAGTGTGGCATTGGCATTGAGAACTTCAACGACATCAAGCGCGGCGATGTGATCGAGTCTTTTATCCTCGAGCAGGAGCAACCGACCCTGTAGTGGAGGCCGGCCATGGTTGTTGGTGTGGTGCGCCTGGTACTACAAATACCCGACAACGACAGCCTCAAGGGTAAGCGTAGGGTGATCAAGCAGGTAATTGAGCGCACCCGCGGTCGATTTGCCTTGGCGGTTGCCGAGTGCGGTCTGAACGACAATCATCGCCAGGCCGAGATTGGCTTGGCCTGCGTGGGTAACGACAGGCGTACCTGTAATTCGGTTCTGGACAGGGCTGTCGGCTACATAGACTCATTGGGGACGGCGTTGATAGTTGAGAGAGAGTTGGAGATCATCAACATTTGAAACCCTGTTTCCTGGCAGTACATTTGACATAATCCCGACCAACCATTTAGGATGTCCGCGCAATGAAGAGCATTCGCATACGGCGTGTGGCCGAGCAGATTCACGAGGAGATCAGCGGCCTGATCACCAAGGGACTCAAGGATCCTCGCCTGGGGTTCGTGACCATCACAGGCGTCGAAGTCAGCCCTGACCTCGGCAGCGCCTGGGTTTTTTTCAGCTGCCCGGGAACCGAGCAGGAGCGCTCGCGATCGCTCAAGGGATTGGAAAGTTCGGCCGGTTTCATCCGCAAGACTCTCGGTAGGCGTTTGCATCTGAGGACCATCCCCGAGTTTCATTTCAAATACGACGAAAGCCTCGACCGTGGGGATAACATCGAACGCTTGTTGGTCGAAGTGCGCGATAAGGAGGGTTGGGATGATCCCTCCCGCCAGCGAGGCTCGGCCGAGGATGTCATCCGTGCCATTGGAGAGGCCGAGAAATTTCTGGTGACCAGCCACTTCAATCCCGATGGCGACGCTATTGCCTCTGTTCTGGCCATGCGTTCGATCTTGCTGGCGATGGGAAAGCAGGTAGTGGCTTATAATGAGGATCCGGTTCCACGCCTGTATACTTTTTTGCCAGGCTCGCAGGCTTTTGTTGCCAATCCTGGAGATGGTCCCTATGACGCCACGCTGGTGCTCGACTGTGGAGAACTCGATCGTTGCGGGCCATTACCCCCGGCGCCGGCGCGTGGCAAGTTGATCTGCATAGACCACCATCTGACAACCAGTCCGCTAGGCGAAGCTTTTTACATCGACCCGGGCGCTTCTTCGATCGGAGAAATGATCGACCGCATGTTGCCCTCCTTGCCAGTTGAGCTCAATTTGGAAATTGCAAATTGCATCTACTGTTCGGTCTTGACCGATACGGGCTCATTCAGATACTCGAATACTACGCCCGCAGCCCTGCGCTCTGCTGCCAGGATGGTCGAAGCCGGCGTCGAGCCCTGGGAGATGAGCGTCAAGGTTTACGAATCCCAGCCACTCGCGCGTATCCGCCTGCTTGCCGAGGTGCTGCAAACCCTCTGGCTCGATCCCCTCGGGCGCTACGGCTCAGTGCTGGTCACCAAAGCGATGCTCGACGATCACGGAGCCAGCATGGACATGATCGACGGCTTCATCAATTATCCGCGAAGCATTGAGGGCGTCCAGGTGGCGATACAGTTCAGGGAAGCGGAGCAGGGACGTTACAAGGTAAGCTTCCGTTCCCGGGGACGCGTCAATGTGGCCGAAATAGCCTCCAGCTTTGGCGGCGGCGGGCACCGCAACGCTGCCGGCTGCACCTTGGAGGGCTCTGTCGACGAGGTAAGCCAGCAGGTCTATGACGCGGTCGAGGTCGCTCTGGGCGACTTGAGTACCGCAACACCCAGCCAATGAAGAAAAATCGACCTCGAGCTCTCGATGGTGCCCTGCTGGTAGACAAGCCGCGGGGCATGACCTCTTTTGATGTGGTCAAGAAGATCAAGGCCTGGGTGCATCCGCTTAAAATCGGCCATACCGGAACACTGGATCCGATGGCCGAGGGCCTGTTGCCGCTGGTAATCGGCGAGGCGACCAAGTTGAGTCGCTTCCTGAGCGCTGAGGGCAAGAGTTACCTTGCCAAAGTCAGCCTGGGCACTGCCACCGACACCCTGGATGCCGAAGGAAAAGTTGTTTCCAGCTCGGCTGTTCCCCGAATAGAAGACGACGAGTTACGCCAGGCCTTGAAAAAATTCGAGGGCCAGATCCAACAGCTGCCGCCGATGTTCTCGGCCGTGCACCACCAGGGCCGGCGTCTTTACGAGTTGGCCAGGGAGGGAAAGGAAGTCAAGCGCAACGAACGCAGGGTACGTATATACCGGCTGGAGCTGATAGAGCGTGGTTCCGATTGGCTAAAGCTACTGGTGGATTGTTCGTCAGGAACCTACATCAGAAGCCTGGCAAGCGACATTGCCGTGGAACTAGGCACGCTAGGACACCTGGCCGAGCTGACCAGGACGAGAAGCGGCACGTTCGAGCTTGCCGACGCCCATAAGCTCGACGAGTTGCGAGCCGAAGGCCTTAGTCAGGCGATCATAACGCTTGACGAGGTCCTGTGTCGCTTTGTAAGGGTCGATACACAGGCTCAGCAGGCTGAGCGCCTGGCCCAGGGGCAATGCCTGGGAGCAAAAGACCTTGCAAAGCTAATTCCCTCTTCTTTTCGGGGTGATAACAAAATATGCTTCATTGCGCCGGGAGGCTCACCGGTGATTTTAGCATCTGTAGAAATAGATGCAGCCGGCAAGCCTGCCGGCATGAAGATACTCCGCCAGCTGCGCCCTAAAATATTAGTTTGACTTTCCACATTGATACACGTAGGGTTGCCGCCGTTAACTTTCACGCTGCGGGGTCTTGGCCCCCTGCCGCGCATGTAAGGAGGTTGGCCATGCCTACTCCGTCCGATCAGAAAGTAGAGATCATTTCGAAGTATAAACTCCACGAGGGTGACACCGGCTCGCCAGAAGTGCAGATTGCACTGATGACTCATCGCATTCTGCACTTGACCGAGCACTTCAAGATTCACATGAAAGATCACCACTCCCGGCGCGGCTTGTTGAAGCTGGTCAGCCGGCGCAGGAGATTGTTGGATTACCTGAAAAAAGGAGACGTGCAGCGCTACCGCTCGATAGTCGCAGCTTTGGGACTGCGTAAGTAGCAAGATCTGCGGTAGAAAAAAAAATTGGTATCCACCCGACACGACAGGTGACGGTTGGGTTGGTGGTCGGGCAGGCCGCCATTGGTTCTAAATCTCCACTCTCGAAAATTTCGAGTATGGAGATGTAGGACTGATTGCATCCTGCCTGGACATTTACTTCCCCGAAAATTGTCCTGTCTGGTGGTTCTCGAACGCGGGCATAATGGCTCGTCAAACGGGTGAAGCACATTCACCAAAGAACTACGAAAGGACAAACATGACAACAACTCAAAACAGCATTCGTCTGGGCGACAAAGATCTGATCATCGAAACAGGCAAGATCGCCAAACAGGCTGACGGGGCTTGCGTGATTCGCTATGGCGAGACAGTAGTCCTCGTCACTGCCGTCTCGGACAAGAAACCCAGGGACTTGCCGTTTCTTCCGCTGACGGTGGACTACCGCGAGAAGACCTATGCCGCCGGAAAAATCCCCGGTGGCTTCTTCAAGCGCGAAGGGCGCCCATCGGAGAACGACATCCTGACCTGTCGGATCATCGATCGTTCGATCCGCCCGCTTTTTCCAAAGGGCTTCAATTTTGAAACCCAGGTCATCGGGTTGCCCTTGTCGGCGGATCCGCTGAATGCGCCCGACGTCATCACGGCCACCGGAGCATCCGTGGCCCTGTCGATCTCGGACATTCCTTTTGCTGGTCCGCTGGCCACCGTGCGGGTAGGCCGGGTCGAGGGACAACTGGTGATCAACCCGACTTTCCAGCAGCTCGAATCGAGCGACATGGACATCGTCGTGACGGCATCGCAGGAAGCCATAACCATGGTAGAGGGAGAGGCATCGGAGATTTCAGAGAGCGACCTGGTTGCGGCCCTGATGTTCGCCAAAGACCAGTGCCAACCGATTATCGCCCTGCAGCAAGAGCTTATGAAAGAGGTCGGCAAGACAAAACGTATTTTCACGCCGCACGCCATCAATGAGGATATTCGCACCGAAGTGCAGAAAGTCGCAAAAGAACCACTCTCTTTAGCGCTGGCCGAGAAAGAGAAGTTGCCGCGCTACGCTGCCTTGCGAGTTGTCAAGGACGATATCCTGAAGCTCATGGCCGAAAAGTATCCCGACCAGGAAAGCCTCGAACTGGATGTTTCCGAGACTCTCGACGAGATGAAGAAGACGATCGTGCGTGGATACGCTACCCGTGAGGGCCGCCGACTGGACGGACGCGGATTGGCAGAGGTTCGTCCGATCAGCATCGAGTTGGGCTTCCTGCCGCGTGCCCATGGATCGGCACTCTTCACTCGCGGCGAGACCCAGGCCATCGTGACCACGACTCTGGGAACCTCGCGCGACGAGCAGTTGGTCGAGAACCTCGAGGGTGATTTCAAGCGTCAGTTCATGCTGCACTACAACTTTCCGCCCTTCTCCACCGCTGAGGTCAAATTCCTGCGCGGTCCTGGACGCCGGGAGATCGGCCACGGTAAACTGGCCGAGAGAGCCCTTAGCAAGGTGCTGCCAAAGCACGAAGACTTTTCGTACACAATTCGAATCGTATCAGAGATTACCGAGTCCAACGGCTCGTCGTCGATGGCCACCGTCTGCGGAGGCAGCCTGTCGATGATGGACGCGGGTGTCAGCACCTTGGCTCCCATCGCCGGAGTCGCCATGGGCTTGATGAAAGAAGGCTCAGAATTTCATGTCTTGACCGACATTTTGGGCGATGAGGATCACCTTGGTGACATGGACTTCAAGGTCGCGGGGTCGGAGAAGGGAATTACCGCGGTCCAGATGGATATCAAGATCCTGGGTGTGAACAGCGATGTTCTGGAGCGGGCTCTGGCCCAGGCCAGGGATGGCCGTCTGCATATCCTGGGAGAGATGAAAAAGGCCATCTCGGATCCGCGCTCCGATCTCAGTCCTTACGCTCCCAGAATCATTACTATCAAGGTCAAGCCGGAGCGTATCAAGGACGTGATCGGCCCCGGTGGCAGGGTTGTCAAGGAGATCATCGCTAAGACCGGATGCTCGATCGACATCGAGGATGACGGCAGCATTCACATCGGCTCGACCGACCCCGACTGCGCCCAACAGGCCATCGATATGGTAAAAGAACTGACCCAGGAGGCCGAGGTCGGCAAGCTGTACATGGGGACGGTCAGGAAGATTACCGACTTTGGCGCTTTTTGCGAGATAATCCCGGGCACCGACGGCCTGCTGCACATCAGTGAGCTGTCGGACAAGCGGGTGGAGAAAGTCACCGATGTCCTCAGGGAAGGAGACGAGGTGCTGGTCAAGGTGGTCGGGATCGATCGCCAGGGCAAGATCAGGCTCTCCCGAAAGGAAGCCCTGGGCCAGAAACTTGAATAGCTTAAAGTGGGTGATACTCCCGACAAGATTACGGTCGAAGTAGTGCGCCTTTCGCACTCTGGCGACCTTCCCCTGCCCTCCTACCAGACCCAGGGCTCCGCCGGGATGGATCTCAGGGCTGCTGTCGGCGAGCCGCTGACGATCCCTCCCGGAGACTGGAAACTGGTTCCGACCGGATTGAGCGTGGCTATTCCAATCGGCTTCGAAGCCCAGGTACGTCCCCGTAGCGGGCTGGCGTTGCACAACGGTCTTATCGTCCTCAACACTCCCGGGACCATCGACTCAGACTATCGCGGTGAGATTGGCGTGATTTTGGCGAACTTGAGTCGGGTAGCCTTTACCATCGAGCGTGGGATGCGCATCGCTCAGTTGGTGTTTTCAAGAATCACTAAGGTAATCTGGCAAGAGGCCAAAAGCCTTCCCCCTTCCGTCAGAGGCGACGGCGGGTTCGGACATACGGGTAGCTGACAATAATGAACCAAAAAGACCTTGTCGAACGTCTCGAATTATGATACGGCCGATTATCAAGGAGTTTCAGATACATAATAGCTTTTGTCTTTAGCCCGGGAGTGCAAAGTGCTTTGTTTTCGTTGTGGAAGTCACAATCCCGACGGGAGCGAGTTTTGTAGCCAGTGTGGTCAGAAGTTCGTCGACTCCCAGAAAGATCACGTCAAAATCGAATCGGCCGGTGAAATCAACCTAACGGCCGGGAGCGTAAACGGTGCTGCCAAGAACGACCTGGAGATAGGCAGCCGACTCGCGGAACGCTACGAAATACGCGCCGTACTCGGAGCGGGACCGACGGGAACCGTCTATCGGGCGCACGATCTAGAGATAGAAGTCGACGTTGCTTTAAAAGTGATTCATGGAAAGCTGCTCCAGACTCGAGATGAGCGCAAGCGTTTCCTTTCCGAGATTCGCGCTACGCGCAAGATAAACCACCCCAATGTCGTGCGTATCTACGATGAAGACCAGGACGGCGATTCTATTTTCTTCACCATGCAACTGCTCGAGGGTCTCAGCCTGCGCAAGATAGTCAGGCTGCGTAACGAGAAGAAACAGCATTTCACTAAAGGCGAAATGGAGCCCATCTTCTCGCATATTTGCCAAGCTTTAGATCGATCTCACGAGTCCATGGCCCATGGAAACCTGAAACCCGAAAATGTGATTGTGTTGCCGGACATGTTGAAGGTTACAGATTTCGGTCTGATTGGCGCCTTGCCCCGCAAGCCTTTTCTGGCTGCGCTTAAAACTAACCAGGGCGGATTCGACTACCTGGCGCCGGAGTTACGGGACGGCGAGAACGAGGCAGTCCCTTCTGCAGACATATACTCTCTGGGAGTGATCCTGTGCGAGATGCTGACTGGAGAAAGGTACGCGGGGCCATCCTCGGGCTTACCTAAGCTTGCCGAGGGACAGGAAATCTGGCAGGCCATTCTTGTCAAGGCACTGAACGAGAATCCCTCCAGGCGCCACCGTAGTGCTCGTGACTTTTTCGAAGATCTGCACACCGCCGGCAGCGGTCCGGCGCGAAAACAAGCCCAAAGTGTCCCTCCCCGGCCGGCTCCCTCGCGCAAGGCCAAAAAGAAAGATGGCCCGGTTTCTGAGAAAAGCACCTCCCATAAGGGCGTCTCTTCAGGTTTGGAGGATAACGATAATTACCCTCCAACGGTGGTCAATGCCGAGACTATGCCGGATGAAGAACTCGCAGCCCAGATGGATTCCCCGGTAGATGCTGTCGAAACGGTCAGCGATGATGATTTGATTGAGGATATCGCGGCCGAACCACAACCTCTCGATGAGCCGGATGAGTTCATGGATGACGATTTTGAAGGGGATTTCGTCGACGACGTTGAAGATGAGTTGGACGAGGGTGAAACTCTGGTTGCCAGTACACCTCCGCATCCTTCGCTGGCACCCAATTCCGAGCTGCGGGTTGCCCGTCCGGTAGGCATGGCCGGAGATCTGTTAGAACCCGGTGCACGAGAAGTTCCGGCAGAGAAAATGGAAGAAGGTGAATCCGGCAAGGTCAAAATTCTAAATCGACCCGGAATGTCTCAGCCTCCGCGCCCCGGGCGTTCGGTTCCGCCGTCCCGGCCCATTGTGCCAACTCCAGCTGTCCAGTCATACGGATCGTTCAGCCAACCCCCGTTTCCACCATCGTTTGTTTCTCAACCGCCGATGCCGCGACCGACCAGGGCACCTACCTATATATTTTTGACTGTTTTACTTTTGATAGTCGGCGTTGGCGTGTATTTTCTGGTTGATTACCTCAGGGCGCAGACGGAGTTGGCTCGTGCCCAGGCGCATTTGGCGGTCGCTGGAAAAACCCTTCCGGCCCGGGCGGGCGTTCCCTCGGGGCCGGTTGTTGCCGACGTGAACGGCAATCAAACAGCTTCGCCGTCGGCGGGCAGACAACCGGAAAAAACGGTGCCCGTGGAGAAAACGCTGCCTAAACCGGTAGAGACGGAGAAGACGGCGGTGGTTTCCAGCGCTGCCGCCGAACAACTTGCCCGGGAAAAGAGAAAAGCGGAAGAGGACAAGAAGAAGGCAGAACTTGCCCGCAAGGAAAATGAAGCTAAGATTGCCGCTGCCGAGGCAGCGCGTAAAAAAGAGATTCAGAAAAAGAAACTCGTGTCACCGCACAAGGCAAAGGCTGCATCGAAAAAGGTCGATCGCCAGAAAGCGGCCGCGGAGAGGCGCGCTGAGTTCGCCCGACAAGAAGCCGAGAGAAAGCGCCGGGAGGAAGAAGCGCGCAAGCAGGAGAAGGCCCGCAAGCTGGCCGAGGCCCGGAAAAAGGCGAGCGCCAGTATGCCCAAGGTGGAGGAAGTGCCCGAGGTCGGCGGCAGCAAACAAGCGCCTGCCGAAATACCGCATCCTGCCAAAGAGAAAGTGGTTGCGGCCATCGAGACTGCGCCTGCGGCAAAAGGAAAATGTCGGCCGGGAATGGTTTTCGTTCAGGGCGGCACGTCGTACATCGGTAGCGCAACTAACGATCCGATGCGCAACTTCGGAGAATCCAAGTTACATACGGTACAAAGCAAATCTTTTTGCATAGACCGATACGAGTTCCCCAACGGCCCCGGAAGGAAGCCAACAGTAGGGGTTTCATGGAATCAGGCTAACAAGTTGTGCCGTAAACGTGGAAAACGCCTGTGTAGCGAGCTCGAATGGGAATATGCCTGCAAGGGAAAGACCAATCGTCGTTTCCCGTATGGCAACAAGTGGAATCCGGACGGCTGTAACACCGAGAAAGCTTCCGGAGAAGATCGCACAATCGGTAACTGCGGCGGTTTTCCGCGCTGCAGGAGCCCTTTTGGCGTCTTCGACATGAGTGGAAACGTCAGCGAGTGGACTGCCACACCATATTCCCCAGGTGCAGGCGCCCGCACCTACAAGGGAGGTTCGGCCACGCGCCCCAACTGGGCAACAAGGTGTGCCAGCCGCTCAAGCGCCTCGCCCGGAACCCGGCGCGACGACCTGGGCTTCAGGTGTTGCGCCGATCCAAAATGACCCTTAGTGGTGAGTCTTTCTACTCGAACTCTTCTTCGAAGGCTGTTCGAACGCAGTTCCTGCCTTCTTCCTTGGCGACATAGAGCGCCTCATCGGCCTTGTTCAGAAGTTCCTCGGCGGTCTTGATATTGGCATCGGGGCAGACGGCCACACCAATACTCACGGTAACATGAGATTCGACGCCCTCATGCGAGTAGACGGCCTCGTCGACGTTTCGGCGTATTCTGTTGGCCACAATCAAGGACTGCTGCCCGTCAGTTTCAGGGCAGGCCACGACGATCTCTTCACCTCCGTAGCGGGCGACAATGTCAACCTGGCGTACGCTAGCCGTTAACACCTCAGCCGTGTGTTTCAGAACGTAGTCGCCGTAAAGGTGACCATAAGTGTCGTTGACATTCTTGAAATGATCGAGATCGAGCATCAGCAGCGCCAACGGTGTTCTGTAACGTTCGGCCCGTTGAAACTCGTAAACGATTCGCTTTTCGAAATAGAGCCGGTTGCAGATCTCCATCAATGGGTCGGTCATCGAGAGTTCCTGCAGGCGATCGTTTATTCCCTGCAGTTTCTTGTTTGTGGCGATCAGGTCGTCCTGGAGTGTCTTCAGTCTCAACATCGACTTGACCCGCGCAAGTAATTCCAGCTTGTTGAGCGGCTTCATCAGGTAGTCGTCGGCGCCCATTTCAAGGCCTTCGACCTTTGTTTGCAGGTCACTGCGTGCCGTCACTAAAATGATCGGGAAAAAGGGGAAACCCTTGCTGCCTTTAATGATCCTGCATGCCTGGTGTCCGCTCATACGGGGCATCTCGATGTCCATGATGAGCAGATCGGGCGACTCCTCCTTTACCAAACTCAAAGCCTGCTGACCGTCTTGACCCTCGATCGTCGCGTAACCGGCATCCTTCAGGGTTTTGATGGTTTTCTTACGTGCGGCCGAATCATCGTCCACGACCAGTATCTTCATCGTCCTTGTCATTGCAAAAGTCTACGTCCGCGCCTGTAATCTTGTCAATCAGCGGCTGCTCTGGTAAAAGGCCTCTGGCAGGTATACTATTGGAGGTCGTTATGGAAGAGATTGCGCCGCCTCTCGTGCCGTCCGGTGACCGAACCGCCATCCCGGTAATTGTGGCCGGTTTGATCACTACGGCTTTAGCGCTGTTCGGCGTTTGGGCCGCAAATCAGGCAAGCGACAGCTTCAACATCATGAGCTGGTACGGCTACTATATCATACCCATAGGCGCAGTGCTGGTCGGCCTGGTGGCCGGCAGCGGTTACGGAATTGCCTCATGGGTTACGGGCGTTCGTATCTCGCGCAGCTTGCTGTGGGTTGTCATATTCCTGCAAGTGCTGGCCTATTTTCTGGCCCAGTACATCCAGTTCAAGCACTTGCTTGCGAAATATCCCGACGCAAGTGAAGTTGGTTTCTTGGAGTTCTTCGACGAGACGACACGTTCGTTCGCCTGGACTCAGAAAGATGGTTCAGCGGGGTCGCCTCTGGGCGCCTGGGGTTACTTGTGGCGCTGTCTCGAGATCGCCGGCTTCGGGTTGGGCGGCTTGATTGTTCCTCTGATCCTCAAGGCAAAACCCTACTGCCAGTCTTGCCAGCGTTACATGCGCACAAAATCCCTGGGGCTTTTACCGGCTGGAGCGCCTCCAAAGAAAATCAAGAAAAAGGATCTGGATGCCAAGGCCGAGTTTGACAAGGCCCAGGAAAGCGCCTGGAG
>Ga0315535_1001153_pt1 | contig 17966 bp, 16 predicted proteins | sample SalMarSW160220MG_2_FD_203092 | JGI IMG/M metagenome (GOLD analysis project Ga0315535, IMG submission 203092) | Salt marsh sediment microbial communities from the Plum Island Ecosystem LTER, Massachusetts, United States - Salt Marsh Sediment SW1602-20 ... | reverse complement strand
TTCCCGGTCCTCCGCCGCCGCTCCGCCGCCGCCACTCCGCCGTGGGGCCGGCCACTTCTCCGCCCCGGCGACCTGGCCACTTACCCAGCTGGCGGGCGTTGTTTGGGTGATCGAGTTCCGGCGATCGTCGGTGGGCGGGTCGCCGTGCAGGGTGCGATCGGACAAGTTGGCCAGATATCGAGGGGGTGGATGTTGGGACAGTTGGACCCGAGGGGACTTGTCCAGACATCCGCGGGGTGGGTAACCGGTCAACTCCGGCCGATCCCCTACCCGTTGGGCGGGTATCCCTGCAGGTTGGCGCCGGACGGCGTTGTTACGACCCAGGTGACGGGTATTCGGCCGATTCGGCGGCCCGGTCGCGAGGCGCCCGGCGCTCCCGGCCGACCGCCGGCGCAAGGCAGCAGTCGCGGGAGTGCAACTCGGCGGTCTGTCGAGGGATCAGCGGGGGCGGGTTGCCGGAGGGAAGGTCCCGCGGGTCGAGCGCTCAGCGGAAGACCAGGATCGCCCACATCGCGCCGAAGATCAGGAACGGCCCGAAGGGGACGTAGGTCCGCAGCGTGATCCGCCGCGCGATGAGCAGGATCACGATCACGACCCCCGCCAGCAGGGCACCGTAGATGACACCCGTGACGAGGCGCAGCGGTCCCGCGAGCAGGCCGACCGAGACGAGCAGCTTGAGGTCGCCCATCCCGATCGCGCCCGCCCCAAACGGGATCGCGAGCACCGCGAGGCCCACCGGCACCACGATCGCCACGACCGCGGCCAGCGGCAACGACGCCGGCTCGAGCAGCGGGTTGGCCCCGGCCAGCGTCACCACCAGCACGAGCGGGATCGCCGGCAGCGTGATGATGTCCGGCAGGAGCCGCTGGTCGAGGTCCGTCGCCAGCAGGAGGATCAGGGCGACCAGGTACGCGCCCATGATCACGGCCGACGACACATCCTCGAACCGGAGCGTCAGCGCGCCGAGCGCGAGCGCTCCGGTGACGGCCGGGACCGGCGTGCGCCAGTCGATCCGGCGCACGTGACCATCCTCGTGGGAGGGCCAGCGGGCCGCGATCCGGTCGGCCGCGAGGCCCCACGCCGCACCGAGCACGGTGAGGGCGATAGCGAGCGGCGTCACCATGGCCGACGTTGGCGGGCTCGAGGTCGGTGGCAGGCGGCGGCTGTCAGGCGGCGGCCGTCAGCCGGCGGCAGCCCCGGCCAGCGCCAGCTCGACAAGCGTGGCGTGGGCGACGCCCGTAGCACCCCGCGGCGCAAACGGCTGCGCCTTGCGGAAGTAGCCCGTGCCGGCGATGTCGAGGTGAGCCCACGGGACTGTGCGGAACTGCTCCAGGAACAGCCCGCTCTTGATCAGCCCACCCTCGGCCGAGCCGATGTTCTGGAGGTCGCCGTACCAGCTGTCGAGCCCCGGGAGGTAGTCCTGGACGAGGGGCAGACGCCAGTAGCGCTCGCCGGCCCGCTCGGCTGCGGTCGCGATGTCGTCCCACCACGGATCGGGCGTCGCGAACGCGCCGGTCACGAGATTGCCCATCGCCCGGGCCACCGCGCCGGTGAGCGTGGCCACGTCCACCATGTGGGTGGCACCGAGCGTCTCTGCATACGTCATCGCATCGGCCAGGATCAGCCGGCCCTCGGCATCGGTGTTGAGGATGTCGACCCACTTGCCGTTGAGCGCCTTGACGACGTCGCCGGGTCGCGACGCGCTGCCGCTGGGCATGTTCTCGACCGCCGGCGCGACCGCCAGCAGCGGGGTGCCGGGGGCCAGTCGCGCGACGGTGACGATGGCCGCGATCACGGTGCACGCACCGGTCTTGTCCATCTTCATCTCTTCCATCTGCGCCGACGGCTTGATGCTGATACCGCCCGAGTCGAAGCAGACCCCCTTGCCGACCAGCGCGAGGTGCCGGCCGAGGGCGTCCTTCTCGGCCTCGTCGCCCGAACGCATGACGATCATCCGCGGCGGGTTCGCGCTCCCCTTGCCCACCGCCAGGAACAGGTTCATGCCCATCTCGGCCGCACGCCGCTCATCGATCACGTCGATGTACAGACCGTTGGCGGCCGCGAGCGACGCCGCCTCGTCGGCGAGCACCTGGGGCGAGATGTCGTTGGCCGAGCGGTTGGCGAGGCGGCGCGCGACGTTCGAGCCCTCCCCGATGATCCGGCCACGTTCGGCCGCCCGCTCGATGGAGGCGCGATCCCCGGTCGAGGCGACGAGGACCAGCTCGTCGAGCCGCGGCGGCGCCGCGTCGGAGTCCTCGCGGTAGATCGTCTTGGGCTCGAAGCTGCCCTCGACGATGCCGCGCGTCACGTGGTCGGCGGCAAGCGTCGCGAGGTCGGACTCACCGCCGCCCTCACGCAGCGCAGCAGCGATGGGATCGAGCCAGACGGCCATCGTGTGGACGTCGCGGTTCACCAGCCGGCGGATCGCGGTCGCGGCCAGGCGGCGCGCGGTCTCCCGGTCGAACCCTGCCCGGTCGCCGCCACCAACGAGGACCACCCGGCGGGCGGGCAGCTCGCCGGCGGCGCCGAGCGCGCAGGCGTACTGCTTGGTCCGAAGCTCGCTGGTCCGAAGCTCGCCGAACGCCTGGAGCGCGCTCAGCTCGCCGCCGGTGCGGCGGTCCAGCTCGCCCAGCGCGCCGGTGAACGCCGGCTCGCCGATGAGCGGGACGGCCAGGACATCGGCCGCGGCCTGCCACGGCTGGTCGATGACGACACGAATCTGCACGTGGATCCTCCCGGAGCGCCGCGGCCGGGCACGCGGCCCGCCGGGCGAGGGCTGGGGAATGGTGTGGCCAGTGTACCGGCGCGACCGGGCGCGGCGACCGGCGGTGTCGCCCGAGCATCTGGTCGAGTCGAAGGGGCCGGAGCTTAACCCTGAGGCGACGGCGAGACGCCCGACTGCATCTGCTGCTGAAGCTCAAGCGCCGAGGCCAGCGCCCCCCGCGCCTGCTCGATCGAGATCACGGCCTGGTTGAGCCCGCCCCGGGCGACGTCGCCCATGATCACGACCAGCCCGCGCGTGTCCGCGGGCAGTTGCCTGCGGGCGGCAGCCTCGGCGGCGAACGCCTTTCGGACGGCGCTCGTGACCCGTCCCCTGGCGTCGAGGAGCGACTGGTACAGGTCACGCAGCGCCGCGTCGTAGGTCGCGTTCCGGTCGAGCCATTGGGTGAGCGTGTTCACGTCCGTCGTCGACGCCAGATCGTCGCGCAGCTGCCGCGCCTCGGCGAGGGTTGCGTCGGGCGTGTCGAGCAGCCCGAGCGCTCGCTTGTAGTGGCCGGCGGCGCCCTGCTTCGCGGCTGCGGCCGTCTCCCGGTCGTGACGCGTCAGCAGCCCGGTCAGCCGGGCCGCCCCGACGGCACGCCCGGTGAACGCGAGCCAGTTCGCCTCGAGCCCTGCGGTCATGCCCTGGGTCGAGGCCAGCGCCTGGTATCGGTCGATCACGCCGTTCGACAGCCGCAGCCCCGCACCCTCCCCCACGCCGGGGATGGCCTCGAGCGCCGTCGCGAGCCGGTCGGCCCCCGCCTTCACCGCCGCGACCTGCATCGTCCCGGTGTCGATCGTGTCGCTCAGGGCCGACGGGTCCCCGCCCACGACGTCGGTCAGCGACTGGCGCGCCGTGGAGGCGAGCCCATCCACCTCATCAGACAGCGTGGCGAGCTCCTGGGTCGCGGCGTCGAGGGCCGGGGTGGCGGCCTGATCACCCGCCCAGGTGAGCTCGGCCCGGGCAGGCGTACCCGCGGGCCGGTTGATGGCCGCGACGACACCGGCCGCCCCGAACGCGATCAAGGCGCTCAGGACCACCCAGCCGACCGCGAGTGCGACCCGTCGGACCATCGGTGGAATGTCCACGACGGGAGCGTAGCGCGCGGACGACGATGTGCGCGGACGACGATGATCCGCGGGGGCGGACGATGCGCCCTCCCGGCTGCCGGTCGCCCGGCCGGGCTACTGGTCCTTCAGGCGCCGGCGAAGGTAACCCAGATTCCCCCCCATCGGCTGGGGATCGAAGCCAAAGGCCGACCTTACGCCGTCGATCGGTCCGGTGTTGTCGAGCCGGAGCTGGCGCAGCTGGTCGGTGGCGGCGGGGAACGGCAGATGCACGGCCTCGGCGGCGCTCGCGACGAGCCGGATCAGGGCGACCGGCATCGGGACGAGGATCCGCCTCTTGCCCATTCCCCGGCAGACCTCCTCGACGATCTCCCGGTATGTCCAGTAGCGCGGGCCGCCCAGCAGGTACTCGTGTCCGGCGGTGCCGGGATCGGCCAGCGACAGCACCACCACCCTCGCGAGATCCGCGATGGCGAACGGCTGGAACCGTGCCTGGCCCCTGCCGGTGATCGGCACCACCCCGGGCGACATCCGCACCAGACCGGCCACGATGTTGAAGAACCCGTCCCGCGGACCGAACATCACCGACGGGCTGAGCACCGTCCATTCGAGCCCGCTGTCGCGCACGATCGCGGTCGCGCGGACCTTCGAGCTCGCGAAGTGGAGGTCCGGATCGTCGGCCACACCCATCGCGCCAAGGTGCACGAACCGGTCCACGCCAGCCTCGCGAGCGGCCGCAACGACGTTCCGCGTCCCCTCGGTGTTGACGAGCCGCAGGGTCGCACCCCCGTCCCGGTCGCGCGGGATGGCCGCGAGATGGACCACGGCATCGACGCCCTCGAGCGCCGCGGGCAGCGTGTCTCGCCGCGTCACGTCGCCATCGCGCGAAGAGAAGCGCGGTCGCTGGTCCGGGCCCAGCCGTGCGGTCACGCGAGCGCCGTCCCCGGGGCCCCGAACGAGCCCGACGACATCGTGGCCGGCATCGGCCAGCGCCGGGACCACGTGGCCGCCGACGAACCCGGCAGCGCCGGTGACGAGGATCCTGGACATCGCGGGCTCCAGTCTGCGGCATCGACAAAGATGCTATGTCACAGTAGCATGATATCGCATGCCGGTCCGGGATGCACCACCCACGCCCGCGGGCGATGACGACGGCGAGACGCGCATGGCCGCGCCGCCTACCATCCGTCCATGAGCGACCTCGACCCCCGAACCATCCGCTCGCTCATCCGGGCGATGCCCAAGGCGGAGCTCCACCTCCACCTCGACGGCTCGATGCGCATCGAGACGGCACTCGATCTCGCGCGGACCCGGGACATCGAGGCGCCGGCCAGCTACGCTGGCATGCGCCGCATCCTCGTCCCTGCGGACCAGGTTCACGATCAGGCCGAGCTGCTGCTCGCGTTCGACCTCCCGATCGCGCTCCTCCAGGACACGGAGGCGATCGGGCGCGCGACGGCGGAGCTGGCCGAGGACAAGGCGTTCGACCGCGTCCGCTACGTCGAGATCCGCTGGGCGCCGCTGCTCCACACGGATCGCGGCCTCACCGGCCGGCAGGTCGTCGAGACGGTGGCTCGCGCAGCCCGCGAGACGGCGGCCCGGCTCGGCATCGAGGTCCGATTGATCGCAACCCTGATGCGGATCCACCCGCCGGAGGACAACCTCGCGTTCGTGCGGGATCTCGAGGCCGGCGGCATCCCCGGGGGCCTGGTGGCGGTCGATCTCGCCGGTCCCGAGGCCCGGGCGCCGGATCCGGAGGCACACCGGCCGGCGTTCGAGGCCGCCCGCGCCATCGGGTTGCACGTGACCCTCCACGCCGGCGAGTGGGGTGGCGCTGCGCAGGTCCGTCGGGCCCTCGCGCTCGACCCGGAGCGGATCGCCCACGGCCCGCTGGCCATCGACGATCCCGACCTCGTGGAGGAGCTGAAGGCCCGCCGCACCTGGCTCGACCTGTGTCCGACCTCGAACGTGCAGGCACGGATCGTCCCCTCGGTCGCCGACCATCCGCTCCGTCGGCTGCTGCGCGCCGGTGTCCCGGTCACGCTCAGCACGGACGACATGACCGTGTCCGACGTCTCGCTGTCCGACGAGTACGAGCGTGCCGTGACGGTGATCGGGGTCACGCTGCCCGAGCTGTGGGCGATGAACGTCGGGGCGGTCGATGCCGCCTTCTGCGACGTGGCCACTAAGGACCGGCTGCGCGCCGCGATGACGGCCTGGGGCGCCGGGATCCCGGAGCTGGCCACCGGCTGAGCGAGCGTGTCGAACCCGGGGGGCTCGGCTTCGTGCCTGGCGGGCTAGAACCCGGTGCGTTCACTCCGACGGTTTCCGATGATGAGCGCCGCTCACCGGAACGCGGTGCGTTCCAGAACAGCCGAACGAGGCCGGCGCCCGCGAGGTGGAACGGCACTCGTTCGACGACAGGCCAGCGCCGCTGGAGTGAGCGGATGGCGTTCCGGGCCCGTACGGGGCTCGCGGCCTGGATTGGCGTTCCGGGGCGCGGGTGGCGTTCCGGGCCGCGGGTGGCGTTCCGGGCCAGGCGATCGGCGTCCCGGTTCCGACGATCAGGACGGCCCGGGTTCCGGAGTGGTGCTCGGGCCCAGCTCCGGCATCGGCTGGAACGACCCGACGCTCACCATGAGCTCGTCGTCGATCGCCTGAGGCAGCGGATCGAACGTGATCGAGATCGGCCGACCGGTGATGGGGTTCCACTCGGCCGTGACGATGCCTCCGTGGTCGAGCGTCAGCCGCGCCTTCTCGTACATGGCCTCGACGGTGAGGGGGACGAACGAGAGGCTCGCGATCGGCACGCGCCCGTTCGCGTCGGTGACAGCCATCACGGTGCCATCGGCGACGGTGACCTGGATCGGGCTGGGGAGCCCGCATTCGCACATGTAGCTGATCGTCCAGCGGTAGCTGTCGATGCCGGTCGCGCGCCACCTCGCCCGCTGGGTGGCGATCTCGTCCCGGGTCGTGCCGGTGGGCGCGGGCGAGGCCGGCACGGCCCCGGGGATCGTGCCGGGCATGGTGCCGAACGGCGGTGGCAAGAGCGAGCACGCAGCGAGCGCGACGCTCGCGCTCATGGCCAGGAGGACTACGAGCGCGGGGCGGCGGCGAAGCCGGTGTCGGAGCGGCATGGACCGCTGACGCGGCGGGGCGCTACCCGGTTCCCGCTCGCGCCGTGGCCGATCCGTCGTCGAGCGCGCTGAGCGCCCGGGCCAGCGCTTCGCCGTCCTCCGCGATGAACGTCGGGCGCTGCTCGGGCGACAGCGACTCGGCCGCCTCACGCGTCGTGACCCCGGTCAGCATCAGCACCGTCCGGGCACCGACGGCCCGGCCCGCGGCGATGTCGGTCAACGCATCGCCGATCATCACCGCCCGCGACAGCTCCCCGCCCACGAGATGCGCGGCCGCCGCCAGCAGGTACGGCTCGGGCTTGCCGATCGTGACGACGGCAACCGCCTTCGCTGCCACCTCCACGGCCACCACGATCGACCCCGCTCCGGGCCGATAGCCGCGCTCGATCGGGTAGATCGGGTCGCGGTTGGTGGCGATCAGCGTCGCCCCGGCGCGCACGCAGTCGGCCGCCGCTGCCACCCGCAGGTACGTGAGCTGCGGATCGAGGCCCACGACGACCGCATCTGGATGTCCGGCCGCCTCCCAGCCGTCGATCCCCTCCTGGCTGATCCGGGTGGCCGCGTATCCCGCGTTGACCACGTCGAGGCTCGCCTCGCGGAGCTCCCGGTCGAGGCCCCCGGCACCCACCGCCAGCACCCGCCGGACGTCGGGCATCTCGTCGCGCAGGTACAGCGCGGTCGCGCGCGCGGAGGTCACGACCCGGTCCGGGCCGGTCGGCGCGCCGACGCCCTCGAGTCTCGGCAGGTAGTCGGTGTGGTAGTACATCGAGTTGTTGGTCACGTACACGACGTCATCGCCGATCGCCGCCCGGCCGGCAAGTGCGGCGCCCACGCCGGGCACGGGTTGCGAAGCGCGGTAGACGACACCATCGAGGTCGACGAGCAGGAGCACGCACCGATGCTACCGTCTGGGCATGCCCCAGGCCCCGCGTCCGACCCGCCCCGGCGGTTCCGCCGGCAGCAGCTCGCCGACCCGCACGGCTCGCTCCCCGCTCGAGGGTGCGTCGCGGCTCATCGTCGATGGCACCAACCTGCTGTACCGAATGGGTTCGGGCGGCGCGGCGCCACCGGCCGCCGTGATCGGCCGGTTGCGGGCGGCCATCCCCGGGACCGTCGCGATTGATCTCGTGTTCGACGGGATGGGGCACGGGGTGTTCGGGCGGGTCGCCCAGGGCATGTACGTGCGCTACTCGGGCCGGCGGACCGCCGACGATGTGATCCTCGATCTTGTCTCTGAGGCAGCCTGGACGTCCGGTGCGGGAGCGGCTGCGGCCGCTCGGGTGCTGGTGGTCTCGAACGACCGGGAGCTCCGGGCGCTGCTGACCGCGAAAGGTGCCAGGACGGCGTCGCTGCAGTGGCTGCTGACCAGGCTCGACCTGCCGGTCCTCGCCGCTCCGGCGCCGGGCAATCGACGGCCACCGATCGGCGCGGGCTCAACAGCTCACGGGCGCGATGCGACCGACGATGACGATCGGCCGCGCTGGAAGCCGGGCCGGGGGGCGACCAGCAAGGTCGGGCCGGCCCGGAAGGTCGCGCGCCACAAGCGGCATCCGCGGCAGGGCGCCTAACACCGGCAGGGCGCCTGACGCGGGCCCCTTTTCGGTGTGAGCCTGCGGGGCGGAGATGCTGATGGCGCGCGCGCGAACCGCCCCTCGGGACGCTCTCGGCCTCGGCTGTTAGCATGCGCCGGTGATCATCGACCAGCTCGAGCAGCTCTGGACCGGGCTCATCGACCTCTCGTCGAAGCTCGTCATCCCGGACTGGGGCAGCCTCGTCGGCCTGCTGCCGATCTTCCTCGTCGTCGGCGTCCTCGGTCCGCTGCTGACCCTGCTGGCGCTGGCCTGGTTCCTGTATGTCGTGCGTCGACCCCGCCTCGCCACCGCTTACCGCGATCCGCGCCGGCCGGCGCCGCTCGGCGACGACGGCCGTCCCGCATTCCCGGTCGGTGAGCCATACAGCCCCAGCGAGGCCATGATCTACGAGCCCGGGGCCACCCGATCCGCGTCCGGCGATCAGCTCGTCGTCGCGTGTCCCAAGTGCGGGCTCGTGCGACCGGCCGTCCAGGACATCTGCGGCAATTGCGGGCTCTCCTTCACCCTTCGACCGTCCACGATCACGATCCATCCAGCTGGTCCTCCGCCGGGCGGGGCGGCGGCGGCATGAACCTCGCGGCCTGAACCTCGCGGCCTGAGCAGCCACGACCACGACGGCCCCGGCCCGAGCGGCCAGGGCCCGGGCAACTGACAACCGCCGGCACAACCGCCGGCGACCACCCGGGTCAACCGGCGACCCCGGTCCGGCCCCAAGCGTCTCGGGACAGCACACATGGCACAGGCTTCATCGCTCCTGTTCGTCGTCGGCGTGATCGTGGTTGCGATCGGGTTTGCCGCGCACGTCGGCCACGCGGTCCTGCTCGCCAACGGCCGGCGGCTGCTGACCCTGGCTCCCGCTCGCCAGCCGGCCCTCGTCGCGGCAGGCGTGACCGGCTCGTTCGTGACGTCCCGCACCGCCGCGGCCTCGGGTCCGCTCGACCTCGCCGAGTCGCCGAGCCCGCTCTCGCGCGCGGCTCTGCTCGTGACCGCGACCGGGTTCGCGCTGCTGCTGGGCTCGATGCTCCTGCGTGCGATCGTCGTGGGTCGCGGGCCGTACGGGAACCTGTACGAGTTCAGCGTCGCGTTCTCGGCCTCGATCCTGGGCGGCTACCTGTTCCTGTCCCGCCGCTACGCGATCCGCCAGATCGGGTTCATCCCGGTGGGCGTGGCGCTTGCGATGCTGCTCTATGCGTCATCGCTGCCGTCCGAGATCGAGCCGCTGGTGCCGGCGCTCCAGAACGCGCCGCTGCTTACGATCCATGTCGGGATGGCGGTGCTCTCGTACGGGATCTTCGCGACCGCGTTTGCGGCCGGCGTTGGGTACCTGGTTCAGGGTCGAGACGACCGCTTCGCCTGGCTGCCGTCGCACAAGACGCTCGACGAGGTGGCCTACCGGGCGGTGATCATCGCGTTCCCGATCTTCGCGACGATGATCATCCTCGGCTCCTGGTGGGCCTCGATCGCCTGGTCGCGGTACTGGGGCTGGGACCCCAAGGAGACGTCGGCGCTGGTGACGTGGCTCACGTACGCGGTCTACCTGCACGCGCGAAACCAGCGGCGATGGGCCGGCCGGCCGGCCGCTCTGCTGCTCGTGGTTGGCTTCGGGATGGTGCTGGTGACGTACTCAGGGTCGCTCTGGTTCAGCGGCCTGCACGCGTACAGCGGGCTGTAGCGCCAGCGCCACGAGCCCTCCGGAGAGGATCACCGGCGGGGCGTGAACGACCAGCCGATCGGGCTGCCGCCCCAGGCGTCGAGCGCGAGATCGACCGCCCCTTCCACCGGCTCGCGATCCGGCGCGACCAGTCGAGCGCCGGGCGCAGCTACCCGGGCCGCCTCGGCGATCCGCGTCGCCAGCCACGGTACCGCCTCGGCGAGCCCACCGTAGACGACGATCGTCGGCGCATCACCCAGGTCCAGCTGGGCTACCTCCTCCCTGACGGCTGCGGTCACGCGCCGGCACCAGCGGTCGACCATCCGGGCCGGATACGGATCCCCGGCCTCCGCCGCCCGCGCGACCGCGGCTCCGAGCGCGGCGGCCCCCGGTGCCGGTCGCCTGGGTCTCTGCCAGTCGAGCGGGACGGCCGTGATCTCCCGGGCCAGCTCCTCGCCCACCAAGGCGTGCGTCGGGACCGGCACCGGACGTGCCGGAGCAGAGCCGCCCTGCACCCGTCCCGCTCGCGCCGCCCGAGCAGCGAGCGCGCCGAGCACATACCCACCACCGAAGACGCCGTGCCCGCGGTCGGTCACGCGCCCATCCGGGGCCCGGCCGATCACGTTGCCGCCGGTGGAAACCGGAATGGCGATGCCGACGGCATCGGGCGTGGCCGCGCGGAGAACCGCAAGCGTGTCATTGACGACGATCACGCGCGTCTGGGGCAGGTGGTCGGCGAGCGCCGATTCGAGGGCACGTGCGTGCTCGGGACGGTCGATGCCGGCTCCGGCAACGAACAGCAGCGCGGGCTGTTGCGCGACGCCGATGGCCAGGCCGGCGACTCGGCCGCCGCTCGACACCTCGCGCGTCAGGGAAGCGATCGTGGCGGCGGCCCGGGCAAGTCCATGGCGCTTGGGGTTGGCACCCCCACGCTCCGCACGACCGATGCGGGCGCCGTCGATGGTGGCCGCGACGGCAACGGACTTGGTGGCCCCGGCGTCGACGCCGACGAGGAGCGGAGTGGGATCCGGCACCGCACGATGATGCGGCACGGCGCGAGGACCGGGGACGGCGCGAGGACCGGGGACGGCGCGCCTCCGCTCCGTCCCGCGATTGGCCAGGAAACCCCCGACCGCTCAGTGCGCCTGGCGACGCTGCACGCCGACAGGCGATCGGTTGGGGCTGACCGCCCTGGCCGTGCCTCCGCGCCGGTCTCGGGACCCTTCACCGGGGACCCTCCCAAAGGCCCTGGCGGCCGACGCTCGGACCGGCAAGTGTGAGCCGGCGAGCGCGGGAGGCATCGACGGACTGTCCAAACCCCTGCCGCCGGGACGGTCCCGAGCCACTGGCGAGACGGGCCCGCGCGGATGCGGAGGCACCTCGATGGCTATCCATGTGCCAACCCACCCAGCCGGCGTCGTCTCGCATCACCATCTGAGGAGCGCCCTGCTCGTCGTAGCAGCCGTCGCGCTGGCAATCGTCCTGTGGGGCGCCGCGCTGTTGATCAGGCCGATCGTCGAACCGGCCGCCGAGCCCGCCTCGCAGCAGCAGCTGGTCAACGAGTTCCGGGCTGGCGAACGCTCGCTGTGGCAGCTCCCGATGTCCGAGACCCATCTGTACAACGAGTTCCGGGCCGGCGAGCGCGAGATGTGGAGCCTGCCGTAGCCGGGTGGTGCTGACCTCCCCGGACAGCCTCCGCGATACATCGGTGAGCCCAATCGGTCAGCCGACCGGGCTGTCACGACACAAGTGACGCCACGACGGCGGGGCGGTTCGCATGCAGCGCCCCGCGTGGTGTCGCCGGCCGTGTCGGGGCACTTGACGTCGTTCGACCCGTCGAGGCCGAAGCCGACGGTGAAGATCTCGATGCCAGCGGCCTTGGCCGCCGCGGCGGCGCTGGCGGCCTGGGCGCAGTAGTTCGACGTGCTGGTCGTCGAGCGGTTCGGCTGCCCGTCCGGCATCAGGATGATCCCCTTGTGGACGCCGGCCCGACCGTGATGGGTCAGCTCGTACGCCGCCATCGGGATCGAATCGGTGAGATCGGTGCCGGGGCGGGGCGCGATCGATGTGCTCGCGTGGCACGAGTCCACTCGAACGCCGATAGCGCCCACCAGGTGCGTGGCTGACCAGGTGTCCCGGCATCGGGTGGAGACTGCGCACCCGCGGGGCGGGTAGATGGCGCTGTCTGGTGACATCGACGAGCGCTTGGAATAGAACGTGCGTGCTGTTGACAACCGAGGGTGGCCCCGTGGACAAGCTGCCCGTGGGCTGTGCACGACGGCGGCGAACAACGTGGACGAACGGGCCTCGGGCGTGGATCGAACGGGCGCGAGCGTGGATGGGCGTCCGGACGCCGCATCACAACATGTTGCGATGCGAATAACCCGCACACCACTACATCTTGTGGTATTGGGCTTGACCGGTCCTCCCCGGCGACGTAGCATGACCGGGTCGCCCCCGCGACGGACGAACCCGGAGACACCCGCTCCGAACGGCCACCGAACCGGCCGGGACGAGGACCCGGAATGGGCGCCAGGGGGACGGCTCGGAGGTCAGCCTCGCAGCTACGCGGCATCCCCATCTCGCCGCCTCGAGACCGGCCATCGGACGGAGCACGAACGAGGAGCGAGACAGCGCCAGACGCACGCAGCTCGACCGAGAAGGAGCGAAGACAGCGCGCGGCGCTCGACGCTCTGAGCTCGCTCTGACATTCGCGCACCAGCGTCCCGCAATGGCACCCGGGTCGCAGAACCAGGACCGGCGGCGGACGCCCCATCGCCCTCGCCGGCACCCAAGGGAGGATCCCGCATTCGACGCGGGAGTGGAGGAGACGGACGAATGGCCCAGGCTCGAGAGGTTGTCCCGGTGATGGAGGCCAAGACGGCAAAGGGACGCGGCAAGACCGGCGGCAGCGGCAAGACCGATGGCGCGGCCGGCAATACCCCGCGCAGGGGGCTCGGCGGCATCTACGGCGCCAGCTTCACCGGCAGGGGCACCCGCGGCCTGACCTTCGAGCGCCGCTGGACCCGCCCGGGCGTGCATCCCTACGACGAGATCACCTGGGAGTACCGCACGGCCGGCATCAGCAACGAGTCCGGCAAGAGCGTGTTCGAGCAGAAGGACGTCGAGGTGCCGGCGTTCTGGAGCCAGCTCGCGACCAACGTCGTCGTGTCCAAGTACTTCCGCGGCCACGTCGGCACCCCCGAGCGCGAGCACAGCGTCCGCCAGCTCATCGACCGCGTCGTCAACACGATCGCCGCCTGGGCGGAGACGAACCGCTATTTCGCCACCGACGAGGATCTGCGCGCGTTCCAGGCCGAGCTCACCCACCTGCTCGTCCACCAGAAGATGGCGTTCAACTCGCCGGTCTGGTTCAACGTGGGCATCGAGGCGAAGCCGCAGTGCTCCGCGTGCTTCATCAACTCGGTCCAGGACAACATGAGCTCGATCATGGACCTGGCCAAGACCGAGGCCATGCTGTTCAAGTACGGCTCGGGCGCGGGCGTGAACCTGTCCCCCATCCGGAGCAGCAAGGCCAAGATGTCGGGCGGCGGCATCGCATCGGGCCCGGTGAGCTTCATGAAGGGCTACGACGCGTTCGCCGGCGTCATCAAGTCGGGCGGCAAGACCCGCCGCGCGGCGAAGATGGTGATCCTCAACGCGGATCACCCCGACGTCCTCGACTTCATCAACAGCAAGGCCAACGAGGAGCGCAAGGCCTGGGCCCTGATCGAGGAGGGCTACGACCCCAGCTTCACCGGCGAGGCGTACGGGAGCGTGTTCTTCCAGAACGCCAACCACAGCGTGCGGGTGACCGACGCGTTCATGAAGGCCGTCGAGCGGGACGCCGACTGGCAGACCTACGAGGTCACCGACGGCCAGCCGGCCGGGACGTACAAGGCGCGCGACATCTTCCGGCGCATGGCTGAGGCCGCCCACCTGTGCGGCGACCCGGGGATCCAGTACGACAGCACGATCAACGACTGGCACACGAGCGCGAACACGGACCGGATCTACGCGTCCAACCCGTGCTCGGAGTACATGTTCCTCAACGACACCGCGTGCAACCTGGCCTCCCTCAACCTGATGAAGTTCGTGCGCGAGGACGGCGAGTTCGACGTCGACGCGTTCCGGTTCGCGGCCAAGGTCACGATCACGGCCCAGGAGATCCTGGTCGACAACGCGGGCTACCCCACGACGAAGATCGAGGAGAACAGCCACCGCTTCCGGCCGCTGGGTCTCGGCTACGCCAACCTGGGCGCGCTGCTCATGAACCGCGGGCTCGCCTACGACTCCGATGAGGGTCGCAACTACGCCGCGGCCATCACCGCGCTGATGCACGGCGAGGCGTACCGCCAGAGCTCGCTCATCGCCCGCGACCACGGCGGTCCGTTCGTCGAGTACGACATCAACCGCGAACCCTTCCTGCGCGTCATCGAGAAGCATCGCGATGCCGCGTACTCGATCCCCGAGAAGGGTGTCCCGACCGAGATGCTGGAGTCGGCTCGCCAGCTGTACGACGAGACCCTCCAGCTCGGCCGGGAGCATGGCTACCGCAACGCGCAGGTGACCGTGCTCGCGCCCACGGGGACGATCGCGTTCATGATGGACTGCGACACGACCGGCATCGAGCCCGACATCGCGCTCATCAAGTACAAGAAGCTGGTCGGCGAGGGCTACCTCAAGATCGTCAACCAGACCGTGCCGGCCGCCCTGCGCAAGCTCGGCTACACCCCCGAGCAGGTCACCGGGATCATCGAGTACATCAACGACCGCGAGACGATCGAGGGGGCCCCGGAGCTCAAGCCCGAGCATCTGTCCGTGTTCGACTGCGCGTTCAAGCCGGTCAACGGCGAGCGGTCCATCCACTACATGGGCCACGTCCGGATGATGGGTGCGGTCCAGCCGTTCCTGTCGGGCGCGATCAGCAAGACCGTGAACATGCCCGAGGCTGCCACGGCCGAGGAGATCGAGACGGTCTACCTCGAGGGCTGGAAGCAGGGCCTCAAGGCGATCGCGATCTACCGCGACGGGTCCAAGCGCAGCCAGCCGCTGTCCACAGGCAAGAAGAAGGACGACGACGCCGTCCAGGGTTCGGCCCAGGATCGGGAGACGATCGAAAGCCTCCGCCGGCAGCTGGCCGCCGCCCAGGTGGAAGCCACCAAGCCGCACCGCCATCGCCTGCCTTCCGAGCGGACGGCGATCACCCACAAGTTCGAGATCAGCGGGCACGAGGGATACATCACGGTCGGCCTGTACCCCGACGGTCAGCCCGGCGAGATCTTCCTCAAGATGGCCAAGGAGGGCTCGACGGTCAGCGGCCTGATGGACACGCTGGCAACGTCGGTCAGCCTGGCGCTCCAGTACGGCGTGCCGCTGCGCGACGTGGTCAACAAGTTCGCCCACGTGCGGTTCGAGCCCAGCGGCTTCACCGGCAACAGCGAGATCCCGATCGCGAAGTCGCTCGTGGACTACATCTTCCGGTGGATGGGGTCCCGGTTCCTGCCGGCCGATGAGAAGGCGTCGCTGGGGCTGATCGACCGCTCGCAGGTGGTCGACGAGATCCCCGTCGGTTCCGTGGGTGGGCTCTCGGCGAGCTCGGCGGCCTCGCTCGACATACCTCCGGCCGCGGCAGAAGAAGAAGCCTCCGGCCTGAGTCGCTCAGCCTCCGCCTCGCCTACGCCCACCCAGACCGACGACACGCCCTCGGCGACCGTCGAGACGGCTGTCGCCGAACCGGCCCGGTCCCCTGCTCCGAAGGAGGAGCTGGTGGTCATCGCGAGCAACGGCAGTGGCAACGGGAACGGTCACAGGACGAACGGCAACGGCCAGACCCTCGAGTCATTCGCCGGGTCATCGCTGGGTGGCGGCGTCAAGGTCGCCTTTGCCGCCCAGGCCGACGCCCCGTCCTGCGCCGACTGCGGCTCGATCATGGTCCGCAACGGCAGCTGCTACAAGTGCCTCAACTGCGGCAGCACCAGCGGGTGCAGCTGACCTGAGCGATCGGGCGGGGAGATGGCAAAGTAACTTCCCATACACGTCGATCGCAGAGCACCTCACGGACGGGACAACGGTCCTGACCGAGAGCGAGGTGCAGGAGCTCGCGAAGCTGCTCGACAACGCGCTGCCTCCGTTTGAACGACGCCTCGGCTGAGCCCAGATGCAACTGGCAATCGGTGGCAATCGTCACGCAGCAGGCCGCCCGGCATCTTGACCGGATAGCGAGCGCGGACGGAGGATCAGGCCGGATCGAGACACCGGTCATGTCTCGCGGCAACGGGCATGAGGAGGCTTCGGAGCCGAATGCGCGGAGGCACGCTCCCGCGGCTGGTCGTGTGGGTCGTCGTCATCACCCTGCTCGTCCTTGCCGCACTGGTGGTCGTCTCCATATGGGGAATGAACCTGGGGTAGAAAGCGCCAACTCTCGAAGCCGGGTCATGGCGAGCCACCCGGTCGAGGGCAAGCGCGCTCGCGATGCCTCAGGCGCCGGCCAGCCGCCGCAGCTCCGCGAGGTAGCGACCGTGACGCACCCAGTCGGGTGAGACCGTCTCGCGACCGTACGTCGCGCGCTGCTCGCGCGCACCCGGTCGCGGGCGGATGGCGGCGCGCGCACCGGCCGCACGGGCGAGACGCTCGTCGAGGGTGAGCAGCATCGCGTCGGCCGCCTCCGCGAGGGCCAGGTGCGCGGCGTCGTAGGCGCTGATGTCGCGGGTCACGGCCAGGTCCAGGGCGGCGAGGACCAGGGGGCGGTCCGGCGCGACGGTCTCGATGCCCAGCTCGTCGAGCTCGCGGACGGCCTCCACGACGGCGTCGGGATCCCAGGCGTGGCGGCGGACGAGAACGTTGACGACCTCGAGCCAGAACAGGTCGAGCACGAGCAGTGGCTGCCCCGCCGCGTGGACGAGGTGCTCGCGCACGGGCGCGGCGGCAGGCTCGCCAAGCAGGACCGCGAGCGCGGCCGACGAGTCGAGGACGAGCCCGTCAGCCATCGTCCCGGTCCCGTTCCAGCCGCACGGCGTCGACCGCAGGCGGGCCGCCCGGGTGTCGAGCCCGCTGCGCCCGGCCGATGGCGTCGAGGCGGTCCAGCGCGGCCAGCGTTCGACGACGACGCTCCTCGGGGTCGCCGTCGAGCTTCCGGCCCTCCTCGACCGAGACCAGGACCGCGACCGGCCTATGGTCGCGCTCGATGAGGAAACGCTCCCCTGCCGACGCCGCATCCAGGATGGCGCCCAGGGATCGCCTGAGGTCGAGCGGACTGAGCGTCCTCATAGCTCAGTATGATAGTCCGAGATGATGGCCTTGCGGCAGTCCCAGGCGCGTGCGCAAGGGGGCGTCCCCGCCTCAGAACAGCCGCGTCTCGGCCGCCTCCGGATCGTCGACGACGGTGGTGCAGGTGGGGCAGAACCAGCGGGCCTCGAGGGGCGTGCCGCAGGCAGCGTGGCGGAGCGGCTCTGACTGATCGGAGCGGCGGGCGCCCCAGTCGGCGAGCAGGCGCAGGGCGCCCGCGAGGTCCCTTCCCGCGGCGGTGAGCGCGTAGTCCATGCGCGGCGGCCGGTCCTGGTAAGGGCGCGAGAGGACGACACCCTCGCGTTCCAGACGGCGGAGCCGGTCGGCGAGGATGTTGGGGGCGATGCCTGACACCAGCTCCTGGAGCTCGTTGAAGCGGCGCGGGCCGTCGAGCAGTGCCTCCACCAGCAGCAGGCTCCAGCGGTCCCCCACCCGCTCGAGGGCGAGCTCGAGCGGCGAACGGGGGTGGTC
>Ga0315535_1001152_pt1 | contig 17997 bp, 7 predicted proteins | sample SalMarSW160220MG_2_FD_203092 | JGI IMG/M metagenome (GOLD analysis project Ga0315535, IMG submission 203092) | Salt marsh sediment microbial communities from the Plum Island Ecosystem LTER, Massachusetts, United States - Salt Marsh Sediment SW1602-20 ... | reverse complement strand
ATTCCCTTGTAATACCATTAATAAGACCGTCTTGTGTGGCATTGGCGCGGCGTACATAAACATCCCAAAGCCGCTTGCGATAATCTGTGTTCTTCTCTCCATGAATCCTAGGTAATCCCAGCAGCATGCCGAAATAGTCAAATGTATTCGGAATGTTACGTGCCTCTGGAGACAGCGTAAATGTTCTGGCCATTATCGCGTCACCACCCAATCTTCACTTTCTGTTACTGATACAGAACCGTAGTTCTCATGTAAGTATATGACTTTATTAGTAAAGTCAACCAGCATATTATCTGTTGCAAGCTTTACCTCATATGCGCAACCACTGATATTATATTTCTGTCCATATGCATATGGTAAATCATATGGCTGTCCCTCTCCTACTCTACGTAAGATCCATAGCTTTTGGTCTGCGTCGAAAGCAATTCCGTCACCATATTGAAGCGAGGGAGGCAGGTCAATCTTAGCAAGAGCCTCTTTGTAATGAACCTGCAAAGGAACTATATCTTTTTCTACGCTATCGTCAGTGTAATGAGTTTCTAGTATAAATTGATATGTACCTCGCTGTGTTAGTGTATAATCAAAACTCTGTTTATCTATCTCTCCGTCATCGCTGTCAAAAGGCCCAAACGCAAGAGCCATATATGTTTTGTTTGTAATCCAAGCGCCAACAGCATCGGAAGATTCAACACCGTCAATATTAATGTAAGCAACTGTCCCGTCAGGCTTCCTTACTGACCATCTATTTTTATATATTCTTTTTGAGGGTTTTCTCCAATAAGGACGTAGAGTTACGGATTCTCCCCTAATAAAGTCATATTTATCTACGTCGATAATCATTGAAGCGCCTGGAGTCTTTCTGCCCATGCGAGTACAATCACACAGACTAGTATACGGATCAAATATATACAGGGCGTCATCAGATACAGCAAATATACGACCAGTAAACGGTTGAACCGCTATATCATAAAGCAGCAAATTCTCGCCATTATACATAAGTTCTATTTCCCTAACAGCTTCCAAGGTGTCGTTTCCATTGTATAAATCACCAAGACTATTTGCTGTAACTGTCATCTGTTGATGTGTAGAATATGTACCCTCTGTGAAATCATGACTTCCAAGTTTATGATATAGTAGTTTCTCTTGAAACGGAGTTACATAAATCTGATACTTATCTATTTCTCTGCCTTTATTGAAAGCGAAACAGTCGATTGTTACAGATCCTGTGGATCGCGGCTGTAGACCATACGATTCAACCTTACTCAGGCTCTTCCATATTTTCTTCGTAAGGAATACCCCATTGTACGGAATCATCATAGCTTCTTTTTCTTCTATGCCTCTTTCTGTCATACCGGTGAGCATCAAAAATGACACTTCTGTTCTTCTAGAAGTATCCACAAAAGTAGAACAATCGCTTATAGTAATTACGAGTCTTGTAGGGAGCGCTATTTCGTTTATAACCGCATCTTCTAGGTCATCTAAGACAGTTGTATCCAAAACTGTTTTTACAGGAACGCGCCTTTCTGTGCTTCCATGTATGGCTCTTGTAGGAAGAGAGTTATACCAAAAATCCTCAACTGTCTCCGTTAAGTTCAGCGTAATTTGTTTACCATCAATAGTGGTTTTTACAGTTGGAGCCACATATTTCTGTGTTTGTATATCATTTTGATACATACCAAACTGAAAATCATTTGGAAGTCTTACCACATAAGCGACATCCATAAGATCTAGATTTGCTGAACTAAGAAATCTGTTGCTGTTGCCGTCTGAGACATAGTGATACAAGTCTTCAATAGCTGTGGCCATTGGGTTTACTATTTGCTGTACAACACTAAATGGCAGCACCCTGGCATCCGACCAAGGAGGAAGACGGTTCGCTATTCTCTGTGTAGCCCACGAACGGTGTGTCATTAGCTCACTATCCTTACGCTAATTGGATCTCCTCCACTAGGAATCTCACTGTATTCTACAACTATACGCTCAAAGTTCTTAGCCTGATATCCGTCCATTGCGAGCCTACGAACTCTATTATCTTCTGCTGCGGAAAACTTCCAGATATATAGGTATTCTATAGGTCTGGTAGGAGTACCTATACTCTTTATATTAGAGTCCAGTCTTAAAATTGTTCTAGAAATAAGTGCAGGATCTAATGCTTCGTTTATGTCAAGACTGTTTATATATCTATAAAGTACGTCTTTAACACGACTAACGAGTGCATCTTCTTCTCTCTGTGTACCTCTTTTCATGAGGTTTAGCCCAATGGTCATCTCAACTCCGACAAGCGAGGGAGCTTTGACCTCTATGAAATTACCAAATGCTTTAGCGCGGCTTGCAGCAGCCTGCACGGTTGCTAGCAACGCTTCACCAACTACAGGAGTAATACCCTTTACGTAGACAGTTCCAGTACCTATGCCTTGACTATACTCATCCATCCACACATCAGCAACACCAGGAACAAACAGACACGCCATTCTAACAGCAATCAGGTTAGCTGCTTCGCTTGAAACCGTGCGATTTACTATGCGATAACGATAATTGGCATCTGATTCTGTGTCGCTCGCAAAAGCAATACCTTCTATGTTCTTTGTTAGTAGCGTACCGGCTCTATAGTCCTGGTATAGTTCGAAGTTATGTATAACTAGGGTTCCTGCACCTACATTGGATATGGTACCGAATTCCATTGCCTGTACTGCGCCATATGCTTCTGTGTCACCAGCAGCACACACAACATTGTCTACTAGGCGATACTGTATTGGCTGGCTTCCATCAAGAGTTCTATTCTGGATCATTGTGCCAGCAGGAATTGTAAATGAAGTAGGGACGCCGTTTATAGTATTGATTGTTCCAAAGGTTCCATTCTCTACATAGAACTTTTGGATATTAGTGTTAGCCTCTATATCATTACGAGTCGCTTGACCTCTAGTGACACCTACAAGTTCTCCTATAAGATCTAGATCTTCGCCAGTAGCGTTCTTTACATATCCCCTGATAAAGTCAGAGCTAAATGTTCTATATGCAGCACCAAGCTCTCTATTTACGATCTCAAGCAAAGCACGAGCTTTCGCTCCAGGTACCATTTGAGTTATATCTGTAGTAGAACGCAGCTCTTGCATTGCATTGGACATTAACTCGTTATATTTGTCTTCATAGAAAATAACCATTTTTAACACCTCTTATAAGAAAATGATCTCAAACTCATTTGTGTCTAGTAACAAGTTTAGTATAATCTGTTCTTCTTGATCCATGTCTGGAAGGGATATACCTAATCTATACATTAAGTGATGGCGATCTACTGGCGTGTATGCCACTTTGATAAACCTATTTGCAACCAAACCGTTTCTAGTGAGAGAAGAAATAATTCTCGATTTTCCTTCTTCTGCTATTTCTTTAGTGTTTGGTCTTCCTATTAGATCCGACAAGGAAGCACCTATATGTGGATGTAATTTCCAGTCATATAGTTCGCTACGAACCCTTGTCTTTATCTCTTGTACAAAAGACATAAGCTCGTGCGCACGAGTATCGGTCAAGTCGCCATTGTCACCGATAACAAAGTCTCCGCTCCAGGTCCATTTTAAATCTTTTACTCTATGCGGTCTCATAATAGAAGCCCCATCATCCAACTCACCGCTTGAGCCATATCGCTTGCTCCCTTAAGAGACGGCGAGAAAATTAGGTTAGGGTTTGGAAACGCCATTGTACTGGGGAACATCTGCTGCCAGCCAGTTGGTTGCGTCCATAATCCTCCAACTCTAATCTGTTCCGGATTCACCATAAGACTCAGCTTGCCACGAATGTAAACACCTGATTCATCTACGTAAAGTCCGTTTACTCCGTTGACAGTTCCCACTGTAGCTTGTACTGAATTGTCGGATACTTGCATCCCTGCAGATGCATCTTGTTTTGATTTCCAAGTCTTTACAGCCATTTATCGTCACTCCATTATATTATAGCACTACCAGCAGGAGCCAGCAATGTGCCAAACGGTTTTAGAGTATTAGCTTTCTCTAAATTACCCATTCCTGACTCGTTAATGATTGTCGCTATACCTTGATCGTCTCTCGCGCCATAAGAATCGACCATAACACGCTTGCCTATAATCGTATCAGGATCTCCAAATATCATAGCTAATTCTTCTGGTGTATGAGTAAGCACAAAAGCTCTATCATATGAACCCTGTTGTATATCTGAAGGTTTATCGTCGAATCTGATCTCAACTTCAAATCTCTCCATACCAGTGTCACTTATGCGCTGGTGATAGTTTGTAATTATTCCCCTGCGCGGCTGGCGTTTCTCGTAGGGCTTTGGATGTATCTTAGATAAAAAATCAAAACTCTTCTGTTGCTGACTCTCATTAAAACCAGCTCTCGCATGTTTTTCTTCATAATTTGACATACGTTCTCCTTATTCTGTACTAGGTTGTGCCCAGCCGCTCAAAATCTTGTTGTATGTAGTCGAGAATGGATTTCTTTCCCACCAATTTTTCCATCCCTCTTTGGCGTTGCCTGCATATTTATTCCAATCACCGCCAATAGACATCCAGATATCATCAAGTTTATATCCATCCAAACCGGCTATAAGCGGTTTTACTCCATTTATTACAGGTGTTATAATAAGTGCCTGTCGCCCTTGAGTCCATTCAATTAACTTGTATCCACCAAGAACTAACAAACCAACACCAACGCCCCCAGCAAGAATGTCAGCACCGACTAGCGCTCCGGCTGTTGCAGCTGTACCTAATACTATGTTCTTGGTCAGTCCGGTGCTTAGGATGCGATCCTTTACCTCTCCGTATAGTTGTGACACATAGTGAACCATTGCGTCTGTAGTGGATTGAGTCGTGGCAGCATTGTAGGTGAGCATAAGGTCTGGTTTTATCTCCGTAATGAAACCTGTCTCTTGAGACATTATGTGCGTGACTTGTTCTACTTCTACTGGACCGTAGATTTCTCTATAGTCATCATACAGAACGCAAACGTCATATGGTTTGATTTTTGGATTTCCTGTTATTACAATTGTTCCCTTGTAAATGTCTCTTAGGCTTCTCATAAGCAATCCAACCGCGTAACGTCTCCCGTAAAAATCTTCTATGCAATTGGGATATATTGCTTCCATATAACGAGTATCTTTCTCCTGTATATTGTCATTAGCTTTAAGCTTAAATATGCTCATCTTTGATTCTTCGGCTTCCTGAACCATTCTTCGGAATTGCTGTTCATTTTTTGCTACTTCAGGAATTATCGATTCAAAAGCACCTACATGCAACTTAAAAATATTATCTACCATACATCCCAACTCAACCCCATTGAACGTACCATATGCAGAGGCCTTGATATTGTTCGCTATTATATTGTTTTGTGATGATAAGAAATAGTAATTTCTAAATGGCCTGTATCGGTCTACCCTACCCTTAAGAAGCCATTTTGTATATTCTTCGTACTGCTTCTTTGCTGTATAAAAACTAACTTTACCGTTCTCTGCCGGCTGAACTGTTTTGTTCACATACGACGTATATTGCATTCCTTGTCCAGATTTAGGAGTATAATTATGCTCACCTATTCCAAAGAAACCATTTACTGTAGAGGGAACATTGTCAGGATCTATATTTTTCAGGAATGATTCAACTAACGACCAGCCTCCGCGTTCAATTTCAGATAGCGGTCTTGACCAATACTTGTGGGTTGGCTGCCCAAAGAACATAGTATATCTATTTCCATATGGAACCGGCAGAGATATACATCCGGGATGTCTAAGCTCCATCTCTTTAAATACGTCCCATATTGTATTACCAAAGGGATAATACTCTCTATCGTCTTCGATAATATCCAAAAATTTAGCAATCTGAGTAACACCAATAGGCTCAAGAAAGTCCATAGCCTTTTCTCCCCAGCACTGATATGTACCAAACTCTGGGGCAAAAATATTATCATCTTGCGGTTTATTGCGAAACGGATTTTTATCCACAAGGCTCTGCTTGTATCTATTTATCAAATTGCTAGCTCCTACAAATCCTAAACTTGCGCCACCTGAAAGTCCAGTCCTTATCTCAGCAGGATCAAATACATTTTGCATGCTGAATCTTCCAAAATGAGCACAATATTCAGAGCATATAAGCGCGCTCAACATCTGACCGGTATTATTCCAAGAGCTTTTTGTTGCAAGCTGAGATACAAGTTCGACTCCATAGCTTTGGCACACTAATTGCATAATATCAGGACTAATAGGAGATACTCCGACTTCAACTACTTGACCATTAAAAACTGTCTCTAAGTCGTCTGGTGAGTTGGCGTATCCAAGTCGTACCTGAATTTTAGATCCTTCTAGAACGACAAGCTTCGAAAACGGATTCTCTTGATCGGTATTCACTGTAAGGGGATCAAATTTTTCTACAATCCGGCTAGACGCGGTATCGTCGCCACTTCCGTATGCTAATGTATCTAGTTCTCCATGTATGTTAGTGATACTAATGACGCATAAATCTGCTGGTATTTTTCTGCTTCTAACTATCCTAATGTCTTTAATAGCTGAATAAGAATAGAAATCATCAAAGTTGCGGATGCCTAAACGTCCAGAATCCGTCATATCATCTTCCATGAAATATACCTTAAAAGTAGGGTATGCACGCGCAAGCCTATAGACTTCTGCATCAAAATTCTGCATACTTTTCTTTAGCATATCTACGAGCCTGCCAGAATATCCGTCCTTGATATCCTGCATCTCAAAGTCTTCATCCGGTTTAATTTGTGCATCTTCGTTTCTGCCACCAGTTTTCACTACCACACCATTGAGACTAGGAGGCAGATATCCATTTAATTCATCAAACACTTGCCCTACCTTTTCTCCAGGTATTTCAAATCTACCCATAGTAGGTAAGCCAGCCTCATCTATTGTCGCTGTTGCAAGCATCTTTCTCGGATTACTATCAGACCCAATAGTATCCTTTTCTATTTTACTTTTGTTTGGGCAGATATAGTTATTCGACCATTCTTTTTCGTTTACATATTGTTTCATTGATTGATAACTATTTGCCATGAATTGCTCTACACTATCTAATCTTTCTTTATAGTCTGAGAACATCCCGCCGTCTACGGATTCATTCCAGAACCAGTAGTCTGGAGGAGTATTCAAAGAGTGACCAGTTGTTTTGTCTGGTGGTAGATCTAAGTCAGGGTAGCACTCAGAGCCTCTTCTGAACTGATCGAATATAGGACGCATTTCATCGTATAATCCAGCAAAAACGGGGTGTAAATATAATCCTTCATCGTAAATGCGCGTCCACAAATAACCTAGCTTAGATCTGTATTTCTTTAGCGCTACATCATAGTTTGCTTCTCTATTCGTAGCTGTTTCTGCCGCAGACACGATGTTGTCTTCGACTAATGTTGTCTCTGCATTTGATATGTCTGAATAAAATTGGTACACAGATTCTGATATATCTTCTAATCCGAGCCTAAAGAAAATACTTAATGGATATTCTCCTGCTATAATTTCACCAACAATATTAGCATATTCTTTTAGAATTTCTGCGACAGAAGACTTGTATACATCATCGTCTTTCAGATATGGAATTATATAATCAGGACTTTCGATCCATCTCAGTTTAGATTCGCTATATACACATTTGCGCACACCTTCATCAAGTAACATGAGGGTTTTAAGAAGCCACTGACGAGTATCGATACTCTTATTCCCCGGAGCTACATAATCGAAATCACTAGTGTCTTCTAAGTTTGAATCGGGATCATCATAGTTTGCATAGTAAGTGTTCTTTTTATTCTCGTTGACTATGTAGCGAAGATCCTTCATTATGCGTATGTCTGGCGTGAACAGATGTTGGATAATCCACCTTGTGGCTTCTTGCCATGCATCATGTGTCATGTACTGTTCTTGGTTGAGATCCTTTTCTTCTTTTCTTTTTGCCTGTGTAAGTACGAGATCTACCTTATACACTCCGGGTGAACCAGGAAGGCTGCTCGTGCTAATCTTTTCAACCATTGCCTGTTTCATCCCACCAAAATTAAGGATACAGTTGTCTATTTCAATTATGGCAGCACTTCTAACACCCTTTGCTATACGACCATTTGTTTGAATCTTAGAAATCACATCTTGAAGTTCTTTAAGCTTTTCTTCTCCTACGGCTATAAATGATATATTTGCATCTAAATCAGTAGTACCAAGGTATTGTTGTGTAGAGAACTCATGGCTCATGATAGGGATCTCTGCAATTACATTGCTCTTTGCGAAGTTAATCGATTGAGGGATTAACTCTGTATCGTCACTTCGTATAACAAAATCCTTCTGCTTATATAGTAATATGCGAACAGGGTCGCTTCCATGTGGATCTGGTATGTAACCTTGATTAAGATAGCCATCTATCCTTGCTTCAATGCCCTGTTGTGCTTCTTTGTCTTTTTGTTCTACTTTTTCTAGAGTAGTTTTCTCTCCTGTTTCTGATACAAGATTGCTCATACCGGTAGCGGGATCACTAGAGGTATAGTGAATCATGCCCCTGAGCCGTTCAATTGTCAGCTGTGTTTGTGGACCAAGCTCTCTTTTCATACGTGTTTGAACCGGTACGAAATCAAAATGCCATGTTTCCCAGTTCTGGAGACGACCTTTTGAATCACGCACTGCTCTGCTTGGTGGCGAAACAATCATAGAGTTTGGATCTCCACCATCATCCCATCTTCCACCGTCAGCAAAATACGGAGAATGTCCGCTGCTGGCACCAAGACTTACAAAACCAAGCCGTTTACTCTGATCAACTAACCACTTATACTGTTCTCTATTGAATCTGCCTATAAGATTCATATCTACGGCTAATCCTACTTCATGCCATGAATATCCTATCGAAGCAACATCCGATTTTGTTTTCTGTAAATAGATTTGCATTTCGCGAGTACGATAACAGGAAGATACCGATAGCTTCTTTTTACTTCTGGGCTTTGAAAACCGTCTACTAAATTCATGCGCCAGACGTTCATAAGCTTCTGCTGCATCTGGATGCAGTCTAAGCAATACATCACCGTCTGCAACTGTATCCGAAGAATGTACGTCACGCAGCAAGTTCTTGTTTATTTTGCCAAACGTATATGATTGACCACTTATACCGGCAGCTCCTACATATTCTCTGTACTTTATTACTACCTTGTCGTCCATGATGCTCATTTTTGGACCTAGATGTCTTTCAACAAGTTCTCGTAATGGTTCTGAGTTTTGTGGTAGACTAACTGGTGGCGCCCAAGCTGTAGTTTGTTCGCTTTTAGTTAGCGGCTGTTGAAGAGAAATTGTATTCTCTGACGGAACGTGTGGTCCGCCACTGAGAGATAATATCTGCCGATCATAAACAGCTTGCGTATCTTTTGGTGCATCAAATATTGAATTCCATGACTTACGAAACCAAAAATCTACAGCATACGGTTTGTAATTAAACCATAGTAAGGTTAGGTCTGCCACTAACACATTAGGTGTTTGCGGTTCAGTTCTTACAGACATAGTAAGCAGCGAACATGCCATATTGCATTGTTCTGCTTCAGACGAAACAAGGTTTTTGCGAATAAATGAGTTCTCGACATACACAAACGGTAACGTATTAAATACTGTCAGTAGTCTGCGCAGTCCATTATTTATAGCGTCCAAGCCTACAAAATATAACTGTAAATATATACGTGCCGTAGAGTGACCAGATGTAACTTTCTGTAATTCTTTGGTGCGCAAGGTGTTCCACCTGTAGTTAATCATATCCTTATCTATTCTAATGAGGGTGGGCGGCGTTAATTGTTTTGGCATTGCAAATACTAAATCATGGATTTGTAGTGTATCAAGACCAAGGGCTGGTATTTGATGAATATAGGACAGCTGAGTATTCTGAAGACGCTTATGGACTTCTTCTAGATCTTTTTGCTTTTGCCTGTCAAATTCTGCTCTAAGCCTAGCTTGATTCCTTTCATCGACGATAGAAGCCTCTTTCTGCTTCATATAGTCCTTTTGCGGATCTTCAAGCCTTACACCGGCATGTTCGATATTTTCTATTATTCCATCCATGATAGAAGTCATGTAATTATGCCTCCTGTAACATATCGTTTATTCTTTGCGAGGTCAGTGCGGCTCTATTATCTCTGAAATTTACTTGCATATTGGCATCTCCTACTATTGGGTTTAGCGCGCTAGTAACAGCCTGGTGCGTAGGAGAAAAGTCATCGGATCTAGCTCGCGCTACAACTCTATAATTGAGCGGAGGACTATTAGTCATATATGTTGACGGAGATGGCATCCCCGCTGCAGTTGGTTGTCCTCTCACTGATCTGGAAATAGGAAGAGATTCGGGCCTCATATCTCTCTCTAATGGAGTTATACCTCTCATCATGCCAACGCTTAGTTTATTTCCTGCTGGCACTAGACCATGTTTGTCTCCACTGGCAGGGCGTGGCGGGGAAGTGAGTGGCTGTGATTTAGGTCCACCAAGTAACATCGCTGCTGCTGCTGTAGCAGCCAATCCTATAAAAGCAGGCCTATACCATGTTTTTGCTACACTACCAAGCTCCTTCTTCATGGTATTAATACCGCGTATAACTCCGGTGACAGCTTGAGCCATTTTGCCAGGAACAGCTTTCTCTGTGCCACCAGCAGCTAACATTTCAAGATTACTTAGTTTCCCGACTCTGGCAGCATCAAGATGATTTATCATTTCTTGTACATTCAAATCACCTTCAGGAATGACACCTCTTTGCCATTTCCTATATCTACTGATTATACCACCTTTTTCTCGCCCTTGTGTCAGTGCTTCTCGTGCTTCTCCCCATAACTGCCTAGCATCCACCTTAACATCAAATTTACCAAGCTCCGCGTTCTGTAAGTCTATTCCAGCTTTTAACTGGGGACCAAACATCTTTTCGGTCTCTCCTACTAACGCATTAAAGTCTTGCTCCGCCATATTACCAGATCCTATAGCATCTATATAAGAAGACACCTTGGTGGCAATATCTTGCTTTCCAATCGCCGTCATGTGCTTGGCACCAATGATCTGTTGTTCCATCATTTCACTTATCATATTAAACAAAGGAGCCGACTCTGGTTTGTAATAACTCATAGCAAGTTTTGCTTCGCTCATCGAAAGAGATATACCAGCAGTTTTGGCAGCTGCAATGCGTAATTTAGTCGAACCCTTAACCAGTTGATTCAAATCGCTCAGCTCTGTAGCTGCTGCAGGTCCCAATTGTTTCTTTGCCAGTTGGTTAAGCACGCTTACTTTAGCAGCAAATCTCTTATAGTCTTTCATATAATTTCCACCATGTAATGCTTGTGTCATGGCATCTGCAGTCTTCTTATCTCCGATAAGCCCGATTATTGCACGATCTGCATCAAAGTCTAGCGCCATACCAACAGCAGGAGACATATTCACCATCATCTGTTTCCCAAGGATCTTGCTAGCGTCACCTAAAACTTCTACTTGCTCCATTGTGCGTGCGGGTAGGTTTACATATGCCTCTTTTAGACTGCGTTCGCCTGGAGCTATTCTTGCCATCGTCATTTGATTGCTATATGGTCCAATAAATGGATGTCTGGCAAGCCAAGCAGGTACAGCTTCTCCTCTTAAAAAAGCAGCGCGCTGAGCTTTAATGTATTGTAATTCTTCTGCGCCACCCGCAGCTTTTTCTAATTCGTTATACATCTGCTGTCCAGCTAAACCACTTAATTCTACAACACCTTGCTCCGCCTTTGACACCATTTCGTCTATTTCTGATGCATACAAGAAACGAGATCCTAACCTTTTTCCGCGTAGCATACCAAATACACCGCTACCTCCACCGCGACCATACATCGATCTACTCGCTTCTCCCATAACAGCTTTTTTAAGTTCTCTTGAAGCAAGGTCAAGAGACTCTATTGCAGTACTGTCATTGTGTAATGCTCTAACTTTATTGGCTGCTCTTGCGAGTTGATCGTATTTCTTCGCTAAATCGGTTTGTAGGATTTCGCCAGCTTCTCCTCTAAATTGACCGAATCTGTGCATTGCTTCTTCACCTGGTACATATATAGAAGACGCCCCTCCAAATTCTCCCATTGGTACACCAAGATCCAACATATATCCAGTTTTTCGCATCGGAAGGTTTATGGCTCTATTCTCTGCACCCCAAGCAGCAAGTTTGTCTATTCCTTCTATTTCTTCTCCAAGCATGCTGCGACCAATTTTTATTGCCTCGTTGATATCGGGGGTGTAATCCGACATTAACCTAAGATTTTCAGCAACCAGCATATGAGCTGCATTGCTTTCTCCTGCTTGCCAGTTGTGCTGCATCATAGCAAGAATTCCACGAGGTTCGATTGATCCTCTAATGCCGCCTTCTAAGATACCACCACCCATCGTATGTCTATAGTCGCCTACACTGCCAAATGCCGCTCCTACAACTAATCCACTTGGGTGTACTAGTCCTTGTTTACCAGCAATAGTACGTGCCTCTTCAAGCATGCCAGGAGGCAATATACCTGCGGCTTCCTCCATGCTTCCAGCAAACAGTCTTACGTCAAGTCCCCAAGATTTACCTGCTTTTAATAATGACAATTCATCTGGAAACTTCTTCTTTATTTGTTCCGCGCTCATACCTAAGTAGTCTTGCATTTCGGTCCATGCTGTTTTACTCATACCTCTATCATAAGCATCTAGTCTGCTACCGATGCGCTCTGCTGCACCTGTCATACCTCGACCCTTAGCAATCTCTAGCTGCATAATCAATTCGTCCATCCTATCAAGTCGCTTTTGTGCTAACATAGCCATGCCAGACTCCATCTGCTGCTTCAAATTTGATCTATGTTTTCTAAGACTATCCGCAAACCCAATGGCATCTAGGTTCTTTGTCATCTGTAAACCGATGTCTTTTTCAACTTTCGACCAATACGCTGCATCTCTTCCTCGTGTAGATACCTTAAATGGTCCGAATAATTTTACCAAATCGTCTGTAGCATGAGTTTCTCGTATGAGTAATTGGGCAGCTTCCTGACCTTCAGCCTTGCCACCAATCTGCGCTCCAATAAGTTCTTGTATCATATTTTCTGAAGTGGCGGCACGCAAAGGTCTGCCTGTCTTCATTTCGTAGCCTATTTGTTCTCCGGGTTGTAAGCGAAGAGGTTCTACTTCTCCTACTGCAGCTCTTTGTAGCCAATCAGCAATCTTATTACCTTGTCCGATACTTTCATGTAGTCCAAGTTTCATTGTAGTAATGCGCTCTGTTTCGAACATCGACATTAATTCCTGACGAACGAGCAATCCCTCGTTTGATAGTCCTATTTTTTCAAGGGATTTTTGTGCAGTTGTGTCACTAAGGGCATATCCAACCAATAATTGAGGTGAAATTAATCCTCCATGTATTAGCTCTTTCCTGGCCTGTGTAGCAAGAAATGGCATTTCACGAGAAAATCCATATGCAGCAGGATGTGCAGCCATGGCCGCTAAGGCATTTTTTGTAGGTGTAAATTCTCTCAGGAATTGAAGCGGTCTATATTCAAATGAAAAATCTTCTCCATGAGCCCAAAATGCTCTTGGGTCCACACCGCCCATCATCTTGCCAGCAAGGATTTCTCCTCCAGACTTGCCAGGAAACAATCCCAAACCTGGTTCTCCAGGTCTCGGCCTATCAAAGAGCAAGCCCATTTCTCTGTCGATATTTGGCTTATCGCCAGTATGACGCACAGCAATTTCTGATAATTCTGGTGCACCTATCGTAGCTGCATTGAGATCGTTTATGAAGTTGAGCCCAGGATGATTTGCACTCGGAGTCCACATCATATAGCGCCCAAGCTCCGATTCGAATTCTTTAGTTCTTTGTTTTATTATTCTTCTTATATCAGCTTTATCCATGCCTTCTGGTATCGCTTCTTGTATTCCTGGAATCAAGGATTCATTTACTTGTTTTACATAATAGTCTGCCCAACTCATTACTTCTCCACCACGAGAAGGAACTCCAGAATAAATCTTGTTCATTACGTATTCAGCATTAGGCTCCATGTATCTGCTTGGGTGCAACGGTAGAGTTAAATTAAGCTTTGCTGGTAGTCCTTCTAATCCAACTTGCATACGCGCCATTGTTATATCGCCAGGATATCTTCCTATCCCAGTTACTTTTGCTGTTGGACCTAATCTTTCCTGAAATGTTCCAAGTCGTGCTTTTTCTTCTTCGGTTATTGCCACAGACTTCCACCAGTCTAAATTAGCTCCTCTTGAAGCGTATCGCCACCTGGCAGTCCTACCAGATTGCATTGCTTGACTGAACATTTTGTTAACAGTCTTGTTTCCAAGGAACACACCGGGCATAGATTGCCCAGAAAAAGGAACACCTTCTAATGGAACATATCTCCCTAGTGTTTCCCAAAATACACGAGGATCTCCGGCTTCACTTACACGTTGTCTTGCGATATCAAAGAAATCTGAATATCCTTTGGGTGCCAATATATTGCGCGTTAAAGCATCGATACTCTCTATCGGCATACGCGCGCCCTGCAACAAAGAAGCACGTGAAGCCTCTGCTACAGCGTTTTTGGCCCAACTAGTGGATAAGCCGCGAGACCATGTTCCTTCGAGCGCCATGTTGTCTATTCTGGCCATGTAATCCACAGGTACAGCTGGCGTACTGACTGTTCTTGCAGATATCACTTGGTCTCTTGCGGCTCTACCAGAAGAAGTAGGATCCGTAAACCAGTTACGCGGGTTGGCTTGTTGCATATCGCGCACCATTCTAGTGGCTCCAATACCTGCTCCGACTGCCGCTGGAGTCCAAAATAGAAAATTCATACCGCTATTGTTGTTGTCGTTTTGCGCCATTACGTCATCATCCCTGCAAAGTTAGGATCTTTCTTATATTGTTGAAGTGCTCGTTTCCTGTCATCTGAGATATCTAGTTGTACTTCATTTCTACCGCTATTTGTTGGTATTACATGAACCTGTACGTCTTTTAGTTTCAAGACACTGCGCAAAGTCGTCTCTATCGCACTAGCCATCTCTGGTGAATACTGTGTCTCTGCGGCAAGTGGCTCTTCTGTGATATACGGCTTTCTTGCTAGCTCTCTCCTACGAGTAGGCCACAAGTTATACTGATGTATATCTTGAGCTAGATTATCTACCATCTTAAGTTTCACGTCTTCTAAATCAACATGCGGCGACCATCCTACCCAGTTAGGTCCTGGTAATGGAGCTTCATTAGTAAAGTATTCTGCTGCTTCTTTGCGTCTGCTCCACTCTGCATATGATTCCCCTGGCTCTGCTTCTTTCTTGTATTGAGCTGTCAACTCAGGAGTAACTTCTCTTCCTTCTGCATAACGGTCCCTATCAAGCATCTTTATGGCCGCTTGAGCAGCATTGCCATCTACCAATCCCATTGATGTTTTGGCTCGCAACGAGTTAGCTAATTGAGCCTGCCATTGAGCCATATATAACTTGCGCTCATTGGCGGGAATTATTTCCATTATCTTACGACGCTCTTCTGGGCTCTGAACTTCCTTGAATGATTCATAATAATCTCTCTCAAGAGACGGCATCGCAGAATATATATAACTCAAAGATCCATAAGGATTTACTCCAAATAAAGTTCTTCTCTTTTGTGCTCCAAGTTCTTTTATAGATTTTGCATCATGCGTTTGTTTTGCAGCGCGCTCAAGCATGCTATATTTTAACCATTTTAACTTATCAAAATAATCCTCTAATGCCCTACGTTGCCTTACGTCTGTTGGAATCTGTTTAGAACCGCCCCATTCACGTTCGGCCATATGTATTGCTGGCTTAATAAAGTTCTCAACGGGATGTTGCCAGAAGGCCGCCTCTGTTCCCCAAACCCTACTACGTTCGTATTCTTCAATTGCACTTCTCTGGTGCAAGAATTTAGTCTTAGGGCTTATCGGAAGTAGATATTCACGAGGAGATTCATAGTGTGTAAGATGTTCCCAAATACCACCTATTGTGCGCTGGGCTGCATTATATTTAGTCTGAACAGCAAAAGGATTATCACCTGATTCAAATTGCATTAAATCGCTATTAACAAGTTCTGCTCCTATATTGGTCCCGCCAGCATTAATTACAGCAGGTTGATAGTATCCAGCTGGACCTTTCTTGAATTGATGTAAAGGATCTCTGTGTACAAATACATCTAATTCTGAACCCGGATGAACATGTTCCCTAAGAAAATCAGATACTTGTGCTTGCTTGCGCCTGTAATCTCCACTACCTTTTTCTGCAGATACTTCTACTCCACCCAGACCTATTACTCCTTGGTTCTTTGTCTGAATTAGGCCGCTTGGAAGAATATCTGCAACTACAACGTGCTTCTTCTCTAAAGCATCTTCTGCAAACCTATATTCCATAAAGCGTTTTCTCTTCTTCTTTTCCGAAACTTGCTGATTAATCTTGTTGAATTGCTCTATTTGCGGCTGACTAATTTGTCCCCTACGGATTGCACCTTTCATCTGTAGCCTAGTTTTCTTGAATTCATCACTATACATTGCTACATCGGAAAGAATCTTAAATCTGTTAAATAGAGGGTAATCTTCAGGAGCTACTCCAGCAAGCTCTGGATGCAAGGCTTCATAACCTGGTCCAGGAAGTCTAATTTCCCCTTCTTTTACGCGAGTATACGGATCGCCATGCAAGAAGTCAATATAAAAATTAGATCCAGGAAGCCACGTAGGCATAGTGTTCCTGATAGGATTGTACAGCGGAATTTGTCTCCTACGGTGCGGCAAGAACCTTCTGAAAGCTTCGGTTAAGCCACCCGCACCACCAATCTGTAGATCCCAATATGCGCGTTCGCTTCCGGTAGCTCTGTTGGCTGTTTCTAGTTGCTCTAGCTTGTCGAAGTAATCTTGACTACCAGTAAGAGTTTCTTTTACCGCATTGTGTATAAAGCCTGTTAAGCCTCTTAATTCATTCATCCTGTATATAAAGTTTCCTGCTTCTTGATCTGCTCTAAATTTAGAAACCGGAGTTCCAGGCTGTAATCCGCCTAATTCATATGCCGGTTCTCCTTCTGCAGACGTAGGAGCGTGCATCACAAGCGCTGTATCGGCCTGCCCGCCCTGTGTCATCCATTCTTCAGAATGCATAAGCTTAGACGGCTTTATAAGCCTTCCAAGGGTCTCTGTAAATGGAGCAATGAACGGAACATCACTACCATATGTTCCAGTAGACGGATAAGGCCTACTATAATAATGCTCGCGTTCCCAACGATATTTAAACTCGTCACTAAATAAGGCTTTCAAAGGATGTAACATCGGGCTGGATTCCCATTTGTTTTCTTCAGAACCCCATAATCCTTTCGTCTTTGCCTGAGTCATAAGTAGGTGATACCAACTAGGCCTATAATAGTCTATGCGCCCGCCCTGCCATGAAGATCTGCCTAGCTCCCACCACCGACCGTGATACACAGGTACTTCTTGTTCTCCGCTATATATCTTTTCAAGCTCTTCTGGAGTATGCTCTGATGCGAGGATACCAGGAACCACATGACCAGTTCCCAAGGCTCCGGCCATAGCTAATCCAGCAAATCCAGCAGCACCAAGTAATCCACCTATCCAGCCACCGCGCATCAGTAAGCGATCTGCTAATCCGCCTTCTACACCGGCTCCGGTCTTTTTCCCAAGCCATGCAAGGGCCTTACCAAATACACCAGAAGCTTCCTCTTTGGCTACTTTAGCTGTAGCTTTAATTGCAAGTGACTGTGCTTTAAGATACTCAAATGTTTCATCTATACCAAGTTGTGAGAATTTGCGTAGCTTAAGTCCATATCCAGTAAATAAGCCCGCCATCATGCCAGCACCGGTAAGACCTACAGCAGTCCTGAGCTTTGTAATACCAGGCATAAACTCTTCTTGTTCTTTAGCTGACTCAGTTAATCCTAGTGATTGAGATACACTAGCAGCGCTCTTAGCTACTCGCGTATATGCTGTTGCTGCTCCTTCGATAATTCCCTTGTCGAATAACGGAGCAATACCAACGGCTGCTCCAGCAATAGCACCAAT
>Ga0315535_1001150_pt1 | contig 18005 bp, 15 predicted proteins | sample SalMarSW160220MG_2_FD_203092 | JGI IMG/M metagenome (GOLD analysis project Ga0315535, IMG submission 203092) | Salt marsh sediment microbial communities from the Plum Island Ecosystem LTER, Massachusetts, United States - Salt Marsh Sediment SW1602-20 ... | reverse complement strand
AAATCTGTTCCCGCGCTACAGGTGGTCATATGGCTACTACGGATGGAACAGTTACAGGCACTGGAATTATTATGCCTATAATCACAGCCGGTATAATCATCATGGCTACTATTCTTCAGACAGGTATGCCCATGATAACTATTCCTACAGGAGATCTCCTTCTTCACGTACAGGTACAGCCACTACTACTACTGCATCTGCTACATCCAGGCGGACTCCTACATCGGCCATCTCTTCGGTACCGGCCGGAAGGAACAGAACATCAGGATTATCAAACCGAACCTATAACAGCAGACAACAGGGTTCAGCAAACACCACAGCTACGGGAAGGAGGCAGTATAACAGCAGTTCACCAGGTGTTACCGGCAGAAGCAATATTAACACCACCGGTAACTATAACCGGAGTATAAACAACAGAAGTATAAACAGAAGTGCTGTATCACCACGAAGTAACATTTACAGCAATGGCAACAGAACGACTGCTAATAGCAGGACAACACGAAGCTCATCTGTTTCACGTTCATACCAGAGATCCTCGCGTAATTTCTCAGCGCCCAGATCAGTTTCACCACGAAGATCATCAGCTTCGGCATCATCAGTCAGAAGTCCTTCAGCCAGAAGCTCATCAGTCAGAAGTTCGTCGGTCAGAAGCTCATCAGGCAGAAGTTCGTCAACAAGAAGCGTGGCCAGGTCTTCTTCATCACGTTCAGGATCATCATCATCCGCTTCATCATCCGGTTCACGCCGAAGAAGATGAAAAGGAAATAATAGTCAATATAAAATTAAATTGCCTGTTAAATGATTCAAAATTCCACTAAATGTGAAAAGTATGCCATAAAATTTGTTTCTTTGGTATAATATTTGTTCTGAATTAAGAAAAAGAAAGATAGGGGATACTACCATGAAAGCACTTATTAAAATATCAATCCTTGCACTCTTTACAATGGCGTCTTGTACATCTGGTCTTTATAAGGGTGCAGAATATGATGATCTTTACTATACCCCTTCGGATCAGCCGGTGGTAAAGGGAAAATCATATACGGAAAACCAGTTGCCTGACAGGAATATTCAGACAGATCAGTATTATGATAATGTTTATTCTGCTGATACACTTTATGCTGATGATTATTCAGACCAGGTTGACATAAATGATCAGATCCGAAATAATGATTTTTATGGCAACGGGTATGATTATTATGATAATGTATCATATGCAAGCAGGATGAACAGGTTTTATGGCGGTTTTTATCCATACTGGAGAGATCCCTTCTATTTCAGCTATGGTTACCCATATTACAGCTGGGCTTCTCCTTATTCTTTCAGCCCCTATTACGGGTATGGCGGATTATATGATAACTATTATGGATTTTCCCCTTATTCCTACGGATATTATCCCTACTCTTACTATGGTTACTATGGTGGCCTTTACGGAGGATATTATGGAAGTTACCTGGGAGGTTACTGGGGATTGGGATCATATTACCCTTACTCAGGCAGTTACCTGAGGGAAAATACTCATTCAGCTTATGGCAGGCTTGAAAGGCCCAGTTCTCTCTCTTCAGGATGGAACAGTTCCGTGAGTCCTCTCGGATCATCACGCAGAACCTCGAGCATATCTTCATCTACAGGGAGCAGGCGTGTAGCCTCATCTGACCAGCAGGTGATAAGCCAGTCGGGCAGAAGGACCAACCAGACCCAGACACCTGTCAGCCGGTCGGCCACAACAACACAGCGTACTCAGGTAAATGAACGTCCGATGTACAACTCATCAGGCAGAACATATACACCCAGCTACAACAGTCCGAGGATGAGTACCAGGCCTTCATATAACAATACCAGGGTTTATGATGGTACAAATAACTCATATAGAAATACCAATACCAACAGAAACAGGGTTACTAATCAGGGTACTGTAAGAACACCTGTAAACCAGAGCAGGTATTATAATAACACCAGAAGACGCTCTTCTGTATCAGGTGCTTCTCCAAGGCGTTACCAGGCACCTGCATACAACTCATCGCAGGGCAGATCAGGGTATTCCAGGAGTTCAAGAAGTTATACAGTTCCGTCAAGAAGTAATATAGGAAGGTCGTACAATTCCAGCTCCTCACGTAGCTCTTATTCACGTTCCTCTTCATCCTACAGCACTGGAAGAAGTTCAGGGAGCTATTCTTCAGGATCCTCATCAGGCGGAGGTAGAAGTTCATCATCAGGCGGTGGTGGAGGCAGATCTTCAGGCGGTAGCGGAAGAAGATAACAAATTGCTATTTTGAATCGTTATATGTGAGAGTTTCATTCTATTAAACAGAATGCAGGGAGTGTTTTACAAAAAACGAAATAAAATGAAAAGAACAGGTATTATTCTTCTGGCACTGTTTTCTCTATGTGCCATGTCTTTTGGACAGAATGTTGACGATGCCCTCAGGTATTCCCGGTTATTTTATGGTGGAACCGCAAGGTTCATGTCTATGGGAGGCGCTTTTACAGCACTGGGGGGTGATATTTCCACGTTAAGCCAGAATCCAGCAGGCCTTGGTGTATTCAGGTCATCTGAAATGTCAATTACACCACAGATGTTTCATATCCAGACAACTTCCAATTTTAATGGCAGTGCATCTGATAACAGGTATAATTTTAACCTTAGCCAGGGCGGTATAGTTTCTAATCTTATTTCCCGAGAAGGAGAAAGCGGATTGATATCACTGAATTTCGGATATTCTTTTAATAAGACCAACAACTTTTATAAGAATACCATTATACAGGGTATCAATAACTACAGTTCCATGGCAGATTACTGGGCCGGCATCAGTGACGGAACATTTTACCAGGATCTTTCAGGAGGTGAAGGAATTGCTTTTGATACATGGGTGATGGATACTATTACAGGTTCCGGTGGCAGATCGTATGGTACCGTCTATTCCAATTATGGCGATAACCCTCCTTCGGTATACGGCGAAAGTGTAAGGCGACTTATCACAAACAGCGGTTTTACCGGGGAACATGCTATCTCTATTGGCGGAAACGTTGGGAACAAGCTTTACTTCGGGGCTACCCTCGGAATAAACCAGATCCGGTATACAAGCCATATGGAACATCTGGAGAGTACTAATTCCTCTCTTGCATCAGGATTCGATAGTTTTACATATATTGATCATTATGAAGAAAAAGGGACAGGGATTAATATTAAGGTAGGCGCCATAATTAAGCCTGTTGAAGCCCTGAGGATCGGACTGGCATTTCACTCACCCACCAGATACAGGATATATGATTATGCATATAACGATATTACATCACATTTTACAGATGGGGAACAGTATAATTCCTATAACGATCCGATGAGGTTCAATTATTACCTCACCACACCCTTCAGATTCATGGCCGGTGCAGCATTGCAGATACAGAAACTGGCTCTGATCAGTGCCGATTATGAATTTGTGGATTACAGTACCGTACGGTTTGCTGAAGCAGGTGACGGATATGATTACAGTAGTAAGAACCTGGCTCTTCGTAATACCCTTAAGCCTGCAAGTAATTTTCGCCTTGGAGGTGAATTAAGGTTGAATAATCTTTACCTGCGGACAGGCTATGGCTATTACGGAAGCGCATTTAAATCGGGTGAACAAAACTCAGGTCTCAGCTATAATTCACTGTCAGTCGGAATTGGTTACAGGCAGCAGAATGTATCTGTCGATTTTGCCTATACCAACTATAATTATTCTGAAGATAATTACCTGTATCCACTCGATAGCAGCTTCACACCTGCACTGGCAAGTATTAAGACATCTAAAAACATGTTTACTCTTACTCTTGCCTATAAGTTCGGGTACTAGTAGTGTAAATTATTGTCTATTTTCAACCCGTATAATATCTACTTCCCGATAGCTCTCTGGAGTTATCGGGATTTTCAATATTAGTTTTTCTTAACCCCCAAACCCCTTCCCTTAAACAATAAGGAAGGGGCCGGAGATATAGCCGTCAACCTAAGGGATTCTTTGGAGTGACCAGGTTACTGAAGCAATAGTTAATTTGCATTCGTTGACATAGTATATATCATCTGTGAACTTATAAAAATACTATTGTCATTTTAATGCCACCTTTCAGGGGGTCTCTCATTTCATTTCTTTTCATTACCAATGGCAGAACAAATTAGGAATAATACCCTGCAACCATTTAGGGGATCCCTCCGCTGACGCGTCGGGATGACAGTTAAAGTAAGTAAGTTAAGGAGGAATGAGGCGGGGCGTTTTGAAGAACATGTAATCAGTAATAAATATTGTAACAAAACGCCCCGCCTCATTCCCCAAGTTGGCCCCAGAACCATGTCATCCCGATGCGAAACGCAGTGAAGCGAGGGATCCCCCGATCACTTAACCTGTGTAAATCAAATTAATATTCTTTTCAATATGAATATTGGAACCATTCTATGGTCCATAATTCCATTATCCGCGATAAGCTAACAATAGAGAAATCGCTGCGCGATTTTGCCGGGAATTAACACATTACATAAAAACCACTAGAATTTATTTATAATCAGTAAAATAAACAATACCTGGAATATTAGGTTGATGGCTATTGGGAGCAGGGGGTGTATTGCAAAGCAGTTAAGGCACTCTTCTTTTTTAAAGATATCTCACCGAATCGGGTCCCATGTTAAAGATAAGATCAACTATGCTCAGGTTGCCGGCGAACGGACCCTGATATTCGAATACCTGTGTATATTCCCTCGCAGAATACCCTGAATTTTTCTTGGGAGTTAACCGGTACCTGTAATCATTTTTCCTGGTATCTACCGGTATGAACTCTGAAGTATATACCGGCTTCCTATCCAGTTTCAGCATTTTAAGGAGTATTTCGGTCAGCTCCGAGTTAAGATCAAACAGGAAATTATGTCTCTTTGTTATTACTGCTTCCAGTTCCCCGAAATAGAATTCAAAATAGGGGGATGCCATGTATGCAGCCGACAGGGCTCTCAGGTGCACCTGTTGCCAGCGCTTGGTGTAGTCGATCCTGATGTCTTTTATGATTGTTTTATGACTATACCCGATCATTGCAGGGACTGAAAGTAGAAGAGGCCCGTGTGCCGAAAGGATATAACACCTGTTCCTGTATGATTGCTTCGTATAGTTTTCTTCTTTTTCTATCAGTAAGCCGGGGAATCCCGCTATTAGTGCAAAATATTCGACAGGGGGAAGGTATGCTGTTGAAAGAAGAATATCTCGGGACATTACACCTGGCTCATTTCATTTTATTTATCATACTTGCAGAAAATCCTGCCCCGAAACCGTTATCAATATTGACCACAGTAACTCCTGAAGAGCAACTGGTAAGCATTGCAAGCAGCGCTGATACTCCACCGAAATTAGCACCATAACCAACACTGGTAGGAACGGCGATCACCGGTTTATCTACCAGTCCGCCTACCACGCTGGCCAGGGCTCCTTCCATTCCTGCAATAACCACAACGACCCGGCAGGTCCGTATATCGGGAAGTTTATCCACCAGTCTGTGTATCCCGGCAACACCGGCATCATAGATTCTCAGAACTTCGTTGCCCAGAAGCTCTGCTGTAACTGCAGCTTCTTCAGCAACAGGCATGTCTGATGTGCCTGCGGTTATTACAGCAATCCTGGTAACGGGAGCTTCCTGTTTCTTTCTCTGTACAGATATTATACGGGCTGCCTGGTGAAAAACGGCATCAGGGATTATTTCTTTCACAGCATCAAACATCTCCCTGGAAGCCCGGGTTCCGATAATATTATTCTCCCTGATAACCATCACCCTGAATATCTCCTTAACCTGTTCAATAGTCTTTCCCGTACAATAGACTATTTCAGGATATCCTGTTCTGACTTCCCTGTGATGATCGATCTTTGCAAAGCCAAGATCGGTATAAGGGAAATCCTTAAGTGTGGACAGTGCATCATCCACACTTGTATGGCCGCTTTTTACATCTGTCAGGAGCTTTTCAATATCTTTAATATTCATTATCAAAAGGTTTCCGGGTTAGAGCTTCCTGTCCTGTATCCTTCAAGATCCAAAGATACATATCTGAATCCTATTCTTTTAAGATTTGATATAATATGTTTACGGTCGGGATCGGCAATTATCCTTTTGAAGAACCCTGGAAGACACTCGATTCTTGCAACATCTCCGTGGATCCTTACCCTGGTACCCGGGTAGCCGGCATCAAGCATGATATTTTCAGCTTCCTCTATCATCCGCAGCATTCCTTCACTTACTTCAGTGTTGTAGGGGATCCTTGTAAGTAAACATGCCATAGCTGGTTTATCCCATATTTCCAGTTTCTCGTTTTTTGCTAGATCCCTGATATTCTGCTTGGTAAGCCCCGATTCCAGTAAGGGACTCCTTATGCCGAGCTCTCTCAGGGCTTTCATCCCCGGGCGATAATCACCTGTGTCGTCAGCATTGGTGCCGTCAACAATGTATTGATATGCGTTATCGCCCGCAAACTTCAGTATTTCGCTAAACAGTGTCCTCTTGCACTGGTAGCATCTGTCAAGAGGATTGTTCCTTATTGTCTCCGGAAAAGTAAGATTGAGTACTGTATGTTTAACACCAAATCTGCCGGCAAATTCGGTTGCTTCCTCAATTTCCCTTTCAGGTATATAGGGAGTCTTTATTGTAACAGCCATGACACCATTCTTCCTGATCTTACCTGCCCTGTGCAACAGGAATGAACTATCGACACCTCCTGAAAATGCCACAATGAATGAATCCATCTCTTTGAGGATGGCATTCAGTTTTGCTGATTTCTTAGTTATAGTATTTTCCATCACTTTTTTTTTACATGTTCTTTTCCTCCTGAGTAACTACCGGATCTGTCTTTCAGGTTTTTTCCCGGGTAAGTTCGGCCATGATATTGTTGTAGACCTCCTTTACAGGAATGCCTTTTTCAGTGGCTATTTTCCTGCACTCGTTATATTCCGGTTTGCATGACACCTCTTTTTCTTTATAGAATGATCGTTTTATCGTAACATTGCCATAAATACTGTTAAGGGTTTCAAATTTTCTTGAGAGGGTATCCTTTCTGAATTCGGATGATCTTATACCCAGCGTTGTGGATTCAGTGAAAATAATATTCCTCGCAACATCTGTTTTTTCAGGTTCGCATATCACATTCAGAACAACACCTGGCCTTCCTTTTTTCATTATTATGTTTGACAGGTATACGTCTGAAATGCCGGCGCTGAATAACCTGTCCGATATATATTCAAAAAACTCCGGATTCATATCGTCTATGTTACATTCCATATGAACTGACTTATGACCCTGTCCTTCTACGGTATCTGTTTCACCGATGAAGACCCTCAGCAGATTTGGAATATCTGTATTGTCTTTCTGTCCCACGCCATATGCTGTTTTTTCTACCCTTATCTTTAGATCCGGATCGGTATTGGTTACCAGTGTTGCGAGAATAGCAGCTCCTGTTGGTGTCGTAGCTTCAAAGTCAACACCTCCTTTTCTGACAGGTAAACCTATTATTATTTCCGCTGTGGCCGGAGCAGGGACAGGAAGCTTGCCATGGTCGCAAAGCACAAAGCCTGATCCAAGCTCCACCTCCGATGTATGCACTTCATCAATATTCAGAGCGTTATAACATATAGCTGCACCGGTTACATCTATTATGGAATCGACGGCGCCAACTTCGTGGAAATGAATTTTTTCCACTGTTGTACCATGAACCGCTGCTTCTGCAACGGCAATCCTGGTAAATATCTTCTTACTCAGCTCTTTAGTCTTATCCCCGAGCGTCGATTCATCAAGAATCTTGATAATGTCTGAAAGATGCCTGTGGGCATGCTCATGCCTGGTTTGTCTTACAGTTACCTTTGTACCGCTGATGCCATGTCTCTGGTCCCTGGTTATGTCAAGTTCCCATCCTTCCAGTTTAAGCTTTTCAAGTTCCCTGATCAGATAATTACTATCAACTCCCAGATCTATCATTGCCCCAAGGTTCATATCACCGCTTATGCCGGAAAAACAATCGTAAGAGAGGATTTTCATTTCTTCCTGAATAAATAAAACAACATATTTTATAACAACTGAATGTGGAATAAGTTATTATCTTTTCATCCTTTCCACATTCAAATTGCCCGGTTGCGAAGATACAATTTTCGTTTAGTAGGTTATTAATAAAAAAAATTCGTATTTTTCGGTACTCAATTGAATTAGGAGAATCAATAAAACATTTTTTGTTATGAAATCCACATGTTTTGATATTCAAACTGGAATGAAATTTAGCTTCATGTGGATTCCGTGTAACCATTAAAATCAAATTATTTTCACATGAAAAGAAGGGATTTTATAAAGAAATCGGCCGGAGCAGGGATAGTTGCAGGTGCTGCTTTAACCATGGGCGGTTACGATAATCTCTGGGCTTCAGCCCCTGCTGCAAATAAATACGATTTAGTTGCTATTATGGGAGGTGAACCTGATGCCATGTTCGATTTGGCTATAATGGAACTTGGAGGTATGGGCTCATTTGTAAAAAAAGGACAGAAGGTACTTGTTAAACCGAATATAGGCTGGGATGTCATTCCTGAACTGGCAGCCAACACAAATCCGCTACTGGTGAAAAGGATTATTAAGCATTGCTTCGATGCCGGTGCCAAAGAGGTTTATGTCTTTGACCATACATGTGATAACTGGGTTAACTGCTACAGGAATTCGGGTATTGAAAAGGCAGCAAAATCGGCTGGCGCAAAAGTAGTTCCTGCAAATTCGGAAAAATATTTCCAGTCAATAGATATACCGGGTGGTGTTAAGCTTCAGAAGGCCAAGGTACATGAGTTACTGCTGGATACTGATGTATTGATCAATGTACCGGTACTTAAGAATCATAACTCCACCAGGATGACCTGTTGTCTGAAAAACAACATGGGAGTGGTTTGGGATCGCGGGTACTGGCATTCAAATAACCTGAACCAATGTATTGCAGATTATGCCCTGTACGAAAGGAAGCCGGCCCTTAATGTTATAGATGCCTATAATGTTATGGTCCAACATGGTCCCCAGGGTGTGTCAAAAGAGGATATAGTACAGATGAAGTCACAAATACTTACTACAGACTGGGTTGCAGGGGATACAGCTGCAGCAAAATTGTTAGGTGTTGACGTGGAGAAGATCGAATATATACCAATCGCTCAAAAAATGGGCCTGGGTACCATGAACCTGGAATCACTCAATATTAAGAAAATAAAAATGTAATTCCTGATGAGATCGCATTCTCTCCGGACGATCCGGATACTTTTCTCAGCGCTCGTTTTCATCTGTTTTTTTTTGGTATTTGCGGATTTCAGGTACCTTATACCGACCAAATATATCAATGTCTTACTGTACCTGCAGTTTATCCCGTCAGCTCTTAAGTTCTACGGTCTTGGTACCATGGCAGCAGGAGGTTTTCTTATTGTGCTGGCACTCACTGTATTGACGGGCAGAACTTATTGCTCCTTTCTTTGTCCACTGGGAATAGGTCAGGATATCTTCAGCAGGATAGGAGGAAAGTTCAAGAAGAAATTCCGTCGATATGGTTATCGTAAACCCTATACCATTTTAAGGTATTCTATCCTTGGCCTCACTCTTATTTTTACAATGACCTGGGGCATATATGTTGTTACTCTGCTTGATCCATACAGTATCTTCGGCAGATTCATAACATATTTTATCAAGCCGCTGGTTATCTGGATTAATAATTTCCTGGCGGGGATCTTTGGTAAATTTGATATTTATACCCTTAATAATATACATGTAAAAGGCTTTCCTCTGGTAGTCTACTCAATACCGGTGGCATTCTTTATTCTCGTCGGATTGCTTTCCTTTACAAGGGGACGTCTTTACTGTAACACAGTATGTCCTGTGGGTACACTGCTTGGTCTGATATCCAAGGTATCTGTTTTCAGGATAAAATTTGATGAATCGGCATGTACCAAATGCGGAAGATGTGCTGTAAGATGTAAATCCTCGTGTATTGATTTTTTGAGGACCGATGTTGATGTATCAAGGTGTGTTGATTGTTTCAACTGTATTAATATTTGTCCTGAAGGTGCACTGTCGTATGGTTTAACAGGCTTAAAGAAAAAAAAGCACAGGACAGATGAAAGCAGGCGCAGGATGGTAGTCGGATCGGTACTTATGTTATTTGGAATGTCATCTGTCTCAAAGGCCCAGGAAAAGCCTGTGCCGGTACCCAAGAAGCCCTCCACGGTAAAGGAAAACAAGACTTCATCTGTGTGTCCTCCTGGAGGAATTTCGATAGAGAAGTTCAATAAAGTATGTACAGCTTGTTCATTATGCATTACTGCGTGCCCTAACGGGGTTCTGCAGCCCGCTTTCAAAGAATACGGACTCACAGGAATGATGCAGCCTGTAATGAATTACCACAGAAGTTTCTGTACCTATAATTGTACGATTTGTACTGAGGTATGTCCTACAAATGCACTTCAGCCTCTTCTACTTGAGGCCAAAAAACTTACCCAGATAGGCAAGACACATTTTATCAAAGACAATTGCATTGTAAAGACGGAAAAAACCAACTGCGGAGCATGTTCTGAAGCCTGTCCTACAAAAGCAGTTCATATGATACCATATGAAGGTAATCTTGTAATTCCAGAGGTAACGGAAGATTTATGTATTGGTTGCGGACATTGCGAGTTTGCCTGTCCTACAGTTCCTTATAAGGCTATTTTTGTAGATGGCAATCCGGTTCACCAGGTAGCCAAGAAACCTGAGAATGAAAAGTCCGATGTACAGACTCCGACAGACTTTCCTTTTTAATCATTTCTTCATATATCATATATCATATTTCATATTTCCTGTTTAAAAAACAGGAAATATGATTTTTATCGTCTGCCTGTTTTACTAATAAGCTAAATTTGTTCTGGAATCCGGGCCGGATCATTATAATTTTATAAATTAAACTGATATATGAAAAAGCCATCACATATTGAACATATAGGAATAGCAGTAAGAAATCTTGATGTTGTCATTGATTTCTATGAAAAAAAGCTGGGATTATCATGTTATAATATTGAAATTGTGCCCGATCAGATGGTAAGGACAGCTTTCTTTATGATTGGAAATACCAAGATTGAGCTTCTTGAATCGACTGATCCGGAAGGTCCTGTAGGGAAATTTATTGATAAGCGGGGCGAGGGGATTCATCATATTGCCTTTGCTGTAGATGACATTGAGCATCAGCTTGTTCAGCTTGCAGAAGATGGTGTGGAGCTCATTGATACCAAACCCAGAAAGGGTGCCGAAGGGCTTGATATTGCTTTTCTTCATCCACGGTCATCATCAGGAGTGCTTATAGAACTTTGCGAAGATAAAAAAGAGGACTGAAAAGTGATTTTCAGTCAGGTCGAGCAACCAATACTTTAAAATTATGGAATCACGCATTGCCAGAGCAGGAAATGCAGGCCCCAAAGTAAGATCGGACTGTGAGATAATACTGGAACTTAAAGAAAGGGGGGGTATAGAAATTGAACTTGATTCGAAGGTAAAATCGCTTTACGGTGAATCGATCCGGAATCTTGTTAATGAAATACTATCTTTTTACAGTATCAGACATGCTTCTGTTATTTTAAATGATTCAGGGGCACTTCCTTTTGTTATTGCTGCACGAGCTGAGGCAGCTATCAAGCAGTTGAAAAATACAGATCTTGAATACCTGCCTGATTTTTTAAGCAATAATAGCTATATGGTCAAACGTGACAGGTTTCGTTTTGCCAGGTTATACCTGCCCGGAAATACTCCTTCGTTGATGATAAATGCCGGGTTACACGGGGCGGATAGTATTATTCTTGACCTCGAAGATTCCGTGGCACCGGACAGGAAAGATGAGGCAAGGATACTTGTTCGTAATGCCTTAAGACAGGTTGATTTTTACGGTGCTGAAAGAATGGTACGTATTAACCAGGGAGAAAGAGGACAAAAAGATATTAAGGGTATACTGCCACATAATGTGCATCTTATACTGATACCAAAATGTGAAAGTGAGGGACAGGTAAGAAATATCGACCAGGAAATACAGGCAATGGGCAGGAGCCTGAACCTTAAGAGCCAGGTATACCTGATGCCTATCATAGAAAGTGCCCAGGGGGTTGAGAATGCTTATACCATAGCTACATCATCGAAAAATATTGTTGCGATGGCCATTGGTCTTGAAGATTTTACGGCAGATCTGGGCGTTCACAGGACAAAGGAAGGTAAGGAATCTTTTTATGCACGGACCCGACTTGTTGTTGCCTCTAAAGCAGCCGGTATCCAGCCCATCGACTCGGTTTTTTCAGATGTGGCAGATATGGAAGGTCTCCGGGCTAATGTCAGAGAATCAAAAGCGCTTGGTTTTGAGGGTATGGGTTGTATTCATCCCAGACAGGTAAGGGTGATACGTCAGGGCTATGCACCTGATGAGAGTGAGATAGAAAAATCAAAGCAGATAGTACTGGCCTTCAGGAAAGCACGGGAGAAAGGGCTGGGCGTTGTTGCCCTTGGTTCCCGGATGATAGATCCGCCTGTTGTAGCCCGGGCAGGCAGAATTATCGACCTGGCTGTAAGTCTTGGACTATTGCAGTCAGGATGGGAAGAAAGTACAGATCTTCAGGAAGAGTAAAGATAAAACATAATGATATGGTTGTAAGAACAGTAATAAATGCAGCAGGCAGGGAGGTACCACTTGAAATAAACGGTCAGCCTGTCATTCCTTTTGAGGGTGTAGGGAAGCATAAGCCTGACGGTATGAAGTATGGTCCGCCTATACCTGTCTGCTCCGATTATCCAGACGACGGTAATAAGGTGGTAAGATCGCTCGAAGAAGCCCTGCGGCGATGTGGCCTTAGGGACGGAATGACCGTATCAACGCATCATCATCTGAGAGATGGTGACCTGGTAAGCAATAAAGTCTTCGAGGTGGCTTCCGGGATGGGAGTCAGGGATCTTGTATGGTTCCCGTCAGCATCCTTTCCCTGTAACGAGGAAGTGATAAAATATCTCGATGACGGAACTGTAAACAGGATTGAAGGAAGTATGAACGGTCCGCTAGGCCGTTATGTATCCGAAGGCAGGATGAAGGGAACAGCCGTACTGCGTTCCCATGGCGGGAGAGTACAGGCTATACAGGACGGAGAGGTGAAAATTGATATTGCTGTGCTGGCTGCACCCTCAGCCGATAAATTCGGTAATGCCAGGGGAACAGGAGGTCCATCTGCATGCGGTGTACTGGGGTATGCCAGGGCTGATTTTCTATATGCTTCCAGGGTAATAATTGTTACGGATAACCTTGTTGACCTTCCCTGTTTTCCTATGGAGATAGAGGGTAATTATGTTGATTATGTTGTAGTTGTTGATAAGATAGGTATCCCTGAAAAGATCGTGTCGGGAACAACACGTGTTACGAAAAGTCCCGACAGGTTGCTTATAGCTGAATTTACAGCTTCCTTCCTTGATAAATCAGGTATACTGAAAGACGGAATTACAATGCAGGCAGGTGCAGGCGGTACTTCACTGGCTATCGCAGTTTTTGTTCATGAAATGCTAAAAGCAAGGAACTGGAAGGCAAAATTCGGGTTTGGTGGAAGCACAAAGTATATGGTAGAAATGCTTGAGCAAGGTCAGATGGGGTATATTCTTGATGCCCAGGCTTTTGATCTGGATGCTGTAGCTTCAGTCGAACGAAATGATAACCATATACCTTATCCTGTATTCAATGCATATAATTATCATTCGAAGGGAAACCTGACGAGCATGATGGATATAATGATACTTGGAGCGACCGAGGTTGATGTTAATTTCAACGCTAATGTTGTGACACACTCCGACGGTTGTCTGCTTCACGGTATAGGAGGCTGGCAGAACTGTCTCCATGCAAGAAATGTTATCCTTCCCTTACCTCTTTTCCGCGACAGGATCCCTGTTATTGTAGATGAGGTAACAACACTGTGCGGACCCGGAGAGCTTATTGACGTGATTATAACGGAAAGAGGTATTGCTATTAATCCGTTGAGAAAAGATCTCCTTGAAAGTATTGAGGGAAGCGGATTACCTGTAAAGACTATCGGTGAATTAAAGGACGAGGCGGAGAGAATATGCGGGAAACCGGCTAAACCTGAGTTTACGGATGATATTGTTGCTGTTGTAAAATGGGTTGATGGTACTGTAATTGATGTTGTCAGAAAAGTGAAACAATCTTAGATTAATTATTTATGAAGAAATATAAATGTACAGTATGTGGATTTTTATATGATCCTGAAGAGGGTGATCCTGCGAGTGGAATTGAACCGGGTATTGAATTTGCAGATCTCCCGGATGATTATATCTGCCCTGTATGTGGAGCAGGTAAGGAAGAATTCGAGGAATACGAATAAATATATATCAAAGGAAAGTTGTTGCTCCGTGTCACAGCACCTGCATCACGATTGAAAATAGCCATTAATAATATAGACTTTTCCCTTACTCTTCTGGTATATTGAGGATCACATCGATCAACAGGTCCCAGAACATTGTGGCAGTTTTGATTTCGATCATTTCCTCAGGAGTATGAGCACCTTTTATGGTGGGACCGAAGGATATCATATCTATTCCGTTAACTTTCTCAAAGATAAGTCCGCATTCGAGTCCTGCATGTATAGCTCTGACCAGCGGATCTTTACCGAAAAGTCTACGGTATGAATTACGGGTGATTTTCAGTATTTCGGAACTGAGGTTTGGTTTCCATCCGGGGTAGCCGTCGGAATGTGTTACTGAGGCTCCAGCAAGCGTCATACATGATGCTACCATAGCACCGGCATCCTGCCTTGCAGATTCTACAGAACTTCTTTGAGTGGTTACAATAGTCACAGTATTGTTATCACTGAATTTAGCGGATGCCAGGTTGGTTGAAGTCTCTACGAGGTCATCCATATCCTTCGACCAGGCAATAACGCCATGAGGACAACAATCCAGAAGATTGATGAGCTTTTTTTGCGATCCGGCATCCATGACAAAAGCAGGAAGTTCAGAATCCCTTACAGACAATTTGAGCTCCTTCTCCAGGGATCCGAATTCATCGTTTAGAATAACCTGGTAGTCATTGATTATCTTTTTTGCTCTTTCCCTGTACTGTTCAGGAATGACAATGGTGGAGAAAGATTCGCGTGGTATGGCATTTCTCAGGTTACCCCCGTCAAGGTTTGACAGTGATACGGTGAATTTCTCTGACAGGTTACGGATAATCCTGTTCATGAGCTTAACAGCATTTCCATAACCCTTATGTATTTCGTCTCCTGAATGACCTCCATGGAGCCCTGTAAGTGAAATATCCAGAGCACACGACTTATCCTGGACCTGCTGTGGCTGATAGTCCATTATTCCCACTGTATCAAGTCCCCCTGCACAACCTATAAAAAGGATCCCTTCATCTTCCGAATCAAGATTTAAAAGGATCTTTCCTGTGAAGAAGCCTTTTTTAAGGTTAATTGCTCCTGTCATACCCGATTCCTCGTCGACGGTAAACAGGCATTCTATTTTTCCGGCTTTCAGGTTCTGGTCCGTTAGAATGGCCATCTGGGCCGCTATTCCCATACCATCGTCTGCTCCAAGAGTTGTGCCGCTGGCAGTTACCCAACCGTTCTTTATGACCGGTATAATCGGATCTGTATCCCAGTTGTGGGGGTGGTCAGAATTTTTTTCTCCAACCATATCCATATGACTCTGGAGTATAATTGTTTTTTTCTTCTCCATGCCTGGTGAAGGAGGCCTGGTAATTAATATATTACCTACTTCATCTTCTTTCGACTCCAGGTTATTCTTCCTTGCAAATTCCAGCAGAAATTTTCTGATTTTTTCCTCATTCTTTGAAAGGCGTGGAATTTTACAAATATCCTCAAAGTAGATCCAGACAGGCGCCGGATTCAATTCGCTCAAAATACTCATACAATGCTAAATAATCCCTAATTGGCTGCAAAAATAGCGATTTTTTTCACCTTAGCAACTTATTATATGGTAATCTTCATTCAGTTTCGTGAATTTCAAAATTTAATTAATTTTACATAAAGGTTCATTTACTATAAATCTAATATTTTCTGATATGGCAAAACCTGTTATCGTAACACTGCCGGGTGACGGGATAGGCAGGATTGTGCTAAATGAAGCAATAAGGGTGCTGGAAGCCGCAGGATTTGATGCTGACTATGTTCATGGTGATATTGGGTGGGACTTCTGGTGCGATGAGGGTAATCCGCTTCCTCAGCGAACAATTGATCTTATAGCTGAGCATAAAATAGCACTTTTCGGAGCGATAACATCCAAACCCAAAGACGAGGCAAGAGAAGAGTTAACTCCTGATCTGCAGAATAAGGGGTATGTATATTCCAGCCCCATTGTCGGACTGAGACAGCATTTTAACCTTGACATCTGTGTCAGACCCTGCAGATCGTACCATGGTAACCCGTTGAATTTTGTAAGAAGAGCGAAAGACAACACCATGGAAGAACCGATGATCGATACAGTGATCTTCAGGCAGAATACGGAGGGGCTGTATTCAGGCGTGGAGTGGACCTGTCCTCCTGAACAGGTATACCAGGCATTCAGAAGTAATCCGAAATTCTTGAAGAATTTTGGAGAGGTACCCGTCGAGGATCTTTCAATCTCTACAAGGATATTTACAAGGAATGCAACTTCGCGGATACTGCATGCTGCATTCGACCATGCACGTAAGTATGGCTATAAGTCGGTGACAGTTTGCGAGAAACCAAATGTCATAAGGGAAACCTCGGGGCTTATGTGGAAACTGGCAAGGGATATCCAAAGGGAGTCTTACCCTGAAATAAAACTGATGAATACGAATATTGACGCCCAGATGATGTGGCTGACAAAGAATCCTGAAGATTATTCTGTCATAGTTGCCGGCAATATGTTCGGTGATATTGTCTCGGATGCCTTTGCCGGTCTTATAGGCGGACTGGGATTTGCCTGCAGTGCGCAGTTTTCTTCTGATGGCGTTGCGGTTTTTGAGCCTACCCATGGTTCGGCACCAAAATATGCAGGGTTTGACATTTCTATAGTTAACCCTGTGGCAATGATAGAATCGGCATGCATGATGCTTGATTATATTGACAGGAAAGATATCTCAGCCCGTATACGGAAAGCGGTTGCAAAAGTGATAGAGGAAGGCAATGTAAGGACATATGATATGATGAAAATGCCGGGGAGACCTGAAGTGTTGGAAAATGGCGCTGCCTCGACAACACAGATGACAGATGCAATTATAGCCATGTTATAATCAAAAACATGTTAAAATATGAATGACAGTATTCTGAAATTATGGCCTGAACTGGAGTGGATAAAGGATGAATCTCTCAGGGAGAAGACAGCACATACCTGGGAACTGGCTCTTGAAAGAAGTGTCCTGAGATCAGAAGATCTTGAAATAATCCCCTTTACTCTTCTTTGCGGACCAGATCTTAAAGTGAGCTTCATGGCACATAAACGATGTGTGGTGCATATAGCGAGAGCCAGTGGAGAAAAGATGAATGAATTCTTTGGCAGTGATCTGCCTGTAAATATGGATGTACTCATTGCAGGTGCCATACTCGCTGATGTCGGTAAGCTTCTTGAATATGAGCTGGATGAGAATAATAAAGCAGTACAGGGAAAATATGGTCAGTACCTGCGGCATCCTTTTTCAGGAGTATCCCTGGCTGAAGAATGTGGCGTACCTCCTGAAGTTTGTCACATTATAGCAGCACATGCCCACGAAGGGGAACTTGTAAAAAGGTCAACGGAAGCCTATATTGTTCATCATGCTGATTTTATGACCTTCCTCCCGTTTAAAAGCAGGCTGATAGTATGAACGGAAAATTTATGTGATCACTGTTATTTGCGGAACACTTACCCTCTTGCCGGTTGCAAATTGGAGATGGGCTGGAAGAAGAGGAGTTAAAAGTACTTAAAGTACTTCAAGTACTTCGAGTTATTAATATTGGAAGTGAAAAAGATCTGTATCATGA
>Ga0315535_1001149_pt1 | contig 18005 bp, 17 predicted proteins | sample SalMarSW160220MG_2_FD_203092 | JGI IMG/M metagenome (GOLD analysis project Ga0315535, IMG submission 203092) | Salt marsh sediment microbial communities from the Plum Island Ecosystem LTER, Massachusetts, United States - Salt Marsh Sediment SW1602-20 ... | reverse complement strand
CAGTCTTCATCTTCGTTCATGTTGCCTCCCGCCTGACGGGCGAAGCGATGTACTTGGCCCAGCACACAATCACTGATGCCTGGCAGCCGGTCGCCACAGCGCTGGCCGGCCTGCTATCGGGGATGAATCCGTTGGGCCTGGAGATTGGGCAGCATGTGACCTTCTGGTTGTCGCTGGGTGCGATCGTAGCCTTTCTTCCCTATTTCCCTTATTCCAAACACATCCATTTGTTCTTCGCTCCGTTTAATTACCTGCTCAAGCCGGAACGCAAGTCGATTGGTGAATTGAGCAAAATTGACTTCGACGATGAGAGCCTCGAGCAATTCGGCGCGACCAACCTGGAGCACCTGGGCTGGGAGCAGATCATGGATGCCTTTGCCTGCATCATGTGTAACCGCTGCCAGGAAGTCTGCCCGGCTTATACAACTGGCAAGGTGCTCTCGCCATCGGCGTTGGAGGTCAACAAGCGTTATTACCTGAGCCATGCAGGTGCTGCCTTCGCGGCTGGTGAGCCGAGCAAGCCATTGCTGGAATTTGCGATCAGCGAGGAAGCGGTCTGGGCCTGTACTTCCTGCGGTGCGTGCGTGGACATCTGCCCCGTTGGCAACGAACCGATGCGCGATATCCTCAGCATCCGCCGCTCGCTGGTTCTGATGGAGAATTCCTTCCCCAAGCAATTGGAGAATGCTTTCCGCGGTATGGAGCGCAATGTCAACCCGTGGAATATCGCCCCGGCAGAACGCATGAAATGGGCTGAGGGGCTGGACGTGCCGACCATCGAGCAGAACCCCGAACCCGAAATTCTGTGGTGGGTGGGTTGTGCCTCTGCCACTGACGCCCGCGCCCAAAAAACCGCCCAGGCTTTTACCAGGATCTTGAACGCAGCTGGCGTAAATTATGCGGTGCTCGGCCAGAACGAGCAGTGTTCGGGCGACTCGGCCCGTCGTGCCGGGAATGAGTACCTGTTTTTTGAGCTGGCCAATGCCAACGTTGAAATCCTGAACGAGGTGGCCCCCAAACGCATCGTGACCACTTGTCCGCACTGCCTGCATACGCTCAAGAACGAATACCCGGCTTTTGGCGGGAACTATGAAGTCATCCATCACACGCAGTTGATCAACGAACTGGTCGGCGCGGGCAAGATTCAGATGGATTTGGAGGGCGACAATCTGAAAGTGACCTTCCACGACCCGTGTTACCTGGGCCGCCAAAACAAGATCTTTGAGGCTCCCCGTGAGGACTTGAAGGCTGCCCGGCTGGAAGTTGTCGAAATGCCGCGCCACGCCGATAAATCCTTCTGCTGCGGCGCGGGGGGCGCACAGATGTGGAAAGAAGAAGAGCACGGCACGACCAACGTCAATAAGGCGCGTTTTGGTGAGGCCAAGGCTACCGGTGCAGATACCCTGGCGGTCGGCTGCCCGTTCTGCATGGTCATGCTGACCGATGCCTCCAAAGCCGACGACAGCTCTGTCCAGGTCAGGGATGTGGCTGAGATCGTGGCTGATCGAATGAAATAGTTTTTTAAATAATGGGGCAGGCTTTCGGCCTACCCCAATTGATTTTACTGGCCGTCAAGGCATTGTTTCAAACGCCACACGCCCTGTTCGATTTTACCTGACTCGTAAAACGAAATCCCCAGGCGCAGGTATTCGCGCATCCCACCCCGGCCGGAAAAGAGTACCCCTGGCCGGAAGTTGACTTTGAACATCTCGGATCTGTGCTGCAAATCCAGGGTATCGATCCCGGGCAGGCGCATCCAGAAGAAGAATCCGCCGTGTGGGCAGGTGTATTGGGCTTGGGGGATAGTGTTTTTCAGGGCAGCGTCCATCACCGCAACTCGCGCACTGTAAACATCGATTAACTTTGAGATGTTTTGCTCGACCTCGTCATTCTCGAGTACGCGGCGTACAATGGCGGATGTGAACGGATTCATCCCACCGCCGCTGTCAAGTAAACCGCACCCAACCAGGACTTGGATGATTTTTGTGTGCGCCTGGATCCAACCCAGGCGCAGGCCGGGAGCCAGGATTTTCGAGAATGAGTTGAGCGAAACCACGTTTTCAACATTGGTGTAGGCAGCGAAAGGTTGGGGAGGAGTCTGTGTATAGCTCAGAAATTGATAGACCTCATCCGCCAGAATGAAAAATCCATATTCCTGGCTCAATGCGACCAGTTGCTCGCGGCGTTCCCGGGGCATAGTGTGCCCACTCGGGTTCTGGAAGGTGGGAATGACATAAATGAATTTCGGGCGCACCTCGACCAGTTTTTCCTGCAGCGCTTCGATCATCAGACCCTGCTCGTCGGTCTGGATGGGCGCAACCTGCAGCCCGTGGTCTTCGAAAATTCGCAGCGCCAGGAAATAAGACGGCTCTTCGACGAAGATCGTGTCACCGGGGTGGGTCAAGAGCGTACACAGCAGGTCGAGCCCTCCCGAAGCGCCATTGGTGATGAACAAGCTTTCCGAAGTCACCGGAGTGCCGTAACGCCGGCCTAGAAAATCCGCCAGTGCCCGCCGGAAATTGCCGTCTCCCTGCTCGGCACCATATTGCAGGAAGGACGGGTCATTCTGAGCCATGCGTTCTTCCGCAGCTCGGCGGAGTACCTCGAGCGGAAGGAGCGAAAATTGGGGGTCGCCCAATCCCAGGTCAATCACATCCGGGGGGATATTTACTTGTGAAGTTTGATCATTTGACATGCAATTAAGCCTTATCCTGTGATCCTGCTCACAAATTATCCCATATCTTGGTTAAGGATAAAGTGTATTCCTATTTTTGTAAAAAGGAGTACCGCAGGTGCCAGATATATGGCAAGCTTCATTTATTTGCGCTGATGTATCCAGCTGAGGCTGAGCCCGAATCGCCCTGGTCCTGTGCTAATATATTTGTAGCAAATCTGAGGAGAAAAGACAATGAAAACTGCGCTTACGGTTGGTCTGATATTGGCGCTGGTAGGGCTGCTGGTGGCTTCCTTAGGCGCCGTCCAGGTCGCGGGTGGAGCCCCGGTTTCTGATGCGGCTGCCGAAGCAACTGTTAGCGCAACGCCTGAGGCGACTTCTACTCCCGCGACTGCCCCGGTCTTCGCCCTGATCAACATGCCCGACAAGAGCGTTTTGTCGATGCGAGCCGGACCGGGATTGGATTTTCGCCGGGTGGGCGGCGTGGAAGCCAACATGGTCAATCTCCCGTTGACCGGGAGAATAAAAGGGACAACCCCCAAGGTCTGGTATGAACTCAGGCGTTCGGGGGGTGGGACCGGCTGGATCACTTCGTTTTATGTGGCTGAGTATGTTGCCCCCGCTGTATTCTGCCAGGATGATCGGCCCAAGGCTTTGATTACGAATTTTGCCAAAGCGGTAAACGATTTAGACGGTCAGTTGGTCGCTTCGTTGGTCAGTCCGATGCACGGTGTGACGCTGCGCCTGTGGCGGGATCAACTGGCCTTGAACTATTTACGCTACGCGCCTTATCTCTTTTCCAGTGATTACCTGGTGAATTGGGGGCCGCCGCCCGGAGGAGTCAAAGGCGAGGTCGGCTCTCTGCGGGATGCTATCTATCCGCGTTTGAAGGACGTCTTCGGGGCAGACTATGAGTTGTACTGCAATGATGCCAGCAAGGTCAGTACAGCTTTTCAACCCTGGCGGTCGGAATACAAGAATATCAATTTTTACACGGTCTACAAGCCGGAGTCGCAGGATGGCAAACGGGATTGGCGAGCCTGGCTGCTGGGTGTGGATTATATGGATGGGAATCCCTATCTCTTTTCTTTGACCAATTTCCAGTTGGAACCATAAAACCGGCTTTGGTGCTTTTTGAGTGCAACGGCGGGTAAGATTTGCCCGCCGTTTGTTTTCTATATTTAGGACAATGATAATATGATATACTATTTATTGTAAAAACTTGCAATAAGGAACCCTATGACTTGCGCCTCCCTGTATGCAGATAAAATTCGCGCGCGCGGCTATCGCATGACGCCGCAGCGCAGGACGATTTTGCATGTCCTGCACCACCATGGTGGTCATCTAACCCCTGCTGAAGTTTACGCGCAGGCGTTGGTCGATTTACCCGGCATGACCGAGACCACTGTCTACCGTACGCTTGAATTCCTGGCCGAAAATGGGCTGGTCCATCAGGCATATCTGGCAAACGGTCATCTGGCTTACGAGATCGCCAGGGAAGATCATCATCACCTGGTCTGCCGTAATTGTGGCGACAATCTTGAGATTGAGCACTCTCTGCTCGAAAAACTATATCGTCAGTTGGAGGCGGTCAGCGGTTTCAAGCTAACGGGCGGACACGTGACCTTCTTCGGTCTATGCCCGGCGTGTAAAAAGATTCAGAGTGAAACAGGAGAATAAATCATGTTGTATGCACCTGCTCCCATGCACATCCCGGATGGATTCCTCAGCCTGGCAATCTCGATCTTTAGCTGGGTGATGACAGTCGCAATCCTGACGATTGCGATCCGCAAGACGAACAAGGCTCTGGGCGAGCGCCAGGTCCCATTGATGGGAATCATGGCGGCCTTTATTTTCGCGGCCCAGATGATCAACTTCCCGGTCGCCGGCGGGACCTCCGGTCACCTGCTTGGCGGGGCGCTGGCGGCAATCATCCTGGGACCCTGGGCCGGTATGCTGGTCATGACAGCTGTGATCGCTGTCCAGGGTTTGCTCTTTCAGGATGGTGGCCTGTTGGTGATGGGTGCCAATATTTTCAATATGGGCTTGCTGACAGCGGCGGTCGGCTACGGATTGTATCGTACCGTGATCGGCCGGAGCAATCGCACGAAATTAATCGTCGCTGGTCTGGCAGCCTGGGTCTCGGTGATGACCGGTGCACTGGCTACCTCGCTGGAATTGTGGTTGAGCGGAACCGCCAAACTGAATATCGTCGTCCCGGCCATGCTGGGAGTCCACACCTTGATTGGCATCGGCGAGGCATTGGTGACCGTCGCGGCACTGGCATTTATCTTCCGTACCCGCCCCGATCTGCTTGGCGAGCAAAGCGTGTCGGCCAAGGGCGGACGCGGCTGGGTGGTGGCCGGGGCGTTGATCACGCTGGCGGTTGTACTGCTTTCGCCTCTGGCTTCGGTCGATCCGGACGGGTTGAACCGCGTGGCGCTAGACCTGGGCTTCTTTGCGACCGAAACGGCTTCCCCCATCAATATCCTGGGCGGGTATGCCATTCCATTTTTGGGGGAGACGCCGCTTTCCAGGATTTTGGCTGGCGGGTTGGGCGTATTGGTTGTGGCTGGCGTAGCGCTCCTGGCTGCCCGTTTATTGCGCAAGCGGACCGAAAGTACCTAGAAAGAAAATATTGAATGCATGATAACGTTTTTGACCGGTTCCATAGTGGAGAGAGTCTGCTGCATCGCCTGGATCCGCGCGTCAAAGTGGTGGTCACGGTCATTTTTATCATTTCGAATGTCTTGCTGCCTGATGCAGCTTGGTTGGCATTTGGGCTGTCATGGCTGCTTTTGCTAGGCGCAAATATGCTTTCCGGGTTGGGGATCTGGTTCTCTTTCAAACGTTCGTTTGTGGCACTTCCCTTTGCGCTTGCGGCAGTGACGGCCATCTTTTCAATCCCCGGGAATGCCCTGTGGAACTGGCAGATTGGTTTGCTTACGTTGACCGCCACAGATACTGGCGTTTTGCGATTCCTGAGTATCCTGGTACGCTCGTGGCTTTCGGTGCAGATGGCGATTTTATTGGTTGCTGTGACTCCTTTCCCGGACCTGATTCACGCTTTCGAGCACTTACGCGTTCCCGCGATCCTGACCACGATCGTCGCCTTTCTTTACCGTTACCTATTCGTGCTGACGGATGAGGTGATGCGCTTGATGCGGGCGCGCGAGTCGCGCAGCGCCACCCTCCCCGGACACAAGTCCGGTGGAAACGTTTTCTGGAGGGCGCGGGTGGTTGGAAATATGACCGGGCAGCTTTTCCTGCGCAGCTTCGAGCGCAGTGACCGCATCTATAATGCCATGCTGGCGCGCGGCTACCAGGGGCAGATCCGTACCCTCCACGCACACACTATGCACCGAGCGGACTGGCTGTATGGCCTCGTGGCGGTTGTTTTGATTTTAAGCTTACACGTTGTGGGACATTTCCCCCTGGGATAGATCTATGCCTGTAGCACATAAGTCTAAATTTGATTTTGCACTACCTGAATGTGACGGGGACGTTTTGCAGATCAGCGAATTGAAATTTTCTTATCCTGACGGCCATCAAGCCTTGTACGGGGTCTCGCTGAATTTGTGCCAGGGTGACAAGGTCGCTCTGGTCGGCCCAAATGGCGCGGGGAAATCCACGCTGATGCTGCACCTGAATGGGATTTTAAGCGGCCAGGGTCATGTCAATGTGGGTGGCATGGAACTGACTCATGAAAACCTGCCTATCATCAGGGCTATGGTTGGACTGGTCTTCCAGAACCCGGACGATCAATTATTCTCCCCGACCGTCTTCGAGGATGTGGCCTTTGGCCCGCTGCACATGGGGTTGCCCGAGGTGGAAGTGCGCGCGCGCGTATCTGAAGCACTGGATCAGGTCCGCATGAGCAATTTTCGTGACCGCCTGTCGCACCATTTAAGCATGGGCGAGAAGAAACGTATTGCCATAGCGACGGTGCTATCCATGCGTCCACAGATTTTGGTGCTCGATGAACCTTCGGCTGGGCTCGATCCGCGTGCGCGCCGCTCGCTGATTAACCTGCTGCGCGATCTTCCGATTTCGATGCTTGTGTCGACTCACGACCTGGCGATGGTCAAGGAACTTTTTCCGCGCATGGTGATCATGGATGAAGGCCGCATCGTGTCCGACGGGCTGACGATGGAATTATTGGATAATGAAGAGTTGTTGGAAGCGCATGGGTTGGAAAAGCCATAAAAACGATTAACGACGTAGATATGAAAAGTGCCCCTGAAATCTCAGGGGCACTTTTGGTTAGTGCGCTCTACAGCCCGGCAGCTTTTTTCAATCCATCGGCTTTGTCGGTTCGTTCCCAGGGGAATTCAACATCGTCGCGGCCAAAGTGACCATAGGCGGCCGTCTTGCGGTAGATGGGTTTACGCAAACCCAGGTCGCGGATGATCGCGCCTGGACGCAGATCGAAGTGTTCGCTTACCAGATCGGCGATTTTTTCATCGGCGATCTTTCCCGTACCAAAGGTTTCGACATTGACCGAGAGCGGACGTGCCACCCCGATGGCGTACGCTACCTGGATCTCGCAGCGGTCGGCCAGACCGGCAGCAACCACGTTCTTGGCAGCCCAGCGTGCGGCATAAGCAGCCGAGCGATCAACCTTCGTCGGATCTTTACCTGAGAAGGCGCCACCGCCATGGCGGCCCATGCCACCATAGGTGTCGACGATGATCTTGCGGCCCGTCACACCGGCGTCACCCTGCGGGCCGCCGATCACGAAGCGCCCGGTCGGGTTGACATAGAACTTGATATCTTTGTCAACCATCCCTTCGGGCATGCTGGGCAGGATGATGTGTTCGATGACCTGCTCACGAATATCAGCCTGGGACATATCGGGGGCATGCTGGGTGGAAACCAGAACCGTATCGATGCGCTTGGGTTTGCCATGTGAGTATTCGACGGTTACCTGGCTTTTACCGTCCGGGCGCAGCCAGGGCAAGCTGCCGTTCCGGCGTAATTCAGCCAGGCGGCGAGTCAGTTTGTGCGCCAGATAAATTGGCATCGGCATCAGTTCAGGAGTCTCGTTGCAGGCATAACCAAACATCATACCCTGGTCACCGGCTCCGATCGATTCGATCTCTTCTTCGGACATCTCGCCGATCTTGGCTTCCAGGGCTTTGTCAACGCCCATGGCGATGTCGCCGGACTGCTTGGCGATGGCAATTAGCACGCCGCAGGTGTTGCCATCCAGGCCTTTATCGCTGTTATCATAACCAATCTCCAGGATGGTTTTGCGGACCAAATCGTCGAAGTTGATCTGGGCGCGGGTGGTGATCTCACCCAGGAGCATCACGTAGCCGGTTTTAGTGGCTGTCTCGCAAGCCACACGCGAATACGGATCCTGCTCCAGGCAGGCATCCAGCACCGCATCGCTGATCTGGTCACAGAGTTTGTCGGGGTGACCTTCGGTCACCGACTCGGACGTGAACATCAGCTTGGGCGAAGTCATAAATGTACTACTCATTTTGTTCACCTTTCTTAAAATTAAAATGCCCTTTCCGGTGATCGTGAAAGGGCAATACGCAAAAACACGGCTGCCCTCTCATCTTCCAGAACATCCGTCTGCCGGAATTGGCACCGTCCGCTGACTTGCGTCAGTTAGGGGTTGCCGAGGCTTCACAGGGCCGGTCCCTCCGCCTCTCTGGATAAGAGTGCCGATTAGGGCTATGAAATTGTTGGCGGGATAATACCACAGGTGATTGGTTGCGTCAATCTAACACACAGGCCGCCAGAATGTTCTGGCGGCCTGTTCTTGTCAAACTGATCGGTTCTATTTATTGGCTGCGCAGCGGAAGCCGATACGATCGTTAGCCTGCCCCATGTAGGCCTCGGATTTGCTGTCGGCGGTCAGGTCGGGAGCCAGGGAAAAACCGCGGTTGGAGACGCGCAGTTCCTTGAAGCCGTCAGCCCAAGAGCCGCCGCGGATGACCTTACGCGGACCGTTCGCACCAGCCACCGGGCCGGTCGGGTTGGCTTCGGGAGCGCCGCTGTAATAAGTGGGACTGTAGAAGTCGGCTACCCATTCCCAGACGTTGCCGGCCAGGTCCAACACGCCGAAGGGGCTGGCTCCGCCTGGGAAGCTGCCCACGCGGGTGGTGTCGCCGAACTGGTAGTCATAGTTGGCCAGTGAGTTGGTCGGGCTGTCTTCGCCCCAGGGGAAGCGGCGGTAGTCAGCGCTGCCTCGGGCGGCATATTCCCATTCGGCCTCGGTAGGCAGACGACGTCCAGCCCAGGTGCAATAGTTATTGGCATCTTGCCAGGAAACGTAGATGACCGGGTAATCCTTGAAGTCGGGGCTGGTGAAGTAGTTGTCACGCGTAGCAGATTTGAATTCGTGTGGCGGGTCGCAGGCACCGGCCTGGACACACAGCGAGTACATGTAATTGGTGACTTCAACTTTATCCATCCAAAAACCAGTCAGGGTGACTTTGTGCAGCGGTTTTTCGTCCGGTTGGGCATCCGAGTCAACGCCACCCATCTGAAAACTGCCATCCGGGATGAAGACTTGGGCCATTCCATCTGCTTTGGCGCTGCGTTCGTCCCCGGCCTTGGCGTTATCCGGGCGTGCGGTAGGGTTGGTGGCAACTTCCTGGGTCGGTAGGGCGGTTGGCAAATTGATTGGTGTTGGCTTAGCCTGCCCAGACGATGATCCACAAGCTGTCGCGATCAGCGTCAAAACGGCCAGCACGACGTAGACTTTTTTCATCTTGCTACCTCCTTTTGGGGTACGGGATTCGACCCTAGTATATCGGTCAAGAGCAAGAGCCTCTATCACCCATTTGTAAGGCATAAAGCTTAAGGATTTTGGGATGCATAGTTGAGCGCGTACTGAGCGTCGGCGTATCCGGGGCGGGCCTGCAGGGCTTTGTTCCAGTCGGCCATGGCGCCATTTTTGTCCCCCTGGCGGTAGAGCGCCCAGCCGTGCCACAGCAGCGCTTCTTCAGAATTAGGCGTGCGCTGTAAGGCATATTTGGTCAGGGTCAGCAGGTCATCGATGCGGTTGGATTGGAAATAAGCGATGAATGGGCCGAACTGGTAGCGCAGCATGCGCTGCGGCAAGCCCAGGTCACGAGCCTGGTCATAAGCCTGGGATGCCTCGGCATAGCGCTCGGAGGCAACCAGATTAGTGCCCAGATTGAACCAGGCGAAGGGGTCAGACGGGTGGTTAGTGGTGGCGGTTTGGGAAGCGGATAAGGCCCGCTGGCGGTTGACGTCCGGGTCCCAGTCCGGACCGAGGATGGTCCGTAGTTGGGATTCCTGCTCTGGAGGGTAGACCAGCATGTAAACGTAATTGAAGGATTCCCAATTCTGCATCAGCCGCTCATAACCGACTTGCTGGTCGGGTCCCTCGTAGGAATCCTGGGTTGTAAAGCTCTGGGTCGCGTCATCGTAACCGGTCAGCAGCAGGTAATGCGCCGCCCACAGGTCGTCATTGGGCCAGTAGGGGCCGCGGAAGGTGAAGGTCTCCTCGATGATAACGGGGAAACCAGCTGCCAGCAAACGTTTGAGCAGGGACAGCTTCCCGTTGACGCGGTATTCAGCGCGCAGCCAGCCGGCGTGGTTGCGGACGTAGTAGATCATCTCGCTGAGGTTGACGTTGCGATCCTGCTCGACGGGTTTGATGATGTCCGATATGTCGTACTGGCTGCCTTTCCAGCCGAACATGCGCAGAGCCAGGGCCAATGTAGCCGGGCCGCAGTTATTGGCGCCCTGGGCCTCGTAACTCGGTTTTGGTAACTGGGCCGAGGGCGGCAGCGGGGCGGGGGTGTCGGTTGGGGTTGGCGTGGGCTGGTTGCTGGTCGGGGTTGGCTGCGGAGAAGGGATGGCGGTGCTGGCCTCGGCAAGCGGCGTAGCGGACCGGGCGGTCGGGACGGGTCCGGCGGGCTGGAGAATGCCGCGCAGGTAAGTGCGGGCGATGTCGATGCGCCAGGACAGGCGGCGCTGGATGGGCGGAAGCTGGTAAAGCAGGACGGCTGCCAGCAGCAGGCCGAACAGCACCAGGAAAAGTCTCTTTTTGGACATGGGCAGAAGTGTATCAGAATCGCTTGTGACTGTCGAATAGACGCCGGGATAAAAGTACTGGTTCCGGGAAATTCGATTTTTCCCCACGAAACATGGGCAGCCTGTCTGGTCTTTCCTGGCCTGCCACTCCCGGACCCGGTCGAACAATTCTTCCAGGGGCTTTAGATCGGCAATTGGCACGGCCAATTGCCGGATGCGCGTGCGGCTGTATTGGTAGACGCGACTACCGGCTGGGACGACCTCCGCCCCGCGGCGAAATTCGTCGCGAGTCAGATATCCGGTCAGCGCTGCGACTTAAAATCCTACCTGATCACACACCGGGGCCAGATCAAGCAGATCCGCCCACGATACGTCGCAGCCGGGCGAAAGGCGAGCAGCACATGCGGTTGTATGTGTAAGGTAGTGAGCGGCAGGCGGATTATTTTTTCTTTTCGATATATCTGACTTTTTCGAGGCCCTTTAAATCGGCATCCTGTGTCCACAATTCAGCATCTAAGGCATGTGCGGTGGCAAGGATCATGCTGTCTGCCATGGGGATTTGTAAATCGCCAGAGAGTTTAGCGGCGTTGAGTGCCAGTGTTGAGTCAAGGTCGATGACCTGCCCTTGCATCATGGCTGTAACCGCTTGCAGCGCAGCCTCGTCGCTTTTCTGCTGGCGCATACGCTTGAAGACTTCAAAAACAATGATGGTTGGCACAACCAATTCATCCGTTTTTTCGATGGCAGGCGCGAAGAAATCTGCGTTGACGTCATCAGCAAAATATTCCAGCCAGCCGGATGAATCGACCACGTTCATACGCGGTCAGCCTCGCGCTGAACGGAAGTGTCAATTCCCCTGGCGAAGCCACGCAGTTGTTCGACCGGCATTACAGGAACAAGCTCAATGCGTCCCTGATACGCTACAACCTGTATTTTCTGACCAACGCGGATGTCCAATGCTTTTCGGATATTTTTGGGGATGACAACCTGATATTTTGGGGAAACAGTCACAGTTTCCATACGAAACTCCTATCGATGAGCAGAACGTATTACGAAACAACTATAGCTCATTTGCGAATAGAATGCAACCTCCTTGTTTGCCACCAGCGAGTCCCCGCAGGCTATAAACCTAATTCCCTACTCATCCTTCCTGAACTGCAGGCAATAGTGGTGGAAGGTATTGCTGACCCAGGCGCTGTTCATGCCGTAGGGTGCCAGGCGCTGGTTGTCCTGGCACCAGATTTTTTCATCTTTGAGCGTGTAGGTCTTGCCCAACTCGCGCCCCAGGTCCCAGGCCAGCGGGTAAATTTTCCCGCCTTTCTTGACGTTCTTGACGATGACCGTCAGGTAAGCCTTGTCGCGCAGCAGCGGTTTGAGTCCCGCGTAGATGCCGACCAGCGCGGACAAAAAGTCTTCGTAGTCATGCAGGTTCCCCACGTCGTTGGGGTCGTCCGAGTAGAAGACATCCAGGGCGGCGGACGAGCGGCGCTTCTTTTGGGTTCCAGCGCCGCGGGCGTGCAGCATGTCCCAGTAGGGGGGGCTGGTCAATAGATAATCGATGATCGGCAGTCCGTACCTGGCAGCCTGCTTGGCGTCGCCGGTGATCACCTTGGATATTAGATTTTGGACCGTTTCGCCCAGCGTCGCGCGCTCTTCCTGCACGATTTGCTCGGCGATGGCGGCATATTTGGGATTGAGTTCGATGCCGTAGGAGCTGCGTCCGGCCCGGAGTGCTGCCACCAGCGTGGACCCCGTGCCAGCCATTGGATCGAGCACGGTTTGCCCACTCTTGGTGAAGAATTCGATGAACTCCTGGGCCAGGGTTTCCGGGAATTTGGCCGGGTGCACCAGCACGCCTTTCTTGCGCGGGGGCGGATTGTGCGTGAACCAGGATTTCTGGAATTTGAGCCAGGATTTGGGGTCGAGGTCGTTGAGTTTATTGGGCATATGAAAATTATACACGCAGTAGCCGGCCAGCCTGCTTCTACGGGGTGACGCTGGGTGTGCGCGTTGGCGTGGGCGTCTTGGACGGCGTGGGACTTGGTGTCGGGCTGAGGTAGGTGACATCCTGGATCGTCAGGTCGGAAAAGGTGATCGTCACGGCGTTCTCGCCGCCCGAGCGGGCAAAGACCCCCAATGTGCCAAATTTGTAGACCGGGTCATTCAGGCCGAATTGGAAGTGGCCGTTCAGGAAGAAGCGCAGCTCCGAGCCGACAGCCCAGACACCGATCCGCACCTGGCCGGGAGAGCCGGGTGGGACATCGCCGCTGGGTAGGCGCTGTTGCAGAAGGGCGATGGCTCCGCCCTGCACGCGCTCGAGGCGCACGGTCCGGTCACAGGCCAGTACCAGCCGGTAATAATCCGAGGTCCCCTGCGCGCGGAAGAGTAAACCGAACTCATCCGGTCCCTGGCACAGGCTGGTGGTGGCATTGATTTCAGCGTAAAAATTGGTCAGGAGGGGCTCGCTGCGCAGGCTGAACAGGTACAGGCGCGGCTGGCTGATGGCCAGCGTGATGCGTCCGTTTGCAACGATCACACTGCTGCTGTCGGATTCGCGCACGGACCACAACGCCGGGTTTTCGAAGGTATCAGTGGTGATCGCCTGGCCCAGTCCGGGGCGCGTTTCCTCGGTTGGCGAAGGGGTCAGGGGCGGGCGGGCGGTCGCTGTGCTGGTGGGTGGAAACCAGACCGTCGCCAGGGTGGCGACGGCGGGTTCGGTCGCGGGCGGGGACGTCGGCGTGGTCTGAGCCGGGCTGAGCGTGGCGCAGGCCTCCAGCACCAGCAAGCAGAGTGCCATGCAAATCGGGGTGAGCTTGTGCGTCATTCGGCGAATCATGTGAAATTTGTCTGCGAGGCTGATAACAATCGACGGGAGGATTTTTCCGGCAAGGTGATGTACAATTAATGATGAGCGTCACAATCACGATGCGCTCCCTCATTCTAGCACAAAGTCCCCGAAGGGGGACAAAGGAGAGATACATGAGCCAGAAAGCTGTCCTGGTCACCGGCGCGTGCGGAGAAATTGGCCAGGCTCTGGTGCAAGGTTTGAGCAGACAGGGAGGCTACCGTATCGTTACAGCGGATTTAATGCCGCTGCCCGATAGCATCCGGTCACTTTCGGCCGAGCACGTCCAGGGGGATTTGCTCGACAAGGTAAAGCAACTGTATGATCATGATTTTGAGATTATCTACCACCTGGCTGCCTCGCTTTCTTCCAAAGCCGAAATCGCGCCTGAAGCGGCTCACCGTATCAACGTCGAAGGGACGATGCAGTTGCTGCAGCTGGCGGCTTATAAATCCGAAAAGTACAAAAAACCGGTCAAGTTCTTGTTCCCCAGTTCGATTGCGGCTTACGGCTTTGATGAGGTAAAAACCAAAACCGCTGCCGGACGCGTCTGCGAAGATGAATGGAACTGCCCGCATACCATGTACGGTACGAATAAACTGTACTGTGAGAAGTTGGGCGCTTACTACAGCCGCTTCTATGGACAGCGCCACCTCGAACCCAATCCGCCGGTCATGCTGGATTTCCGCGCGATCCGTTTCCCTGGATTGATCAGCGCCTTCACGCTGCCCAGCGGCGGCACGAGCGATTACGGACCAGAGATGCTGCATGCTGCGGCGCAGGGCAATCCGTATGCCTGCTTCGTACGTGAAGACACCCGCATCTCGTTCATGGCCATGCCGGACGCAGTCAAGTCTTTGAAGATGCTGACCGAGGCGCCGCGCGAGAAATTGACGCGTGTGGTTTACAATATTTCCAGCTTCAGCCTGACGGCTGGCGAATTTCGCGAACGGACACTCAAATACTTCCCCGGCGCGCGAATCAGCTTCGAGTCGAATATCAAGCGGCAGGGCATCGTCGATTCGTGGCCGGAAGATTTGGATGACTCCTCCGCCCGCTCTGATTGGGATTGGAAACCCGATTACGACGTGGAGCGTTTCTTCGATGAATATTTTGTGCCGGAGATCAAGAAACGTTACGCAAAGTGATCTTGACCCGAAAAATTTTTCTTGAAGAACAGGGACCGCCCGAAAGGGCGGTCCCTGTTTGTAGATTTGCATTGTATGCCGACGACGATCTGGAGCAGCATAGGCACTTCCAGAGTATATTGAAAATCCATGATATCAGAGGCGGAAATGATATAATCCGTGCGACGATTGCCTATGAAAAGACACCTGTTTGTGATTGGCCTGTTCCTGTTAGCGGTGCTGTTAATGCAGATGTCGCTGACGGCGCAGGCTTCGCCAGCGGCACAACTGCCGCAGTATTCAACGCCTACCCCCGGCGCGGATGGACGCATCATTTACATAGTAAAGGAAGGCGACAACTGCATCCGTGTCGCACTGCTGAACGGGATTTCGACTGAAACGCTGCGTTCCTATAATCCAGGCCTGGATGAGAATTGTATTTTGCAGGTCAACCAGCAGCTGGTGATCGGTCTGGCCGGACCAGCCGGCGCCACGCAGACTGCCGGACCATCTCCGACCCCGACGGTTGCCTTACCAACTCCCACGCCTTTCAACGGGACTACCCAGGTCTGCGTGCTGCTCTTCGATGACGTGAATGGGGACTCGCTGCGGCAGGACACAGAATTAGGCCTGGCTGGTGGTGAGGTCAGCGTGACCAATGTCAACGGATCATACTCGAAGACGCAGACGACGGTCTCGCAGGTGGATGCGGATACCGGCTTACCGGTTCCGGTCTGCTTCACGGACGTGCCGGAGGGTAAGTACAACGTCAGCATGGCCATTCCGGATGGTTATAATCCAACCATGGATTTGAACTACACACTGGATGTCAAAGCCGGCGACCAGGCTTTTGTTGATTTCGGTGCCCAATCAAAGCAAAACACTACAACACCGGCGGATGGCGGCGGGAGTGGCGGTTTTCGCTCGGTTGTGATGGGAATATTGGGGGCAATTCTTCTGCTGGGTGGTGGCGGACTGGGTTGGTATGCCTATCAGATGCGCCAACCGAAAAGCTCTGTGCTGGGCAGAAAATACCCAGGCTTGAAAAAGAAATAAGCAAATAACTTGAACGGGGTGCGAACGCTCGCACCCCGTTTTTTATCCCATTGGAAAACGCATGCGTTGTCCACCGATCAGGTGCAGGTGCAGATGAAAGACAGTTTGCCCCCCGTGCGAACCGGTGTTGACGATCATACGGTAGCCGCTCTGGTCCACACCATCCTGTACGGCGAGCTGTCTGCCAATGATGAACATATGCCCGATCAAAGCCGCATCCTCCTCGGTCAATTCGTTAACGGAGGGAATGTGTTTGTTGGGCACAATCAGGATGTGCGTCGGCGCTACGGGATGGATGTCGCGAAAGGCGGTCACCTGATCATCACGGTACACGATGTTGGCGGGAGCATCGTCCGCGACGATTTTGCAAAACACGCAGGAACGGGACATTTTGTTGAGCATGGCGGCGATGGGAGCGAGCCGCGCCCTAAGGCGTAACAGTCGGGATGGGACCATAAGTCGGTGCGCACATGATGTCGTAGTATTCCAGTTCAGTGGTCTTGTTCTGCGCGGCATAAGCGGCAGCGTCCTTGCCGAGCACGCGGACAGTGTCCAGGTGGGAGCGGGCATCCGTATCCCAGTAGCGTGGCAGGGTCAGGAGCGGATCTCCGGCTGAACCTTCGGGAATGTAGCTCGGGCGCATCGGATCGCTCTGCTTAGATTGCGGGATCCAGTTGAACATCAGCGGACCGCGTGGATTGATGGTGAAGCCGAGCTTGTAGCCAACCTGACGCGCAAGTTCAACCGAGCGTTTGCTAAATCCACCACCAGGCCAGATAATGGCGATGGGCGTTTTGTTGAAATGCTGCTTTATAGCGTCAATCGAACCTTGTAATTCGCCCAGCATATACTGGTCCGACGAATTGGGGCCCATCGGGATGTTGTGCACCACGCCGTGCGCCTGGTGGTCGACCCATCCTTCCGCTTCGAGTTGGGCGTTCTCGTCCCAGAGTTGTTGCGGGGTATCCTTGGCGCTGATCCAGGAATTGATCACTTTCCAGCCCCAATCTTCATAGTACTGGCGGAAAGCCACGTCGAAATATTCGCGGTAGTGACGGTCGTCAACTACCAGCAACACCGAGCGCTGCGGGATTTTGGCGTTGTTGTACATGAATTCTGACAGTTGCTGCATGTCAATCGCCTCAAAGCCCATATCGTGCAGGTCATTCATCAGCTTGCGCAGGTCAGGGATGCTGATCTGGTTGGGTTCGGTCACCTCGCCTTTGGTGATCGAATGAAACATGATTACCATCACGACCGTCCCGGGCGCGGCGTTGTTTGGATCCCACTTCAATTTGAGGTACTGGCAGGTATCCGAGAGATAGCTCTGCGGCTGGTCGTTGGGGTTGAGGGCGTTCGTCTCGAAGGTTCCCGGCAGGGCTGGTGGAGTGCGCGGCGCGCTGGAGGTGGGTGTGGGCGAAGGTGCTGGTGTTTCGGTTGGAGGGGCGGCGGTCGCAGTCAAGCCGGCATAGGCGGTTTGTACGGCCTGGGTCAGGGCGGTGTCCATGTTTGGATCAGCGGGGGTGGAGGGCGCTGCTGGTGTCCCACATGCCGTGGCAATAACGCTGGCCAGGACCAGGCTTGAAATGATGCGTACTGTACGTTTAAAGGATAGAGTCATGTGTCGAATTTTAGCAGAAATTTTTGGGGGCGACCAACTGGTCGCCCCACGAGTTTTTATTCGTTCGTTTCGCCCTTGATGAAGGCTTCGGTCATCTCACGGCAGACGCTGTCGCGGAATTGCTTGGGCGGGGTTTTGAAGAAATAGGAAGACGGGCCGATGATCGGGCCGGACAGGCCGCGGTCGAGCGCCAGCTTGGCACAGCGCACGGCATCGATGATCACTCCGGCCGAGTTGGGACTGTCCCAGACTTCAAGTTTGGTTTCCAAATTGAGCGGCACGTTGCCAAAGGTAGTGCCTTCCATACGGATGTAGCACCACTTGCGGTCGGACAGCCACGGCACATGGTCTGATGGGCCAACATGCACATTGCCGGCGTCCAGCTGGTAGGGGATCATGCTGGTGACGGCACCGGTCTTGGAGATTTTCTTTGATTCGAGGCGTTCGCGCTCGAGCATGTTCAGGAAGTCGGTGTTGCCGCCAAAGTTGAGTTGGTAAGTGCGGTCGATGCGCACCCCCCGATCGACGAACAGGCTGGTCAGTACGCGGTGCAGTATGGTCGCGCCGACCTGGGATTTGATGTCGTCGCCAAGGATCGGCAGGCCGGCGTCTTTGAAGCGCTGCCCCCAATAATCGGAAGATGCAATGAAGACCGGGATG
>Ga0315535_1001146_pt1 | contig 18024 bp, 16 predicted proteins | sample SalMarSW160220MG_2_FD_203092 | JGI IMG/M metagenome (GOLD analysis project Ga0315535, IMG submission 203092) | Salt marsh sediment microbial communities from the Plum Island Ecosystem LTER, Massachusetts, United States - Salt Marsh Sediment SW1602-20 ... | reverse complement strand
TCAGAACTGTCCATAAAACGGTAACACCTAACACTTTTGAAGGTTTGTGGACTCCCAGGAAATTTGTGCCTTCCACGAATTCATACGAGTTAATTGTAGAGTTTGAGAATATATCTGCAGAAGAATTCGGGGTAAACTTATGTGTAGGAGGAAATGAAAGAACTGTTGTCGGTTATAATGCCGACAAAGAAGAGATGTTTGTGGACCGCCGAAACAGCGGATACGATGACTTCAGTCCGGTATTCCCTTCTGTTAATAAGGGACCATTAAAGAAAAGGTCCAATGTAACCAAATTACATATATTTGTTGACAGGTGCTCTGTTGAAGTGTTTGCAAATGACGGCGAGACAACAATGTCAAGTAAGATCTATCCCGATCCTTCGAGCACAGGAATTACCATATTTTCCAATAATGGGATTGTAAAAGTTAAATCCCTGGAGCTATGGGAGCTTGGTTCAATAAACTTATACCAGGATAATCAGTAAGAGAGAACTGGTACTATTCGGATTTAACAGGTAAATGGAGATGTATTTATGTACATACTCCTCCTGGTTATGAAAAAGAAGTAAAGAATAAATACCCTGTATTATACCTGCTTCATGGTATGGGTGAAAATGAGACCAGCTGGTCGAAACAGGGCCGTCTGGAACCCAGAATTCACAATATGGCAACCAATACCATTAAGAAACTGACTGATATGGGTATAAAGACAACTTTCTATGAATCTAAAGGTACTGCTCATGAATGGCTTACCTGGCGAAGAGATCTATATCAATTTGCTCCTCTGCTGTTTAAATAGCACAGGTTCCGGTGATCGCATTAAGTATAATGCTAGGAATTAAATATAGTTAATTCACATAATTATGAGAAAACAAACTATTATGAGACTATTAAGCTCAATAGGGATTATTTTTTTCTTATCAGTGTTTTATAATACGATAAATGCTCAGACCCCGGCGAAGAACCAGGTGAAAAGGGAAATAAAAATCCTGAAAGGACAAACTTATTTAAACTTGCCTGTTAACAGTTCAGACAGGCCGGTAAGAGCAACAATCAGTGTTGACGGGAAACCGCTTGATCGTTTTACTATCAATCTCGCAGAAGAGGATCCTGAGTTCTGGACATTTTTTGATGTTACTGCTTATCAGGGAAAAACAATAACAATTCAGATAGAAGATGCACCCGGCAGATTTCCCGGCCGGAGCACCCGGAATGAAAACAAACCTGATGAGATATCTCTTTTAAAATCAAAAGGTTTTTATAAGATTTTTGCCGATTCAAAATTCCCGGGTCAGGATAGCCTTTATAAGGAAAGAGGCAGGCCACAGGCTCATTTTTCCGCACAACGCGGATGGATAAATGATCCTAATGGATTAATCTACAATAATGGTGAATACCATATGTATTTTCAGCATAATCCTTATGGATGGCAATGGGGCAACATGCATTGGGGCCATGCTGTAAGCAAGGATCTGATTTATTGGAAGCAGTTGAGCGAAGCCATCTACCCTGTTATAGATGAAAACTCCACTGGTTTTGGTGACGCTGCATTTTCAGGATCAGCAGTCGTTGACCCGATGAATACAGCCGGATTCAGAAATTTATTCTTAAGAAGCTGGAAGTACATGAACTTAATTCAATATGGAATACCGAAGACGAGAAATAGTTGATTTATAAGTTTATTATTAATTCGAAGTCCGGAGGCGGGTATGTTAATAGATCTGTTAATTGTTTTATAAATGACACATCATTATGCGAAACCTATGTATTTTAATTGTGGTGTTAGTGGCGCTTATTTTCAAACCTGGCTTAGCGCAACAACCCGAACCGGTTACAGTTGAGAGTGGATTGTTACAGGGAACATCTGAAAACGGCCTGACAGTTTATAGGGGTGTCCCCTTCGCCGAACCACCTGTTGGAGATCTCCGATGGCGGCCCCCGCAGCCACCTGCGAAATGGAAAGGTGTGCGGCAGGCTACCAGGTTTGCTCCCGGCCCGATTGAGGGTATTAAATTTGCTTTTGGAAATAGCGAGGACTGTCTTTATTTGAATATCTGGACACCGGCTAAATCGGCCAGTGAACGTATACCCGTGCTTGTCTGGATCCATGGTGGTGGATTCAGCATGGGGTCCGCCTCAGAAGCGATGTTCAGCGGAGATAGTCTGGCCAGAAAGGGAGTAGTGCTGGTCTGTATTGCATACCGTGTAGGGCAGCTTGGTTTTTTGGCACACCCGGAGTTGAGCGCTGAGAGCCCGAATCATGTTTCGGGGAATTACGGTCTATTGGATATGATCGAAGGTCTTAAGTGGGTGCAGAAAAATATTGCTTCTTTCGGTGGCGACCCAGATAAAGTGACGATTTTCGGTGAATCGGCCGGAGGCATCGCTGTTAGTATGTTATGCGCGTCTCCCCTGGCCAAAGGACTGTTCCATGGAGCCATATCGGAAAGCGGCGGATCGTTTGGCCCACCACGGCCCACTCTCTTTCCGGGAGAAAATATGAAACGCCTTCCTGATGCTGAACATGCGGGGGAAGCTTACGTCAGCAGTGCAGGGGTTTCGTCAATTGCAGAACTGCGGAAGATCAGCGCCGACAAACTCCCCACAGGCAGGGGACTCGGGATGGCATGGCCGATCATCGACGGATATGTGATTCCCGACGATCAATATAAACTCTATGCCGCGGGCAAATATAATGATACTCCAATTCTTGTGGGTTACAACTCAGACGAAGGAGCGAGCTTTTCACCGCCAAAAACACCGGAAGAATATATCAAAGGCGTCAAAGAGCGTTACGGTAAATTTGCAGAAGCTCTTATTAAAGCCTATCCGGTCGGAACAAGCATAGTGCCTAAAACAGCACGTGACCTCACCCGTGATGCGGCATTTGGCTGGCATACCTGGATTTGGGCGAGGCTTCAGGCAGAGACAGGAAAATCCAGGGTTTTTTATTATTATTTCGATCAGCACCCTGAATATCCTGAAGGTTCTCCCCGCGCCGGTTATGGCTCACCACACGGTATGGAAGTTGCCTACGTTTTCCAGCATCTTAATACCTCGAATCCTCAGATTACGAAAACAGACAAGCAGATATCAGAAGACATGGCCACCTATTGGACTAACTTTGCCAGGTATGGCGATCCCAATGGCAGGGGAGTTCCTGTATGGCCAGCATTCAGTGATACTAATCCTGTTGTTATGTACTTCAATCAGACGCCGCATACAGGTCCGGTGCCAGGCGCCGAATCGCTCAAAGTTCTGGATGCCTACTTCGCATGGCGACGGACGCCTGAAGGAGAAGCATGGGCTAAATAAGGATTCTTATTTAACTGGCTAATAAGGAATTAAACCCGGGAACTCTTAAATGATATTATAGTAATATCTATGTAATAATAGCTTATCGTTCAATAAATTTATTTTCTGGCAAAGTTCAATTGATTTTTGGTAACTTACCAATTGTAATTAAAAAATATAAAACTAATACCTATGAAACAATTATTATTTATTGCAGCGATACTTTTCTATGCTGGTCCGGCTTTTTCACAAAAGAGCCAATCTGCCAAAACTCCGGCACCGGTGAATCCTTTCTGGTCGAAGCAATCTACAGAAAGGATGAAAAAGGATGGTTATAATCCTGCCGAGGACTCTCTTCTTAAAATGAATCATTTTATGACTGAGATTATGGAACCTGAGGTACCTGTTGTTCAGCCACCTGCCCAGTTTGGTGGTCCTCCATCTGATGCCATTATCCTGTTTGATGGCAAAGACATTGACAAAGAATGGGAAGAAAGTGCTGGTTGGGGACCGAATAGCGGAACAAGACCTGCAACGTGGGTCATAAAGGATGGAGCAATGCAATCAGTAAAGGGATCCGGTTCGCTGATGACTAAACGTGTTTTCAATGATTTTCAGTTGCATGTTGAATGGGCAACTCCCTCAGTCATAACAGGTGAAGGGCAGGGCAGAGGTAACAGTGGGGTCTATTTACAGGGACTATATGAACTCCAGATACTGGACAGTTATGACAACAGGACATACAGGAACGGCCAGGCCGGCAGCATATACAAACAATATGCGCCTCTTGTAAATGTCTGCCGGAAACCGGGTGAATGGCAATCTTTTGATATAGTGTTTACAGCACCACGTTTTGGTAGTGACAGCACCTCTTATTTTACTCCCCCGCGGGTAACTGTTTTCCAGAATGGTGTTTTGATTCAGAATAATGTTGCCTTACGTGGACCCACAACATATGTAGGGATACCAGAGTATCTCATTAAAAAACATGGTCCGGGAAGGATCCTGTTACAACAACATGGCAACCCTGTATCTTTCAGGAATATTTGGATAAGAGAATTATAGAAAAAACATTTTTATTATGAAGACAAATCACAAAGCGAGAGGATCTGTTACAGTTCTTCTGATCCTGTTTTTGAGTTCTCTTATAACAACGGGACTTGAAGGTCAAAGCCCGGATAAACTGCCAAGAAGTATTCCCGAGACAGAAGGAGTATCCTCAGCCGGAATTATTGATTTTATAAATGCAGTGGATACGGGGCGCCAGGAAATTCACAGTTTTATGTTTATCAGGCATGGCAAAGTAATTGCCGAGGGTTGGTGGAATCCATACGGACCTGAATACAGGCATATAATGTTTTCAGCCAGCAAAACCTTCACTGCAACAGGCATAGGGCTGGCTGTTGCAGAAAACAGGATGAAGCTGTCTGATAAGGTTATTTCCTTCTTTCCTTATTCTTTACCTGATACTATCGGTAAGTATATGAGGGAGTTGACTGTTCAGAATCTTCTTACCATGTCTGTTGGTCAGGAACCGGCTCTGATGGGTGCAGGTGTCAATGATGACTGGATCAGGGCATTTATCTCGCTTGAACCTGTTCATAAACCGGGAACAGTATTTCTCTACAATAATATGGCAACCTTTATGCTTTCAGCTATTGTCCAGCAGGTTACGGGTCAAACACTGTTCGAGTACCTGAAACCAAGGATCTTTGACCCTCTGTCCATTCGCGGCATCGACTGGGATATGAATCCGCAGGGAATAAACCTTGGTATGATAGGACTCAGGCTTCGTACAGAAGATATGGCAAAATTTGGCCAATTACTGATACAGTATGGAAAGTGGAATGGAAAACAACTTGTTCCTGAACAATGGGTAAAGGAAGCAACATCTTTCAAGATTGAGAGCGGAGATCCGTCTAATAAGATGCCAAAAGATAAGAATGACTGGGCACAGGGTTATTGTTACCAGATGTGGCGGGGCAGGAATAATACTGTTCGCCTCGATGGGATGGCCGGACAGTTTGTTGTTCTGATCCCCGATCAGGATGCAATAGTGGTTCTGACGGCTAATGCGCGAAATACACAGGAAGAAATGAACCTGGTTCATAATTATCTGATCCCGGCAATAAAATCCAATAAATCAATTTCATCAGATCCCACCTCATATGCTGAATTACAGAAAAAGCAGAAGGCTCTGAACATTAAACAGGATGATTTAAAAAAAGCTTCATCAGATTTACCCGGGAAAATATCGGGGAAGGAGTTCTTGCTGGGGGATAATGATTTCAATATAGAATCAGTTTATTTTACCTTTAATGGTGAAGAATGCAGCTTTGCCTTAAACAGAGATAATGACATATCCGTTATCAAATGCGGATCTGTAAACTGGAAAATGTCAAATACAAAATCTTCATCTCTTCTGGCCCCTCCCCGTAGTACGTCGAAGTCAATTGATGCAAATTATAAGGTACTGCAGCCTGTGATAAAAGCGGCTGCGAGATATGCCTGGATTGATAATAATACGCTTGAAATAACTGCACGGTTTGTTGAAGAAAGTCTTGGATCTGAAACAGTCATATGCAGGTTCAGAGAGTTTAACGGGAATATTAACATTACAATTGAACAAAAACCAGGCTTTTTCATGGGCAGGCCCGGTCCTTCAATGACACCTATAAGAGGAAGTTTAGCTAAAGTTGAATAACAATAAAAACATAACAATATGAAAAGCAAAGTAATTAAGGGAACCGTATTTTCATTAATAGCTGCATTATGCTTTATTAATGTAGCGACCTCTTACGGGCAACAAGATGCGAAGAATAAAAATGCTATGCCCAGGTTTACTAAGTCACAGCTCGATTCCATTAAAAAGATTATGGATGACCGTTTGCATAATGACTGGGCCTTTTTGCAAAAATATGCTGCCGGCAATAAAAATCTTCCTGCAGTCTCTCCGGGAGAACATCGTGTAGTATTTATGGGTAATTCTATAACCGAGTTCTGGAAGACTATTGACGGGGATTTCTTTTCCACGAATAAAAATTTTATCGACAGGGGCATCAGTGGTCAGACAACGCCACAAATGCTTTTAAGGTTCAGGGATGATGTAATTAATTTAAAACCGTCTGTTGTTGTTATCCTGGCAGGCACGAATGATATAGCAGGAAATACAGGTCCTACAACGATTGAAGAGATTTTTGGAAATATTGTTTCTATGATTGAGCTGGCGAGGGCAAATAGCATTAAAGTTGTTTTGTGTTCTGTGCTACCTGCTTATGATTACCCCTGGAGACCCGGATTGGAACCGGCAGGGAAAATTATGAAATTAAATTCCATGTTAAAGGATTATGCGAATAAGAATGGTATTGTTTATACTGATTTCTTTACACCGATGGCGGACCAGAGAGATGGATTGAAAAGTGAATACTCAAAGGATGGGGTCCATCCAAACCTTGCAGGTTATAAAGTAATGGATGATCTTGTTGTAAAGTCAATTAACAGGGCATTAAAAATGAAATAAGAGTCTTTTCAGTTGTTAACCTAAAGAAGAAAGCTTATAGTCTGAGAAAATTAAAATCTGCCCGGCTTATTGAGGAAGCTGAAGGCCAGCCAAACCGGCATCAGTATCTATGTACCGGGCAGTTTATCCTGGGCCATTTCAATGCCAGAATAGACAAATGTCCTTCATTATTTAACATTTATCATTTTTTGTTTGTTTGTATAATATGAAAAATTTAAAGAAACTCTTTAAGTGTATTTGCTTAATATTTAATCAGAGTTATACATTTTAAACTTTTATTATATGCAAAAGCCAAACAAACGTTTGAGAAATCAGACAGCTATAATCACAGGAGCTAATTCGGGGATCGGCGAGGCAATTGCACTGGCACTGGGGCTCGACGGTGCCAATGTAGTTGTGAATTATATTGATAAGCCCGATGTTGCAGAAGAAATAGCACATAAAATTTCTATTCATGATAAATGTGGCGATGCCATTGCAATTCAATGTGATGTGAGCAAAGAAGACCAGGTACAGGCTATGTTTCAGAAAACAATTAGTCATTTTGGAACCGTTGATATATGTGTTCCCAATGCAGGTGTACAGCAGGATGCACGTCTTCATGAGATGAAGCTTGAGCAATGGCAAAGAGTACTGGATATAAACCTCACAGGACAATTTCTTTGTGCCCGTGCAGCCCTTCAGGAATTTTTAAGAAGAGGCATGAGACCCGATGTTTCCAGTGCCCTGGGGAAAATTATCCACATCAGTTCGGTACACCAGGTGATCCCCTGGGCCGGTCATGCCAACTATGCAGCCACAAAAGGAGCCATTAATATGCTGATGCAAAGCATTGCCCAGGGGTATGCACCGCATAAGGTGCGCTGCAACAGCATAGCTCCGGGAGCCATTAAAACGCCTATCAACAAACCGGCCTGGGATAATGAAGCTTCATTAAACAAACTCATGGAACTGATCCCGTATAAAAGGATTGGAGAGACCGAAGACATCGGTAGTGTTGCTGCATGGCTGGCAAGCGATGAATCGGACTATGTGAACGGAACCACCATTTTTGTTGACGGTGGCATGACTTGTTATCCCGGGTTTACGGAAAACGGGTAATCTTCATTTGAGTAAGTTGTTTTTGACCTGGAGACTCTTTACAAATAATTAAATTCTGAGCATATATGCCAAAAAAAGATGCCAACCTGAATGCCGAGGGAAAGCGCATAAAGGAGAAAGATGACAAAAAAAAAGACTGGCTTCGCTGGGGACCTTATATAAGTGAGCGGCAATGGGGAACGGTCCGCGAAGATTACAGTGAAGACGGGGACGCCTGGAATTACATAACCCATGATATGTCGCGTTTCAGGGCTTATCGCTGGGGAGAAGACGGGATTGCAGGTATTTCAGACAGGTATTGCAACATTTGCTTTGCAGTAGCTTTATGGAACGGGAAAGACCCTATTTTAAAGGAACGCTTGTTTGGACTGAATAATGCTGAAGGTAATCATGGTGAAGATGTTAAAGAGCATTACTTCTACCTTGCCAATGTTCCCTCTCATTCTTACATGAAATACCTGTACAAATATCCTCAGAATGCGTATCCTTATGATGAATTGGTCAAAAGAAATAAACAGGCAGTAAAAACAGACCCTGAAATTGAGATCCAGGATACCGGTGTGTTTGACGATCATCAATATTTTGATGTCTTTGTGGAATATGCCAAAAAAGATGTTGAAGATATTTTTATCAAAATTTCAGTCAGCAACAGGTATCATGAACCTGCTACACTTCATTTATTGCCCACGATATGGATGCGAAACCACTGGAGCTTCAGGGATATGAAAGAGAAACCGGTTATCCGGTTGCAAAAAGGTAGTGTGCAGGATCACCTTAGGATAGAACACGAATACGTTGGAGAATATCGTCTTTATTTTGATAAAGGTGATCATCTTCTTTTTACAGAAAATGAAACAAACGAAAAACAGTTATATCAAACTGAGAATGATCATCCATACAAAAAAGATCTTATTCATGATGCTGTTATTACCGGAGATTTCTCCGCGGCAACAGAAAAACAGGAGGGTACCAAGTGTTCTGCTTATTATCAAATGACGGTAGATGCAGGTCAGACCAGTATAGTAAGGCTTCGGCTTACCAAAGGTTCCCCGGCAGGCCCTTTTGCTGGTTTTGATGAGCTTTTTAAGATAAGGGAGGAAGAATGTACTGCGTTTTATAAAAATCTGACACCCGGTATTTCCGATGAAGAATTTCAGATTCAGTTGCAGGCATTGTCGGGATTGTTATGGAGCAAGCAATATTATAATTATGACGTGGAAAAGTGGCTGATGGGCGATCCAAAACAGCCCAGTCCGCCGGATTCACGCCTGAAAGGCCGCAATTCAAACTGGAAAACATTCAGGAACCATGATGTTTTATTGATGCCTGATAAATGGGAATATCCATGGTTTGCTTCATGGGACGCTGCTTTTCATTGTGTAACCATGGCCCTGATCGACCCTGAATTCGCGAAGAGCCAGTTACTTCTTTACACCAAAGAGTGGTACATGGATCCGGGTGGCAAGATACCTGCTTATGAATGGTCTTTTGACGACACAAATCCTCCTGTTCAGGCCTGGGCTGCTCTTATGATATACCGGCTTGACAGGCAAAAGAACAACAAAGGTGACATTGATTTCTTAAAAAGGGTTTTCAATAAACTTGCCTTGAATTTCACCTGGTGGGTAACCAAGGAGGACCTTGGGCAAAACACTGTTTTTGAAGGCGGTTTTTTGGGCATGGATAACCTGGGTGTATTCGACAGAAGCCATAACATACCTGATGGAGCCCGGCTGGAGCAGACTGACGGATCGGCCTGGATGGCAATGTATTGCCTGAATATGCTGCAGATGAGCCTGGAGATATCTAAAGAAGACCCCGTTTTTGAGGATATGGCTACAAAGTATTTCGGCCACTTCATCTTTATAGCTGAAGCACTCAATAAAATGACCTCTGAAAACGAAGGTATATGGGATGAACAGGACGGGTTCTTCTATGACAAGCTCGTTTTTAAAGATGGCAGTATGCAACCCATTAAGGTTCGTTCAATCGAAAGCATTTTATCTCTTATGGCTGTCCTTACAATTGAGGATGAAACATTTAAAAAACTGCCTGACTTTAAAAGAAGCTTTGAATGGTTTAAAGAAAATCGTTTGGATCTATTACAATTTCCTGTTATTCAGCAAGATGATAAGAAAAAGTCGGTTATGCTTTCCCTGGTTCCTCCCGACCGATTGTCCAGGCTGATCGGAGTTTTACTCAACAGAGAACAGCTGTTAAGCGAATTTGGTATTCGTTCTTTATCTAAAGAATATCTAAAACCTTATGAAATTAATATCAATGGCAAGAAATACGGAATAAATTATGAACCGGCTGAATCAACAACCGGGTTATTTGGCGGGAACAGTAACTGGCGAGGTCCGGTCTGGTTTCCCCTTAACTATATCCTCTCCCGGTCGCTCCTGGAATATTATAAATATTTTGGTGATAATTATAAGGTTGAGTTTCCGACCGGAAGCGATAACCTTTGTGATTTTAAGCAGGTTGCAAAACATATCAATGATAGTCTGCTCGGTATTTTTAAAGCCGGGGAAGATGGAGTAAGACCCGTTAACCTGTTATATAAAAATCTTTTCGCAGACGATTTTTATAAAAACCTGATTCTTTTCCATGAGTATTTTGACGGAGATAATGGTCGTGGAGTAGGAGCCAGCCATCAAACCGGCTGGACAGCTCTGGTGGCCAATATGATACACGATAACAGGAAGTAAAGGGGAAAGTGGTAACCGGTAGTAATTCAGTAGTAATTCAGTAGTAATTGGTAATAATTAGTTGTAATTGCTCCAAGATACATCGTGGTTTTTATGAAAATAAACTATATATCAGGATAACCAGGACAATCATTGTAAATATCACATACAAATAATCTTTTTGATAAAGAAACGCGATTATTGAAAATATTACCCGCAGGACCGGAGTGGCAATCAGCAATAAGATACCTAATTCTATTACATAGGAGGAGCGTAATAATAAGACATTAGCAAACAGCTTTTTAAGATTAAAAAGATTAATGTTGTTCGCCTTGAAAACATTATAATCCGGCATCTCTTTCCCATGTCTTATTAAGAACATAATTGCACCAATAATAACTACTGTACCGGCTATTATAACACCTGTCCGTAGCAGGTTACCCAGCAGAATCTCAATATAATTGTCTGTAATATTATTTTTTTTAGTTCTTTTCGTCATTTCAATCCTTTTTTAAGCATTTCATACGCCATTATCAGAATTATTACGGAGAAAATTATCTTAAGTATTTTCGAAGATGCCCTTGTCAGTATTTTAGCTCCCAGCACAGCGCCTGCCAGGACGCCAAGCATGACCGGCATTACCAGTGGAGCATGTATATATCCGTTTTTAAGGTAGATACCGGCACTTGCCGTTGCGGTAACACCAATCATAAAATTGCTTGTTGTGGCAGATACCTTAAAAGGAATCTTCATAATCCGTTCCATCACAAGCACTTTTATTGCGCCACCGCCTATCCCAAGCAGCCCGGACAATATGCCCGCAAAACTGCTAAGTCCGAAACCTAATGGAATATTCTGAACCGAATATCTTTTTCTCCCTTCCGGTGACGGATAATCTCCATTTAATTTTAAAAATGCCGGGGATTTATTTTCAGTGATAACGCTACTATTCCCTTTTTTACAGAAAATGGAGGATATAACGGAATATATCAGAACAGAGGCAAAAACTATTGAGATGACCTTTACAGGGAGCAATCCTGCAAGTAAAGCACCGAATACGGCCCCGATGGTGGTAGCAATTTCCAGGAACATGCCTAACCTGATATTTGAATACCCCTCTCTGACATAAGAAGATGCCGCACCCGATGAGGTGGCAATTACCGAGATTAAAGATGCACCTGCTGCAATATGGATATCCACACCAAACAGGATAGTAAGCATCGGAACTACAATCACTCCTCCTCCAAGACCTGTCAGAGAGCCAAGTATCCCGGCAGAAAATGAACCTATTGAAACTAAAATTGTAAAAATCAGGTTATTCAGTTCAGGCATAAGCAGGTTATTCAGGTTAAGTAATAATTTTTCATATTTGATACATACAAAGTCAGTCAGTATTATTTTTCCAGGTGCATTGAAATCTATTTTGCGAAAATAAGAAAATCAGCCTGTGCGAAAGTTAATACACCTGTGATTCTTAATAAAAAGAATTAGAATTATATAAGATCGGTTGCCCTGCCTGTAACCAGCGCATGTGATTGCTCTCATCCCGGCATGATATAAGTTTTGTTTACCTTTAAAAGCATATAATCTTAAATTTCGATAGACATACTTCATTATGAAAGTCATCTTGTCAGGGGAGAATAATTTGCAAAACAATACTCTTTTGTAAAATCTTCCCAGTGGTTTGTCAAAAAAAGGCAGATACAGGTTTTGATTCCGTTTACTTTTTTCTATTGTTTGATAATGTTATCATGGTAATTATGGTTAGTTTTTGTATTATTCTTCATATAATGCTTCTGCAGGCTTAATTCCTGCTACTATTGTTGTCGGTAAAACTGTACTTATAAATACAAACAGGTAGATTAATAATGTGGCTGTGAGTATTGCTGAAATAAATATTCCGGGTTTAATATTGAATGCTCCCAATAGCGGAAACTGGAATGCAATAATCACTCCGGGAATTATCCCAAGCGTTGTAAGGGCGAGCATTTCACCAATGAGCTGTTTCTCTATTTTTCCGGTGGGTGCTCCAACGGATTTCCGCAGTCCTATCTCCGGTTTGCGAAGGCTTATGTTGTACCAGAGTAGACCCATCAAACCCAATAATATGTTAATAATAAGGAAAGCACTAATAATACTTATAACAATAACCGGCATCCAGTCAATTTGAAAAGTCCTTTTTCGGAAATCTGAAAGTTTACCAGCTGTTATCGTCCAATCCTTTGCAATCGCTGATGTCCGGGTAATTAAGTCGCACCTAAAGGCTTCACCCGATCCCGGTCTGGATCGTATCAATAGCTGCCATGGCATATCACCTGGTTTCATCATTATAAAGAAATGTGGTGTGTTTTCCGTAAACTCACCCCGGATTTTGAAATACTTTACAACACCGATTACCCTATACAAGCCAGACTGGATTACTTTATTCAAAGCCGGTTCTTCACCGAAAAAAGACTTTTTAAGAACCTCGTTAATAACAATGGGAGTCTCATTTCTGCCAATATCGCTTTTTTCAAACCACCGGCCTTCCTGCATTTTAATATTCATGACATCGGGATAATTGGCATCTGTTGCAGAATACGTTACATTGTAACATGATTTATCTCCGTACTTTAATTCACTTCTGTAAATATCACTGTAAGGTATATTATACATATTTTTAGCTGCAGCAACTACTTCCGTATTGTTTTTAACCTCTCTTTCCAGGAGATCAGCTATTTGCAGGCCCTCAAGAGAATCATTTTTTATTTTATCATTGTTGTCCGGGCTTATTCCGGTATTTATAGATAAAATCCAGACATTTCTGTAATCAAACCCCAGTGGTATAGTGCGATTACCCGATATTTTAAATATGATCGTGAGAAGCACGAACAGAAGAATAAAGGAAACAAACATTTCTGTCAGCATCAGTCTGACTCTTTTCTTCGTTTCCACATCATTTTAAATATTGATCGTATCATTATATGGTTTCATTTAAGGATTCAACAATTTGAAATTTTGACATTCTGGTTGCTGGCAGAACCCCTGATATGAAGCCAAAAAGCAAGCATAAACCAAGGCCGGAAATGAATATCCTTATATTGAATGGGAATATTCTTGCAGTAATCAGATCCAGTGTCTGAAGTTCTTTCAAAATTAAAAAGGAGAGAATAAATGCAATTAATCCACCTAAAAGTGTCAGAATAATGTTTTCTGCAAGGAATTGGATAAACAATGCTCTGTCCGGTGCTCCGAATGATTTTCTGATGCCGATCTCTGATGAACGTTCTCTGATCCTGGTTGAATTGATTGTAGTTAAATTCAATGATGGAATTAATATTATGCTTAAGATGATTACTGAAAATATAGCATACATAACCGGGCCCTTTACAGGTGCATATGGGTGGTTGAATACCAGGTCGCTTTGCCTGGTAATTTGTGTTTCTATGAGATTGATATCTCCGACTGGATAATTAATCCTTTTAATGGATTGCTCCAATTCGTTTTCAAGTTTAGTGATATCGGCTTTTCTACGCACAAGCATCATTGCCGCCAGGTTACCACTAAGACTTTTGTCTTTCAGATCGATACCGGATGTGGTAATCGGGGCCCATAAATTCCCGAAAGCACTTATACTGATCTTTGGGACATCCTTTACGACGCCGATGACCTGATAGTTTATTTTATTGGCTGTTATATATCTTCCAATTGCTGACCCGGGATCGTTAAAGTGTTCATTAGCCATGGATTCGCTGATGACACATACCTTTTGTGCCTCCTCTACTTCCTTTTTGCTGTAAGGTTTCCCGGCTATGAATTTGAAATTTAAGATCTTCCAAAACTCATTATCTGTATATTTAATATCCACTGTAATGAGGTTTGAATTTACCGATCCATTGACTGTATTTGAACTCCTGGTGTAAACAGATACATTTAATGGCGTCTTCATGGTAGTCACATAATGAGTAAGCAGGTAGTAGCTCGGTGAAATAGGATACGATTTACCCAATTGCCCATTTTCAAGTTTTTCATTCCATGCCTTTGCATAGATCAGGTAGGCAATACGATTCTGATGGGAAGCCGGATAATTGGATTGTGTGAAATCGTCCAGGAATGATGCTCCCACTATCAGGATTGTAAGGGAAAAGCTTATGCCAAACAGGCTTATCAGAGTAAACAGTTTGTTCCGCATAAGGACTTTCCATGCGAGTTTAATGTAGCTTTTAATCATAGTTCACGGTACTGTAAGTTTCAATATTTGTAAATAATTTGTTTATTATTCCTGAAATCGAAAAGAGTAATTCTTCTGATCGAATAGTATGTTAGCCAGTAATCACGAAGTGCAACGATATGATCACGTCTGGCCTGGTCCTTTTCCTGCTGGGCAATGTTGTATTCGGTTAAGTTAATATCTCCGGCCAGGTACCTTAGTATTGCTATTTTATATCGTTCGGCTGCTGTACTGTCTGCTTCAACGGTAAATTTTACAAATTTCTGTAACATTCTGAAATTTTCTACTACGGTCAGAATTTCCTGACGAAAATTGATCTCCTCCTGTTGAATTGTATAATCAGTAAGTTTCTGATTTGCTTCTGCCGTTTTACGTTCAGCATTTGACCGCCCCCAGTCAATTATCGGAATAGATAACTCTATCTTAAGCATCTTCATATCCCGGGCATTTGTATAGATATCCGGGACAGTACCTGCGATATTTGTTTTACCATAGCTTACAGAAAGACTGGCTGTAAGACCGCTCTCCCTGCGGGCCTTTATTGCAACGCGCTTCGATTCTATTCTTTCTCTTCTGAATTCAATTGAACGCTGACTGTCTTCAAGACCCCTGGTCAGTGCAAGAGTATCCTCAATGGTAAAAGTATAGATGCAATCCGGTAAAGACATTATAATGTTGTCATTTATCTCCATTCCTGTATAAGAATTCAGCTCAAGCCTCGAAGTTTTGATAGCCAGACTAGCAGTCTCCATTGCTTTCTGCGATGATATGACACCATATTTGAGTTGTAATAATTCATTTTTTGAGATTTTTCCCTTCGAGTACTTTTCCATCCCCACTTTATAAATTGTATCCGCATTTACATTGTTAAGACCGGCAATCTGAAAATTAATCTGGGCTATCAGGAGGTCAAAGTACTTTGAAGTTGTATTGTAAGCAATTTCTTCATTTCCTTCAATATATTCTCTGTGAGATTCTTCCAGTTTAATCGGCTCTATAAGACGCATCCATTTTAATTGATTATAAGCAAACAAAGGCTGTTCAATACTTATATAGAAGGGAGAGCCGCTATAGCTTGTAAAATCCTGTCTGAAATCATCAAAACGTGTGAGATCCGATGTTAAATAAATAACCCCCCTGTAAATCCTATATTCTGTTCAATTGACAGGCTGCCAAAGGAATTGCTTTGATCTATTGTCTTATATAAAACACTTCCGTCCTCCTGTCTTACAGGTATATTTTGTTTCTGAAAATGAGGCATATCCAAATTCAATACAAGCTGAGGCTTATATTCTGATTTGTATTTTTCCCATTGCCAGTACTTGTTATCTTTTGAAGTTCTTATCTGCAGAGCTACCGGTGATTTTTCCTGGGCGATTAAAATGGTCTGGTTAAGTGTTAAAGACTGACAGTAGGATGGACTACTGAATATTGCTGATTTAAAAGTGATGAGTATAGCAGAAATTATACACACTCTTCTTATCCTTTCATGATGCCTTTTTATCAGATTTCTGTCCCTCATCATATTAATTACCTGCTTTTTAAATAAAATCTTTGTTACTTTTCTTTTAATCTTAAGCTGTTATGTTTTTCATAATCGGACATATCGGATATCACCACTTCATCTTTATCCTTAAGGCCGCTGACTATTTCGACAAAATCAACACTATGATCTCCAAAGCTAACCTGTTTGTTTATAAGTTTATTCCCCCGGATGACAAAAACAGGCTGCTTTATTCCTCCCTTATAAAATGCTCCGTTCTTAACAAGAAGTACTTTTTCTTTAAGGGATGTGATTACCTGAACATCAACCTTCAAATTTGGCCTGAGTAATGGACTGGTTTTGCTTTCCAGGCTAATATTAAATTTGATGTTATTGTCTGATACAGAAGGTGAGATATTGACTATTTCGCCTCTCAGATCAGTGTTTTCATTTAATCGTACAATGACCTTCTGTCCTAAGCCAAGATTACTTGCATGAATATCTGATATGCTCCCAATCACCCTGTAACTCTGCAGATCAGATATTTTAACGAGTTCATCACCCTGATTAATGTTTTTGCCAATCTGGTTATTTATCCATGTTATTATTCCTTTCTTATCTGCTATAATGGTTGAATGATTAATCTTATATTGCAGCTCATTTACGTTCTTTTGCTGTATATTTATCTCATACCCCAGACTACTGAGATTTGTCCTCATGGTTTTTTCCTGGTATTGTATGCTTTGACTGATTTGTTCCAGTTCCAAACGGGATATTTTAAGGTTCAGTTCCGCTTTTTCAGTATTTTCCCTTGTACCACCGCCTATCGTGTTCAGGTATTTTTCTGTCTCAAGTTCGGATGCCATGTTTTGAACCTGTAGTCTTTTAATATCATATTGAGTCCTGAGATCTGAAATATTCTTTTCCTCTTGTAATTGAAGCTGTCTGATATTATCCTTCTTAATATTCAATTCATCCCTGAGTTTCTCAAGCTCATATAATATCAGCCTTGTGTCAAGTGATAAGACAGAGTCTCCGTTCACTACTTCGTCACCTGTATTTCTGTAGATTGCTTTGATACCGGATTGTATCGGACTGGTTTTAATCTCCTCGAATTCCGGAACAACAATACCTGAGGCGGTTACTGAGGATTCGAGATTACCTGTTTCAACAACTGCTGTCCGGATACCGCTTTTTTTTATAGAAGGTTTGATGACAAATCTTAAAGAAAAGATGATTATGACAGGGATAGAACAAAATAATGCAATTTGAATTATTCGTGTCAGTTTCTTTTTTTGTATAACTCTATCCGGCAATTCCCGATCCATATACAAAATATTTATTGATGAAAAGGCAATTCGTATGCCAGACTTAGTATATTGCTGATAATTAGTGGAATATAAATATTGCATCAATGGAAAAATGTCCGGAAACGGACAGTGTGTCCGGTCACAGACAATGGAGTTCAGTTTTATAAAAGTGGAATGATATGGCTGTGAATTTTATTTTCCATTTATTTAGAATTTGCATACCTTGTATCGTTTTGTGAAGAGTGAGAGTAAGTCCGGGAAACATAGTTTGTTTTTTATATAGCCATAAAAATGGTTGCTTTTCCTATGTGGCTGACAAGGCGGAAGCATGTCAGGAATGAATGTATAACAAAGTATTCGATTTTTGAATTCCTTTAAATTTTGTACCTGTGCCGATAGCTGTCGGCAGGCAATTA
>Ga0315535_1001145_pt1 | contig 18031 bp, 12 predicted proteins | sample SalMarSW160220MG_2_FD_203092 | JGI IMG/M metagenome (GOLD analysis project Ga0315535, IMG submission 203092) | Salt marsh sediment microbial communities from the Plum Island Ecosystem LTER, Massachusetts, United States - Salt Marsh Sediment SW1602-20 ... | reverse complement strand
TCAGCGATTTTGATTGAAGAGGGGGGCAATACCTACCTCGATTATGCGGCAATATCTCGATATGCCTACTTTATGAAGAATATGGATTTGTACTTATCAGTTCTGGGGATTTTCGATGGGGGAGAAGTGATGGATGTACTTCGTGAAAGGCTTGGTGAACATGCTGGTGAAGAAATACGCGATAAAATACTCCCAGAGAAGGATCTACCACCTCTTGGAATGCCTAATAGAGAGAAGATACTAGTCACACGAGAGATAGTAAAGAGAATGCAGAAAACCTTGAATCCTGAAATATGCAAGAAGATTCTAGCTGATGTAGCTCATGGATTACCTCGCGACTTCAGAAAAGGAGAGAGAGAAAAATTCCTCGAAGCAGGTAGTATTGATGAGTACCTGAAACGAAAACGAGCAAGCGCTATAGCAGAACTGGAAAAACATAGAGATGATGGATCACTGTTCTATAACCAATATATCTCAGCAGAAGTTATCGATTATGTGAAAAGTCGTCCTGATGTTTTGAGTGGTGAACGAAGAGGTAATACAATTTATCATACAAAAATTCCATACATGGTTCAAGAATACCTTAACGAAAAAGATGAACGGATGAAGAGGTACTATGCATGCCACTGTGCATGGGCGCGTGAATCTATTCTGGATGAAGAGGTTGACGTTTCATCAGATTTCTGTCATTGCAGTGGGGGATTCACCAAACAACCATGGGAAGCGGCACTTGATCAACCGCTTGAGTATAATATGGTAAAATCAGTTCTCAAAGGTGATGATGAGTGTAGTTTTGTCATCTTTCTCCCTGAAGGTACTGAATAATATCGTGGATATTGAAGATGTTATCAATGAACACCAGAGTATCAGAACTTACTCCAACTGAATCGATGGAGGTCTTTTTTCTTAGATGAATGCCTAAATTTATTACAATCCGTGTAATTGTAATAATACAGATAGTGAGATTAGAAGAGACAGTTAAACAAAAAATGGAACGCAACCAGACTCTTTTCTCTGGTTTTTAGAGTATCTGCTTTTCGGAAATCACAGACTCAGTCTGTACGATGTATTGTTCTCATGAGAGCAAGATGTCAACAATGGAATGACTCTACTAGTAAGAAGAGTGATAGACATGAAGAGCCTAGCTAGCATAAAAAATGGTCATACAAACAAAAAGGAAGTGTGTATGGGTTGTGGACAAAATACATTCACAGAGGATTATGCTCGTGGAGAACATACCTGTACAGTATGTGGGCTTGTCGTTTCCGATCGTACCGCCGATACAGGACCTGAATGGAGAGCATTCACTGCAGAGGAAACAAATGCAAGAGCTAGAGTTGGTGCTCCTGCAACTTTGACGATGGCTGATAAGGGAATATCAACAGTGATTGATTGGCGAAACAGGGACGCAAGTGGCAATGTAATCAAGAGTGATACCCGTGCAGCTATGTACAGAATGAGAAAATGGCATATCAGAAGTATGCTCCATAGTTCGCAACATAGAAACCTTGGTATTGCAATGAGTGAGTTGCAAAGACTCTCCTCACAACTTGGAATACCTCGTGATGTTAGAGAAACTGCTGCTTTGATATATAGAAAAGCTCTGATAAAGAAATTAGTAAGAGGAAGAAGCATTGAATCAGTAGTTGCAGCATCAGTTTACCTTGCTTGCAGGATTCATAGGATTCCAAGACCACTAGATGAAATTGTTGTTGAAACAAGCGTGAATAGGAAACAGGTTGGTTTTGCAGTTCGTCTTATTGTTTCGCGAGTCGATGTTAATGTACCGCTTCCATCTGCAAAGGATTTGATACCAAGATTGTCCTCAGATCTTATGCTTGAAGGAAGAACTGTGAGGAAAGCTACCGAAATAATCAATCAGGCCAAAGAAAGCTATGTAACCATAGGAAAGGGTCCAGGTGGAATCGCAGGAGCTGCTCTTTACATAGCTGGTATTCTCGAGGATGACAGACGTACTCAGAGGGAGATAGCTGAAGCTTCGAGAGTTACAGAAGTCACAATTCGCAATCGTTACAAAGAACTTGTTCGTGTTCTTGGAATCTCTGTAAATGTCAATTCTTAATTGGGTTTCTGAGCTAGAAACCAAAAAGTACGAAAGGATGATTCTGTTCTGTTATAATCAGAATGCAGCCACTATTTCCTGATTCTTCTATATGTAGAATATTAGTTCTTGGTCCAAGTGGTTCAGGAAAATCAACAGTAGGTAAGAGAATTGGTAGAATCCTTGGTATTCCAATAGTTCACCTAGATATGCACTACTGGCAACCAAACTGGATGGAAACCCCGAAAGATGAATGGCTTGATAAAGTCAAGAAATTGATTACCTCAGAAACGTGGGTGATGGATGGAAATTATACGTCAACACTCAAAATGCGTGCAGAAGCTGCAGATACTCTGATATTTCTAGATATGACCCGTAGGTTGTCATATTTCCGTGTGGTGGTTAGGTATCTAAAAAATAGAGGAAAAACAAGACCAGATGTTACTGAGGGATGTCAAGAGAAAATTGACCTTGATTTCATTAGATGGATTTGGAACTATCCTGATACTAGAAAACCAGCGATTTTCAGATTCTTGGAAAAGCTAAAGACAAGCAAGAATGTGTACATTCTTAGCAATCAGAATGAAATCGAAGAGTTTCTGGAAGCGCTCAGAAGTAGATATGGTTGAGATCACCGGATTTGAAAGGGCAACCGATGGATTTACCATTATAGTTTATCTATAGATACCCAGGTTTATAAGAAGTGTTGAGAATAAAGAATTGCATAAAGTGAGAATAGAAGAGACCGCTCAACAATAAACCGAATACGACCAGGACCTTTTCTCTGGTGTTTAGAGTATCTGCTTTTTATAGATCACAGATTCAATCTGGATGATTTCTTGTTCTCATGATAGCAGGATACCGAAAATGGACAAAATGAAACTAAATTCTAAGATTGGCTATAAAAGAAACCGTGTAATCAGTGGGAATGAACCTCATAGATTATTGAAAATGATACAGGAAAAGGCATTGCAAGAATCGGTTACTGATTCCAGTCAAGATGAAGTTCATACTGAAACGTGAAGAATTAGTCATTATTGTAATTCCAAAAATTTACAGAGGTGAAAAAATGAGTACAAGATCTTTAGACCATTGCACATGCGGTCACAATCGTGAAAGTCATAATAATTTTGATGGCGAGTGTGAAGAGTGCAAATGTGAGGTATTTCACAGAGGTATGCGTATGAAAAATATGCCTGCAGAGTAGTTGGTACATTTCTGACGAAAAGATGAACGAAGTCACTCGAATCCATTTCTGGATTTGATCTCGTTCATAAACTATCAATTTTGGATGTGTTGAGATGCAGAAAATGAAACATATTTCCCTTGCATTAATTGGCGACCGGAAAGTGGGAAAAACAACAATCGTAAAGTTGTTACAAAAAGAGATTGAGAGCCAAGGAACCACATATCAGCTAGTACTAGAGATATTTTGTACACTATCTGGAACTCTTCCAACTTGATCATTATGTGAAGCAGCATTAGAATTTGCATACAACACCTTTGGCGTGAAAGAAGTCAAAGACAGGTTACATGTTGAATAAACCAAGTTAAAGCAGATGAAATCTGCTTATTCCGTCTTTTTTTCTGAGAGAACACTATGATTGATGCAAATTTTTCAAGCTTTATAGACCTTTGTTACCTTGATTGGGTAGTAATAAATCCAATTTATTGTAATAGAGTTATATTCATCCTTTTTATATCCGGATATTTATATAGCAATGATTCTTTGTTTATGTAAAGGGTTGCTAAATAGATGAATTTGCTTAACAAAGAAGTAAAACACTTCAAAATTTTTCATTCTTAGTAACTCTGTTATTAATTACGTGATTTAGATGACTACTGAAACTGAAAACGAAAACAAAGCAACTGAAGAGAAAGATGAAATTAAAATCAAAGATCTAGAACCAAGAATGAAAAATTTGGTTACAACATTCAAGGTAGTAAGTATTGGCGAACCAAGAGAAGTCAATTCTCGACACTCTTATGAAACGCATCGAGTTGCAGATGCAACAGTCGGTGATGAAACAGGTGTTGTGTTAGTTCCTCTATGGAATGAAAGTATAGAAGAGATGGTCATTGGAAAAACCTACAGACTTGAAGATGGATTCACAGGACTGTTCAGAGGAACACTCCAGCTCAAAATTGGACGGAATAGTAAGGTCACTGATGCTAAACATGAAATAGAAACTGTAAACAATGAAGTAAATATGTCGGCAGAGAGTCATCAAACTCCTAGAGATCGCGGATATTATCAACCACGTCGAACGTCAAGAAGTTATGGCGGATACAGATCATATCGAAGACGAGATTCTGATAGATATTCACGTCATGATAGTTCCGGAAGACGCAGGTGGTAAAGTAGTGATAACATCTTCTGGAATTATAGATAAGATGGATTCAAAGTCTTAGGAAATGATTGAGTAAAGGTGTTTCTGTAGTTTGAAGAAGAAAATGGTCGGGACGGCCGGATTTTTCGGCGCGCTGTTAGCAAGTAACAGCACTGAACCGGCAACCGATGGATTTGAAATATCATTTCAGAGTATTTTGAACTGTGCATCATATACCAGTGCAAATATCCCTGAATCTGTGTCCTTTAGATTTTCAAGACGGGGAAGAACATCTTCTTCTATCCAGAACCCAATCAAGAGTGTAATCAACCGGTTTCCATACTTTTTCTTACCCCAATTATGGTACCGAGTGGCCTGCTCAACATCGGCTTTAGTAATCTCGTATTTCTTCAATTCTACAATGATATGCAAATCACGTTCTTCTTGATAGAATATTAAATCTGGACGCCCAACTGGAGTGACTTTCTGTCTGTCTATGAGTTTAAGATCTCCTAGACCCAACATCTCTGGATTTGCTGCTAGTTCATCTTCGATGAATGATTCTTCAAGATAGAGTTCATAATATCCTTCGTCTTCCATTTCGATTTTTTCAGTTACCATTTCCTTAGTATCTGCAACATATGCAAATGAGCTTTTGAGATGAGACGGTGTAATTCTTCGTCTAGTCCTATGATCCCAAAACTCTGAGAGAGCCATTGGATGAGCTATTGTTTCAAATCGATTGATTTTCAACCAAGTTCTAACGTTTATACTTGATTCACTTTCAAGATAGAAATAATCTGAATCTGGACATTCGGTCATAAGACTATCTGATGTTATAAATTCACTAACATATCCAATTAACCTAATCTTCATGTCTCCGCCACGAGACTTTGGTTCATAGAAGAATAATTTGAATTCACCATCAGACTCAATTTGCTTTTCTAGCTGGTTTAATTCATGATCTCTTATTCGATATGTCCAGTCTGTAAACACTGCACTTTCTTGCTTTTGGAATTCGATAAGAGTTTCTTGCCATCTAGGATTTCCAGCTCCAATTAATGCAATTTTTCTCATATACGACGGTCTCCTACATTTGTAAAAATGGAATGTCTCTGTTTTATGAGTTTGTATAAAGAATTCAAGTAGAAGAAATGGTCGGAGCGGCCAGATTTGATGATTAATTACGGCGCTTAATGATAAATGTTCCATAAAAGAGAAAAAGGGGTGTTCTTATACAAAAAGTGGGACGTGAATACGAGTGCGTGAGATGAGTAAACTTGGTAAATTGAAACCATGTTTGGAATTTTTCGAAATAAAAGATATGGAAGATTTTAGTAGCCGGTTCAAGGTGCAGAAGTATATTTACTTCGGAATTAGATTTGGTATGGATTTGGATTATTATTATAATCTTTATAAAAGAGGGCCTTACTCTCCTTCGCTTGCAGCTGCTGCGTTCTCAGTACTGGAAGATGATTCATTCTTATCTGAAGAGCTGACAGATAAAGAAACCAAAATACTAAACCGTACTAAAAAATTCATTGAAGGATTGAGCGAAAGAGATCTTGAAGTTATTACAACTGTTGACTATTTAGTTTGCATTAATTATGAAAAACTTGACAAGAAAGCAATTGAAAAGACACTTCATCATCTAAAAGAATGGACAAAGGATATTCCTCGGGAAACGCTGGATGGTTATTGGACGCGCCTAGAAGAATTCGGTCTTATTCCATTATAATAAATGCAAAATATTATTACAAAAGATTCAAGAGAGGCCCAAAATAGTCGGAGGGGCTGAAATGACGGGGCAATCAACTGACTGCAAATTGAATATCATAAAAGAAATACATGATAATATATGGGGAACAATTCAAATAACGGAGAAGGAGCTTCAAATTCTTAGCCATCCGTTGCTTCAAAGGCTACGTAGAATCTCTCAACTCGGTCTTGTGAATATGGTTTATCCTAGTTCTGGACATTCTCGTTTGGCTCACTCCTTAGGTGTTTTAGCACTTGCTAATCGAGTTGGAAGACATCTATGCGAAATTGGAGACATAACTAGGGAAGAATACATAATTCTTAGAACTTCAGCTTTGGTACATGATGTTGGACATTATCCACTATCTCATTCAACTGAGGAGTTCTTTGTAGATTTAGCTAAGAAAAAAGCTAAACATGAAACATTCGGAGCCCATATCATCAGAAATACTACTCTTGGTAACTGCATAGATTCAGCCTTAAAAGAAACAAGATGGAATCGTGATGATGTCGCGGATATTATACAAGGGCGTAAATCTGGATCAATGGAAAAACCTGCAATATGGCAACTAATTAATTCACAATTTGACTTGGATAGAATGGATTACTTGATGCGTGACTGTACTGCTGTAGGATTAGATTATGGTAGAATAGATTTTAGTAGAATACTTTCAAAGATTGTTGTAGATCCAGAACAATTTAACATCGGTGTAGATATCAAGGCAAGTACAGCAATTGAGAATTATATTCTTGCCAGATATTATCTTTGGGATATTGTCTATCTACACAAGGCTGTAATGGGATTCGAAATTCTGCAAGGACATATATGTAAGAAAATGAATGATATTGGTGAATTTCCAGGGTATGACGAAATTCTAGAGATGGTTGACAATGAAACCTATTGTGAATTTGATGACAATTACTTTTGGAAGACACTCTACGATTCAATGAAAAAAGATAATGATATTCGTATTCTGGGTGAAATGTTAAGGGATAGACGCCCACTGAAACTTGCGTATGAAGCACCAGCGCCTCAAGATCCTATGTTGTCTGATCCTCAGGAAGCATTATCTAATGCACGCCCATATGCAGAAGATTCCGATATTGTCGAAGACTTGCCTTCTAAATGCAAAATTCCTCCTGAATGGTTCTTCCCACGAAGAGTAGAGATTTCAATTCATGATTTCCTTCCTTTGGTTGAAGAGGAAATTTATGATCCAGCTTATGAGCGCATCCGCGAAAAAGCAATAGAATCAAGAGCGAAGACAATAAGACTATTTAATATTGGAGAGAGAGGAGAAAAAACTTTTGCCGGATATTTGGCAACTAATCCGCAATCAGTCATATATCCTCTCACGAAATTTAAGAAACAAAGATTTAGGTTCTATACTCATGATGATTACAAAATCAATCTTCGAGATTTTCTTAAATCGAAAATTGAAAAGTGAATGATTTCTCATTCATTGAGGAGAAAATATCTAGCTTCAAGAAATTGTTTGAAAAAGAAAGTGGTCGTGATAGCCAATTTAGCAATCCTTTTATTCAGTTCAGAGAGGAAAACAAAATAACAATCGGGACGTAGCTCAATCTGGCAGAGCAATGGACTGTAGTGGGCAACCGCTTCGGTCGTTGTCTGGAGATATCCATCGGTTGCCGGTTCAGTGCTGTTACTTGCTAACAGCGCGCCGAAAAATCCGGCCGTCCCGACCATCTTTCTTTGTCAAATTATGACTCCAATTGAACTCTAAACTCTCTTTGTTATATCTAATTCTTTGAATTGGTCGGATTTGAACCGGCCTGATCCATTCCTTGAGGTGAGTGAATCTCAACTGCAAGAAACTCCTGTGTTCCACCCGTCTCCTGCCAGTGTCGCCACCCCCGTTAGTCCAATGAACTAACGAGTTAGCAAGAGCATTGTCAGCTATCATCGAGATGTGCTCCCTCCTACTGACCTGGTTTCTTTCTCCTGTCTAGATGCTAGGGTATCACTTCTAGCGACAGAGAGTATTTCCACAGTATTTTCCACGGCGGGATCATTATCACTCTCACCAGTTTCATCACTGAAACTGACAAGGGCCGATTGGACAAAGTGAACAGCCGCGGACTCTCCTGAACCTGATGGGGGTTCCTTTTTAGAGAGTAAGGACTTCCCTTTGAAAGAAGTTTTCTTCTTTCGGGCTTTCAGTCGTGAGCGTTTCCCTGCTTGCACAGAGGTTTCCCACTTACCTAGTCCTCTCACAGAGTGTAGTGACTTTGTGAGCGTAATAAGGCGTCCAGCGATATTGATGGCACCATTCCTGTCTGCGTTTGTCTGGTGTCCACATGAAGAGCATTTGAAGTAGTTCTGTTTGGGTCGTCTTCCCTTAGCCCCACACTTCCAACACATGATGGAGGTCCAAGCTTCAGGAACAACACGAAATCGAGAGTCCTTTCCAGTAACAGCCCAGCCTTTCTGAGCAAGCCCGTGTTTCAAGCTCTCGGTAATCCGTGCGAAAGCCCAGGAGTGTATCATGCTCCTGAACCTTCTACCCTTGAAGTTCCCTTTTCGTGCAACATTACGAATGTTCTTCAATCGACCTATTGCTACATAGAGAGTATACCTCTTAGATAGCTCATCAATGTAGTCCAATAGATTTCTCAAAAGTATACGGTCATATTCACGAGCAACATTCTCACGTTTGTGGCTAATTTGCTTTAATTTGTGAAGAACACCTTCAAAATGCTGGTTTTCATTCTGACGAATAGAAAACTGTCGTTGAAGGTCTGCTATTAGTTGGTCGTATTTTTTAATGATTTCAACCTTATCCTTCTGTTTGAAGTAACGAGTTTCACTTACTTTTGTAGGTGTAATCAGGGAAGTACAAGCTGCTTTTTCGATACCAAGGTCAATTCCAAGAACTGCTGGAGGGTTAATAGTATTAGGAATCTCTACGATACTAACACGTACTGCAAAGTTCACCCACCATTTTCCAGTTCTATCAGTGAAGATTTGGCATGCCTTCACTTCACCTCTTCGAAACTGATTGGTGTGAAAAGGAGATACTTTCAGAGGGATTTGCAGTCGGTCATGGACTCTTCTTCCCTCTGGTGCTGAATCAAGTGTGTTACGTAAATTGAGCCACCATTTTAAAGTCAGATTTGCTTTATGTTCAAGTTTGAACCTCTGAGTAAACACCCATCTTGGTATTCTTCTAGTAGAATTTACAGCATTGGGACGAGAGGCATTCCATCCTTTTTTCATCCTCAAAGCCAAGTAGCTCTCATAAAGAGATACTGCTGTTTGCCTGCATTCTGTTAACTCGTTCTGGGATATTCTTGGAAATCGAGCCTTCAGATCATGAGGGACCGATAGTCTCTGATTATATCCCGGTTTCATCTTAATAGCAGTCATTATGAGTTTGTCTAGTTCGCCATCATGGATTTTATTTTTCTTACGACCTGTCAACAATTTGTTCTCATATTGTTCAATTATTCCAAGGATTGCACGAATTACTCTAGTATCCCTTCCAACAATCTGTCTCAATCTTTGCTGAGACCTCTGTGCCATAGACTCCCAGTTTATCGGGACTTTAACACTGATTATTGTTCCTTGGGACCGAGCCATTGCTTTATCGCCTACAGTTATAAATTTCTGACCTGTTTCAGTCAGCTGAATTCACTCCCCTTCTTGTACCCAAGATTGGTTATGAACTCGTACTTTTGTATAGTGTTGACAGTTATAAATTTATTAAGCAATTTAATTAAATTGATATCTAAATATATTTAATCTTCCTTTCAACCAGTTCTAAAACCAAATTAAATATTAGATAGATAGTTAATATAGTCACAATAATTTAAGAATAATATCTAGAAAGGAGTAGATTCCATGTCTAAAGTGAGAGGGCGACCGTGCAAAGTGATGCCAATCCATCCTAATCTAGTCCTCACTAGGTCTCTAAAGACCGCCCTCTCCACAGCAGTCTATTTGCAGCGATCCATCAATAATAAACACACAACACACCTCTACGAGAGTTCACGTAAAATCCTAGCGCAAGCAAAGCAAGACTATCAGACAACAGTACAACAGGGGTTTCCGGACCTAGAACCTATCACTGAGGCTGAGAATAACATACGGAAGAACTCTTTACAGATGCTCTTTGAGATGACTGCACCGTATGGGAATACTGAGGTGCGGCGCGTCAAGAGTTCAGACAAATCAGTTGGTCCGCTGAATCAACGATTCAATGCGGGAGGTGCAGTACTCAGAAACTTTGGTATGACGAACTTCCCCTTTCCAGATCGAGAACTCTTGGCTGGATTCACACAAGATACGTTTGGATATCCAGGTAACTCCCTCTGTCACAAAGTGGTACCCATCCATACTCTCTCCGAGCTGGACTTTGTTGATGTGTGTAGAAAACATATCCAGATTCTGAATGCATGGTGCTACATCTACGATGTTTCCGTGACTGATACTGCAAAGTACTCTAACCTGTTCTTACTGAAAGCACGTCCCTATCTTGAGCGAATATATTCTGAGAATAAGTATGGAAAGGCTGGATTCCGTAAAGGGACTGTAAAGATACTGCGAAACCTCAAGAATGACATCGCGACGCATTACAGAGTAAGAACAGGTGATGGGCCAACAGTCACCTCTTCGATTGAACGAAGGCAACCTGATTATGATGTTACCTTCTTCAAGGATCAGATAGAAGAGGCACGGAAGAGAGGAATACTCTCTCCTACAATGGATGAGATTGACAGGATTCTAAAGGGTGGTTCTATCGTCAAGACGGTCTGGAACAAGGCAAATCAGCAGGCTGAAGCTGCGCCTTGTCTGACAAAAGAAGATGTGAAGTACATCTGGCAGAAGATCTTCGAGTTGAGTGGGCAAAAGGGAACACAGGTCCACAGGCAGATTACCGGTCTTTATCCCAGTCATTGGAATATTGGTCGGGTGATTCGGTTTGGTGATGAACTTGGGGGCGATGATGGATATCTTCTCTGTTCAGAGATTCCAATTGACACCGCACTAGGAAAGGGTAGAATAGATCTGATTCTATTCAGACGTGTGATATCCTCAGACGGATTGAACGCATATTGGAAACCTGTCTTTGTACTTGATATCAAGACTAGACAGGGATATTCCTGGGAGATGGGAGTTGAAATAGTAGATTCAGATTCTAGAAGAAGACATGGACTTTCTCTACGGAGAGTGCCTGAGTTCATCATATCGGAGAGGTCACTTACCAATGAGGAATGGAATGATATCTTGGCATCAAATCCAGATGGTTCCATTGTTGCTCAGGTTAATGCATACGCAGATGCAGTCGAACAAGAGTTTCTGGAGAAAACTCAGACTAAAGATTCGTTGCAGGTTCTCAAGGGGAGCATGTTCATTGATGGTAGTGAAGATATCCGAACAATTCGGTCAGCTATCAGGTCCTTTGTCATTGAAGTGTTTGAAAAAATCAATGAACTAGATACAAAGATTCCAAGGACTGCTTTCAATATTAAAGTAAATCAGAAATCACCCAAGATTGCGATACTACTTCATCAGCAAGAGAACCCCTATAGCTCAGAGGAGGTTTCAGTCCCTGCCCCTCTTGTTCAGGTCCAAGATCCCTTTCAAGCATTGGTTGATCAGAAACGAGAGTTCATTCTTTATCTCTCTGGAGGAACAAAGACATCAGGTGGAAACTCTGCAGCATGGATAGCTAAATATTATCATGGTTTGCAATTAATTAATGAATGGCGAGGAAAAAATAGCAGTTCCAAGATCCTGTGGATTGATCTTGTTGATGAATTTATTCACTCGGATCTAAGAGAAGCAAGGCTCTATTTACGTTCGCGAAGCGGTTCGTTTCGAGATAGAACTCGCTCACACTCAGACACAATAAGATCAATCTTTGATTCAATCGAGATAGTTGGATTATATGACCGGATTTCTGAATATCTCTTTCGAGATGGTGACATTCCTATATTGCAATCAAACAAGGATACTGGACTCATTGTTGTAAGTGGGTGGGGTAGACTTCAAGATTCAACTCCATCATCATATCAAGATAGGCTTGGAGAACTGAAGAACACCCTTGTCAGTCAGTTGACAAGGACAGATAATTCGACAATATTGTGGTTTGATGATCCGCTACCTGGTGAGCAGAATTCAAGTGTATATTCAACACGAACTTTGATTCCATACTATCAAGATTCTCCATTCTTCAGTAATGTCACCCAGATAATCTGGAATCTTCCTGTAGCACCTGAGAGCGAGGTGTTAGATGAAGATTGGACTCTTCCCTATACAGCCTCAGTACCACTCTATGATGACATCAGAGTAATTACCAGACAGAAACAAGATGGATTTAGCACAGAACTTGTTAATATTCCTCCTCTAGTTGGTTGGTCACGAAAGTTCAGGAGTGATTTTGTCGAATCAGAACTGGATGAATTACTTCAGGAGAAAATACCTCCACTAGAACTTCGTGAGAAGATGAGAGTTCTCTCCTTTGACTTGATACCTTGGCTTCTCGAATTATGGCCAAAATCAGATTGTGGCAGGATTACTAGGCAAACATTGACTGGTGTAAAGAGCAGATATGATGTTCCACGAACTGCAATTGAAGTTGGTTGGAAAGAGTTGGGTTCCTTTCTGCAGTGTGATAGTTTGCTCGAACGAATAAAGTACCGTCCTGTAACAGTGAGAGGTGGAAAATCGTATGTATCAATTGCCCTAGGTTCAATTAACTCACATAGATTCTACCGAGAGCAATATCAAATCAGATCGAAGAAAAGGGGCTCTTATGAGGGGCCATTGAAAGATTCTTTGAAACCTTTGGAGAGGCTATTATTGGGAAGAATATACAGCAGGATTACTCCAGAGATGCAGGATGAGTTATTGATTCTGGAGAATCCTTTGGACTCAACGAGGTTACTTATTGGACATTTTTCGGATTCTTCTAGAAAAGACCAGTCAGGATTCCTTTGGAGCGTTTCGAATCCCGAACGATTACAAGCGATGATCAGTGATTTTGATTCATTGGACTTTGATGATTTACTTCTAAGAATCAAAACAGATGAACAAGAACTCTGGCAATGGGATACAGATTCAAGTGAATGGCTTCCTCGTAGTATTGTTGAGATTCTAGGAAATAGATTAGGTCTAGTTGGATCTATTAGTGGATTCAATGAGAAGCAACTAGAAACTTCAGAAAAGATAGACTCCAATATCAGGATTCCAACATCATTCAACCAAAGAGTCAAACATTCTCTTCAGTCAATTGTTAAGCAGAAGAATCAATCAGTAGAAGTGAATGTATTACTTAGAGTAGAAGATGGGTCTTGTGTGATAGGATTTCTAACTCCAGAACAGGAAGAGATCCATCAAATAGAAGTTCAAAGTGTTCCTGATTTGATTAAGGTTCTAAGATTATCATTGTCTGATAGAGGAGCCGTTAGATCAAGTAATGGTGAGATGCTGGTCTGGAATCCGTTCACTGATATCGAATATGGGGAATTGGAGTTAATTCGAAACTATATTGAAACAAATGCACCTAGAGATGTTGGCAGAAAACTCCCTCGAACAATTCAATCACTGATGAAAGATAAAGAGGTAGTACCTCTAGAATTAATCTTATCTCACAAAAGGGAAGCCTGTCCGATAGTGAATGGAACAGGGGGAAATCATAATGCATGTTGGATTATGAAATCAGAAGAAAATGGTCAAATTTCGGATTTATTTAAGATGCCAATGACTGGAAGAGAGATATTTGGATTATTGAGTAAGGGAATTCTTGACACAGAACAAGCTACATATAAAATTGAGATCTTATTGGATTATGAAGAGGGTAGTAGAGAGTTCTATGTATATCATGAAAATAATTGGATTCGTCGACTTCTTCGTGAGAGTAACGTCAATTTGAAGCGCCTATCTCCGGGAACTTTTCTCAGGGATGATGAACAATGGATTATCAATTATATCATTCGTGGTAATAATGTAGAGTGGAGCGGAGTATCAAATCTGACTGGTCTTTACTGGATGGATCAATCATTCCAGTTCTCATTGAATCCATCTTTGAACCTTCAAGATGCAAAACAAGAGTTTCTCAAGAATATTACCGATGTGATATCTCAAGAAATCATCCATGACTATTCTAAATTGGATAGTGAGATTGAGATATTATTATCAAATCGTGGCTATGGTGAACAGGGACCACGATGTTTTCTCTCAATATCACGAAGAGGGAATGAATTTACAGTTACATTAGCAGAGGATAATGGGTTAACAATACAAGAAATCAAAACTAACTCGTTTATTATCGAAAAAACTACAAATCGAGAAGATGTTCTAGAAGGATTTTATTCTCAATTTGATTCAGGAGAATTCTCAGTATACAATATCATTAATGTGGAAGAATTCATGAAAAATCTAGAGAAATTACTAGACGAAATTGGAATTGAGGTTTGAAATCTACAGCCTTGTCATGATAGTCGTGTACTATCATCTTGTCTTTGGTTTCACTTTTCTTTTTTGTTGTCTATCTTTTTGAATTGCAACTTGTTTGTCAGGTTCTGATTCAATCCAGTTCAGTAATTGGTAGGCAAACCGCCTTGCAACTGAAATGAGCTCAACAATTCGCTTTTTCAGATTCTTAGGAATGGTAACCTGGTTGTGGATTATATCATTTCTCCATTGAAGAAGCCCATTATCCTTAGTCTTTTCAGTTTTCATAGATATAAAATCGAATACGGTTTTTAGTTCAGTTCTGCTTGCTAGGGGGAAGCAAATAGTGTGTAGCAATTTTTTTAGAATACCAAATTTAACTCCAGCAGTACCATTTGCGCCTTCTTCTCCATAGAAATATTCGAGTGTTTGAGTCATGGCAGCTTCTAGTCCTACAACACACAATATTACAGCATTTTCCAGATGATCCTCTTCCAAAAGCGAGTCGGATTGTGAAAATATGCCACCTAGTGTGAAATCTCCTGAACTCTTCACTAGAGACTCATAGTTACTTAGTTCATCTTTTATGGTATTCCAATCGCTTCTATGAATCATATAGTCTTCCGATAGAAATTCGCTGGTATGGTGGTGTCTTGCTATTGGAATCAATGGAGATTTGCCATTAAATGATACTTCATTCATGACATAGAAATAGCCACTATATGAATCAGGTATCTCTTGTAACCAAAATTGTTGTTTATCATACTTAAAATAACGAATTATCAAATTCATATAATGTTGAAAAATGTAAAAAAGATCTGTTCCAAATCTTTCCACACTGTCAACATCGAATTTTTTATCTCTAAGAATTGAAAATGGTAGTTTTATTTGTTCTTTATACATCTCGAGATAGGTTCCCAATTGTCCACGAAATTGTGTGCCCTTTATGTCACTTTGATTGAGAAATTTTGTCAAGTTTTCAATAAAATCACTGACTTCTTCGGGATTTTCATCATCATTAGGTTCATAGTCTATACCATACGCTTTTAGAAGAGGTAGTGAAAATGCTTTAGCCTTGTCGAATTGTTTCTGAATATTCTTCGTAATGGGGGTGTCCTTTTGATATTCTGCAGGTATTTTTCCTATTTTCTTGGAAAGATTATGGAACTCCTGAATTAGCTTATTCCATGAATTGATACTTGCTTTCTTTAGTAGAGCACTCAAACCAAGAATTGTTTTTCCATCAATACCTTTCAATGAGATTTTTACCTTGAAAACGCCATTGCAAAGAGGTCCATGACCACTTGATTTGTAAGGCTGAAATTTTGTTCGCGTATCTTGTCCAACAATTATTGATCCTGGTTCCAGTTCTTCTAAAGCAATACTGATGTTACCTTCATACTTTTTACTAAGGTTTTTAAAATCAATACTATCAATTGAAGTTTCTAGAAAAGAACCTAAATAATTTGAACTCCATTCTTCAAATTTCTTATCTTCATCTTCTTTGTAATCTGTTTCAAGGGCAATAAAATTTCGAATTACATATTTGAACTCGATATTTGTAGTCTGATCTTCTCGCCTCATACCACTCATAGATTTGATTGGTTTTTCTTGTGGTTTTAACTTTGTGCTAATTGAATTCAACCCTTTTAGTCAGGCATCCTCTACATGTTCTTTCTCTATTTGTTGTTATTTGATAATTTGCAAAAAAAGATTAGAATAGAAAATAAGGAAGAAATAGCTACGTCCCGTGTGGTTCGATTGCATCACTGGTAGCAATAAAAGGATTGCTCCATAGTCATTATCCAGTTTGTAAGAATGAAAGTAGCGCAAAAGAGTGAGCTTATAGGTCTGTCATAATGCGTTCGGACCAACCTTCTCTGTATGGTGACAATGCGAATGACAAAGTATGAAGAGATAATTGAGCAACGCCGTGATTTGCTGAAGTCTCACGACTACGATGCAATTCCTCAAGAAGAGTGGTGGGAACCTGATCAACGTAAGGGGGTGGATCCACCACCTCTTGAAAAACCGTTTAATGAAGACGCAGACCTTATTGATTTAGTGGATCCCAAGGACTTCAAAGTTGGAAAGATTCCTCTTATTGATGCGATACGAAATCGTGCAAGCGAGCGTGCGTTCACTAATGAATCATTGACCCTTGAGGAATTATCCTTTCTTCTCTGGTCAACGCAGGGAGTCAGAGAAGTTGATAAGAATAAAGTGTGGACAAAAAGAGCAGTTCCATCTGGTGGAGGACGCCAACCATATGAAACTTACCTGTTAGTAAATTTGGTTGACGGTCTCAAACGAGGGATATATCGATACTTGCCAATCGAACACAAACTGATACTGGTCACTGAGAATCTCCCAGATGCAGATGATTTGATGGAAAAAGCTTGGTTCCAGAATTTTATCGGAAAATCAGCAGTGGTATTTGTTTGGGCCGCAATTCCGTATAAGACTGAATGGAGATACAGCTTCATCAGATACAAGGATATTCTCATAGAAGCAGGTCATATCTGCCAGAATCTATACCTTGCATGTGAGGGGATTGGAGTAGGAACTTGTGCTATCGCTGCGTATGAACAGAAGGTATTGGATGATTTGATTCAAGTAGATGGTAAGAATGAGATGACTGTCTATATTGCGCCTGTAGGAAAAATCAGACCTAGATAGGATGTGATACAAAATGGATTTCCACATACGAAAAGCAGAAACTGATGCGGATTGGGATTTCTTCTTCAAGCTAGGTTTCGAAACTGCGAAAATAATCAGAAAATTCGTTTTAGATCCATTCGTGAAGGATAATCCTGATGCTTCCGATGAGGAAATTGCTAGACTTTACAGGAAAGAAACAGAGGAATACTTCGACTTCGAACAACCTGATGCAAGGGTCTTCATTGCAGAATCAGATGAAGGAGTTCTATGTGGATATCTTTGGATGGGAATGAGAAATAGCAAAGATGTCTGGGATACGGAAAATCCACAATGGATCTATGACATTGTAGTTGACCCTGCATACCGAGGGTATGGATTAGGAATAAATCTAATGCAAAAAGGTGAAGAATTTGCACATGAACTGAACCTCAACCTCGGTCTCTTTGTACACTCTGACAACACACCAGCAATAGCACTGTATAAAAAAATGGGTTATCAGATTAAAGAAGTACCGGTTTCAAAGCTATTTCCATATGGTTCACAAGATATTCCTCTTGGTGATGACTTCATTGTTCGAGAGATGAAGGATGATGAATATGACATCATAAAAGAAGCTGAATTTGATCAATTCAAGAAAAAAGTGGAATTTTCAGATGATGTAGATATTGACGTGGAGAAAAAAATACATCAAGAACATTTAGAAACGTTCTTCAATGATGAAAAAAAACATCAAAGGTTCGTTGCTCTAACGAAAGATGGTGAGATTGTTGGTACAATTTGGATTGGTTCTGCTAGTTT
>Ga0315535_1001141_pt1 | contig 18054 bp, 16 predicted proteins | sample SalMarSW160220MG_2_FD_203092 | JGI IMG/M metagenome (GOLD analysis project Ga0315535, IMG submission 203092) | Salt marsh sediment microbial communities from the Plum Island Ecosystem LTER, Massachusetts, United States - Salt Marsh Sediment SW1602-20 ... | reverse complement strand
GACCCGGAGTACGCGCTGAGCGCACTGATCAGCGTTCCCGGGAGCTGACTCCCGAAAGCGCTTCGCGCTCTCGCTGTTGGTGCGTCTTAATCGGACGAGCAGTCTGTAAGGTATCTCCGGTCTTGGCTTTCGCAAGAATTGCCCGCGGCGTGACGTCTCAGAGCGCGATGCCGAGCGAGTTTCTCACTACCTTCCTTACGGCCGTCTGAATCTCGTTCGGATCGAGCCCGCTCGAGCTTATCCGGGAGAGGCGCACCGAAGAGAGCATCCCGAGAAAGAAAACCGAGAGGATAGATTTCATATCGCGGCGGCTCAGCTGCGACATCGACGGACTGCTCGCTGAAATGGGAGCGAGGATCGAGCCGACGAGGTCGTTGATCTTTTCGAGCTTCTCGTCGATGCGGGTAAAAGCGGCCGCCTCGGTCAACAGGATATTGATCAGATCGAGGTCGCGAAGGAGCTCCGGAACGAAGACGTCGAGAAGCACCGCCATCCGTCTTTGCATCGAGCCCTGTTCCGAGCAGGACTTCTCGAGACGCTCATAGAACTCAGACCAACCCTCGTCGACGATGACCTGGACGATCTCCTCCTTGTTCTTGAAGTAAGTGTAGATCGTTCCGACGGGAAGGCCGGAATCCTTTACGATGTCGGAAACCGACGTATTGAAGAATCCTCGTTCGGAAAAGAGCTTCTTGCTCGATTGGAGTATGGCCGCACGCTTGCCTTCGTCCCGCATTCTTGCCATGGTGACCTCCCTATTGACGCCGCTCTCCTGGCCTTATATTAGCAGACTATCCCCAAAGAATCTCAGTGAAGTATAGGGGAGCGTATTGATAGAGAATGAGGGCTGCACGGCGTATTCGTGGCTTCAAACCCGACTGCTGTCAGGACCTCAGGAGGTAGCCCTTTCCGAGCGAGCGGATGAGCTGCCCCGAGAGCCACGATGGGCCCTTGGGAGAGCCCCGCATGCGCATCGGACTATTAACGATGACGGTCACGCCGTCGATGATCCGAGTGTAGATGTTCGGGTAGAGAAGATTCATGCGCTCGATGACGATGCCGCGGTGGTAGTTCTGATGGACATAGCTGATCTCGCCGTTCGGGCTGACACCGACGACCATCCCGGCGTGCGTGAGCTCATCGTTCCATTTCCCGTCACCGTTCTCGTCGTAGGTGTTGTCCCAGAAGATGATGTCGCCGGGCACCGGGTAATAGCTGGTATAAAGAAGCTTGTTGGCTCGCATGATCTTGTAGATCCTCGTGACGCCGCCACCCGTGTAGCGGTTGAAACGGGCCCCAAGGTTGATCCCGGCATATGCGTAGATCGCGAGGATGGTCCCGGAACAGTCGTAGTTGAAGCGTTGCCCATTGACAATCAGCTCGGTCTTTCCCAGCACGTATCGTGCGCCGGCGAGAAGCCTGAGTTGCGTGGGAGAAAGGTGTTCGGTCCCGAAGGCAACTGCACCGATTGGCGGGGCGTAGGCAGCCGGTCCGATTGCTGCTGCCGCCGTCGGTCGTACCACAGCGGTTGCGGTTAGCGGGAGCATTCTCCCATGCGAGGGGTCCAGCGCCCCGGTTGCTGACGGGATGCTTGCACAGGAGGCGAGGAGCGCCGCGGCTGCCGCGCCCAAGAGAAGCGCTCGTAGGGTTGTCTTTGGACCGTCGATTCCGTCCACTCGGATTCCTGCTCTGTTACTCTTATCGGTCCCGCGCCTTATTCTCTGCACCGCCCATTTTCCCGAGCCCTATACAGTAGGTCTCGATGGAGACCTTTCGGCTGGCCTTTGGCTTGAAAGCCTTTGCCGTGGCGTACTCCTCTCGAAGGCGCTCGAGAATCTGCTTCTCGTCCCCTCCCTGGAATATCTTGACGACGACGCTCCCCTGCGGACGGAGAAGGCGTGAAGCGACATCGAGTATATCCCACACCAACTGAAATGACCGGCCTGCGTCAACCGTTCTGTTGCCGGTCGTATGGGGGGCCGCATCACTCATGACGAGATCGTAGGGGCCGTGGTCGGCCAGCCGCTCTTGAATCTCGGTGTGAGTGACGTCCCCTTGCAGAAAGATGGCATTTTTGGGAAGATTCGCAACTGACAGGGGATTGAGATCGACCGCAGTGATGAATCCGCTCCCCTGCAGAAGCTTGAGAGCGTAGAGTGTCCAGCTTCCCGGTGCGGCCCCGATATCGAGGAGTCGGCCTCCCTTGTGGATAATGTGGAACTTTGTCTGGATCTCCTCCAGTTTATAGACGGAGCGTGCGGGATACCCCTCTTTTTTTGCCCGGACGGCATAGAAATCCGGTCCGCTATTATATGGGCTGCTCATGGCGAATCAATACAGGGTCGATGACGATGAGTGAGTATACTTCGCGGTTCGATAAGATAGAAGAGGCAATCGTACGCGCACTGCCGGAAGACGTTGGTTCGAGATGGTTGGGCGAGGTGGCGGGCGGCATGCTCGAAGGTGTGTCGGCGGAATCGATCGTCGCTATCATGCGACCTGTCCGCGAGCTGATAGTGCGCGGCGGAAAACGGTGGCGGCCCCTCGTATGTCTGCTCTCCTGTGAGATGTACGGCGGCGGGGACAGAGCCCTTCCTCTGTCCGTCGTCGTAGAGCTTGCTCACAACGGAACGCTCGTAGTCGACGACATCGAAGACCGTTCGGAGTGGCGCCGAGGCGCATCGTCAGTGCACCTCATCTTCGGCGAAGATGTTGCGATCAATGCAGGCAACATGCTCTATTTTCTCCCGACCTTCCTGATAGACAGTGCGCCGTTCTCTGCCGAAGAGAGGGCGGAGCTCTATCGCATGTTCACCGAGGACATGAGATGTCTCCACTTCGGACAGGGTCTCGACATTCAATGGCACGGCGAACATGCCCACCGTCCAACGCGGGCCGAGTATCTGCAGATGTGTCGTCTGAAGACCGGGTCACTCGCCCGAATGGCGGCCCGAATGGGGGTATATGCCGGAGGCGGCGGGCTGGAACGGGCCGATCAGTTCGGCAGAGTGTGGGAGGAGATCGGCGTTGCCTTCCAGATCCTCGACGATGTGAAAAATCTCACTACCGGCATTCCGGGAAAGCACCGCGGAGACGACATCGTGGAAGGCAAGAAGAGCCTTCCGGTCATCATAGCGAGTGAAAACCACCCAGAGATCTCCGGACGACTGAACTCCTGCTTCCAAGCAGCGAAGCACAGCGGCCCGAGCTCGCCGGCGGTCGAAGAGGCGATCTCGATAATGGTCGAGTGCGGAAGCATTCGAGAAGCGGAATCGCAGGCGGTCGCAATGATAAACGGTGCTCGCTCCTCGATCAACCGAGACAGTCCCGATGGCGAGGCCAAAGCCCTGCTGATCGAGCTCCTCGACCGGTTTTCCGACTGAGCACCGCACTACTCAGACCGGCCTGTCGAAACCACAGACCGTTTGAGAGATCCTGTCTCTGTGACGCGATTGCTGTAGAGCTGGTACCGAGGATGGAAGCGGCCGTCAGCCGACCGGCGGCGTCGGAGAGCGGCGTCTATCGTGCACGCCGAGCAGCGTATTGGTAGTTACCGCTGTGATGACGATTGCGCCACCGACGAGGGAGGTCGCCGCCGGAATCTCTCCCACGCCGACCCACGCCCAAACCGGCCCGAGCACCGTCTCGATGAGCGAGAGGATCGCTATCTCCGCGGCCGGCACATAGCGAGTTCCGCTCAGGAACAGCCACATAGCCGTTGGAAGCATGATGAGTCCCGCAAGAGCGAGGATTCGCAGGTCGTGCGTATTGACCTCCGTGGGGTGGGCGCCGAGCAGGAAGGCACCGCTCGAGGAAAGAATGGCTGCCAGGCAGAGTGCGGGGATCCGATCGCCGTTGCCGGCCTTGCGCATCACAACGAGGTTGAGTCCCTGGATAAAGGCGACACCGAAGGCGAATAGGTTTCCCACCCAGTTGCCGACTCCGATCGAGCCGATGAAGATCGTGAGGACTCCCCCGAAGGCGACAAAGATCGTCGCCACGGTTCGAGGACGCACCCGTTCGCCGATGAACGCTCGTCCGAGCACTGCACTGAAGAGCGGCATCGTAGCGAGGATAGCCAGGGTGTTGGCGATGCTCGTGTGGGTAATTGCGTTGACGAACAGGAAATTGCCGCTCGAGAGTATCAGCCCTGAGAGCAGGGCGTAGCGGCCGAGGCTGTAGAGATGGCGGAATATGTTCTTCCTGTGTCTCACGAGCAGGACGACGCAGAACGAAACGGCTGTGAAACCGCTTCGGAAGAAAATGATGTCCCACCTGTTCCCGTCTCCGATGAGTCGCAGAAGTAGTCCGTCCGGGCTGATCAGAATCATCCCGAGTGCGGACATGAGGATACCGTTGGTGTAACGTCTCGCCTCGGATGCACCGGGCGCGCTCTGCAGCGTAGGGGCCAAGTTCATGATTCGGTCGACCTTGGGACACCCTACATCGCGTGGCTTGGCGGATGCAAGCAGAGGCCGGTCCCGTTCGACTCATCCGGAGAGACCGTACTGTGCGGCTCCCCTCCTCCCGTTCAGGTTGCCTTTTGACTGCAAATCGCGTACTTTGACACTATGCGAAATCCGGTGCTCAAACGCCACTTCACCTATCGTTACTACAACGTAACCTTCGTTCTCATCGTTCTGAACATTATCGTGTTTCTCATCAACACCCTGAGTCCGCAGTCGAGGATCTACCTTTCGCTCGTGCCTCAGCTCATCGTACAGGGCGGTGCCTATTGGGAGTTCTTGACCTACATGTTCGTTCACGCGAGCATCATGCACATACTTTTCAACATGCTCGGGCTCTTCTTCTTCGGTTTTCAGGTGGAGCGGCGGATGGGCAGCACCGAGTTCCTCATCTTCTACATGCTCTCAGGGGTAGGAGCCGGACTCATCTCCTTTCTCGTCTACATCTTGACGGGAACCTATTCTGTAATTCTGCTCGGCGCATCGGGTGCAGTGTTCGCAGTTTTGCTTGCGTACGCGACGTTTTTTCCCGATTCTCTAATATACGTCATGGGTATTCTGCCGATCCGAGCGCCAATCCTCGTCCTCATCTACACCGGAATCGAGATATTCTCACAGATCTTCAGCATGAACGCCGGCGTGGCACATTTGACGCACCTTGCGGGATTCCTCGTTGCCTACCTCTATCTGGTAGTACGAATCGGAGTGAACCCCTTCCGAGTGTTCTTCGGCGGACAACGCTGGTAGGAGAGCGATGAGAGGGCGGTTCGCCCGCATCACGAACACAGACGAATATCCGCGCTCAGACTTGCTCGCGACACGCGGGGGTCGGCGATGCGCTCCGGCCGTCCTGGTGATCGTCGTCCTCCTGATCGTTTCTGCCACTGCCCTCCCTGCCCAGAGCCTTCGCAACGACTACTTCGTTCACCAGTTCTGGGCCGAGCTCGAGGCGACTCCGGGAGCACCTCGGCCGAAAGACGCACAGACCAACGAGATCCTGAAGGAGGCGCAGTACGTATTCTCGGGGATGATCTACGGCTTCAGCTTCTCCTATACCCCACCCGACACGACTCGCGGCGTGGCCGGTTCGTTCGAGCTGAAGCCGATCGCAGAGATCAAATGGGGCGACCCGAAACTGAAGGTTCTCGACACCCGCATAGAGAAGAACAGGCTCATCGCCAGAGTTCTCTACACCCTCGTGCCCTACCAGGAGAGCTGGAAGCAGGGCTGGGATAGCAACGTCTATCCGACTGCGACCGGACGCGGCACCTCTCGCTACTTTCTGAGCTATGATGAGAAGATGGCTTCCTACCGCGAGGCGATGAAGGAGGCAATTCGCGACTACCTCAGGCAGCGGATCTACAACAAGCCGAAAAAGGTGACCGGCGAGCTCGTGCTGCGCGGCAGCCCGTATACGATCATAGACGCCGGACGGTACGTTACAACGGTGACCGTCAAGCTCCGCATCGACAAGGTCGAGCCATACACTGTCTTCTAAACGGCTGCGCGCCGGCTATGTTCCAGACCACCTTCCCATTCGTCACTGCATCTCGACTGCACGCTCCGCTATCCGAGAAGGAGGTGAAGAAGCAGCGAGAATCCTCCCCCGAGCAAGAGGCCGACGATGATGCCGACGGCAATTTCGGGCACGGTGTGTCCGAGCATTTTCGGCAGCTCCAGATCCTCACCGATCATTGCTGCAGTGCCGGCGATGGGTGCTCCTTCCCCGGCCGCGTCGTGGCTTCGTTGCTCGAGCATGCGCCGGATGATGATCGTCAGCTTCTCGACGGTCCCGCGGAGTCTGTAGGCATCGTACATCACGATGAACCCAAACACCGCGCACGCCGCAAAGAGGTCGGAAAATATCCCGGCGTTGAGCGCGACCGAGGTTGCGAGGGCCGTAACGAAGGCCGAATGCGCGCTGGGCATCCCCCCCGAGGTGAAGAAATACCGGAAGCTAAACGTGCCGTCCTTCGCTGAGTAGAAGAAGACCTTGAAGAGTTGACACAGCACCTGGGTGGCCACGGCTGCAATCAATGCGATCGGTAGGTTCATGGCTTCTCATATCCTTCAGTGCGGTGACCGGCAAGGGGGAGCGGCTCGCCCCCCCCCTCGTCGGGCCGACCAACAGCGGTTGATCTTATCGAGGGAATCGTCGGCGCTCGGGCGCACGATCGATACTAGTTGACCGTGGGCATAGTTCCCGGATAGACGAGAACGATCTGTCCGGAAGCCGTTCCAACTGCGATGTCGTCACCAATCCGTACCGGTCGAGTGGTGATCTTGCCCCCCACGCTCACAGCCGCCTCGGGAGCTCCAGTACGGGCACTGGCCCGTACCAGCCGGCCGTCGTTCGTGCCATAGTAGAGTGCCTGGCCGTCGAGGAGCGGGGAGGCGGAAACGTTCGTAATCGGGTTGAAGAGGTTGCTCCCGTTTGGGGTCGAGAGGCCAAACAGGGTGTTCTTTGCGTATACGTAGATTCCGCTGCTGCCAAAGACCGGGTCGGTGAAGACCCCCATGGACTGACTCGAATCGAGAGGCTTCTGCCAAACGACTTTGCCACTGGAAACGTCCGTGAGCACGGCGGTGCCGCGCCGTCCCGTAAAGAAGACCTGTGAGCCGCGCATCACGGGTGCTATTGCGACCGGCTGGACCGCTGTGCTGCTGATCTTTGTTACCACCTGGCCGGTCTTGGCGTTGAGCTCAAAGAGCGTGCCCTGTTGGTCGACGATGAACAGGTGAGCTCCCGAAACGAGGGCCGACATATTCGATGCACTCACCAGTGGAATCTTCCGGAGTACCTGGCCCGTACGTTCGTTGTAGACGACGATTTCACTGTCTGTGGGATAGTAGGCCTCACCTCCGGCGACCTCCACGCTTCGACCAAAGAGGTGGGCGTTCGACTGGTCGAGGGCTATCTTGAACAGCTGCGAACCGCTCGATGCGTCGACGCCCACGAAATCTCGGGCCCCCGAGAGGAATACTGTGCTGTCTGCGACAACCGGCTGAGAGTTTTCGTTGCCGGAGTTGCCGGAGGACACCTCCCAGTTCAAGTTGCCGCTGCGACTCGTCGAACGCAGCGTGCCGTCCTTGTCGACTGATATGAGGTTGTCGTTCCAGACAGCAATGGTGCGTACGAGTGACGTTCCCGCAACCGAGAATCGAGCGTCGATCGGCTGAGGCTTGAGCGACAGCGTCCGGTTCGTCGTCTTGTCTGCCGCGACGGTAATCGAAGTGGTCGCGTCGCTGTACCCGCGAAGCGAGGCACGAATCTGAAGCGAGGTGTTTTCCTGGTATCGAGCGCTATAGGTGCCGGTCCCGTCGTACTGGCCATTGACATAGATCGCCGCGTTCGCGGGGCTCGCAGTGATTGTAACGTTGCCGTACTTGACCTTGCGGGCAAGGCTGAACGACAGAGAAGCGGTATTTTTGCCGACCGTAACGGTTCGGGTCTCTGAGGTGTATCCTGCGGCTTGCGCCGCGACCTGTATCCGCTGGCCGTCAGTGTACTTGCCCTGATAGGAACCCGTGCCGACCTGGTTACCGTCCACGAAGATTTGTGCGCTTCTCGGCGTAGTGTTGATCGAGACCGCAATCTGTGCCGGTTTCGATACCGGCTGACTCGATGCCTGGGATGCCGGTTGCGGAGTGACAGCCTTTGTCTCCGGTTTCGGCGCAGCCGGTTGAGTCTCCTGGGATTTCGTCAGGCTGACCGTGAGCGCGATACCGGCTGTCGGCACCGTTATCGGAATATCCTTGGTCTCGTATCCCTTGAGCCGGACCGAGAGGGCGACCTGCCTGCCGGGCGAATAGAGCCCGGAAAACCCTCTCGTACCGACCAACTGGCCGTCAAGGAAGATCTGAGCCTGATCGGGAATAACGCTCACGGAAAGCGGCACCGTTGTGGGCGTGGCCGGAGCCGGGGCGCCTCCGCTCCCCTGTGTCGTGGGCTGCTGCGGGGACGGCTCGGTGGGAAGAAGCTGCATCGTCGCCGTTACCGCGAGCGCCGCCTGTTGCTCAGGGGTGATCGGCGCCGGCTTCGGCACTGATTTCTGTGCTGTCTCTGTCGTTGTCGTAACCAGCGGTTTTACTGCCTCGGCGCTGGCACCGGCGTCGATCTGCTTCTTGACGATTGCAAGCTGCTCTACGACCGGGGCGAGGTCCGCTTGAGTTACGACGAGCTGCTGATTTGCCGTTACTCGAGGCGCGTTCTCGGTGACCGTTTTCTCGACCTCCTGCGCAACCGCCTGCTGCTCGGGCGTGGCCGCGGTAATCGTGGCCTCCGGTGGAACGACAGTGACGACCCCCTCCTTCACCGCGAGCTCTGTTGTGGTGCTGCTCGTTGCGGCAACTCGGAACTCGGTACCGCGAACGCCGGCCACGGCCGTACGGGTCTGCACGTTGTATTGGTCGTTGCCGACGAGCTTCTGAACCTTGCTTACGATTGCTCCTGTGGAGAGCGCGACCTTCACCTGCCTCGTTTCGCCGAGGGCGAGCTTTGCGACGGAGACCTCCGAGTCTGCCTCGATTCTTGCCGTCGCGAGGTTCCCGAATTGAATCTCACAGTAGGAGTCTGCGCCCACTCGAAGCCGTTCCGACGCTTTCAGCGAATCCCCGATGTTTGCGGGGACCCACGTGTTGGATTCGTTGGTCTCGACGTCGCCGGTCAGGAACGTGATCGTGGCCGACTGTACGGTCGGTTGTTGGGCGGGCGGGAGTGCCTTCTGTTCCACTCCGGTTTGAGTTGTCACCGGTGCAGGGGCGGTTGAGGGCGCGGCAGCAGCTGGTTGGCCGCCGCCCTTTGGCTTGGCGGGTTGACCGCATGAGCTCAAGCTCCATGCCAGCAGCCCGACGAGCACTGTCGACATCACAACGCGGGACCAACGATTCATCGTGTACGATCTCCTATGAGTCATTCACCGGTAGCCGGAATTCAGCGCCCTACCGCTTAGTCATTTCGACTCTGTTCACTCTATAAATATACCCCAAACCTTAGGAGAACTCAGATTCATTGTCAAGGAAACAGTTTTCGAGGCCGAGCATCGCTCTCGGTGTGCTTCTTTCAAGAACCTGTCGAGACGTGATATAAGGGAAAAAAGCGGAGGGGGGGAGCATGAGTATTCACATTGGAGCGGAAAAAGGCGACATCGCGGAAGCGGTCCTGCTGCCCGGAGATCCACTGCGAGCGGAATTCGTGGCGGACACCTACCTCGAAGGGGTCGAATGCTACAACCGGGTGCGAGGTATGCTCGGTTTCACCGGCACGTGGAACGGGAAACGCGTCTCGGTCCAAGGTACCGGCATGGGCCAACCCTCCTTGTCGATCTACGTAAACGAGCTCATTCGGGAGTTCGGGGTGAAGACCCTCCTTCGTATCGGCAGCTGTGGCTCGATACAGAAGGAGGTCGCCGTTCGAGACATCGTCGTAGCCATGAGCGCCTCGAGCGACTCGGCGATGAACGAACAGCGATTCCGCGGCATGCAGTATGCGCCGACCGCCGATCCGGCGCTGTTCGCCGCGGCACTGGCGCTCGCCAAGCAGCGAAACCTCGAAGTCCGTGCGGGGAGCGTTCTGGCAACGGACACCTTCTACACCGACGATCCCGAAAGCTGGAAGCTGTGGGCCGAATACGGCGTGCTTGCTCTGGAGATGGAAAGTGCTGCGCTCTACACCCTCGCGGCGAAGTATCGCGCTCGAGCGCTCACCTTGCTGACCGTCAGCGACAGCCTCATTTCCGGCGATCTCATGAGCGCCGAGGAACGCCAGTCAAGTTTCACCGAGATGGCCGAGCTTGCTCTCGACCTAGCGACCTCCGGATAGGAGAACCTCTCACGAGGAGCGGGGGATAAGGCCATGGCGGAGCTTCAACAAGAGGATCCTTCTGGTCCCGTTGTCCACGGTCGACTCCGGGATCTCCCCGTCTTTGACCATCGCCGCGACCTCCCGCACCATGGACGGTACGTTGTAGACGGCATGATCGAGCAGGATGTCTGCTCCGGCGTCGAAGGCCCGCCTCAGGGTCTCGTGGAGCGGAAAGTGCTTCGAAAGAGCGCCCATCGAAAGGCCGTCCGTGATGACGACTCCTTCGAAACCGAGTTGCTTTCGTAGGATATCCTTGAGGAAGATCGTCGAAAGTGTCACAGGATATTTGGGGTCTATCTTGGGGTAGAGAATGTGTGCCGTCATAATGACTTCGACCCCGGCCTTGATGGCCGCAACAAACGGCCGGATATCCTTCGCCATCAGCTCCGGCTTCGTGTACTCGACGATCGGCAGGTCGTAGTGAGAGTCGAGCTTCGCGGCACCGTGGCCGGGGAAGTGCTTCGCCACGGGAATGATTCCGCCCTCTTGGGCGCCCCAGATATACGCCTGGCCAAGGGCCGAGACGACCTCCGGATCGGGCCCCATCGACCTGTCCCCGATGATCGTCGAGTCCGGCTTCGGATAAAGGCCGAGCACCGGTGCAAAGTTCATGTTCAGTCCCATGTGGCGAAGCTCGACGGCGTTGATGTAGCCGTTCGACCATGCCATGCCGAGGTCATGGTACTCGCCGATGTAGAACGCCGCCGGGAAGCGCACGAGGTGAGGGAAACGAAACGCTGCCACTCTCCCTCCCTCCTGGTCGGCCGAAAGAAGCAAACCGATCCTCGGCTTGCCCTGTAAGGCTGCTGTCTGCAGCCAATGGGTGAGCTCGCCGACGCCCTTCTCGTCCTTGTAGTTCCACGGATAGAGGATGAACCCGCTATAGAGTCCGTCACGGATATCGCGGAGCATCGTGTCGCTTATCCCGTCCCGGGGGATGTGTCCCATGAAGTGCTGGCCGATTTTCTGTTCGAGGGTCATGCTCGCCATGAGTCGATTGATCGTTCTCCGTTCAGCAGCCGTTGCAACCAATTTCCGGGTGAGCGGACCGGTGTCGCGAATGGTTGGAGGCGTGACCGTACCTGATGGAGGACGCGCGGGAATGGTAATTGTCGGAGCGCGGGGCGTGACCCTCGTTCCGGGCGGAACCGTCCGGCAGTCGATGAGAACGAATACGGTCAGGAGAAGACCAACGCTCAGTACTCTGCGCACGTCTACAGAACTCCTTTGGATGAGTGAATTGTACACTGCTTTTTGGCCCGCGTAAAATCTGCGTCGGGCCTCAGTTCGTCGGAGGGCTTTCGTAGTATTCGAATGGAAAGGGGCTCTCCTGAAGGGTACGGATGTCGGCTTCGGAGTATTTGGCGCGTAGCTCCGCAGCATGACGGTGAGCCTCCGCCATACTGTCTTCGCGCATCGCAGTCTGCCGCTGCTGGCTCGACGGACGCGTCACTCTCGGCCTCTCGTCGGCAAGCGCGGTTTCCAGCCCGAAATGGGGCTTTACCTGTTGCCACGCGACATGCTTCCAGGAACCCGTTGCTATCTCAAAGCTGTAGAGAGGCAGGAAGTACCTTCCGTGTTCCGCAACGAAGAGGACCGCATCGCAGAGGAAGTCGAGCTCTTCGTCGAGAAGAAGGAAGTGCAGCGTCATCCGGGTCCAACCGGGTTTCACGCCGCATTTGCCCTGGAGGATCAACCGACGGTACTGCTCGGAGCGTTCGTCCCCTATCGAGAGCAGCCGGTGGCCGTAAGGGCCTGCACAGGAGCAGCCTCCTCGGGTCTGAATGCCGAAGAGGTCGTTGAGGAGACGGGCAACGAACCGCGGGTGAAGGTAGGAGGAACGGTCCCGGATGAGGAAAGAGAGGATGCCGATTCGGTTCTCGGCCGATGCAGTTCCGATGATCTCGACGTTTGGATGGGCCGCAACGCGCGAATAGGCACGCAGCACGAGCTCGCGCTCTCGTTGTTCTATGAGCGTCGGGCCGAGCTTCTCCTTCAGTTCCATCGCAAGAGCCACCTTCCAAACCTGGGGGATACCCGGGGTGCCTGCCATTTCTCGGCCCTCGATGTTCGTCAGGTAGTGCTGGTGCGACTGGCTGACGAAATCCACGGTTCCCCCTCCTCCATGCGTTGGCGGGAGATCGGTTCGATAGATGCGATCGTGGAATATCAGCACGCCGCTGCTCCCCGGTCCGCCGAGGAACTTATGAGGTGAGAAGACGACGGCGTCGAAGTAACTCTCCTCGTCGTGATTGACGTCGATCCGGACGTAGGGCGCCAACGCGGCGAAATCGAAGAATGCCAGGGCGTCGTGACGATGGAGAATACGGGCGATGGCGTAGACGTCGCTCCGCACCCCGGATACGTTTGAGGCGGCCGAGAACGACCCAATCTTCTGGCGACCCTCGTATTCCGCTCGCGAAAGCTGCTGTTCGAGATTGTTCAGGTCGATCAACCCGTCGGGCGTGAGCCCGATTTCGACCACTTCGGCGAAGCATTCCCGCCAGGTGACCTCGTTGGAGTGATGCTCGTACGGTCCGACGAACACCACCGGGCGCTGCTCGTCGAACGACTCGATCATCTGCTTGGCCGTTGACTTGTCGGTGCGTCTTTCCAGGAGGGAGCGGAATCGATCGCGGGTAGCGGGGGGAAGGTAGACCCCCAATATCTGCTGGAGGCGCTCGATTGCACCGGTCGCCCCGCTTCCGGTCAGTATGAGCTTGTGGTGCTCGCCCGCGTTCACCATCATCTTGATCCTGGCGATTGCCATCTCGAGGAGGGTCGTCGAGAAGTTGCCGGTAAAGTCATCATCGGTGTGAGTATTGCCGTAGAAGGGAAACAACGAGCAAAGATAGTCCTCGATGAACCGCACCGCTCGCCCAGAGGCAGTATGATCGGCGTACAACAGTGTGCGCCGTCCGAAGGGCGTTTCGATGTAGGCGTCCTTTCCGATGATACTCTCTCGGACGAAATTCCAGAATTCACTGCTCATCGCTACTTGCCTCCTTCCGCAGCATACTCACGAGCTCTTCGACCTCTGTGTCAATGTCCTTGCCTTCTTCACGGTACACGAGATCTGCGGCACCGTAGTATTTCTCCCGCTCGAGGTCCCACATCAAGTGAACGTCCTCTTCCAGAGTCGTGCCGGAATTGACACGCGGCCGATCGGCCGCTCTCACTCTCCGAATGAGCTCCTCGGGAGATACCTCCAGCAAGACTATCGGCCCGGTTCCTCTCAACACATCCAGATTCCATTCATAGCGGACGGTTCCTCCTCCGAGGCAGACGATCGCATTTGAGCGCCGAGCGAAATCCTTGCATATACTGTACTCCAGCTCACGAAATGCGAGCCAGCCCTTCTCTCGAACGAGATTGTGAAAGGAGTATCCGAGAATTCGATCCATTTCGAGATCGAGATCGTAGAAGGGGCGATCGAGGAAGGTCGCGATGCGTTCCCCGAGTGTCGTCTTTCCGGAACCGATCATCCCGGCTAAGTAGATGTTCAACTCCAGCTCCTCAGCTTATCTGGGCAACCTTGAACCGCCCGTTCGTAGCGTCGGCATGCGCCCCGGTAACTTTCGTGGGCCGCGGGATCCGGCGCAAAATGGCGTACCGGCTCCATCCAGCGACGCGAAAGCTCCGCGAAGCGCTCCTCGTTCACCTCCTCTCCATTGAGACCGGGAAGGCAGAGAAGCGCGCACCCCCGTCCCGTTGCCTCCGGATCGTCCGGGGCGCTGACGCCCATACCCATGACGTCGGCTCGAATCTGGTTCCACAGCCGGGAGCGAGCGCCCCCGCCGCCCACTGAAAGCGAAGAGATGTCCACCCCTGCCGCCTGGAGTCGATCTGCGAGGAGCGCCGTGCGGACAGCGTTCCCCTCCAGGCAGGAACGAAAAAGGTGACCGGGACTGTGGTTGGGATCGATTCCGAGCCACGCCCCGCGAAGGTCCGGCCTCCAGAAAGGCGAACGTTCCCCGGTGAGGGAAGGCATCATCATGAGGCCCTCGGCCCCGGCGGGGACCGTTTCCGCCAGGGAGGTAAGCTCTTCGAGACTGCGGCCGGTTAGAGATGCGATCCACGCAGCAGTCCCTCCCGAGAAACCCATCGCTCCGCCTGCGAGGGTTCCGTCTCCGACCATTGCGGTGTTGACCGTCAGGCCGGGGAAGGTTGCCGTTAGCGAGTCGCTGCCCCGAGGAACCGAGACCATCAGCACATCCGTCGTGCCCGACACGAGCGCTCCCGTACCGGCCGTCATAACGCCACATCCGTACATCGCCGCGCTTCCGTCCGATGTCCCTCGAACGACCGGGGTGCCGCGGGAAAGTCCGGTCGACAGGGCCGCTGCTCGGCACACCGAACCGGCCCTTTCGACGGCCGAGTCCGGACACGGGAGCAGGCGAGGGTCCAGCCCGGCGGCCTCCCAGAGCTCGGGTATCAGGGCCCGTTTCCACGGCGAAAAGCCTCCTGAATAGTCAGCATGGGCAAAGTCCGTGCCAATCTCGCCCGTCAGGCGGTGCACGATCTCGTCTTTGATCCCGATTACCCGAACGACGCTTTTGAAACGCTCGGGTTCGTCGTGGCTCATTCGCATGAGCTTGGGTATGAGGAGCTCACCGGTCAACCGTCGTCCGGTAAGCGCCGCGATCTGCTCGTCGCCGATTCGTTCCGCGGTCAACCGGGCGGCCGCTTCGGCGCGATGATCGTTCCATGTGGAGCCGCCTCCGACGGGATAACCGTGGCGGTCGAGAAAGGCGTAGCCGAAGAAGGTGCTCACGCCGACGACGTCGACGCTGTGGTCCCTCGTGGCGGCGCGAAGGAGGCGGGACACGAGCCCCCACAGTCGCTCGAGGTCGACCTCGGCCTGCGACCTGCTGAACAGCTCGGTGCCGACCGACTCTGACCACTTGCCAAGCAACCGGCCGGTATCACCCTCCCGCACGAGAACGCGACAAGTAGAGGTTCCGCAGTCGCACACCATGATGTTCACCGCTTGTCGACCTCAGTCTCGATCCGAAAACGGTATCTTGCCGCGGCGTGCAATCAGCGGCCCGGTTTCCATGCCTTCACCGCATCGACGAGCGCCGAGGCGGCTCCGGGATAGAGCCAGGTCGGGAAGCTGCACCCGGGCGCGAGCATGAACTTCGTCGGGCCGCCGAGCTGCATCCCTTCGACGGCATTTCTGGCCGCCTCGGCGGGCGTTACCCGCGTCGCCCTGTTCTTGTCCAATCCGGCCATGATCGTTCCGTTCCAGACCTTCCGAATCTCCTCCATCGAAGGGTTCGACTCGTCACGGTCTTCGTAGGAGATGATCGGTGCCGGGAGGTCGACGACGTCGTCGACGAAGATCCCGTAGTCGTGCACGTGAAGGGTGTTGAGCGGCCCGTAGTCCGATATCGCCTCGAGAATTCGTCGTAGGAAAGGCAGGGCGAATCGGATGTAGCGTTCACGACTCATCTGCTTCTTGCTGCCGAAGGTAGAGATGAAGATGCCGTTGCAGCCGGCGCGAAGCGCCTCCCGGCAGTAGCCGATAACGTTGTCGGTGATCACCTCCAGCGCCTGCAGCACTTCACCGGGCGCTGTCTCGACCAACTCGTCGAGGTGCTCGCCGGCAAGGTTCCTGAGGAGCACCTGCCACGGGTCGAAAACCGTGTCGATGAAATAGGCTTTGCCCGACAGCTCTCGGGCGATGATCTCAATAGCCTTGAGCTGCTGAGCCCAGTCGGTATCGCGAGGCTCGAAGGGTTTGATCGTTCCTAGATCCTTTGCCGTCGCAATCTCCGGGGTACCGGGGGGCATCGGGTAGAAGTAGTCATTCATGAGCTTGAGCCAATCGAGGTCGTAGTAAGAAAGAAACTCCAGAGAAATGTCCGCGATTCGCTCGCCCGGCGCATGCTGTACCCCGAAATGATACCAGAACGAAACGGGAGGACGGTCCACCTCCTTGCCTGCAATAGTGTTATCCATGCGTTCTATCTTGTTCATACATTCGCTCCCTCTTGATTTCATAGCATGCCCGTAAGAAATACACAAGCACTGAGATTCTACTGAAATATCAATAAAATGTTGACTCTGCGACAAAGGTATGTTAGCATCCGATTTTAGTCTTTGAGAAATCTGACGGCAGCCGCCGTTTTACGACCGGGATCGAGGAAGATGACTGAGCTTAGCGACACACTGCGTTCCGCGATTATCGAGTGCAGGATCGAACCGGGCACGCTTCTCGTCGAGAACCAACTCGTAGCCAAATACCACTCGACGAAAGCCAAGGTGCGCAGCGCTTTGAGAAAGCTCGCTGGGGAGGGTTTCCTCGAGCCGATTCCCCGAATGGGCCATCTGGTAACCCTCCCGACTCAGAAAGAGGTGGACGAAATCTTCGAGCTTCGTGGCCTCATCGAAACCTGGACCGCGAAGGCGGCGGCCTCAAAGACAACCGGCGACGACATAGTCTATCTGAAGTCGCTCGACTTCTCGGTGACAGCCGGGGACGCCGACAGCTTTCGTCGATCCCTGCGGGCAAACCACCTCTTTCATCTGCGGATCGCCGAGATTGCGGGCAACGATCTCATGACGGAGTTGCTTTCGAGTCTGCTCGACAAAACCCACCGGATTCTTCACATGGGGCTCATCTCGGCCGTACAGGCAGGTGACCTCGTCGACGATCATGTGAACCTTATAGCCGCCCTCGAAGAGCGGGACTGCAGGACCGCCGAGAGGGTTGCTCGGAAGCAGGTGCAGGCGGCACGGTCGATGATCGAGCCGGCCGTCGGGGCGTATTGGCGCGACGGGAAGCCCGGTCTGGTGCTCCGCCGATGAAGCCAACAACGAAACGAACGGAAAAAACGTGGCATTTCTCGCCGGGCGCTCGGTCTGTGTTCCGGGCGCCCCGCATATTACATGTTTGGAGGTAAGGAAACAGATGAAAAGGATATTGGTCTTCCTTTTTCTCGCGATAGCAGTCGCCGCTTCGCCGCTCTTTGCGAACGGCCAGAGGCAGAAGAGCTCCAACGACTTTCTGCTGGGAATCGGGCTCCCGTTGACCGGCAGCAACGCAACCTACGGTGTAGCATCACTCGACTCCGAGAAGTTGGCGGTCGACTATGTCAATTCTCATGGAGGGATCCTCGGACATCAGATCAAGGTCATTACCTGGGACACGAAAGCCGACCCGGCGACGGGTGTTGCGGGCGCACAGAACTTCGTAAGCCGCCATGTAAATGCGGTGGTCGGGTTCTTCAACAGCGACGTAACGGTTCCGGCGATCCGTGTGCTCGAGAACGCGAACATCCCTCTTTTCGGTGACAACCCGAGCACTCCGAAGCTGGCGTCGCTCCACCTTAAGAACTTCATTCGGATCACCGGCGACGACGCTCTCGAAGGCGTCATCCAGGCGCAGTTCGCAGTCAAGAAGCTCGGAGCCAAGACGGCTGTCGTTTTAAACGATCAGGAGACCTTCGGCGAAGCCTTTGCCGAGGCGTTTGCCAACGAGTTCAAAAAAGAGGGAGGAAAGGTGCTCGATTACGAGGGTATCGATCCCACGGCCAACAACTACTCCGCGATTCTCTCGAAGATCAAGTCGCTGAACCCTGACCTCTTTGAGTTCTCCGGCTTCTATCAGCCCGCAGGATTGCTCGTCAAACAGGCTCGGCAGACGGGAATCAAGTCGACCTTCATCACCGACAGCGCGGTCTACGGCGACAAGTATCTCGGAATAGCGGGTAAGGCAGC
>Ga0315535_1001140_pt1 | contig 18064 bp, 17 predicted proteins | sample SalMarSW160220MG_2_FD_203092 | JGI IMG/M metagenome (GOLD analysis project Ga0315535, IMG submission 203092) | Salt marsh sediment microbial communities from the Plum Island Ecosystem LTER, Massachusetts, United States - Salt Marsh Sediment SW1602-20 ... | reverse complement strand
TAAAATCGTTACCGATATAGGGCTGTTACACAGCCGCTATATCTGATTTTATGTCAATCAGCAGAGCTGAACGGAATTAAAGAAAAAAAATAATTAATTCGAAAATTTATTTTTACATAAAATCGTTACCGATATAGGACTCGTTCCTCGTCGCTATATCTGATTTTATGTAAACCAGCGAAGCTGGCCATAAATTTTCTATAAAACCCTATAATGTATTGCATTATGTTAATATAGCTTAGGGTAAATTACTCAAATTTATCTAACCACCTTCGCTGAAGCTTCGGTGGTCGGAGGAGGGGAGGGGAAAAAGTTTTTCTTTATTAAAGGCTGAATGGAACACTCTTTTTGCGGAACGAAGTCCCGCCGACGCCAAAGGCTATGGCGGGCAAGCGGAGCAAAATGTGTGTGCAATAAATATATACAAAGTGTATTAAATATATCATTCAAATTGGATATATTAAAAATATAATTAAAAATTGAAGTTAATATAATGTTGATAAATAATTATTTATTCCTAAAAATAACTGTATTATTATATGTATATTTGCGTATGTATATATTCTGAAATTAGTATGTATAAAAATTATTCAAATAAAGATATAGAAGCTATAAGGCATATAAGAAATCATATTATGCACTATGGAAGATTTCCAAGTGTAAGAGATTTGATGCGAGAGCTTGATTATAAATCACCACGTTCTGCAGCTATAATATTGGATAACCTGATTGAAAAAGGGATAATTGAAAAAGACAGGAATGGCATTATGAAATTGCTACTTGACGAAAGTCTAAAGGATAATATAAATCATGCTCAAACTGTTGATATTCCTTTAGTTGGAAGTGCTGCATGCGGCTTGCCAATATTTGCAGAAGAAAATATTGAGACTTATATTCCTATATCAATTAAGATTGCAAAACCATCTAATAGGTATTTTTTATTGAGAGCAAAAGGTGATTCAATGAATGATGTAAATATAAATAATGGAGATCTTGTTCTAGTTAGGCAACAATCTGTTGCAGATAATGGATGTATTGTTGTTGCACTTATTGACGATGAGGCTACTATAAAGGAATTTCATCATAAGGGTAATATGATTGTATTAAAGCCCAGGTCTAAAATCAAGAAATATCAGCCAATAATATTAACATCTGATTTTAGAATACAGGGGATTGTGGAAACGGTTATACCAAATATTGATTGATCATGGGAAGAAATCATATTTCGCATTCGGATATTGCTACATGGGCAGCAGACAGGGTTAACTTACCACAGGAAACAGCCTCAAAATTTCGGGAACAGGCAAGAGGCGTAAGAGAAAAAATTGAAAAATACCTATCGGAACATAAAGAATTTACACTAAAGAAAATATTACTATCAGGAAGTCTTGCAAAGGGTACTGCGCTTAGATCACTGAACGATATAGACATGGCATGCTATATCTCCGGTGCCGATGTACCTAGAGATATTCAAACATTGCTTAAATATTTAGCAGAGCGTTTGCGAAAAGCCTATCCAAATTTTTCATCTGATCAGATAAAACCTCAAACATACTCGGTAACTATTTCATTCCGAGGATCCGGTTTGGATGTCGATGTCGTACCGATATTATATAATGGAGATCCTGATTGGTATGGCAATTTGGTAAGCCAGGATGATGGCTCGTTTTTAAAGACCTGCATCCCAAGGCATCTCGAATTTATCCGAAAACGAAAAGCAGATAATCAAACACATTTTGCTCAGGTAGTCAGACTTGTCAAGTATTGGAAAAACAATATGAAACAAGAAAATGAGGACTTTAAGTTCAAATCATTCATGATAGAACTTATTTTAGCAAAACTCGCTGATGATGGTGTCGATTTCTCGGACTATCCGGAGGCTCTTCAACATTTTTTCACTTATGTGGCTGAAACCCATATCCGGGAACGTATTGTTTTCACTGACTATTATTCTCTTTCCGATGTAGGAACGTTTACAGAGCCAGTGCAGATCATTGATCCTGTTAACGAAGAAAATAATGCGTCTAAGCTATATACAAACTCACAAGCTGATACAATATGGGAGGCAGCTTTAGGTGCCGGAGATGCAATAGATTCAGCATTGGCAGCACCTACAAAAGACAAGACAATTTATTACTGGCAAAAGGTCTTTGGACCTTCATTTCAAATTTGATTTTATTATGAGTAGTACAAGTTATACATACGAGGTCTCATTTACCACTACGCATGCAACTTATCTGGGTGCTAAAGTGGCAACGGATTTGAAGCGAATCCAGCGATTTTATGGTAGCCCTTCCGACCTACAGATTGAGCGGTACGAACAGGAGATTATAAAATTGCTCAAAGCCGGATATTTGGACACTGTTACTTACGGATATAAGCGGAACGATAAATGGATCACTCCAACACTATGCTATACCGCTAAGGAATTAGCCAATAGTAGTGGAGTAGATGATGATCCGGGTAAAGTTTATCCTGGTGCAGATATAAGAGATGCATCATTTTACTCATTCCTCAGTTATAATGCTAAATGGAACCGGCTTTCTACAAATGAGAGAGAGGAGTTCGAAATAACGCTGCCTTTCCGTAGAGGATATAGCTCTCAACCAGGAGTTGAAGGCTATTTCAGCCAAGACTTAATTTATTCATCTGGCGGGCGATCACTTAATCGTTCAACTGTAAAGAGTTGGTAATGGATAGTAGTAAACCGAGTTTTGATGAGCTATTCGAAAGGGTAATTACATATCCTGATTTTGAGTTTAAAGAACGTCTGAATGATTTGGTTGGATTGGATGATCAAAAAGGTCGGTTAGTAAAAATATTAAGCCTTCTGGTAAATCCATCTGGAATTGAGAATTGGGCAAAAAAATATCATAAAGGAGCAACTAAAGTGGTCAACTTTGTTTTGAAAAGGCCACCGCTCGTGATACTTGAAGGTGATGTGGGTTCAGGTAAATCTGAGTTGGCCACAACCATTGGAGACGCAGTTGCAAGAAAAGAAAAAATAGAGATCTCACTTCTTCCACTTAGCTTGTCAACTCGTGGAGAAGGCCGAGTAGGTCAGATGACCAAATTAATATCTGCGGCATTTGACTATACTATTGAAAGGGCTGAAAAACTGAAAAACAAAACAAGTGGGACAATAGGTGCTGTTATTTTGTTAGTTGATGAAGCAGATGCTATAGCTCAATCAAGAGAGAATGAACAAATGCATCACGAAGATCGAGCAGGAGTTAATGCTTTTATCCGTGGAATTGATAGAATTGGCATTGGTAAATTACCTGCAGCAGTAATAATGTGTACTAATAGGTTAAATATGTTAGATCCAGCTGTGAAAAGAAGGGCAGCAGATATCCTTCGTTTTGGGCGTCCAAATGAAGCACAGAGAAATATTGTATTAAAAGGTGCTCTGGATGAGCTCGGTTTATCTGTAAAAAACATTGAATCGATAGTTGCAGCTACAGGTAAATTGGATGACCGTGAATATGGATTTACCTTTTCAGATCTCACACAAAGATTAATACCAGCAATTGTACTTGATGCTTATCCTGATAAATCAGTTTCAGCAGAAAGAACATTAGAAATAGCGAAAGAATTAATACCCACACCACCTTTTAAAGAGAAGTAAAATGGCAAATTCAATAAATATCTCTGAATTGTTTACTGGTCTACAGAAGCAAATGGAAGCCCAGTTGAGCACGAATAGGGAAAATATTCTTCATCCTGGCAGTAAAGGAGATTCATTGGAAAATGTTTGGATAGAGTGGTTAAGGAAATATATGCCTAATAGGTATAGTGTTGATAAAGCAATAGTTGTTGATTCAGAAGGGGAATTAAGTAATCAAATAGACTTGGTTATTTATGACCAGCAATACACCCCATTCGTTTTTACTCAGAATGGAGTTAGCTATATTCCGGCTGAAGGTGTTTATGCGGTGTTCGAAGTTAAACCAGATTTGGAAGGATCGGCTTATTCAAATGGTGAAAATGTGTCTTATATAGAATATGCTGGCAGAAAAATTGAAAGTGTACGAAGACTAAAAAGAACTTCAACTGCTATTATTGATAGGGGAGTATCCAAACCACCAAGGCCTTTAACAAAAATTGTTGGTGGAATATTGACTAGTGTAAATTCATATACAAAAAAGGAGACTATTGAAAAACACATGAAATCGCTAAAAGCGCTTAAAACAATTGACATGGGGTGTATAGTTGAATATGGTAGTTTTTACATAGAATATAACGGTGAAGAAAAATTAGGAATAACTGATTTGGATGAACGCATTCAAACTTATTATAAAGATCGGAAATATATGAAAATGAATATCTGTACAAAAGATAAGGCACTTGTAACATTTTTTTTACAGCTTTCAAGATACCTTCAGCAAAGTATAGGGACCGTTGCAGCAATTGATTTTAACGCTTATGCACAGCAGGTTAACTATACGATTGACGATGCTCTTTAAAACCATTATATATTAATAACCTTTTAAATACTTGAGAGGAATTAAATAAATGATTAAACATATTATATTTGGTTCTTATAATCTAATATTAATGCCACAATACATCATCATATTGGATAAAAAAACACATCATTTAAAAATAAAAATCGGGAATGAATTATATTGATCAATTAAATATGTTATTAAAACCGTGGGAAGATAAGGTTCTAAACAAAACCGTATTGGATCTTTTCGCTGGTTGTGGGGGATTATCTCTTGGTTTTGAGGCGAGCGGATTCAAGACCATTGGGTATGAAATGAATGAGGATGCTAGTGAAACATATAATAGGAATCTAAATGGTGTATGCTATCCTGAATTTCTTGAAGTAGGATTCGAATATCCAGAGGCGCAAATAGTCATAGGTGGACCACCTTGCCAACCCTTCAGCGTGGGAGGAAACCAAAAGGGACTGAAGGACTCAAGAGATGGATTCCCAGTTTTTATTGATGCTGTTAAGAGGGTAGAACCAGAATTCTTTCTCTTTGAGAATGTCCGGGGTATGCTATATAAGAATAAGTGGTACCTGGAACAAATCTTAGATGCATTGGAAGATCTTGATTACACAGTCGAATTCCGGATGCTTAATGCAAAGAACTATGATGTACCCCAGAATAGAGAACGTGTTTTCGTTGTGGGTTACAGAGGAGAGTTTTCATATCCGGCTAAATCTCAACGAAAGATAACGGCAGGAGAAGCTTTAGGTGAGATGGCAAAGTCAGTTCCAGATAGTTCTAAATTTCTAAATGAAAGTATGGATAAATACATAGCAAAATATGAAAAGGCATCACAATGTATTAATCCCAGAGACCTTCATATGGATAGACCAGCACGGACATTGACTTGCAGAAACCTTGCAGGTTCGACAGGGGATATGCATAGAATACGGCTTGATGATGGTAGAAGAAGACGAATTCAAATTAGAGAAGCTGCTAGATTGCAATCTTTCCCAGATTGGTTTGATTTTCATGGGAATGAAACAAGTGTTTTCTACCAAATTGGAAATGCTGTTCCCCCAATGCTGGCATATAATATTGCCAAGCAAGTTAAGGATAACCTTTTAGATAAGAACCAAGATAGAATTGTCAGGAAACGAGACATACAATTACAAATATTTAATTAAAGCCATAGTGCAACTTAACGAAGACTCAGTTACATATAGGAATAAAACCAAAGCTGTTCAGGAATTAATTAAACACGCATTATATATCCTTGAGTCTTTCGGTGTGCCTTTGGATAATTATAGTTCCAGAAGACTAGAAAGAATGGCTGTTGCATTTCTTGCTGTTGCTGATATTAAAACATTTGAGGATATTTCTAAAGCAAAGGACCAAAAGAATAGTGGAAACAGAGCTTTAAAGACAAGGGATATTATTAATTATGTAAATGAACATTTTGGAGAAGAAATTTCATCCGGTTCTTATGATGATATTAGGAGGAAGGATCTGAAGTTATTAGTATTAGGAGATATTGTTCTTAAATCAAGTCCAGAATCTGCCACAAATGATTCAACAAGAGGGTATGTGTTGAATCCTTTCTACGCTGATATATTAAGATCTTACGGGAAAGAAGGCTGGGATAAGATGGTTTTTGAGACACTTAAAAATATCCAGTCTATTGGAGATAAATTAGCTGCAAAGCGTGAAATAAAAAAGATCCCTATTAAGTTAGCTCACAGTAAGGTTCTTGAATTTTCACCAGGAGAGCATAATGAGTTGCAAAAAGCCATAATTGAAGAATTTTTACCAAGATTTGGGTATGGTGCTGAGGTTTTATATGTTGGAGATACTGCTGAGAAGTATCTGTATATGGATGAAAAAAAATTAACTGAGATACAGTTTTTTGAACTATCTCATGATCAGCTGCCAGATGTTATTGCATTGTCAGAGAGTAAGAACTGGTTATTTCTTATTGAAGCTGTTCATTCTTCAGGCCCTATTGATCAAGCTAGATTAATTCATCTGGAAAATTTGACTAAGGAATGTACAGTTGACATAATTTATGTTACAGCCTTCTTAACAAAGAAAAAGTTTCGCTCTTATGCAAAAGATGTTGCATGGGAGACTGAAGTTTGGATAGCTGAAAATCCTGATCATCTGATACATTTTAACGGTGATAAATTTTTAGGTCCTTACAAGCAAGAATAGCTATCTAAGAGTCCTAATCTGGTTAGCCAGCGCAGATAAAGTGTTGTGTCTTTTATCTTTTTTCAACTGGCACTCCCAAACAACTATAGTTCTCCAGCCTAAATCAGAACATTCTCTAAGTTGTTTAATGTCTTTTGCCTTGTTGTTCTCGATCTTTGGAATCCAATATTCTTCATTGGAAGAAGGTAAGCTGAAATATCTACAATTCTCATGGCCATGCCAGAAACAGCCATGGATAAATATTACGATATTATATTTTTTAAGTACAATATCCGGTTTTCCAGGCAAAGATTTATCATGTAGTCTGTACCTAAACCCTAGAGAATGCAGATACTTTCTAACGATAATTTCAGGTTTAGTATCCTTATTTCTGATCTTGCTCATATTGTAGGAGCGAACTTCAGGTTCATGTACATCGGCCATTCTATAAAGTTACAAAATAGTAAGGGAAAAACAAGTGTATTGCAAACTGACCCCGAGCATTCGGGGGAATTTGCAAATACTCTTGTGATTGTTATGGAAAAACTTTTTGAGCGCTGGGAAAAAGAAAACAGTGTACTGGCAAAAGGGAGGCAATTGCATTAGGAAATTATTTTGTAAATTATTAATACAAAAGAATTTACAATACAATTATGGTTGGCTGAGCGGCTATTTAACATAGTGACTAATTATAGGCAAAATGGGGGAGGCCCCGCTCATTTTGCTGTTACAATAGCCACATGAGAAACAACGTATTAAAATACGTATTAAACAACGTTGATAATTGAGATAATGGCCATATTAAGAAGATATACAGATATATATCGAAATGTTTTCTATTTGACATAATGTTATAATATAGAATAATGGCACAACGGCTCAGAGGCTCGATAGTAGGATTTAATTGCTCTTAAGATTCTATTGAATCGGAAAAAAAATCTGCAATTCAGTATAATAGGCAAAAACATTTCAAACTTTTCAACTTTTTCAACCAGCTATGGCTTTTACAGCGTCTAAAGCATCTATAGCCTTTACAGCTTTTTTCTGGACACATATACTTTCCGGATAAGAATAATCGATTCTCGTTGAGTTAAAACATCTCAGCAGTAAAATATTTAAACTTCTTAAAGACCTGCAAGACAGCATGACAGTCAGACCGCAAGACTTCTATTTGATATAGTATTAATTATAGCTGCAAAAAAGGCAATGGAGCGTTGGAGCAAATTACGTTCTTTTTTATCCACAAATTCCTTTGACATAAAATCGTTGCCGATATAGGGACAAGAAATTTGCTTTGACATAATTTCGTTAACGATATGATCCTTGCGGCTCATATCTGAAATTATGTCAATTAGCGGAGCTAAACGCAAATTTCCGGGTAAACTAGAATGTGGTGCGTTTTGCCTATAATTAATATTATGTCAAATAGAGAATATCAGAATAGATATATTTCCATAATATGATCATTTGTGTCCCTTCCCTTCCGGTATACTGCAAAAAAAAGGATGCCCGTTGTGAGCATCCCTGAATATATAATCCGTGTAGATTATTTTGCCGTACCTTCTATTGAATCCAGCTTAGCTTTGATCTCATTATACTTATCGGTCTTCTTAAGCCTGTAGTACAGTTCCCTGAGGCTTCTCAAAGCATATACATCATCCGGCTTAAGCTCGAGAGCTTTTTCCATATATGGAAGTGCTTTTGCATAAACTGTATTGGCAGAATCAATAGCCTTTGTATATTCATTTACATCCATGATATCGTTAGCCTTGGTGAACATACCGGATGCCTTATTAATATAAGCTGCTCCCAGTCCGTACTGTGTATCATAAAGGTCGCCCTTGAGTTCAATAGATTTTTTGAGCTCCTGGATTGCCTCATCATACTTCTCTTCATTAAGATAAATGATACCTGCAGCAAAGTACAGGCTGTAATTGTTCGGATCCGCCTCCTTCGCGCTTTTTATGTAGTTCAGTGCTTCCTGATTCTTGCCGCTTTTTATATAAAGGTCAATCAACTGCAGGGTGACGTCTTTATTGTTCGGGAATTTTTCTTTCAGCCCTGTAAGAACCGATTCAGCTTTTGTTGTGTCTCCCATTTCCATATAGCTTGAATAGATCTGGAAATAAGGAGTAATTCCCATGTACTTCATTTCAGTACATTTTTCAAAATATTTGATAGCTTCTTTAGGTTTACCTGCATTAACTGCAGCAAGACCGGCATTATAGTACATTCCTGTATCCAGAGCACCTGCATAAAGGTCACTTTCAGTAATTTTGATCTGTGTCTCAAATGATTTCAGGGCGCCTGCATAGTCTTTATCCTCAAATTCCTTGCTTCCCTGGTTATAAAGGTTAACAGCCAGGTTGTTATAAGCCATACTTGTGATAATCTTCTTTTTCATAGCACCTTTTTTATCAAGTTCCAGTGCCTTCTGATAAGCATCGTAAGCTGCAGAAAGCGGATCTTTGATAAGTTCCTTGAATTTTGGATTGTCTGTAGTATAGACTGCCTGGCAAAGTTTACCCAGTACAAAGTAGGTATTATCCCATTCTTTCGATTTAGCATTGGTTAATGCCTGGTCCAACGCTTCTTTAGCTTTGTCCAGATTACCCTGATCAATGTAGCTTAAAGCGCTTGTGACCTTTCCTTTCTGGGCCATAGCTCCCATAGTAATACTTATAGCTGCAATCAGCAGAAAAAACTTTTTCATGATTATTATCTTATTTAATTGTCCTTAAAAATTTTCCAAATTTATAACATTACTGCTTAATCATCAAATTCTTTGCCATTTTCCTCTACATTAATATCATTTTCTTCGTTAAACTCCCCTTCAACCTCCTCATTCTCCTCATTTACAAGCACACACGCAACTGATGCAATTGTGTCATTTTCTTTCAGGTTGATCAATCTTACCCCCTGTGTAGCCCTTCCCATAACTCTGAGGGCCGAAACCGGGCTCCTCAGGAGGATCCCTTGCTGAGTAATTATCATAAGATCATGATTATCAGTTACATCCTTCAAAGCAATAAGCGAGCCTGTTTTTTTAGTAATATTTATAGTCTTAACTCCTTTACCGCCCCTGTTTGTTATCCTGTAGTCTTCAATATCAGATCTTTTCCCGTATCCTTTTTCAGAAACGACAAGTATATTTTTCTCCTGGTTCTCAATTGTTATCATCCCTACCACATAATCACTATTTTCATCAGCAAGCCTAATGCCCCTGACACCTGACGCTGTTCTTCCCATAGGTCTTACTGACTCTTCCGGGAACCGGATGGCTCGTCCCGATCTGATAGCCAGCATTATATGATAATGACCGTTTGTAAGCCGCGCTTCCAGAAGTTCATCCCCTTCTCTTACGGTAATTGCATTAACTCCATTAATGCGTGGCCTTGAATAGGCTTCAAGGGATGTCTTTTTGATAATGCCTTTTGTTGTGCAGAGAACGATGAAGTTGTTATTAATATAATCAGCATCGTTAAGGTTCCTGACATTCATAAATGCTCTAACGTTGTCATCCCCTTCAATATTGATAAGATTTTGCATTGCTCTGCCCCTGGATGTTCTTGATCCTTCAGGTATGGCATACACTTTAAGCCAGTAGCATTTACCCTTCCTGGTGAATAAAAGCATAGTATTATGCATGGTTGCGATATAAAGGTACTCAATAAAATCCTCGTCACGGGTATTTCCACCCCTGGAACCTGTGCCTCCCCTGTTTTGACGGCGGAATTCGGTGAGCGGTGTTCTTTTAATATATCCCATGTGTGAAATGGTTATGACCATCTCATCATCTGCATAAAAATCTTCAGGATTGAATTCCTCAGCATTTGGAACAATCTCTGTGCGTCTATTATCGCCGTATTTATCCTTTATCTCAAGAAGTTCATCCTTGATTATCTTCATCTGGATGTCGACATTTGCAAGAACATTCCTTAGATAATCAATTAATTCCATCACTTCTTTATATTCAGCACGCAGCTTTTCCTGCTCAAGTCCGGTAAGCTGGCGGAGCCGCATATCCACTATTGCCCTTGATTGTATTTCTGACAGGCCGAATCTCTCCATGAGTTTTTCCCTGGCCATATCAGGTGTCTGTGATGCTTTAATGATGGCAATTACCTCGTCAATATTGTCACTTGCTATTATAAGACCCTCAAGGATATGTGCTCTCTTTTCTGCCTGGTCGAGTTCGTATCTTGTCCTTCTCAGGATCACATCATGCCTGTGACTGACAAAATAATGAATCAAGTCTTTGGTGCTAAGCATTCTGGGGCGTCCTTTTACCAGGGCAATGTTATTAACGCTGAAGGATGTCTGAAGTGATGAATACTTATAAAGATTATTAAGAACAACATTGGCGCTTGCATCTTTTTTAAGTATAATAACTATTCGCATCCCGTTGCGGTCTGATTCATCGTTGATATAGGAAATACCTTCAAGCTTCTTGTCATTGATCAGATCAGCTATCTTCCTGATCATCTCAGCTTTATTGACCAAATAGGGTATCTCGGTCACCACTATGCATTCTCTGCCGGAATGGGTATGTTCTATTTCAGTCCGTGCCCTGACAACGATACGGCCCCGTCCCGTCCCGCAGGCATCCCTTATTCCCTGCCCGCCGTAGATAATTCCGCCGGTTGGAAAATCCGGGCCCTTTACGTGTTCCAGGATTTCATCTGTAGTGATGTCATTATTATCAATATATGCTATAGTGGCATCAATTATTTCTGAAAGATTATGCGGAGGCATATTTGTGGCCATCCCTACTGCGATTCCGGATGCGCCGTTTACAAGCAGGTTAGGGATTCTTGTGGGGAGAACAGTCGGTTCCGTCAGCGAATCATCAAAATTATTCTGAAAATCAACTGTGTCCTTGTCTATGTCAGCCAGTGTTTCTTCGGCAATCTTCTTTAGCCTTGCCTCGGTATATCTCATTGCTGCAGGACTATCGCCGTCGACAGACCCAAAGTTACCCTGCCCGTCGACAAGCGGATATCTTAATGACCATTCCTGTGCCATTCTGACCATGGCTTCATATACTGAAGAATCTCCGTGAGGATGAAATTTACCAAGCACCTCCCCTACTATCCTGGCCGACTTCTTGTGAGCCCTGTTTGAAAGAACCCCCAGTTCTGACATACCGTACAGAACTCTCCTGTGAACAGGTTTCAGACCATCTCTTACATCAGGTAAAGCACGAGACACGATCACCGACATTGAATAATCAATATACGCTGATTTCATCTCCTCCTCGATGTTTACCTGTACTATTCTCTCTCTCTCTGACATAACAGATTAAATATTAAATATATAACTCCAAACGCCACTTCCTGGATTTGGAATTACGAAAATAGATAATATTTGGCTATTTTTGACCTTTATGAGCTGTGAATTTTTAACATTCTTTGTTCATAAATGGGCATGAAAATTGCCATATAGTTATAACGCATAATTTACCTTTGAAATTGGATATATGCGTACTTATGTCTGATTAAACTGACATTATGTCGTTTTTGAGGATTTTTAAAAGGAAAATAGAAACAATAAAATATGGATTCACAATTTTCACAAAGGGTAAAAGATATTCTCGGATATTCAAAAGAAGAGGCTATAAGGTTGGGTAACAGTCATATAAGTCCTGAACATCTTTTCCTTGGGATACTGAGGGATGGAGAAAGTGCGGCCATTGAGATACTGATCAACCAGGGTGTGGACCTGATGGTTCTTAAAGGATCTCTTGAGAAAAGTATCAGAGTAGAAAGCCCTGTTCCGGTAGCTGATCACGAAGTGATACCATTGCTTCGCAGTACCGAACGAATACTCAAGCTGGTTTACCTTGAAGCTAAATCGCTAAAAAGTAGTACAATAGATACGGAACATCTTCTGCTGGCCATTCTTAAGGATGAGAATGCACTGGTAACAAGATTTCTTTCCGAGATGGATGTAGACTACCAGTCTGTCAGGAGGATGGTTGAAGCTGATTCCCCATCTGCACAGGCAGATTATCCCAGAGATGAGGATGAAGAAGGCCAGAGCTTCGGGAGTCCGGGTAAAGGACAGCCATCATCATCATCTGCAAAAACCTCATCTGACACACCGGTACTTGACAATTTTGGCATTGACCTGACAAAGGCTGCCGAAGAAGGACGCCTCGATCCTGTTGTTGGCAGGGAAAGAGAGATAGAAAGACTGGCACAGATATTATCCAGGAGGAAAAAGAACAATCCTGTACTGATAGGTGAACCCGGTGTGGGCAAATCTGCAATAGCTGAAGGGCTAGCCCTTCGTATCGCAAAAAAGAATGTTTCAAGGGTACTGTTCAACAAAAGGGTTGTTGCTCTCGACCTGGCATCAATTGTTGCCGGAACAAAATACAGGGGACAGTTTGAAGAGAGAATGAAAGCAATACTCAATGAACTGTCGAAAAACGATAATATCATTCTTTTCATCGATGAGATACACACGATCGTCGGAGCCGGCGGGGCAACGGGATCACTCGATGCTGCCAACATGCTGAAACCTGCCCTGGCCCGTGGCGAAATACAATGTATTGGTGCCACGACACTTGATGAATACAGGCAGCATATTGAGAAGGATGGAGCACTTGAAAGAAGATTTCAGAAGGTTATCGTTGAACCGACCTCCATCGAGGAAACAATTAATATCCTTCACAACATTAAGGAGAGATATGAAGAGCATCATAATGTCAATTATACTGATGATGCGATAGATGCCTGTGTAAAACTCACCAACAGGTATATTTCTGACCGTCATCTTCCTGACAAGGCAATTGATGCACTCGATGAAGCAGGTTCAAGGGTTCATATAACAAATATCGTGGTTCCTGAGAAGATACTTACCCTTGAACAACAACTTGAAGATACCAAGAAGGAAAAAATGGCAGCTGTAAAGAATCAGAATTTTGAAAAAGCTGCCAGTTTCAGGGATAGGGAAAAAGATCTTCTCGATGCTATCGAGGAAGAAAAAAAGAAGTGGGAAAAAGAACTGTCCGTTAATCGCGAAACAGTTGATGCTGAAAAGGTTGCGGAAGTTGTTGCGATGATGACAGGAGTGCCTGTCCAGAGAATAGCACAGACAGAAGGAAACAAATTATTGAAAATGGGTCATGCCCTGAGAGGAAGTGTTATTGGTCAGGATCAGGCAATAGCGAAAATTGTAAAATCCATCCAGAGAAACAGGGCAGGACTAAAAGATCCAAACAAACCAATAGGGACATTCATCTTCCTTGGTCCTACCGGTGTGGGTAAAACACAGCTGGCAAAGGTGCTCGCAAGGTTCCTGTTCGATACTACAGATAACCTTGTCAGGATTGATATGAGTGAATATATGGAGAAATTCTCGGTATCAAGACTTGTCGGTGCGCCTCCGGGATATGTAGGTTATGAGGAAGGCGGTCAACTTACTGAGAAGGTACGCAGGAAACCTTATTGCGTGGTCCTTCTTGATGAGATAGAAAAGGCTCACCCTGATGTCTTTCATATACTTCTGCAGGTTCTGGATGAAGGACAGCTAACAGACAGCCTGGGAAGACGAATCGACTTCAGGAATACAATTGTTATCCTGACTTCCAATATCGGAACAAGGCAACTTTCAGAATTTGGCCATGGTGTGGGTTTTAGCACATCGGCAAAGAAGGCAACAAGAGAAGAACAGACAAAGAGTATCCTTCAAAAAGCCCTGCAGAAGACGTTTGCACCTGAATTCCTTAACAGGATAGATGATGTTATTATGTTCAATTCGCTGTCGAAAGAGGACATTGAAGAGATCATTGACCTTGAGCTTAAAGGATTTTATGAAAGAGTAAAATCCCTGGGTTATCATGTCAAAATATCAACTGCAGCCAAGGATTTTATTGCAGATAAAGGATATGATGCCAATTTCGGGGCCAGGCCTTTAAAACGGGCAATACAGAAATATCTTGAAGACCCGATGGCTGAGGTATTGATAAAATCGAACCTTCAGGAGGGCGATACCATTCAGGTCGGCTTTAGTGCTGAAAAATCCGAGATCAAGATCAGGATACAGAAGAAAAAACCTGAGCTACCTGAGAAATCAGATAAACATCCTGAATCGTTCAATTAGTTAATGTCACTTACTAAGAGGCTGTGCCGGGAATTTATGGTACAGCCTCTGCGGCTGAGGCTTTTAGGCTTCTGAAACACCCTCATGGGGGTGGCTGTCAGGAATTCCGTATAAATCGAATTCTGTCGATTCGGTTATCCGGATATTATAGAAATTACCGGGGCGAAGCCTATACATGGAAGGTATGAGTACCTCCTGGTCGACCTCGGGACTGTCATATTCCGTTCTTCCAATGCTGTACTCTCCTTCCCTCCTGTCGATAATTGTTTTCATCACCCTGCCAATAAACTTGCTGTTCAACTCTTCGGAAATATCCTGTTGAATAGCCATTAGTTCAGAGACTCTGTCATGTTTTACAGTCTCGGGGATGTCGTCACGGTAATGTTTATACGCATAAGTGTCCTCTTCGTGGGAATATGCAAAAACGCCGAGCCTGTCGAATCTGAAGTCCGATATAAAATCTTTAAGGTACCTGAAGTCATCCTCTGTCTCTCCCGGGTAACCGGTTATTATCGTGGTTCTGATGGCGGCATCGGGAAGAGCGGCCCTGATAGTCTCAAGTAGTCTGATGGTTTCCTTCCTGTTATGCGATCTTTTCATGGATCCAAGCATATTGTCTGTAATATGCTGTATGGGTATATCAATATACCTGCATATCTGAGGATTATCCCTGATCAGGTAAAGAATATCTGCCGGAAAACCTGCCGGATAAAGGTAATGTAAGCGTATCCAGTCGAAGTTAACTCTTTCAATAATTTCCCTGACCAGCTCTGTAAGTGCCTGTTTCCTGTACAGGTCCCGTCCATACCAGGTAAGATCCTGTGCAATAAGAATAAGTTCCCTTACACCTGATGAGTACAGTTTCCCTGCTTCTTCTGTAAGTTCAACAATGGGACGGGAAACATGTTTTCCCCTAATGGCCGGTATGGCGCAGAAAGAACACTTCCTGTTACATCCTTCCGATATCTTAAGGTAGGCATAATGTCCGGGGCCGGTAAGAGTTCTTTCAGTCAGTAGGTCTTTTCTCATACCCGTTTTCAGTTCCTTAAGAATATCTGTCATACTGTTTACACCGAAATACCTTGTAACCTCAGGTATTTCACTCTTCAGGTCATCCATGTAACGCTCAGATAAACAACCCATGACATAGAGATTCTCTATGTTTCCAGATTCCCTTTCCCTGGCAAATTGCAGTATGGTGTCCACACTTTCTTCCCTTGCATCGTTAATAAAACCACATGTATTAATGATAACTGTCCCGGCAGTATTGTCAGACTGGTCAAAGACCACGGAATACCCACCTGCATCAAGCTGCCTGATCAGTTTTTCAGAATCGACAACATTCTTGGAGCAACCAAGTGTTATAATATTGATTTTCTTTGGATTCATATTTAATAAAGGAAGCAAACCGTGATGTGCATTTTTAACAGGTTAACCGGTTACCTGGAACTGAAAAGTGAGTCGACAAACTCAACCCTGTTGAAGACAAGCAGATCATCAAGCTTCTCTCCCACGCCTATGTATTTAACAGGGATCTTGAACTGGTCGGAAATGCCTATTACCACGCCGCCTTTGGCTGTACCGTCAAGCTTGGTAACAGCCATGGCTGTGACATTCGTTGCAGCTGTGAATTGTTTTGCCTGTTCAAATGCATTTTGTCCTGTCGAGCCATCAAGAACCAGTAGCACCTCATGCGGAGCTTCGGGAATCACTTTTTCCATTACCCGCTTTATTTTAGAGAGTTCCGACATAAGATTGATCTTGTTATGCAGTCTTCCGGCCGTATCTATTATTACCACATCCGTGTCTGATGCCATTGCTGACTTAAGTGTGTCGAATGCTACGGAAGCCGGATCTGAGCCCATCTGCTGCTTTATTACGTCAACCCCTACCCTGTCGGCCCATATCTGAAGCTGGTCAATAGCGGCGGCCCGGAAAGTATCGGCAGCACCAATGAGTACCTTTTTACCGGCTGCTTTAAACTGGTGGGCAAGCTTGGCTATGGTTGTGGTTTTACCTGCACCATTAACACCCACTACCATAATAACATATGGTTTATTATTAAGATGTGCAGCAAAATCCGATTCAGAATCATTGTTGTTCTTTTCCAGCAAAGCAACAATCTCTTCTTTAAGTATTTCGTTTAATTCGCTAGTATTAAGATATTTATCTTTAGCTACCCTGTTTTCTATTCGCTCTATTATGTTAAGAGTGGTGGCCACTCCCACATCGGATGAGACAAGCACTTCTTCCAGGTTGTCAAGCACTTCATCATCAACCTTTGATTTACCAACAACAGCCCGCGATAGTTTGTGAAAGACACTCTCTTTGGTCTTCTCAAGGCCTTTATTCAGGCTCTCTTTCTTTTCTTTTCCGAGGAATCCCAGTAAAGCCATCAGATAATCTTTATAATAAAAGGCAAATATAAAAAAGCTCCCTTCCGGTAAGAAGAAAGCTTTGAATATCTTATTAATAATACGTAGCGTTACTTCTTTGCAAAGAAGTCTTTGATATGATCATTATGCACGATTTCTTCTTTAAACATATAAGCACCGGTTTTGTCTGACTTCGTCATTTTAATGCATTTTGTAAATGTCTTACCGGTTCCTGACTTAAGGGTTGCAACAACTTTCTTTGCCATGGTTCTACAATTTACTTAATTTCTCTGTGAATAGTATGTTTCTTAAGAATAGGATTATATTTCTTTCTTTCAAGACGGTCAGGTGTGTTTTTCCTGTTTTTTGTGGTAATATATCTTGATGTTCCCGGTAATCCGCTTTCTTTATGTTCTGTACATTCCAGTATTACCTGGATCCTGTTACCTTTAGCTTTTTTTGCCATTGTCTGTACTGATTTAGTAGTTCAAAATGTATCCCTTTTCCTTAGCTTCCTTCAGGACTTTTGTAAGCCCTTTCTTGTTGATAAGCCGGATTCCGGCTGCAGATATTTTCAATGATATCCATCTGTCTTCTTCCTGAAGGTAGTATTTCTTTTCAAAAAGATTTGGATAAAATTTCCTTTTTGTCCTTCTCTTGGAATGCGAAACATTGTTTCCGACCATCGCCTTTTTCCCTGTAACCTGACAAATCTTTGACATTGATTCCTTTTTTATACTAATACTAACGTTTGTCCTTTAAAAACGAAGCGCAAAATACGTGATTTTTATCTGATTAACCAAATAAATAAAGGACTTTTTTTTATCACAAAGTATTGTCGCATTTATGTATTATGCTAATTGTCTAATTATAATTAGATTATCTCCCGGGCAGTAAGTTATCCGTCAGTATCTGATTACGCCATTAAGCAGCAAGCATTGAGCTTTTGAA
>Ga0315535_1001139_pt1 | contig 18081 bp, 19 predicted proteins | sample SalMarSW160220MG_2_FD_203092 | JGI IMG/M metagenome (GOLD analysis project Ga0315535, IMG submission 203092) | Salt marsh sediment microbial communities from the Plum Island Ecosystem LTER, Massachusetts, United States - Salt Marsh Sediment SW1602-20 ... | reverse complement strand
TGGTAGCGCTTTGCCAGCGCCATCGGCGTGAGCCCGACCTCGTGTGCCTGCGTGGTGAGGGCCTGGGTGTCCATGACCAGCGCCACGCGCTCGCTGACGCCCTCGGCACGGATCCGGCGGGCCACCAGGATGCCGGCTGGTACGAGACTGAGAGCGACCAGCAGCCACAAGATGCGCCTGAGCGCGGGAGTGAGCAAGGCGTCAGCCTCCGTTCCGGTTCTCGATGCTGCGGCTGACGAAGCTCGCCAGCACCTCCAGGGCGACGCGGTTGCGACCGCCCTCGGGGATGATCAGGTCGGCATGCTGCTTGGTCGGCTCGACGTACAGGTCGTGCATCGGCTTGACGATGCGCCGGTACTGCGCGATGACGGCCTGGGCTTCGCGGCCGCGCTCGCGCACGTCGCGCTCGAGCCGCCGGATGAAGCGTTCGTCCGGCGGCGCATCGACGAACACCTTCAGCGTCATGCGCTCGCGCAGGCTGGGCTCGAACAGCACCAGGATGCCCTCCACCACCAGCACCGGGGCCGGGTCGGTGGCGACCGTCTCTGGCGAGCGATCGTCGCGCACGAAGTCGTAGACGGGTCGATCGATCGCCTCGCCGCGCAACAGCCGGTCGATGTGCGCCACCAGCAGCTCGTTGTCGAAGGCGTTGGGCTCGTCGTAGTTGGTCAGCGCGCGGGCCTCGAAGGGGAGGTCCGGTTGCGCGCGGTAGTAGGCGTCCTGAGGCAGGATGGTCACGTTGGCCGCCCCGGCGGCGTCGACGATGGCCTCCGCGACGGTGGTCTTGCCTGAGCCGGTGCCGCCGGCCAGCCCCACGACCAGCGGATCGACCGCCTTCACCGCGGCGGCCAAGCCGACCTCGTGGCTGACTTCACAGCGACGCCTCGCCCGGCACCTGGGACGGCTCCCGCTCGTTCGCCGCGCCGCGGGTCTGCGCACGCACGGCTGCGGCGTGGATGAACCCTCGGAAGGGGGGGCTGGGGCGCATCAGGCGCGAGCGGAACTCGGGGTGCGACTGCAGGCCCAGGAAGAAGGGATGCCCCTCGATCTCGATCGCCTCCACCAGCCCCTCGCCCCGCCCGGCCATGCCCGGCGTGATGCCCGAGACGGTCAGGCCCGCCGACTTCAACCGCTCGACGTAGGCCGGGTTGACCTCGAAGCGGTGGCGGTGGCGCTCGTACACCAGGCCCGAGGGGGCCTGCTGCGCCGGCCCGTAGAGCGACGCCAGCAGCGAGCCCGGCGCAACCTGCATGGGCCAGCGCCCGAGCCGCATGGTGCCCCCCAGGTCGGCGACCTCCAGCTGCTCGGGCATCAGGTCGATGACCGGGTGGGGCGTGTAGGGGTCGAACTCCGTCGAGTTGGCTCCCTCGAGCCCCGCCACGTCGCGGGCGAACTCGATCACCGCCACCTGCATGCCCAGACAGATGCCGAGGTAGGGCACGGCATGCTCACGCGCGACCTGCGCGGCGCGCACCTTGCCTTCGATGCCGCGCACGCCGAACCCGCCCGGCACCAGGATGCCGTCGAACTCCTTGAGCGGCGTCAGGTCGGCCTCCACCAGCGCCTCGGCATTGACCCACTCGATGGTGACGCGCGCGTCGTTGGCGATGCCGGCGTGCTTGAGGGCCTCCATCAGGCTCAGGTAGGCGTCGGGCATGGCCACGTACTTGCCCACCACCGCGATGGTCACCTCGCGCGAGGGGTCGCGCAGCACGCGAACGGCGTCCTGCCACACGCGCAGCTCCGGGGTGACGCGCTCGAGCCCCAGCATGCGCTCGACGAAGCGGCCGAGGTTCTGCTGCTCGAGCATCTCGGGCACGGCATACACGAAGTCGGCGTCGTAGGCGTTGAACACGGCGTCCCGCTCGACGTTGGTGAACAGCGCGATCTTGCGGCGCGCCTCCTCGGGAACGGGCGTCTTGGAGCGCAAGATGATTCCGTCGGGCTGGATGCCCACCCCCCGCAAGGTGGCGACGGAGTGCTGGGTGGGCTTGGTCTTGTACTCCTCGGTGGCGCCCAGGTACGGCAGCAGGGTGACGTGGAGGTAGAGGGTGTTCTCGCGCCCCATCTCGAAGCGGATCTGGCGGATGGCTTCCAGGAACGGCAGCGACTCGATGTCGCCGACGGTGCCGCCTACCTCGACCAGCACCAGCTCGGCGCCGAGGCGCTCGCCGGCGGAGACGATGCGCTCCTTGATCTCATCGGTAACGTGCGGGATGACCTGCACCGTCTGCGACAGGTAGGCCCCCTGCCGCTCCTTCTCGATCACGCTCTGGTAGACCTGGCCGGTCGTGATGTTGTTGCCGCGGGAGAGGTCGACGTCGAGGAAACGCTCGTAGGTGCCGATGTCGAGGTCGGTCTCGGCGCCGTCGCCCGTCACGAACACCTCGCCGTGCTCGTAGGGGCGCATGGTGCCGGCGTCCACGTTGATGTAGGGGTCGATCTTGACGGCCGTGACCGCGTATCCCCGGGCTCTCAGCAGGGCTCCGATGCTGGACGCGGCGATACCCTTCCCGAGGCTCGACACGACCCCGCCGGTGATGAAGATGTACTTGCGCTCCATGCCTCACCTTCCCGGGGCTCCATGCTACCATCCGGCCACGCCGGCCCGAGGGCGGGCTTCCCGGCACGCTCCGGGGCCGGCACGCGGCGCCCGGCGGCCGCCGCGACGGATGATACACTCCCGCAGGCGATGGCGCTTCGCCAGCGGTCGGTCGCGACCGGCCGCACGCCGCCTTCGGGTGATGACGCCCATCCACCACGCCGGAACGCAGGGAGACCGACATGCTCATCCTCGGCGTCATGCTGGGCGGCGCGCTGGGCGCCCTCGCGCGTTACGCCACCACCAACCTGGTGCAGGGAGCGCTGCAGGCGGGCGCCTACGCCGGCTTCCCGCTCGCCACACTGCTCGTGAACGTGATCGGCTCGTTCCTGCTGGCGTTCATCACCGAGCTCGGCCTGCGCGGGCTCGTCTCCCCGTCGGCGCGGGTCGCGATCGGCACGGGCTTCCTCGGGGCGTTGACGACCTTCTCCACCTTCGAGCTGGAGAGCAGGCTGCTGGTGCGCGAGGGGGAGCTGCTGAGCGCCGGCGTGTACGTGCTGGCGAACGTGATCGTAGGCTACGTCGCCATCCTCGCGGGCCGCGCCGTGGCGCTGCGCCTGATCGCCGCATCGTGACCGGGAACGCAGGCGCGACCGGGACGGCGCCGTGAGCGTCGGGTCGCGCAGGCTCGCGGGCGAGGCCGAGCTGCTGCGCGTGTTCTTCGGCGAGAGCGACCGCATCTCCGGCCACCCGGCGCACGAGATCTTGCTGCACGCCGCCCAGCGCTCGGGCCTGGCGGGGGCGACGCTCATGCGCGGGAGCCTCGGCTTCGGCGCCGACTCGGTGCTGCACCGGCCCCATCCCTTCCGGCTGTCCGGTGACCTGCCCATGGTGATGGAGGTGGTCGACGAGCCCGAGCGTATCGAGCGCTTCGTGACCGAGCTCGAGGGGCTCCTCGAAGGTGGCGGGCTCGTCACCCTCGAGCGCGTGACGGTCCTGCGTGCCGGCGACGAGGCGACCGGCCTAGGAGGCGGCTCGTGAACGTGCTCCACCGTGCCGGCATCGAGGGCGCCTCGCTTCTGAGGGTCTACACCCTGGCCGGCGACCGGGTCGAGGGGGTCAGCCTCGCGGAGGCGCTGGTTGCCGCCGCGCGCCGCCTGGGCCTGCGCGGGGCCACGGTGCTGCCCGCCCTGGCCGGCTTCGGCAGGCACGGCGTCGACGTGCCGCTGTCGATCTCGCTCTACCGGCCCGAACGGCAGCCGTTGGTGGTGGAGCTGGTCGACGAGCCCGACAGGCTGCGCCACTTCGCCGCGCAGGAGCTGGCGCGGCTCGATCGCTGGGGCCGGCTGGCAACGCTGGAGCGGCTCACGCTGCACGCCTACCACGCCGGCAGCGAGCCCGGAGGCGACCACTGACCGGCACCGGCGTGCGTGGTAGAGTCACGCCCAGCGTGCACGAAGGAGTGCGAGGGGTCGTGGTCCAGAGCACCCGAAGGCGTGGCATCCTGTTCGTGATGACCGGGGCATCCGGCGTCGGCAAGGACACCATCCGCCGGGCGGCGCTGCCGCGCATCACCAACCTGAGCTACTCCATCTCCGCCACCACCCGCGAGCGCCGTGAGGGCGAGGCGCACGGCGAGCAGTACTACTTCTACGACCTCGCCGCGTTCCGCTCGATGATCGAACGCGACGAGCTGCTGGAGTACGCCGAGTACGTTGGCGACTACTACGGCACGCCTTCCGAACCGGTGCGCGAGGCGCTCGGTGAAGGGCGAGACGTGCTGCTGGAGCTGGAGCTCGTGGGCGCGCGCAAGGTGAAGCGCAAGGAGCCGGAGGCGGTCATGCTGTTCATCGCGCCGCCGAGCCTGCACGAGCTGGAGCGGCGCCTGCGGGGGCGCGGCACCGACAGCGAGGAGAAGATCCAGAAGCGGCTACGGCGCGCGCGGGAGGAGATCCGCGCGGTGCGCGAGTTCGACTACGCGGTGGTCAACGACGTTCTGGAGGACGCCGTGGCCGACTTCCTGAGCATCCTGCGCGCCGAGCGGGCTCGCGCCTGCCGGCTGACGGGCGACGACGTCGCCGCCTTCCTGCGCGAGCAGGAGTGAGCGCGCCGCTCGGGCGCGGCCGGCTACCCCCGCAGCCACGGCGGGCTGGTACAATCGAACGTTCGAGGGTCGCTGCGGGCGCACCCACCTGGCTGCGGGTGGCCCGCAGCCCAGCTGACGCACGTCCGGCCGCGCCCGGCGCGGCCCGCTCGAAGGAGGATCCGGTGGCCCAGGAAGGCTACGACACCCTCATGGCTCTGACCGACTCGCGCTATCGCCTTTCGATGATCGTGGCGCGCCGTGCGGCTCAGCTCAAGGCAGGCATCCCAACCACCCTGGCCGCCGAGGAAGCGGCCCACACCTCCAACACCGTCACGCTGGCGATGAAGGAGCTCGAGGGCGACAGGGAGATCGTGTGGGGCGACGATCTCCCCAGCACCGAGGACCTTCGCCGGCTGGTAGAGCGGCGCCCCGAGGAGCCCAGCTTCGGTGTCGCCCGGCCCGAGCCCAGCGACGAGGCGTAGCCCCCGGCTGATCGTAGCCGCGACCGGCGGGGTGGCCGCCCTCAAGACGCCCACGCTGGTGCGGCGGCTCAGGCAGGCCGGCTGCGAGGTGCGTGTGGCAGCTACGGCCGATGCCTACGCCTTCGTCACGCGGCTGTCGTTGGCCGTCGCGGCGGGCGCCGAGGTCTTCGACAGGGAGAGCTGGTTCGCGGCCGACGGCGGCGTCCGCCACCTGGAGTGGGCGGCGTGGGCCGACGGGCTGGTGGTCGCGCCCGCTACGGCGGACGCGCTCGCGAGCGCCGCACATGGCCTGGCGCACGACGTCGTCTCTGCGCTCATCGTGGCCGGCGTGCCGAGGGTGCTGTGGGCGCCTGCGATGAACCCGGCCATGTGGCGGCACCTGCCCGTTCAGCGCAATCTCGAGACGCTCGAGGGGCTCGGCCACGATGTCGTGGGGCCGGTCACGGGCGCCCTCGCCGGGGCCGACGAGGGCGAGGGCGAGGGGCGCATGGCCGAGCCGGAGGCGATCGTCGAGGTGGCGCTTGGCCTTGGTTACCCGCGCGACCTGGACGGGGTGCGTGTCCTCGTGTCGGCGGGACCCACCCAGGAGTACCTCGATCCGGTGCGCTACCTGGGCAACCCTTCGAGTGGGAAGACGGGCTATGCCATCGCCGCCGCCGCGCGCGCTCGTGGCGCGCGGGTGACGCTCGTGAGCGGGCCGACGTCGCTGGGGCCGGCGCCAGACGGGGTGAGCTTGGAGCGTGTCGTCGATGCCGAATCGATGGCGGCGGCGCTCGAGGCGCACTTCGATGCCTGCGACGTGCTCATCATGAGCGCCGCCGTCGCCGACTGGCGGCCTGCCGAGCGCGCCACGCGCAAGGAGCCGAAGGGGGAAGGCGAGCGCACCGTGACGCTGGTGCGGACGCCCGACATCCTGGCGCGGCTGGCCCGCAGACGTACGCGGCAGCTGATGGTGGGCTTCGCCATGGAGACGCACGAGGGCGTCGAGCGAGCGGCGGCCAAGGCCCGCGACAAGGGGCTGGCGTTCATCCTGCTCAACTACCCCGTCCGGGAGTCCGCCGAGGGACAGGCGGTGGGGTTCGGCGCCGACGCCAGCGAGGTGACGCTGGTGCGGCCCGACGGCACCTCGGAGCGCTGGCCGCGGCTGTCCAAGCAGGCGCTCGCGCATGCCTTGCTCGACGTCGCCCAGCCGCTGCTGCCCGCCGGCGTGCGATAACCCACGCACGGCGAGGGGCGGGGCTGTATAATGAATAAATATGCCGAGTAAAGAGTATCGCCAACGCCTCATCGCCGAGCTGGTGGAGAACGAGTTCATCTCGACCCAGGCAGAGATCGCCGAGCATCTTGCGCGCCGCGGCATCAAGGTGACGCAGGCCACCATCAGCCGTGACGTCAACGAGCTGCGCCTGGTGAGGTTGCCGGCGGGAAACGGCCAGCACCGCTACCGCTCGACCCCGCTGACCGCCCAGGAGGACGTGGTCGGCGAGCTGAGCCAGCGCTTCCGGCTGTTCGTGCGGGACCTTGGCCGCGGTGAGAACATCATCGTCATCACCACCGACGAGGGGCACGCCTCGGGCATCGCGTTCGTGATCGACAAGCTCGATCGCGAGGAGATCGTCGGCACCCTCGCGGGCCAGAACACCATCCTGGTGGTGGCACGCGATGCGGCGCGAGCAGATGCCCTTCTCGACGAGTTCGAGTCGTTGCTGGAGTAGCTGCCGGCGGCGCGGCGCGGCCGCGAGTCGCCGGGCGGAACCGCCACGGCGAAGGGCGGCCTGGTCGCGCACATGGCGCCTGGAGAGCCGGCGCCGGGAAGCGCCCGTGCTAGCCTGAGCGCCAACTGGAGGCCCCCATGCGAAGGTCGTTGCTCGTCCTGTTCCTGCTGGTGGTGGGGTCCGGCGCCTTCGCGTCGAGCCTCGTCGTCTACCCGTTTGACAGCCAGGACGCGCTGCTGGGAGTAGCCGTCGCGGACCGCCTGGCGGAAGCCTTCCAGGGCAGCGCCGAGGTCGTGCCGCCGGAGCTGGCGCCGGGGCTGGTGCCGCCGCTGGTGGCGCCCGGCGGGTTCGTGAACCTGACCACGCTGGTGGGGACCAAGACCCTCACGGGCCCGGCCGGGGCGCTCCTGCTGCGGGGCATGATCGGGACGGACGTGGCCGTCACCGGTGCTGTCGCGATCACCGACGCGGGCTACCGGCTGTCGCTCGATGTCGACGGCCCGCACGGCCTCGTGCAACGCAACCTGCAGGCGCCCAAGGACTCGCCCGGGCAGCTGGCCGCCGAGGCTGCGGTGACGGTGGCCGGGGTGGCGGGCGTGCCGGTCCCCAAGGTGGACGCCACCATCGACCTGTCGGCCGGCTACGGCGACTACGTTCGGGCGCTGACGCTGGTGGCCTCGGGCCTGCCGCAGGACGCGCTCAACCTCCTGACCCAGGTGGAGCGCAATGGCGGCCTGACGCCGCACGCCAAGATGCTGGCGGGCGACCTCCAGGCGGCGCTGCAAGGCGCCGACGGGCAGGACAGCACCACCATGGCGGTGGTATCGCTGAGCCTGCCCAAGCTCGACGAAGCCCGCAGCGTGAAGCTGTTCCGGGCCATGCAGGCGGACACGGGGCTGCCGGTGGCCCAGGTGTGGATCGGTGCGTTGGACAGCAGCGTCAACGACAAGGAGGGCGCGATCGCGGCCTATGACGCGGCGGCCACCGCCTACCCGTTCGGCCGCGCGGCACGCGCGGCGTTCCGCAACGACCGCCACATCGCCGGGGCGCTCCAGGACGTCGATGCCGTGATCGCCGGCTGGCCGGACGGCGGCAGCGGCGCCGCCTCGCTGCTGGCGGCCTCCGTGGCCGCCCAGCAGGCCAAGGACACGGCGCGCGAGAAGAAGGCGCTCGCGGCGCTCGGGCATGCCGACCCCTTCCTGACCTACAGCTTCGAGCGGCTGTCCTACATCGCGTTCGACGAGAATCAGCCGGCCGCCGCCGCCCGGGCCTTGCGCGTGGCCGTCGATCTTGCGCCGACCGATGCCCTCTACTGGACCAACCTGGGCTGGTCGTACTACCTGCTGGGCTTCCTCGATCGCAGCATCCAGGCGTCGAGGAAGGCGCTCGATCTCGACCCGTCGCAGTCCATCGCGGACTACAACCTGGGGCTGGCGCAGGTGGTCACCGGGCACCTGACCGCGGGCCTGGACTACTACACGGCGGCCCTGCGCATCAACCCGAAGGTCGACCCGGAGGCGGTCAAGGACCTGGAGCGGGCGCGCGCGCGCTTCCCCGACCGCGCCGGCATCCACTTCGCTCTGGGAAGGCTGTACGAGGCCGACGGTCGACGCAGCGATGCCCTGGCGGCGTACCGCGCCTACCTGGCAGCCACCACCGCGGGCGCGCCTCTGCGCGCCCAGGCGCAGCAGCGGGCGCAGGCGCTCAGCGCCCCGATGCCACCCATGACGGTGCGCGGTGCGGTGACGCTGAGCTTGGGCCGGCACGGCCCTCAGTCGACGCCCTACCACCCCCTCGACCCGGTCTACCCCAGCTTCGAGCTGAGCACGCGAGGGGACTCCCTTCCGCGCAAGGTGACGGTGAGCTACCGCCTGCTGGGCGGGGATGGCGGCGAGCTGGCGTCGGCCTCGGAGACAGTCACGGTGCCGTCGAACGCGGTCGGCTTCGTGGTAGACGATCTGCCCTTGGTGCTGCCGGCAAGCGTCACGCCCGGAGCGTTCACCGTCGACATCAACGCGACGGCCAGCGACGGCCTCGAGGCGCATGCGACGACGTCGGTGGAGATCGCCGGCGGCCCGGTGGTGCTGCGACAGCTGATCGGCCGCGGGATCGCCATGACCTCGCTGGACACCGGCGCCGCGCTCTACAATGCCACCGATCTGCAGCACCCCGATGCGCTCAGTGGCGTGCTGGTGCAGGAGCTTCGTGCCACCGCCAGCGAGGCCGAGCAGGCGCTGCCGCAGGCGAGCAGCGGACGCTTCAAGGGGCTCTCCGGCTCGCAGGTCTTCGAGCGGTCGACGTCTCAGGACGTGGAGGACTTCCTCCGCTACCTGCTGGCGTCGGGCGCCCACGACACCAGCTTCACCTTCGTCGACGCCTACGCGCAGTGGGTGCTCGACGGGGCGCCGCTGAAGCCCGCGCCCGGGTCGACCGACTCCGCCAGCTAGGGGCGGCCCCGGCGGCGGCGAGCGGCCGTCCCGTCAGCCGAAGAGCCGGCCGAAGATGCGGAATCCTGCCAGGTAGGTGCCGATCGCCGAGCCCAGGGTGGCGAAGATGAACACCAGGAAGGTGCGCGCCACCCGGTTGCGCCACCAGCCCCGCAGGCTGGTGACGTCCTGGCGCAGCGTGGTGAAGTCGGCGACGTGAGGCTTGCGGACCCACAGCTCGACCCCGGCGGCCACGAAGCCAGCGCCGATGAGGGGGTTGAGCGAGGTGAGCGGCGCAGCCAGCGCGGTCGCGACGATGGTGAGCGGATGCGCCAGGGCGATGAGGGCACCGATGGCCGCCAGGCCGCCGTTGATGATCACCCAGTCCCCGAGCAGCGACAACCCCAGCGCCGGGCTGCGGGCGAAACCGATGGCGAACCCCAGCAGCACCAGGGCGACGATGGTCCAGCCGACGATCTTGCCCCACGGCCGGCCGCGCGGCACCTCCGAGAGCAGCGCGATACGCCGCTCGGCAGGCTCGGACGGTGGCTGCCGGAGCGTCGTCTCCACCCCCTGCAGGTGGCCGGCGCCGAGAACCACCAGCACACGCCTGAGCGGCGCCAGGCGCGGGACGCCGGCTTCCTGCTCGAGCCGCGCTGCCATGAAGCGGTCGCGCTCGGCGATCAGCGGCTCGTACAAGCGTTCGCTCCGCTCGGCGAACTCGGTGAAGGTCGCCTCCAGCATGTCGCCTTCTTTGAGGCGCTCGATATCCTCTTCGCTGATCTTCTCGCGGCTCAGAACGCTGGCGCCGAGGCCCGCGAGGATGGTGAGCCGTTGCCACCACGGCACGTTGGCGTAGACCCGCCGGAGCGTCACCCCGATGTCGCGGTCCACCAGCAGCAGCGGCAGGCCGGCGTCCTGGGCCGCGCGGATGGCGGCCTTCATCTCCGCCCCCGGCTCGATGCCCAGCTGGTCGGCCAGGCGCTGCTGGAACGCCCCGAGCGCCAGATTGGCGGCCACCATGCCCGCCTTGCGCTCGCGGAAGACCCGGAACAGGTCCATCTTGGCCCAGCTGTCCTCGTCGGTGAGGGCCGCGTATCGCCCGGGGTCGAGCTCGATGGCGACGGCGTCGTAGCGCCCGCTGCTCGCCAGCCTCTCGACGGTCTCGGCGCTGGTCTTGGAGACGTGGGCGGTGCCGAGCAGGCCGAAGGTCACACCGTGGGCCTCGACCTCGGCGTAGGGCTGGTCGGCGAGGAGCTCGTCCAGCTCGTCGCGCGCGCCGTCGGCCGGGGGCCCGCCCACGGCGGTGCCGTCCTTCGCGGGTGCGCCGCTCTCGCCCGGGGTACCGGTGCGAGCACCACCGTCGGAGCTGGCGCTGCGAGGTGCGACGGGGTCGTCCGGGGCGTCGCCGCCGCTGGCCGCGGCTGCGGGCTCGGGCTCCCCTTCGGGGTCAAGGGTCATGGCGCGAGTGTACCCAACCTGCGGCGGATGGCGGTGTACGGAGGACGAGGCACGGAGGTCGACGGCGTCCGGCCGTGCCGTCGCCGGGTCGCCGCCTGGTCGGCCGTCGCCGGGCGGCAGAATGACGTCAGCGTGCCCGGGTCAGCTCGCGCACGGCTGCAATCTGTTCGACCGTCGCCATGACCAGCAAGCGGTCCCCGGCCTTCAGGACGAAGTCGGACTCCGGGTTGGGATGGGTGTCCCCCTCGCGGAACACCGCGAGCACGCTGGCGCCGGTGCGGCGCCGCAGGTCGCACTCGAGCAGCGTGCGCCCGGTCAGGCCACTTCCCTCGGCGACGAGCTCCTCCTCGATCGCCAGCTCACCCCTCCGTTCGCGCAGCGTGCCATGGAGGAAGTCCACCGTCGCCGGTCGCACCACCGTCGCGGCGAGGCGGCGCCCGCCCAGCGTGTAGAGGTCGATGGCGCGACTCGCCCCGGCGCGCTCGAGCTTGCGCACCGAGGAAGCATCGTCGGCGCGTGCCACGATGATGGCGCCGGCGTTGAGCGCCCTCGCCGTCATCACCACGAAGGCGTTGGTGGCGTCATTGCTGGTGGCTACCACGATGCCCCGCGCTCGCGGCACGCCCGCCTCCGACAGCACCTCCTCGTCCTCGCCGTCCCCCACGATCACGGGCACGCCGGCTTCCTCCAGGGGGGTCGCCACCGCCGGATCGCTGTCGACCACCACGAAGGGCACGTGCTCGAGCGTGAGCTCCTCGGCCGAGCGCCGGCCCATCCGGCCGTAGCCGACGACCACCACGTGACCGCTCATGGCGGCGATGCGCTGTCTCATGGTCCTCCTTCCGAACGGGTCGCGCACCTGCCGTGCGACCAGGTACTCCATCACCGCGGCCAGCAGGTAGAAGAGGCTGCCGATGCCCGCGACCGACACCACGATGGCGATCGCCCGGCCCGCGGTGTCGAGCGGGTAGAGCTCCCGGTACCCCACGGTGGTAACGGTGATGAAGGTCATGTAGAGGGCATCCATCCAGCTTGCCCCGTAGGCGGTCCAGCTGACCTTGAATGCCACGGTCCCCAGCACCACCACCACGGCGAATACTGCCATCGGGTAGCGCACGCGCTGGAGGAAGTGCCGCCAGCGGTCGGGCGTGGTGCTCGGTGCCGGTCTCACGGCGGCCCGCTCCGCGCCGGACAGGGGCCCGGCACCTGCCTCCGCCACGGCACCTGCCTCCGCCACGGCACCTGCCTCCGCCACGGCACCTGCCTCCGCCACGGCACCTGCCTCCAACACGGTGCCGTGGGTCGCCTCGGTCGGGGGAGGCCGGGCGCAGCCGGAGCGCGTCGCGAGGTGGCGGCCACGGGACCAGTATGGCAGGCGCAGCGTGCCCGCGGCGCACCGTCAGGGAACGACGTCCTCGGCCTGCCAGCCATTCCAGCCGCGCGTCCAGCGGCGGCGCGCCAGCGGCGGACCCAGCCGCAAGCGCTCGCAGCGCTCGGGTGCCAGCCGCACCACGGCGAAGCTCGCGGGCGGGCGGCCGCCCCGCTCCTGCCCGTGGGCGACCCTTGCCGGAGCCGCCGGGCTCGAGCCGCCGGTGTGGCCGAGCGCCAGCCCGGGCGGGGGAGAGAAGAACAGGGCGCGGCTGTCGCCCGACAGCTCGCCCCACACCCGCTCGGCCAGCCCGTCGTGCCGGTGCACGCCCGCGCTGCCCGCCACACGCCACTGGACGCCTGCGCTGGCGTCGAAGAGGCACAGCTCCAAGCGCGGCGTGAGGGCCAGCGCCGTCATCTTCTCGCTGCGTGCGTCGCTGGCGAACCAGACGTCGCCGCTCGCGCCGAGCCCGCGAAGGACCACCGTGCGCACCTGCGGCGCACCGGCGGGGGAGACGGTGGCGGCCTGGGCCAGCGGCCGGCCGCCGGCAGCGCGGAATGCCAGCAGGAGCTCGGCAAGGTAGGGAGGGGCCACGGCGCCAGTGTCGCGCCGCGCACGCGCCCGAGGCAAGAGGCGGAAGTGGGAGGGGGCGGGCGGGCGTCCTACAATGGGGCATGTCGAAGAAGAGCCAACAGCGCAAGGCCGAACGGCGCAGCCTCGAGGAGGCCCGCCGCATCACGTTCGGCAAGATGGTGCGGTTGCTCCTCAAGTCGTTGGGCTTCGCCATCCTGCTGACCATCCTGGTGATGGTGCTGCAGGCGCTGCACGTGCCCGGCATCAGCAGCTTCTGGGTGCAGATGGGCATGGTGCTCGTGGCGTACCTGCTGGTGTACCCGGTGCTCATGAGCGAGTTCCGCCCCAAGAAGAAGGCGAAGGGGGCCGAGGAGGAGGCGTGATCGGCGGCATCGGTCACGCCCCCCGCGCCGAGCAGCGTCCGGGGAGTCTCTACGACCAGGTCCGTTTCGCGCGCTTGTGGTTGCCGCTCACCATCGTGGGCGTGGTGCTGGTGCACCAGCTGGTGGTGGTACCCCTCGGCGGCGAGCGCTACCAGTTCTGGGCGCAGCTGCTGTTCTACAGCATCCTGGGACCGCTGGCGACCTTCGTGACCCTCAACTGGATCGCCACCGAGGTGCGCCTTCGCGAGCAGGCGCAGGACGAGCTGGCACGCCTGTTCGACCAGCTGCGTAGCAGCCACGAGCTGCTCACCGCCATCCAGAACGTCACCGAGCAGTTCGCCGCCGCGACCGACCTGGAGGCGGCGTTGTCGGCCGCGTCGAGCGGGATCCGCGAGGTCACCGGCGCGTCGGCCGTGGCGGTGCTGGTGGGGCCGGTCGGCTATGGCGTCACCAGCGGCGTGGGGCTCAGCCAGGCGCAGCAGCAGGATGCCATCGAGCGCGACAGGGCGCTGCGCGAGCACCGGTCCCGAAGCGAGCGAACGCAGCTGGAGGGGGTCAACCAGTGGGTGTTGACGATGCCCCTCACCTGGGGTGGCAACCTGGAGGGGTCGCTGCATGCCTACTACGCGGGCAGCCCGGACGGACGCCAGCGGGAGGCCTTCTCCATCCTGGCATCCGAGTTCTCCGCCTCCGCCGAGGCGACCCGGAGCCGCACGCGGGACCTCCTGACGCTCTTCGACGTCGACCGCTCGATCCGGGCCGAGGGCAACCTCGAGCGCCTGTTGCACAGCCTGCTGGCGCAGATGATGTCGCGCGTGAACGCGCGCGTGGCGGGCGTCTACCTGCTCGACGAGGGGGACCTGCTGCAGTTGCACGCGGAGGTGGGATCGCCGCGCTCCTCAACGACGCTACCCCTTCGCCTCGGGGAGGGCCTCATCGGCCAGGCCGCCCGGTCGCGAGAGCCGCGCATCGTGAGCCACCTGGCCGACAACGACCGCCTCTCGGGCGGGCCGCTGCTGGCGGCCGCCGGCAGCGCCGCGACGCTCCCGCTGTTCGCGGAGGACGGCCTGCTGGGGTTGGTGGTGCTGGCGCATCCGGACAGCGACCACTTCGATGCCGCCAACCTGCCCTTCCTGGGGCTCCTCGCCAGTCAGGTGAGCCTGGCCGTGCGCAACGCCAACGCCTACCTCCACTCCGAGGAGCTCGCCATCGCCGAGGAGCGCGCCCGCATCGCCCGCGAGATCCACGACGGGGTGGCGCAATCGCTGGCGTTCGCAGCGCTCAAGCTCGACCTCGTCGTGCGGCTGCTGCAGCGCGATGCCAGCCAGGCGCGGGTCGAGCTGGACAACGTCCGCGATACCGTGCGCGAGACGATCAAGGAGGTGCGGCGCAGCATCTTCGCGCTCAGGCCGGTGGATCTGGAGCGCCACGGTCTGCTGGAGACGGTGCGGCGCTACGCCGTCGACTTCGGCCAGCAGAACGACGTTCACGTGCGGCTGGCGCTCGACATGCTGCCGGAGCTGGACCTGAAGTCGGAGGCGGTGCTGTTCCGCATCTTCCAGGAGGCGATGAACAACGTCGCCAAGCACGCTGCGGCCCGCACCGTCGACATCCGGGTGGGCGTCAGCGATGCCGGGATGGTCTACGTCCTGGTGCGGGATGACGGCCGCGGCTTCGACCCCGCGAGCGTCGGCGACCGGGTGACGAGCGCCGGCGGGCTGGGCCTCAAGCAGATGCGGGAGCGCGTGGAGGCGCGTGGCGGGAGCTTCGTGATCGATAGTCAGCTTGGGCTCGGCACCACCGTGCAAGCGTCGGTGCCGCAGTGAGCCTCCGCGAGCGCCGAGACGACGACGCGCGGCTGCCGTGAACGACAGCCGCGCCGATGAGCCGGGGTCGTGCGGGCCGGCCGGCCCGCGGGGTCACTTCTTCTTGCCGCGGCGGTAGCTGTCGCCGAAACGCTTCTGGAACTTCTCGACCCGGCCCTCCGTGTCGATGAAGCGCTGCTGCCCGGTGTAGAAGGGGTGGTTGCCCGACCACACGTCGACGTGCAGCTCCGGCTTGGTGCTGTAGGTCTCCAGCACCACCTGGCCTTCACAAATGACCTTGCACGGCACCATCTTCGGGTGGATGTCCTTCTTCATCGTTCCTTCCTCCGTGGGGCAACGCCGCGCTGGCGGCGTCTGGCGTCCGGTCGAAGCCCGGTCACTGTAGCAGACGTGCCGGGCCCGAGGCTAGGGGGCTCCGTCGACGGGGTGCGAGGGCGGCGTGGCCCCTGCCGCGCGCAGCTGGTGCTTGACCCGAGCCAGGATGGCGCCCATGCCACGCAGGCGCAAGGGCGAGATGAGCTCCGCCAGGCCCATCGCCTGGTAGAAGTCGTCCGGGGCCGCCAGCACCTCCTCCACCGGGGCGCCCGAGAGGCCCTGATGGACCACGCCGGCGAAGCCGCGGGTGGTCGGCGCCTCTTCGGGGGCGGAGAAGTGCAGCTCTGCGCGACCATCTCCGGTGACCTCCGCCCGCAGGAACAGCGGCGTCTGGCACTCGCGCACACGCTCCAGCGAGCCCTCCATCCCCTCGGGGAGCGGCGGCACCTTGCCGGCGTACTCCAGCAGCAACGGCAGGCGGAGGCTGGCGGGGGCGTCCTGGAAGGCTTGCACGATTCGTTCGAGACGTTCGGGCCTCATGACGCCAGACAGGGTAGCGCGCCCGCACCTCGGCCCGCGTCGCCCGCCCGCGTCGCCTGGGCTCGGCCCGCCCCGGCTGGCGCTTCGCCCGGGTGGCGTCCCCTGGGGGTTGCGGCCCGGTGGTATCCTGCGGGGCGATGTCGACGCTGCCAGCCACCGTCACCGTCGGCCCACAGGGGGCTGTCGAGGGCACGGTTCGGGTGCCCGGCTCGAAGAGCCTGACGAACCGCGCGCTCGTGATCGCAGCACTCGCCGACGGCAGCAGCCGCCTCAGCGGCACGCTCGTGGCGGAGGACTCCGAGGTACTGATCCGGGCCCTCAGCTCGCTCGGCTTCCGGCTGGAGGCGCGCGGCGCCCGGGTGGAGGTGGGCGGCCTCGGCGGCCGGCTGCCGGCGCGCGGCGCCGATCTCGACGTGCGGCTCTCCGGCACCAGCATGCGCTTCCTCACGGCGCTGGTCGCGCTCGGTCGGGGGCGCTACCGGCTGGACGGCAGCGCTCGCATGCGCGAGCGCCCCATCCAGGACCTGCTGACGGCGCTGACCGCGCTCGGGTCCGACGCCCGCAGCGAGGCGGGGAACGGCTGCCCGCCGGTGCTGGTCAGCGCAGCCGGGCTGAGCGGCGGAGAGGTCGAGGTGGTGGGAGACCGCAGCTCCCAGTTCCTCTCCGCGCTGCTGATGGTGGCCCCCTACGCCGCCGAGCCGGTGACCCTGCGCGTCGGCGGCCAGCTGCAGTCCAAACCGTTCGTGGACATGACCGTCGCCCTCATGAGCGACTTCGGCGTCAGCGTCGAGCGGGACGACCACCGGCGCTTCTCGGTGCCGCGCGGCCGCTATCGCGCCCGCGACCTGCAGGTCGAGGGGGACGCCATGGCGGCCGGCTACTTCTGGGCCGCGGCTGCCGTCACCGGCGGGCGCGTGCGGGTCGACAACCTCGGCCGCGGCACGCGTCAGGGCGACGCCCGGCTGGCGTCGGTGCTGGGCAGCATGGGCTGCGAGGTGCGCTGGGGCGACGGCTTCTGCGAGCTGCAGGGCCCACGGGGCGGGCGGCTCGCCGGTGGCGAGTTCGACCTCAACGACATGCCCGATCAGGCCCAGACGCTCGCCGCGGTGGGGCTGTTCGCCAGCTCACCGGTGGTGATCCGCAACGTCTGGAACCTGCGCATCAAGGAGACCGATCGGCTGGCGGCGCTGGCCACCGAGCTGCGTCGCCTCGGGGCGCGCGTCGAGGAGGGCGAGAGCAGCCTCACGGTACACCCCCTGGAAGAGCTGCCGGTGCGCTCGGTGGTCGTCGAGACCTACGGCGATCACCGCATGGCGATGGCGCTGGCGGTGGTCGGCGCGCGGCTTCCCGGCGTGGTGATCAGCGACCCTGGCTGCGTGGCCAAGACCTACCCCGACTTCTTCGATGACTTCCTGGCGCTGCTTGCCGGGAGGCTATCATGAACCGCGTGATGGGCGGCGACACCGTGATCACCCTGGACGGACCGGCCGCCTCGGGAAAGTCGAGCGTCGCCGAGCGCGTCGCGCAACGCCTGGGGGTGCCGTTCGTGTCGAGCGGGCTGCTGTACCGCGCGGCCGCCTGGGTGGTGACGAGCAGCGGTGCCGATCCCACCGACGAGGCCGGGGTCGTGGCGCTGCTGCATGAGCGTCGGGTGCGGCTCGAGCCGTCGCTCGACGGGGATCGCTTGTGGGTCGACGCCAGCGAGATCACCGACGAGCTCCATACCGACGGCGTGGACGCCGTCGTATCTACCGTCGCGAGCCACCCGAGGGTGCGTGCCTGGGTGCGCGAGCGCCTGCGCGAGATCCCGGGCCGGTTCGTGATCGACGGGCGCGACATGGGCACCGCGGTGTTCCCCGAGGCCCGCCACAAGTTCTACCTGACGGCTCCCGTGGAGGTCCGTGCACGACGCCGCGTCGGCGAACGGGACGCCGATCTCGAGGCGGTCGCCGAGGCCATCCGCCGCCGCGACCGGTCCGATGCGCGCCAGCTGATGCCGGCCTCCGACGCCATCCACATCGACACCGGTCCTCTGACGCTCCAGCAGGTGGTGGACCTGGTGCTGCGGACCCTGTCCGAGGTGGGCGCGGCGTGAGCGCCAGCCTCTCCACCTCCGGCGGCCAGCCGTTCAGCCGTCCTGCGGCCGAGCTGCGCCGGGCAGCGGTCACCAGCACCCGTTTCAAGCCGGAAGCGCACGACCTCGCCCGCGAGCTGTGCGAGAGGCTGCAAGCGCTCGGCGCGGACGTCCTGCTCGACCTGGAGGGGACCGCGGAGCTGGCCGGCCGCGGCGACGACGTCGTCATCTCCGTGGGTGGCGACGGCACGCTGCTCGGGACGGCCCGGCGGCTGGTGGGATCGGCGGC
>Ga0315535_1001138_pt1 | contig 18126 bp, 14 predicted proteins | sample SalMarSW160220MG_2_FD_203092 | JGI IMG/M metagenome (GOLD analysis project Ga0315535, IMG submission 203092) | Salt marsh sediment microbial communities from the Plum Island Ecosystem LTER, Massachusetts, United States - Salt Marsh Sediment SW1602-20 ... | reverse complement strand
GTTCCCATTGACTCCCGTCTGAGCGTTCAACCTCATGGTGCGTTTGTTTGATAGGGAAAGTTGGCCCCCCGGGTTCCCCGGGGGGGATCTTAAAGTTAAAACGGTTTGAACGGCTCGATTTTCTTGCCACACCGAGCGCAGATAATTTCTTTTTCCTCCACTTCTTCATTGGTCACGGGGTCGGTTATGCCTCTCTGGGCCGTGACCATTTCCTCCATGTTAAGACATTGTCTGCAGACAATATCTTTTGCAATCTTAGTGGCTGCAAAAACTGACATTATTTTCCTCCTTTTATTTAGTAGTTATACATTATTTCCCTCACTCCCAACGGAGTGAGGGAAAATTATAATGAGTATTACAACTACTAAATGCTTTTTATTTGGGCGGTCTCAAGTGACGCCGCAACAGTTTGCCGGTGGGGGTACGCGGCAATGCATCCATATACTCAATGACTCTGGGGAGCTTGTAGATGGCGATGTGCTCCTTCAAAAATGTTTTGAGTTCTTCAAAAAGCTCGTCGCTGCCCTCAAACCCTTCTTTCAGCACCACACAGGCCTTGGTAATCTGACCCTTGTCCGGATCGGGAATGCCGACCACACCGGCTTCTGCAATGGCCGGATGTTTTTCTAAAGCCTCCTCAATTTCGGCAGGGCCGATACGGTAACCCGAGCTTTTAATCATGTCGTCTTCTCGGGAGACAAAGCAAATATTTCCGTCTGCTTTCATAAAAACCGAATCCCCCATCTGATTCCATCCGTTTACAACGCCTTTTTTCTGGGAATTGAGAAGTTTATTATCATTCTCGTAAGGCTTCCAGTAAAGACTTCCCGAGGGTCCCTTGATAACCATGCTGCCGACTTGATCCGGCTTGCATTCGTTCCAATCCGTATCAACCACCTTACACTGTACACCGGGAATAGCTTTACCGATGGAGTCTGGAACAGGCTCAGGGTTCATTGTGTTTGAAGTCACCAGGTGGAGCATTTCAGTACCGCCAAGGCCTTCCCAGATGGGCTGGCCGGTGAGTTCCGTCCAACCCTTCAGGGTTTCGGCACCCAGAGCATCGCCTCCGGAAGTGTAGAGACGAACCGAGCTGCTGTCATAATCTTTGAATTTGGGGAACTTCATCAATGCCCTGTATGCAGTGGGCAGACCGGTGAGAATCGTAATTTTGTGCTTTTCGATGAGTTCCATCATGTCCGGCGGTGAGAACTTTGGAATCAGTGATATGGCCGCGCCTCCTTCAAAAGGCATGAGCGTAAAGGTCCCGAAACCGGCGGCAAATGAAACCGGGGCGGCTCCGCCCAGAACATCGCCGGGTTTCATCTTGTAAACATGTTGGTTAACCAGTTTGGTCTCTATAACAATCGGCTTGACAAAATGGACACATCCCTTGGGCATGCCGGTGGTGCCTGAGGTATAGAGCATAATGCCGATATCAGTACCTTTGAGCATGGTCGCTTCCAGATCAGGGGAACCCGCCTCCAGCATATCTTCAAAAACCAAATTACCGGCGGCCTTTACTTCATCGGCATTGCCGCCGATGGTAATGACTCTGGTACCGCATTTGAAATTAGGCTTGGCCTGCTCAACCGGGGGCATGAGCGGGGCATTGACAATAAAAAATTTCATTTCCGCGTTGTTGGCCACGAACGCCACCTCTTCGCCGGACCACAGGGGCGAGGTGGGCACCGGGATGGCGCCGATTTTTTCAATGGCAAAGATGGCCACCAGTGCCTGAATAGAATTTACCAGACGAATACCCACACGGTCTTGTGATTCAACGTTTTCATTTTTCAGACTGTTACCGAACTTGTTTACCATTTCCTGGAGCTGTGCATAGGTGACGATCTGATCCATAAATTTGATGGCAGCATTATCTCCCCTGCCTTCCCGTACGTGACGGTCAATCAAAAAGTCGGTAAGATTCAATTCATCCGGAGTGTCCGCAAACTCTTCAGGAACCACGTATTCAGGCCACGTATCTTTCGGTGGCAGCATATTTTCCGGTATTTTTCCCATAATAAAAACCTCCCTAATTTTAGTTTTGTCTGTTTTTAATGTAATCCGTTTCCATTACTCAACAACCGGTTTTATATCCCTGCCTGAGCCGGCAGACATGAGTTTAACCTGTTTAAAAGTCGAGTTTTGCCAAAATTTCACCCCTGGTGGCGTTCGGACAAACGTTCCGGGGTGATATGCTGAAAGCGTTCACCTCCTTTCAAAAGAAATTGTTGTGACCAATCGAATATTTTTATCGGCGATCATCGAATAGGTATGGTTAGAAAATTTTTCAAACAGTTGCCTATAAAATATCCCGCAATAAATTGCAAGCCAAAAAAAACATTGGTTATTAAAGCACTTTTGTTTTGACCAAAACCGGTAAAAATGTTAAGTTTAATTTTTATTTTTTCACGGAAATAATAGCTTATAATGTATTCTTAAATATCCGTTAATCTATATGTTGTATTTTTTTCGATCTTAAACCTTTTTGAAAAACAGTTGCACATCTATATTCGGTCTTCCCTTGTTTGTTCGGGATCTTTAAAGATTCAGGTTTATTAACCCCTGATAGCCGGGCTTAAAGGGTAAATAAAAAAAGTTTTTTGAATAAAATTCATTTTTTGTTCTTGACAAAACCTATAAACAATTTTAAAAAACACTTTACTCTGAACCAAATTCATTTTTTAAGTCTGTGAAAAATTTCAACCGAAAAATCGTATTCACTGGGTCTAATTCATACATAATTATACATAACCTATCTTTTTCATTTTTTTAGCACACTGTTTTATATTTTTTTATCATAATTACCTAAAGGAGGTGATATCACACTGTTATGCTTTCTGCATAAAGTGGAAAGAAAAACGACCAATCCAAAGGCAAGCAGGAATTTAGAAAAGGTATTTTTCGGCTGCCGGCGTGGTAACTATCAATCACCTAAAAAGGTCGTTTTATCACGGTTGACTGCGTTAGCCGAAATTTAATTAGAAAGGAGGTGGTAGAAATCAGTGCGGAGGAATCTAAACTGTTCCTCTGAAACTGAAAAGGACTCTGGATCGACTCTTAAGTGGATTACTAACTACTTTTTGGAGGTAAAATATGGCAGAAAAAAGAGACATTGAAATAAACAGCCGGGCAGACACCATGGACCTGATGAATCCGGAGATCAGGCCGTGGCCGGTCACACCAGCGCCTTCGTTTGAAGAAGTTATGGAAAAGACATATGCCAAGCGCAAGGCGGAAGATTTTGGCAAATGGTGTGAGGACAACCTCAGGTATGAGTATTGCTGGCACAAACCCGAGGCTCTCCAGGGATTTACGTTTGCCTGTGTCGGTATGTGGAGACTGGGGAATAAATTTTGTGGTGGACTGCTCTGTGAAGCCGGGGCCGAAGTGATCAACATTGAACCCCCCGGAGGCGATCCTCTGAGACAACTAACCCCCTTTGGCCGGGAAGAGTATATGCTCGAGAGCAGGATCACCGGCGAAAAATGCGGCCTTGACTTTATCCACGAGATGCGGGGACAAAAATCTGTTACCGTTAATCTTGAGACCGAGGAAGGCCGGGCCATTTACAGGAAAATTGTGAGCCAGTGTGACGGAGTTATCGATGAGATGCCTCCGGGTTACATGGACAGCCTCGGCCTGGGATACAGGCATCTTTGCGATGAATTCCCCAGACTGGTTTATCTGAACCTGGCCGTACGCGGAACCTGGGGTCCTTATAAAGACAAACTGTCCAAGTTCGGTCAGTGGACCTTAGAGCCCTTTGGCGGCTGCGCCAACGCGTTTATCCACAACACCGGCTTCCCCCAGGACCAGCTTCCCAGGGGCAGGGGCGGCGACCCCACCCGGTCCGGTGTATGGTTTGCGGACTTTGTTGCCGGCGAGCAGGGAGCCAACACCCTACTTGCAGCCATGTATTGGAGAGATCAGTTTAGTGGCGAAGGTCAGCTCTGCGAAGTGACCGGTGCCGAGTCTCAAAATGACATCCTTGACTTTGATATTAGCTGGTACGGCTTTAATGCCAGCATCAAGGCCAGGACCGGCGCCTGGGATCCCAACCTGAACCAGTATGAGTGGAACCCCTGCCGGGACGGATACATGATGATCGGCGGCCAGACCGACAGGCTCTGGTACCGGATCGGCATGTGCATTGAGCGAGACTTCCCGCAATTCGGAAGGCTGATTCATGAAGACCCCATTCTCAAGGAGATGGGCGGCAGAAACGCTCTGAATATGCTGGTCAAAACCTATACCTTAACCACCCGATGGCTCAGGGACATCAACAGGATCGAGGCCGAGCAAAAACTCTTGGAATATGAGATTGCGGCCGGACCCATTCTGTTCATCGATGAGGTCTCCGAATTCCCGCATTTTGTGTACCGTCCCTGGGTGTGTACCATTGACACGGATCACTATGGGACCATACTCTTCTCTGTTTCGCCGAATGCTTACCAGAGTGCGACACCGCACCGGACCAAAGTGTTGGGCAGGCCAACCGGGTATGATAACTACGAAGTATTGCAGAAATGGTGCGGCATCGGCCAAACCAAAGTCAATGAATATATTGAAAAGGGGGTGATGTAATGGCTAAAGACCCACGAGTAACAAGAATTGAGGATCTGCCAGGCCCCAAGTGTAAGGAAGAACTGGAAGAGATGAAGATGCCTTACGAAGAGTACTGTAAGGCGCAGTTCGATCCGGGCAATGAGCCCTCAAAACCCAATGCGTTGAAAGGTATCAGATGGATGAGCACCACCATGTATATCTTTACCCCCCACTCCGTTTCCAACCTGGCAGAAATGGGGGCCGAGGTAATCAAGGTGGAGATGCCGAGAATGGGCGATCCCATGCGGCATTGTGCGCCGTTCAATGAAACGTATCTCTATCCGTTGCATGATTCCAGGCCCATGACCGGTACCGGTATGGGATATCTGAACGCGAATCCCAACGAATACCATATCACCATGGACTACCACCTGCCCGAGTTGAAGGAAGCCTTCTACGCTCTGGTCAAGATGTCCGACGGGCTCACCGAGTGCTATCGTCCGGGTACCTTTGACCGGTGGAAACAGTCCTTTCGCTATGTCCAGGAAATGAACCCCAGGTTTATCTATGTGTGGGGCGGCGGCTTCGGTTACGGGCCAAAATGTTTTGGCGGTTCCTACGATATTCTGGGGCAGGCCCATGCCGGTCTTGCTTCGGTAACCGGTTTCCATGAGTCTGTGGGCGGCCACGCCACCAAGCACTCCAACTGGTGCATTGACTGGTACTCCGGCACCCAGATCACTTTCGGAATTCTGGCGGCCCTTCACTGGCGCCGCAAGACCGGACTGGGAACCATGATCGAGTTCTCCCAGGTCCAGGCGGCCACCCGGTGTCTTGGGTATGCCGCACCGCTTTACGGCAGGTTCGGCATTGTCCGCCAACGCTGGGGCAACTGGGATACCCAGCTCTGCGCCCACGGCATCATTCTGTGCGGCAAGTCCGACTTCCCGGATGCAAAGAATCCGCAGGACCGGCTTGAAGCCAGGTATGCGATGATTTCCGCATTCCAGGATGAAGACTGGAAAGAGCTCTGTTCCATCACCGGAAATAAAGACCTGTTTGACAAGTACAAGTCTCATAAGGAGAGGGTCGAGGCCGAGGCTCAGATCGAGATTTACGCGGCGCTGGAAAAATGGGCCGAAGATAAATCCCGAGCAGAGGTTGTAAAGGTCTGCCAGGACGCAGGTCTGCTGGCCGAGCCGGTGTGTAACGACCGAGAGTACTATGAAAACGAGCACTGGAGGATGCGCGGTACGGTCCGGTGGATGGATGACCCCATCTTCGGCGATGTGCTGCAGCACGGCACTTACAGCGCGGGATTGATGGCCAAGACTCCCAGACAACTAAACTGGATCTGGCGGCCGGTGGGTGCGGACAACGTGAAGATCTACCACGAACTGCTCGGTTACCCAACGAGTACTATTGAAGAATGGTACGCAAAGGCCTGGTTATAAAAGGAGGTGTGAACTGTGTGTGATATAATTTGGTGTAAAAAAGATTTTGAAGGAAAGCCCTGTAACACCATTAATTATCTGGATCCTTACTGCTTCTGGAACTGGGAAGGCACGATAAACTGTGCCGAATGTAAGACGGTTTATTACATTCACATGATCCAGGGCAAAATGTACAGGGGCCCGGAGGAAAGGCCCGGCGAAACGCCTGACACCAGCCCGCTGTATGCGGATAAGCCCCTGGACGGCTATAGGTTCTATGGAGCGGGTGTCGAAGGCAGGACCAGACCTTTTGAGTGCCTGCCCAGGGATATCTACCTGGGAGTGCCGGACATGGTAAAGTTCAGCATACGGAACAGACCGGTCAGAGGCCATCGTCCTCAACCGCCAAGCGCCGGCATAGCCGGAAGCTACGGTTTCAACTGGGACATTGAGAAACTGTCTCCGGATCTTTGGGAAGAATATCAACAGAAGCTCAAAAATGGCGAAGTTGCCGACTGGTAACTTGAGTTATAATTAAAGAAAGGAGTGTCATATGGCAGAGTTAACACCTCAAGAATTTCTGGATATCTGCTTAAAGCCGGACAAAGAGTCTGACCATATATGCTGGGACTGTCTTCATCTGAAACCAGTGATCGAAGATTCCAGTTTCCCTCCGGCAGATATTATCGGCTGGTGCAAGAAGATCCATTTCCCCCATTACTGGTGCGTAGCGGATTTCAATGTAGTGAAAAAATGCTACGCCTTTGAATCAAAGAAGAAGAAGTAGCATGGAGGAAAACGTAAAAAAGGAACTCGATACCATCAAACAGATGGTGTTAAGATGGCGAGAGAGTTATCTTGGATGGGCAACTTCGGACGGGGGAAACGATTACCTGATTGGAGAGTTCTCGGAAGAGGTCTCCATGCACGTTTCCCCTTTGGTCCGGAGGTTGTTAGAAAACAAGTTCCTAAGCACGTCCGAACATCACGAGTTCATGGAGTCTTGCTACAACCAGATAAACGAGCTTCGCGACCTGATTAAAATCAAGGAGGCGGAGAAAAAACAAACCCCAAAAGGGGTCTGGGCATAAGCTTTTACTGATACGTTGGCTTATGTTGAGATTAAACTATAAGGAGGTAGAACATGCCTGAACTATGCCGCGTGGGTGTTTGTGGGTTCGACCCCATGCTCGTCAAGGGATATGTGTCAACCGGGTTCAGAGCTCTGTGGTGGCACCTATCAGACGAGATCTACGAGGAGTACAAGGTTAAACCGAATGCCAAGATCTCTGGTACGTTGCACAAGGTTTACAAAGGTGCGGGAGAGCTAAAAGATGCTGGAGTGACCCACGAGCCCAATGTGCCCTTTGAGTGGGTTCTGTCTAAGGAGTCCGGTCTTGCGGTATTGATCCCGCCTAAGGTTATCGTCGAATACAAGCTCACGGAGTTTCACTTCATTGAGGTAACCATTGATAAAATCGATGACCAGGAAATCTGGCCCGGTAAAAATGTGACGAGCGTGAAGATGTGGCCCGAGGATAGGATGGAGCTGCCCTTCTGTCTGGACTTTATAGCTCCGTAACCTGTTAACAACAAAAACCTCTTCCCCCGTACCTTTGATGACAGCGGTTGGAGGGAGAGCTAAAATTTTAATTTTTCGATCCCCCTTTCCGGCTTTCCGGATAGGGGGATTTTTTATGAATAAGCTTGATTTTTTTATCTTTTGTATTTATTAATCCATCTTAGATAACCCGTAGAAAATTCTTTGCCACAAAGTCACCAAGACACAAAGCATATTTTTTTTATGTTTTTCTTCGTGTCTTGGTGACTTTGTGGCGAAAAGAAAGCGTTTTAAAATAAACGAAACAACAAGTTCAGAATTAAGCGGATAACATTTAAACAAATTGCAAAGGAATTTAGATGACCGAAGAAACTAAAAAAAGCAAAGAAGAAGAAACCGAAGAAACCATCAAGGAATTTGAGCAGCAGTACCCCCCTGTGGCAGAGCAGCCAAAACATCCGGGCTGGGTCACTATTGCTGAAATTTTTAATAAAGCAGAAGCTTCAAAAAAAATAGATCCGATTTTTGAAAATATGCTCTTTATGCTGGGATACGATTTTTCCTCTAACATATACGTGATTAAAGGGGATTATCTGACCATCGTGGATACTGGAAATGATTACACGTCGTTTATGGCGCTTTTCGACCTTGATTATGCACCGGGAGACATTAAGAAGATCGTTCTCACCCACGGTCACCGTGACCATGCCATGGGTATCTTCGAACTGTTAAATTATCCCACGATTATGAAAAACAAAAACATAGAAATTATCATCCATGAAAAGGGTCCTGACGGGTTCAAAAAGATGATAGAAGAAACAGATTTCCCCTTTACCTTAGTTAAGGGAGGAGAAACTCTTGATCTTGGCGGCTCTGAATGGGAAGTGATACCCACGCCCGGTCATACCATGGACGGCATATCTCTTTATCACGCTTCAACGAAAACAGCCTTTACCGGCGATACCATATTGCCTTACGGCATGGCGGATGTTGACGATAGCGCCGGAGGCCGTCTGGACCACTACCTGTTTAGCGTCAAGGAACTACTCAAAAGAGACATTGAAAACATTCTTCCCGGCCATGGCGTACCCGTGGTTTCTGCAGGAAGAAGGGTCACGGAGGTGGCTTACGAAGGCGTGATAGCGAAAATTCTTCAAATCGAGGGGGATTTTTCTTGGATGGATGTGGCGCCGCAACTGGTTCAAAGGGGCCTTTTGGAAGAAGCGATCTATTGCTGTGATAAGAGACTTGCCGGCGATCCTGAAGACTTAATGGCGCTTCAGCTTAAGGCTTACTGTTTGACCGATATGGGACGGAGCCAAGACTCCATCGAGCTTCTTGATAAAATTCTAGCAAAGGAAAGCCAAAACCCCCATGCGCTATTGGGAAAGGGTCATGCCTTGCTGGGCATGCAACAATATGAAGAAAGCCTGCAATACTTTGATGATGTTATTAAAATCAATCCGGATATTAAGGAGGCGCATATATACAAGGGCATGGCTCTCTATTTTTTGGGCAAGTACGATGAGGCCATGGACGTAGAGATTTTTCGAACGGAGTTTGCTGATAAATTCAAGGATCAGCTTGAAAAAAAAGAGTAACAAGCAAATTTTTTTTTTCCTGTAGCCATGCTTCAATGGGGTTCGGGCTCTTAAAATAATCTCTTATGGCTTCTGCCATAAAAAAAATGTCGGACTGGCATCCCATTTCCTATCATTTATTCACCAGGTCTTTCTGAACCCTTTGAAAGATGTCACGGAAAGGAGCAAGAAATGACATTTTATAAACAAGGTCTTGCCTTTCGTTATATCCAGAGCACAAAATATTATCGAAATCGCCCCGGAAAAGATGATCTGGGTTCTATTCCGTCAACCACAGCCTTCAAAAATTACCCGGAAGCAGAACGCCTTCAATTGCCGGAGCCTGACCTGAGCCGCCCGGCCAACCTCTGGCAATGTCTGGCCACACGCCGCTGCGAACGCAATACCACTCCCGACCCGTTAAGTCTCCAGGAATTGTCCAAAATAATGTGGGCGGCCCAGGGAGTGACCGCGCGAACCGGTATATATTTGTTACGCACCGCTCCTTCTGCCGGAGCCCTTTATCCCTTTGAAACCTATCTATATATTGACAAAGTTAAAGAAGTTCCCCAAGGGATTTACCATTTTAACGTGGCCGATTTTGCTCTGGAACGCTTGCAGAAGGGAGACTTTAATCGTGCATTTACCGCCGCCAGTCTGGGTCAACCCGTTGTGAAACGGGCTGCGGTGGTTATTATCTGGACCGCAATGATGCTCCGGTGCATGGTCAAGTACCGTGACCGTGCCATGCGCTACATCCCCATGGATCTGGGGCATGTCTGCCAGAATGTACAACTGGCTGCAACCGCCATGGGATTCGGTTCCTGCCCTATCGGCGCCTTTTATGATGATGATTTCAATGAGCTTTTAGGAGTTGACGGGGAAGAAGAGACGGTTTTGTATCTTGTCACGGTAGGAAAACTCTAAAAAACATAATACGTTGGGTGTATATCAAGCCTGTTGTTTGATAATATTGCCATGGGTATTAGGTTTCAGGTGTCAGTGTTCAGGTTTCAGATCTTCAAGTTTCGCGACCCTGAAACCTGAAACCTGAAACCTAACAAAAAATCTTCGGAACCACGGTTTGTCAATAGACAAGGAACGTTGGTTATCCAGGTTACTTTAAGCTACTCAGCTAATATTTCTATAATCGGCGGGATAACATTGGTGGCGATGTCCGTTCGGGAGCCGCCGCCTAACACCACTTCCAGACGGCCTTGGGATACCTCTTCGGCGGTTTTTTTCATAAAGCGGGCAATTTCCTGATAGCAGCGGCCGCTCAACCCCAGGCTGCCATAATCGCCCTGGTGAGTATCAAACCCGAAATACCAGAAGACCAGATCGGGCTTAAAATCTTTAACCCGTTGATAAAACTCGGCCTTTACATTGTCGGCATATTGCTGGTCAACATTGTTGACTTTGTCGCCCCTTCCCCAAAATCCCCAAGAGCTTCCCGGCGCACGGATGTCGACTTTGGTACCGTCCGCCGACTCGTACTCCATTCCGCAGCAGCAGACGTGGAGAACATCAGGATCGTTTTTGAGCAGATCCCGGGTGCCGTCTCCATGGTGAGCGTCCGTGTCCATAATTGCAAACCGTTGGATATTATGGATTTCGCGTAGATAGGTGATGGTGATGACCACATCGTTAAAACAGCAGTACCCGCCAAAATAGTCTCTTCCCGAATGATGTCCGCCGGCACCGATGAGGGCAAATGCGTTGTCAATTTCCCCGGTGCAGACCTTTTCTCCGGCCAGAACCACACCGCCCACTGAATGCCAAGCCGTTGAGCAAAGATGGTCTGCCTCTACACCCCGGATAAGTTCCGGAGTATGCACTTTCAGTATCCACTCCTCTTCTATGGGAGGGGATTCAAAGAGGATAACATTATCACGCGCAAGAAGATGATCAATGGCTCCGGGGAAATCTTCCAGCCGCGCTCCCCGGGTAAGATAGCTCCTGCGGCTGAAGCTGGGATGGTAAAAAACGCCGGTTTTTTTCATAAATTTTCCCTATTAAAAGTCAGAAAGGGCGGGTTTCCCCAAAACTTTTAGATAAGAGGTATCATTAAGATACGAAATGATCCATTGATTGTCTTTATAGGTAAAAAGGTTGGTGCTGGCGGTATCCTGTTGAATTCGCCAAAAATTATTATTTTCGATTCCCAAAAGGCTGCAACAAATCACTTTGTTCGGCACCCGATGGGCGACCAAAGCAATGGTTTCATTTTGATGTTTTTCAATCAGCTTGTTTATGGCTGCCATGGTCCGGGTGCGAACCTGTTCCAGGCTTTCTCCATTCGGAAAGGTGACCTTATGGGGTTCCCGGAGCCAACGCGTATAAAGATCCGGATATTTTTCCCGCACCTCATCAAGGCGGACCCCTTCCCAACCGCCGTAGCTGATATCGATAATGGCTTCAAGGGGGGTGACTTGGATGTTCTGAAATTTGGCTATATTTTCAGCCGTTTCCATAGAGCGGGAGAGGGGGCTGCTGTAAATGGCGTGGATGGTTTCATCTTTTAAAGCCTCACCGGCCAGATGAACCTCTTTTTTTCCGGTGTCATCCAGAGGAATGTCCATGCGTCCCCGAAAGACTTCCTCCAGATTCCAGGCGGTCTGGCCATGGCGAACAAGGTATACTTTGGTCATGTTCGGCGCCTCGTATATTTAGAGTTTAATCATCCCTTTCAGAATAAACTAGAAATCGGCCTAAACTGCTTAAATTATAACTGGAATCTTATATGTTTTAAATATTGCTTGGTTTAAATTCCTTTGATCTGCTGATGAAGTTCTCGGGTTTTTTCCATGCGGGCCCGGTCCCGGTCCTGTGCCAGATGACGAATACTCTCATTTGCATCCGACATTTCCGGATCATCGGGATTTTTTCCCTTCACATATCCGTCGATGAGAAGGCGATATGCATGGACCATTTCCGAAATCAACCGGATAGGATATTCGCGCCCCTGTACTTTTATGGTTTGCAAGCCCAGATCAACATATTGTTTCAGCTCTTCACCCTTGATGGCAAAGGCCACATTCGGATTTCGGCGGATTCTTTCATTTATCCTGGCGATTTCTTCAAAGCTCTTTTTTTTGCGGCGCATTAGTTTTTCACGCTGAGCCTCGGTTAACAGGCAAAACCGAAAGCAACTGCCGCTTCTGTCCGGCCACCCCTCGTATTCAACAATTTCATTGCCGTCTTCATCGTGGTGGACTTTTTTGATATATGAATCGCTGGTGAATTCGTGAAACAGGCAATTACCCACACCACCGATGCATCGGTTTCCATGAATCAGTATTTCAGTTAAAACGCCGACTTCATCGGCCGTTTTTTTAAACTCCCTCAATTTTTCAACAGTGTCGATTTCGGTACTGGCAACAATCTGGGTGGCGCCGGCGTCACGATAATATTCCATCTGTTCCCGGGTCTGGATATTACAGCCCACACTGGCGTGGATGATCAACTCCGGATAGTTGCGTTTGATAAGCCGAATAAGTTCGGGGGTTTTGGCAATAACCCCTTCTACGCCATATTGTGCCCATTTGGCGACTTTACTCAACACACGGATAAAATCTTTTTCCTGTACTTCCGCGTTAATAGCAACTCGAACTTTGCCCCCATGATCGTTTCCAATTCGAACCGCTTCCCTAATCTCACTGTCTTCCAGTTCCCAAACGCATTTTCTGCGGCTGAAACCTTTTGCTCCCACATATACGGCATTGGCACCGCTGCCAAATACAGCATTCACCATTTCAAGACTGCCTCCAGGAGCCAGCAATTCGTTCATGGTATTGAACCCTCCTTATTCACCGGTTTTTTTCTTTCCCGGCACTTATAATTTATTTGTAGAGGATGCAAGTTATAAATTTAACACTATCGTTTTGCTAACCAACACAAATTCCCAAACACACAAAGCTATGTATTTAAAATTATATTGTCAAGAAAATTTTAAATCAAAGGCCCTTCCCCCCTAGTTCCCTGCTTCCAGCATAATGTTATGTAATCGCTCCGCTCGCAAACAAAATGTTTCCAGTTTTGCATCGATCACCTGAGGAAAAGGAGAACCGTCACTTTCAATTGCAAGAAAAGGAAGGTCATCAATGTTTGCCAGCGCTGATCGAAGCCGACCATTCTTCGGTTGGGTTGCCAGTTTTCCTTCACGGTTCATGGCCTCATTAAGAAGGGCCTCTGACAGGCGGTTGGGCATGCAGCCAAAGGGACCGATGGCGATTACGCCACATGCGTGTGAGGCTATCTCGGTCAGGGAGCTACCCACTGTCAGAATGGCTTCACCGGCTAGCCTTGGCGATATATAGGGTGCAGCGTTATCAATGACAGATTTAATTTTGAAAGGTTCTTTGTGAATGAAGCCCGAACGGGACAGCATACCCTCAATACGCTTTTTGTAACGGGCCATGGTTCTTTTCCTCAGCATAAATTCCAGCTTTTCCATCTTTGACATGTTATAATCGACAAGACCTTTTTCCACCAAAAAGTCGGTATATAATATCCACTCGGCAACGGGAGAACAAGTAGTGGCAAACCCTTTTTCTGCGAGACGCTCTGTTAAATACTGGCGGGACAATCCATCCCTTCGCACAAATATCTCGCCAACAAGGGCGACAGTGGGCACCTCTTCTATGGGACGCTTCATGTGAATCCGTTTGAGAAGGTTTGCGGTAGAATCAAGCTGTTTTTCCAGCGGAGCAAAATCTCCTTTTTCAAATTGTTCAATGATTAACTCCCACTCTTTATCAAATATGTTTATTGCCGCTCCGACATCTGTAGCATTGGCCAGTATCATGGATCTGATGTCTTCCATGGCATCGGAAACAATAATACCCCACCATACCTTTAGCTGGAAGTTATTCCCCATTCCTGTGTAAGAATTTTCAGACGTCAAGGAAAAAAGTGCCACATCAGGTATCCCGAGCCTTCTTACCAGGTCTTCCATAAAAATATAGTACTGTCCAAATCGGCAGGGCCCGGATCCGGTAGGCATAAAATAGACTACAATATTGGAGTCACGCTTTTCCTTACGAATAAAATCAAGCAGCGTCCCTGTAGTGAGTATCAACGGCAAACACTCTTTGCAGGATGTATTGGCACGACCCAGTTTCAGCACCGTTTCATCCGCCGGTGGATGAGCTTTGGCATTAAAACCCACTCCCCGCAATACTGCGGCCAGTGACTCCGACGCAATTTTACCCATAGACGGTACCAGAATTGTAACCCGTGGGTGGGTCATGGGCAACGTCTCACCGGAGGAGGTAATTACTTTAGGAACACCGTTATCCAAAACCGTACGGGCAAGATTGAAATTTCGTTTTTTATGGAAAATCTTCTTTTCTGCCAGCAACTGCCGGTATGCGGTAACGATGTCAAGAAACGCTTCAACCCGGGTTTCCAGACCCGCGTCGGCGGTATGGCTGTCCAGCTCAAGGGTCAGGGAAGGTTTACGACCCATGATATCCCTGAAATATCCGATAATAAACGAATCCGGGCCGCAGGAGAAATTGGTTATAAAGGTGCCGAAAAGTTGGGGATGCCGTTTCACTATCCGGGCGGCCTGAAGAATACGCTGGCCCATTCCCCAGTACATATGGCGCTTTGATTTTTCATTCCCAAACAAAAGAAAATCGAACGGGATGACCCGGATGCCTCTGGATGCAAGCTTGTGTGGAATGCCCATGTGCGCTTCTTCAACAAATCCGTTGTACGGCCGGGCGAAAATTACCACCGCGGTCTCATCCGGATTCATTTCCAGCTCCTTTAGAGCGGTTTCCCCGATTTGTTTCATCTCGGCCAGACATTCGGTCTGCCGTTTCAATGCGGTTTCAAAAGCCCTCGAAGCCGTTTTACGTCTGAATCCCATCTGAACCGCGGTGTTAACTAACGGTTCCCGGGCGCTCTCCAACCCTTTGGTCAGGTCCAGAAGCGGGCAAAGGACTTTTGTTCCTTTTGCTTCTAATTGGGCAAGCTTTTGGCGAAAGCAGGCGTTAAGATAAAACGTTTCCCCCTGAACAAAAGGACATACCTGGGAACTGGAGTTTCCATCGGAAACAGGAAGTGCTTTAAAATGGGGCAGAAAAATGTATTCCGGAGGAGGTTCCATTTCAAGAAGCGAATGAAAAAAACCGTGTGAAAGTTCTGCCGGATAACAAAATGCGGCGTTTTTTTGGTCAATTCCTTCCTGAGAGCAGGACTCGGGCACCACCGGTTCAACTCCCAGTTCGGTGAAAAACGTCGAATACAGCGGATAGTAAGTGTTTACCAAGAAACTCCGGTTAATGCCTATTTTTCCTCGATAGGTTTTGATGTTATGGTTGGGTACGTTTTGACCGGATTCTGCGGCAAGGGTTGCGCCGTATTTTTCGAAAACAAGATGCTGCCGCACCCGAATCAAATCCAACTGTAGAACATTGTATTTTATATTGTGCCGTAAATTGTAGTACCGGTTACAGGCGCCGCCAAAGGGGTATTTGGTTCCCTCAAGCTCTATCACGGCAATTTCACACCGCCGGTCACACTTTTCTTTGCCGCCTTTGCAGGTAAATGAGTTGCCGTAGGTGACCTCTCTGTCCGAAAGCACCTTCAGGTCGAAGCGAGTTTTTTTTATCAACCCCATTTCAATTCGCTTTTTTACCTCAAGGGCCACCCCAAAAGCCCCCATCAGACCGGGTTCCGGAGGAACGATGATGGGTTTGCCCACCAGGGAAGCCATGGCCAGGGGGATCGCCCGGTTGTAACAGACCCCCCCTTGCATGAAAACCTTCTTCCCTACCGGCCGGTTCCCTTTGACCCGGTTCGAGTAGTTCATGCAGATGGAATACACCAGTCCGGCCACGATATCCTCGTGCTTGACGCCCTCGTGAATGGCATTTTTTATGTCAGAGGCGATGAATGCCGCACACTGGTCATTAAAATTAGGCGGATGACGTCCCTTGAGGGCAATATCCGCAATATCTGCCATGGCCACACCCAGGGTCTCATATGCGGATTCTTCCAAAAACGACCCGGTACCCGCGGAACACGCTTCGTTCATGGCATAATCCGAAGCCACTCCGTTGGTAATGTACGTGTATTTGGCGTCCTGTCCGCCGATTTCAAATATCGTGTCCACCTGTGGATCAAAATACACGGCAGCGGCCGCATGGGCGATGATTTCGTTAATCACACCGTGTGTGAGGGCATGCAGACCCGCAATCTGACGCCCGGAGCCGCACACGCCCAGACCCTCAATGGATATATCAGAAGAATCAACCTGTTGGACAATCTGTTTAAGAATAGAATCATAGCACTGCCGGGACGCTGCAACCGGATTGCCGTTCGTACGCAGATAAACATCTGCCAGGATGGCGTTGTCCGCTTTTCTCAGAAGAATCGCCTTGGTGGTGGTTGATCCAACGTCCAGCCCGAGGATGCACGTATCACCCGAACGGATTTTTCCTTTTTCAACGGTTTTGAATTCCACGATGTTTTCAAAATCCTGCAAGGGGGCAAGGGTGTCGAATGATGCAGCGTCAACGCTGAACAACTCGGATATACCGGAAAATTTGGCGGTCTCGTGTTCCAAACCCCAGAGGGCCGCGCCCAGGGCTTCGAAATAAGGCGCTTCCCGAGGAACAATCAGACCGGGAATCTGTTCACGCAGACGCTCGATCATCATATGGTTTAGAGCCGTCCCTCCGGTGATCATAATGTTTTTTCTTTCCACCTTTTTTAAAAGCTCTAAGATTTTATTGGCCATCATCTGGCAAAGACCGGCGGTTACTTTTGCTTTGGGCACGCCTTTGTTGGTGGCGTGGGTGCAGTCGGATTTACAGAAAACCGAGCAACGGCCGGATACGGGATACGGTTCTATGGAACCGGCCCACTGGCCGGCCTCTTTAAGGGTGACATTCATTCTCCGAAGCTGCTGAAGAAAAAATTCACCCGTTCCCGAAGCGCATTTGTTGCCGGTCAGAACGTTGGAAATTTGCCCAAGACGGTTTAGAACATATATCATAAAGGTTTCGCCGCCCGCAGAAACCACGGCAGGACAGGATACGTCCGGAGGTTTGACAAACCCGTAGGCATATTCCACGGCCTGGGGTTCGGGTATTGAGGAAAGGGTTACGAATTTTCGGAATTTTCGGCCCGTGGCCGAGATCCGGTCAAATGAGTTCAGGTCGAGGTTTTTGAGGGCTGATACCAGGGTCCGTTTGGGGTCCCCCTCGTGGGGATACAGCCAATAGTTGACCAGTCGCGGAGGGAGGCTCTCTTGGGTCGGCATGCCTTCCCCAGGATTCTGCTCCTGCTCCAACTGGACAATGGATACGGTGGACGCTCCAAGACAAAGACCCAGTGATCTTATCTTTTCGGACATAAGCCTTTTCCGATTAGATTGCCCCTGTGAACCTTCATAGTCCATTGGAAGTCACAAATCCGGACAAGAAAAAGAATTGTTCTGAAACAACCCAAATTGTGCGAAAAAATATTTTAGCCGGGTTAACGTTATAAAGAAAAATGGGTTGTGTGTCAAAGAAAAATATCAATTTATCCACAAAACCAAGCTTCAACAATACAAGTCCGTTTTCTTGCCTTATGCCGCCATGTCGAGAACATGTTGAATTCCAAAGACATAGAGATTAGGGGCTTCGCCCAATTTGGAAAAATGGATTATTTCCACCCTACCCCCAACATTCCAATATTCCAGCATTCCATTCTTATGGGGTAAACAGGCTGCCATGTGTGTAATTCACTGATGTTGGTTAACAGCGGTCATTTATTACCTGAATATTGCATGAAAATTAATGAGATTTTTTAAACGGCTTAATTGGAGCGGGTTTAGACAAAATCACATAATCATAGTTTTTACCCAAATGTTAAATCGGATGATGGTCTTTTTTATTCATTAATTTTCACCCGAAGGGCGAGTCGGAGGCTTCCATCTGCTGCGTTATTAAGGGTTCGTAATAGTTCACTATGACTTCACCCTTAAATGCCTTGCATATGA
>Ga0315535_1001137_pt1 | contig 18130 bp, 16 predicted proteins | sample SalMarSW160220MG_2_FD_203092 | JGI IMG/M metagenome (GOLD analysis project Ga0315535, IMG submission 203092) | Salt marsh sediment microbial communities from the Plum Island Ecosystem LTER, Massachusetts, United States - Salt Marsh Sediment SW1602-20 ... | reverse complement strand
AGAGGGATCTGCACCAGGGGCGATTTCTTCACTGACATCTCCTCGGTCTCATCCCTTTTTCTCCTTGCCCTGCTGTACAGTGTCCAGATGTTCCTCTCATCCCTGTTGGTGAGCATGCCTATCTCATGGTATGAGAAGTTCAGCTGCTCCTTGAGGTATTCGACCAGGGACTCAAGAAAGCTCAGTGATCTGTCGCAGAATATTGTGGTGGGTATGAGTATCTGGGACTCAGAAAAAGCCTCTTTTATGATTCTCTCTTCACTAAAGCCGCTGATAGCGGCTTCTTTTTCCATTTTAAGCCCTAAATTCCTCTTTTTTTTCTGTAATTACTTCAAAAGCTCTCAAAAAACAAAAATAATCGCTTTTGGGCTTGTTTGTTTCGTCTTACTATGTATGTATATTGTCGATAAATATGTTTTGGATCACGAATTTCAGGCTATCTTTCCTACCATGTGTGTTAATAGATATAAAAATGTTTCTCTTTATGTCTTACTATGTATGTATCTAACGTAGATTGATTCTTACTATGTGTGTATTTTATCTTACTATGTATGTATATGCTGTTTTCCGAGCGATTCGTCTTACTATGTATGTATCAATTGTAGGAAAAAGGTGTGCAGCCGAATCCTGCGCAATAGACTGAGAAATGAGTGCTGTTCAGGCGATGAGCGGCGTTACGAATACCTCGACCATCGCAGCCAGGAACAGCACTATGACTGAGATTGTTATGATGTCTGTCGAGTCCAGCAATGATGTCTTGAACCTGTCCGAATTGAAGTCGTGCCTTATCACTGCTATGGACAGTATGCCTCCTGCAAGCGCGCCTACAAAATACGCCACGATCTCGAGCACCCCATGAGTCAGGTACTTCAGCACCCCTAATGATATTATGTGCGAGTATGTGGCTATGTTAGGCCCGAGATGGCTCATTATGCTGTTCCTGATGAATATGCCGATGGCCGCAGCCACTACAGAGGCGTTCCATGTCAGGATGAATATAGAGCCTGCACCGAAGAAGAATGAGAGCAGGAAGCAGAATATGAGTATCTTGAGGTTGTTGAGCATTATCCCTCCGACGCTCTTGAAAGAGGCCATGAAATTGCCTGTCGGGCTGCCTGATGATATCGAGGATATCGTGTTGATCTGTATGCTGAAGACGTCCTGCACAGTGTTGGTGGGCAGGAGCACGAAGAATAGCAGGAAGGCGGTGACAAATCCGAGGAACAGGAAAGTGAATGCGCTGACTGCCTTGCTATGCTCCTTTATCAGCCAGCTCTCTTTCTGTGGCGTGTCATCCTTCCTTGCCTCGACAAGGATGGTGTTGTATACCAGCGGCACAGCGCATATCGCAGTCAGCGTGACCATGACTATGCTTACATACTCCTTGAAGACCCAGTAGCTCAGGAGGAAAGCGAAAGCTGCATATACTATGCCAAGGAAGAAAAGTTCCCAAGGCTCTTTCTCGGCTTTTTTTGGGTTCAGTAAGGATTCCAGAACCATGCTGTATACTTTCTCAATCGGGTTTAAATAGATTTCGATTGGATTGACGGCGAGCGCGTTGCGGCGCAGCAGCAGCAATGACAGGGAAAACTTTATAAGTGATTTATGTGTGGGGGTCACCAATCAAAAGAAGGTGAAAATGGATAAGCGCAGAAGAAGATTGTTTATATGCCTAATACTTATATTTGTCTTGACCACGATAGCTTTTCTTCTCTCTCTTTTCGGCAAAGGCGGGACTGCGCCAGGGATATCAGGGGCGGCGGTCACAGGTTCGCCAGGCATAGGCTCACCTGTCTGGACAATCTATCTTCCAGGCGTGGCATTCCTTGGCATAATGATAGTGACTATATGGTATCTTGAGAAGAAGTGATCATCTATATGCGGCTAGCTATTCATTATGGTTTCATTCTCCCATCTTCTGTCCATTGTTGTTTTCTGTGTTGTCTGACCGCTCAGTTCGGTCTTGAAAGGTCCATGTAATCGAGGTCTTCATCATTCATCACTATCTCCCTTATGATCTCCACCCTTGCCTTTGACTTGGGCAGGGTGTATATGTACCGTTCCCATTCTATATTTGGGCCGCCTTCATGGATATGCATGATGCTACCTCCGGAATGCAGGCTATGCGACAAAGACAACAAAATCATCAAACAAAATCATCAAACGCGCCCGCACCCCTGAATTTACCCATATATTAATGGTCAACCAGCTATTTAAATGTTGCTGTGATTTCGGGGTTTGTTGCGGGGTTGCTTTTGTTCTGTTTCCGCATGATTCCCTTGCCATAAAAAATATATAAAACGATTTATTAACCAACCCGTGATTTTTTCCGCATTTATTGCAAAAGATTTCAGCAACTGTTCAAAACTTTACCTAAAACACCAATTTCCGTGATTATTACAACCATTTTTTCACAGCATTTTCCGTGCTTTGTTCGATTTGCATTTTGATTTGTTTATTTCAAACATTTTTTATCAAAAAACTATTTTCTATATGGATAAGTTTTAAATAGTAAAAAAGACATAGTTACTATTGGGGTCGGAGCAAGATAGCTTTCAAAGCAGTTTCATAATCCAATCGGTAAAAAGGAAGGTGTTGACTAAGCGCAGAACCGAACCTCGCAAGGGTCTTGTTCTTAGTCAAGCAGGTGATACAACATGGGGAAAACACTGACCACGATAGCTGCAGCTGTGCTGGCACTGACTATGGGTGCTCCACACTCAGGCTGCACAAACGAGAAACCGATCCGGCCTACTGGTTCTCATGCAGAATATCCTGTTCCTTTTTTGAGAAAGCTGAGGAAAAAGATCTGCCCGGCAGCAAGCTGGGCGCAGATACAGGTGATAGATGAGGTGATGTCCGGAGCATCGAAAAGAGGTGCCGGAACTTCATATTTACGGGGCAGGGAGGCGCACTCAACGTTTGTTCTCCAAGCAAAGCGGCTTCGTCGCTTTGCGAGTATCGCCCGGAAAACATCCTCCCGCCCCGTACCTTATGCTCGTTGAGTTTGAGAAGATGAGAGAGAGATACCATGGCCAGAACAACCAAACCCGCTAACGATGGAAAGCTTGAGGACATCGTCGCCGAAGCGCCGAAGGATGCCGAAGCGCCGAAGAGGTCCCGGGTGGCGTACATAAGCGAGGTCGCTTACGACACAGAGTATTTTGAGAGGCCTGACTCGCAGCAGGCATACAGCAACCTTCTTGAGTTCCTGTCGCAGGACAGGAGCGTGACCGGCATACTCATAGACGGAGCCATAACAAGGCTTGACCGGCCCGAGTTCCTCAACGAACGTCTCACGTACTGGGACAAGTCAGAGGAAGAGTGCCGCGAGGCCACAGAGCAGATACCGAACAGCGACCAGTACATGACCATGATGAGGACGCAGCTCAGCATAGTTGATGAGAGGCTAAGGGAGCTGAGGCAGCGGGTCCCCCACGCCAGGCAGATAACATTCTCGCTCCATTCTGACGATCTCCAGTACACGGCTTCCGCGATGCTCAATGAGCTGCTGATAAGGAAGCAGGCCAGGATAGGCGACAAGATAGAGAAGCTCAAGGTGAAGAAGAAGGACCTAAAGAAGAAGAGGACAGCTTTCGAGAGGGATTTCAAGAAGCTCAAGGGCAAGCGCGGCGGGGCGAGGGACCGGGCCACCCTGAAGAGGAAGATCAACACCTGCACCACGAAGGTCGATAACATAGAGGAGAAGCTCACAGACTTATATGAGGAGCAGCAGCTCTACAGGGAGAAGAAGGTAAGGCCCATACACCAGCACACCACCAATACGTTCTTGCAGAGAATATACAGTATGTATAAGGGCATCTGCGACAAGTACGGTGTAAGGCTCGTCACAGGCGAGGATAAGCTGGTCTTCGACGACCACCTGACTATAGACTACTCGCACAGCAGGCACAAGACCTGGCATCCTGTCAAGGGCCGGGACAAGAATCTGGTCAAGGAGGTGCATGGGGAGCTCAGGAAGCTCAAGGGATCAGGTATCGACGTGAAGCTTGAGAGCGGCCATTTCGGCATGGGTTTCAAGCAGCTCCAGAAGCTGATGGACTCTCCTGAAGAGAATAATTTCCTGAACCAGTCTGATTACGTGTCAAAGACCTGCGATGAGCATATAACCGTAGTGCTGGCGCTGCCGTTCGAGAACACTGCTGCTATAGGCGAGTACTGCAAGGGCAGGAAAGCGATAAGGATGAGCGGCGGAAAGCCGATGAGCACGAGGAAGACAGCTGCCACAGACAGGTACTACAATGGCGGCGTGTCAGGACTTACGATCATAGAGAAGGACGAGCAGGGAATAGTCAGGACAGACTGGATACAGTACCAGAACTTTGTCGACGGCGCTGTTCTCAGGCAGCCTGAGGAGTATTCCATGATTGCGGCTTCTTCAGACGAGCACATGAGGTCGCCTGAATCCAACCCTATAGTCACTGACGGCTGGGTCGAGCGTTTCAAGAGCCTTGTAGCAGAAGGGACGGTCCTGCGGGGAAGGAAGGCGTTCGTGAAAGGCTATCTCAATGCAGGAGACATGGGAGAGGCGAACTCAAGGAAATGGCGCCATCTGTATCATCATCAGCGGGCTCCTGAAGAGGTCATGGACGAGAACATCAGGCTTCTTGCAGATTTCCATCCTGAGAGCATAGATGAGGTGATAGCTCTCGCTATCAGGAAGACGAATGACTCGATGGGTGGCAGTGTCGAGAGCATGGATGACATACTTGACAGCGTCGCGGATTACCTGGAGAGGTTTCTCGACCCTCTGCTGGCCGGCAGCATGCTCAGGCATCTGCTTGCAGTGACGGAAGGCAACCATTCAGGGGATATACTGCGCGATCTCGGACTGCGCGAGACCAATTTCTTCAGGCAGCGCCTCAAGGCAAAGGGGCTGAAGCCGTTTGAGGTAGGTAAGCCCGGCTACATGCAGGACATGGAGAATGCCCGTGTCGTGCTAGGCGGGTACAGCAACGCACGCATATTCCAGATAACTGATTACGGCATGGGTGTAGACGGCAGGCCGATGTTCGGACCGATAAATCTTGTCGTGCAGCACGACCCGAAAGGCTCGGGTATGGGCGGGGTCATAGGCGCCGGGAAGAATGCTGGCGCAGACCTTTCGATAGGAGGGCACACGCATGACAATGTGCTGAAGCTCTATAAGACAGATGATAACCAGTTCGGCGTCGCGTATAAGCTAGCCACCATGCAGGGGGTCTCGCCCACAGAGAAGTATTACGCATCCTCAGTGCCCCGGACGCAGGCGGCCCAGGAGCTGGTGATGCCGATGCCAGGCGACTTCAGCGAGAAGACGATACCTGTAGGCTATCTGCGCGACGAGGGCATGGCCGCCATCCGCAGGAAGGCAGAGGCGCATCTCAAGAAGAGGAAGGGCTGCAAGTGCAGGAGCTGATACGGTCTTATGGTAATGTTCAACGACTTCGCTAAAGGTGTATTTTATGGCAGATGATGATCAGGATGATAAGGATAGCAACCCTTTCGATTGGGGCCCGCTTTACCCCTGCGGTGATGATAAAGGGGATGATTGGGGCGGGAAAGCGGATGGGAAGGGAAGCAAGAGCCGCATAGACTTTCTCATGCCGCCTCTTCTCGGAGGCAGGGACAGGAAGTGCGGATCTGAAGAAAAGCCTAAAGACCCTCCTGAATGGACCCTTGAGGAGCAGGTCGCATTCCTGCAGAAAGAGCTCGATGAGAAGACGGAAGAGATAGAGCATCTGAAGGCAGAGGTCAATATCTATTCCGGCATGGTCGATGATTATGAGGAGAAGATAGAGAAGACGAACCAGAAGATAATAGAGCATAACGAGAACATCAGGAAATGGCGCGCGGCGCATGAGGTGCTGAAGAAGCAGAATGAAGAGCTGACGAAACGGCGCGGGTCCATGCAGAAGGACGGGAAAGTGAGTGAGACATTCGCGGACCTGCAGGATATCGAGAAGGAGGTAGTTGACTTCAGGAAGCAGGACATACGGTTCGATGACGTGGGAGGAATAGGAAGAATAAGGGGCAAGATAGACGAGTTCGCCGCAGGCATAAAACATTATGATATGCATGAGCAGTTCGCACTGGACGCACCGAGAGGCCTGCTTCTCCACGGGCCGCCGGGCTGCGGAAAGACCATGCTTGCGATGGCGATGGCCAATGAGATGGAGTGCGATTTCCTTCTTCTGCCGCCTACAAGGATAGGCAGCGGCATAGTGACGCGTTCATCGAGGCGGCTCGAGTTCGTGCTGAAAAAGTTCGTAGAGAAATTCCGGAAGGACAGGATACCTACGATGATATTCGTGGATGAGGCCGACGGGATGCTCAAGAAGAGGGGATCGGCATTCGGCGTCAGCACATACGACGACATAGTCAATGTCTGGCTCCGCTATCTCCAGGGGTCTGAGGATAATGAGGGCCTGATACTTGTCGCTGCGACGAACAGGTTCGACATGGTTGATGATGCTATCGTGAGGGCGGGCAGGGTGAACTATGTGCTGGAGGTCCCGAAGCCTGACAGGACAGGCGTCGAGGACATACTCCGGAAGCAGGTCATATACCGCCATCGCAGGGCGAAGAGGGAGTTCTACATGATAGATGATTACTCCAGGCTTGCAGACATGCTTTACGGGAAGCAGGCGAGCGGTGCTGACATCGCAGCAGTCCTTGAGCAGCCTGCAAGGGGGAGGATACTGCAGTTCGCAGAGCTGCCTGAAGACATACCCATATCTGCCGATGATGTGCTGATATGCCAGCAGGAGCTTGAGGAGGCCGTGCGCAATTACGCGCCTTCAGACATGATGCGCAGGAAGGAGCCTATAGGCTTCGGCAAGGGAGGGCGTCAGGTGCTTGTTGGGTGATTTTCGGGGGGATCATGATGATATATCCAGAATTTGATGATTGCGGGCATCTCGTCGAAGAGGCGTTAGATTACGCGAGAGAGCTCGGCATAGGGGCCAATGTTGTCGATGCGGTCTTTGACCATGCATACCATGACAACAGGCAGATCTACAAGGCTATAACCGCTCTACCTGACCATGACACCCACCTCAGGCAGGCCAACGTGACCGTCCAGAAGAAGGTGATGTCAGAGCTTGAGAGGCTCGCGGGAAGGAAGTGAAGACAGGATGCATGATGTTCGTGTAATAAGGACAAGGAAAACCATGGAAGGGTGTTAGAGATATACAGGCTTGACGGGACGGAACGGAAGATAATGGACTACGTGACAGAGAATGCGCATGCCACGCCCAAGGAGATAGCCAGGGCTGTCGACACCGACGAGCAGACCGCAAGGCGCCTGTACAACAGGCTGTTCGCGGAGAACGCGTGCTCGCAGGTTATCCTGCCGAACTACGCGATGCTGGGTTTCAAGGTGATGATAATCCAGAAGCTCAAGGTGAAGAACAAGTCTTTGCCTGACGTCGCTTTCATCAAGGCGAAGATAGAGTCCGAATGGACCAACTGCATCGACTGCCACGAGACATTCGACGGCAAGATATTCGTAAGGAGCGTCTGGAAGAACGCTGAGGAGTTTAAGGATGCCAGGATCCGCCTGCACCAGAAGCATGGCATGGAGTGGCTCTCCGGAGAGGAGGTCGACATGGTTCCCTTGAACGAGCAGAGGAGCATATTCAGGGTAAAGAGCCTTTGGGAAAATGAGGTGGAGACTGAGGAGCCTACGGAATAGGCTGGTGAGGTATCTGCGTATAAAGAGATTCGTTTGGCACACGGCGTTGCTCTCCATTATTTTCGATTTGCGGCAATGGAGGGCTAAGAGACCGGTTAGCAGGCTCAACATACGGATCATCAGGGTGAGCGACAGGAAAGTCGTGAGGATCCGCTGAGATCCGCTGGACCTACGGGATGACAGGGACGTGCCGCACAAAAGAGAGGTGACAGGATGAGCACGATAGTCATGCTCTGCATAATCATACTGAAAAAACTACGGTGGGACTCGTAGGATTCCCTTGACCTCGCTGAAGGGGATTTCTTGGCGTCTGCCGTCGTAAAGTTGGTTGTGGAAAGGTGTTGGGAAATGTTTTCACGAAGAAAAATAAAGAATAGCGCGAAGAGCGTGAAGGAGCAGAATGCGGAGAACAGAAGAAAGAGGAAGGTATACGTCGACGAGGGAGGGAATGAGGTCAACATCTCATGGTGGACTCCCTGGAGGAGCGTCAAGGCTTTCCTGCTGGCTGCGGCGATAGGCACGGCCGGTGCAGGCCTTTACCATTATTTCAGCAGCCGGGCAGCGGTGGACCCGGCGGTGGTCTCGCATATGGAGGAGGTGAATGATGAGTTCTCTCTGTATGATTCTTACAGTCCATTGATCACACCTCTTGAGAGCATTGTCTCTCCTGGCAGCAGGGGGAACATAATCAAGGATTCTGTCGTGATGTATGGAATACAGTCAGACAGGAAGAACATGGCTGTCAGGTCGATGAAGAGGTTCACCAATTGTTCGGATGAACCGGGTCATGAGGTGAATATCAGCGACAAGCGCCCGTTCATAAGGCCTGTCGATACAGGACAGGAACTGTACATCCAGTCTGCTGTCAGGATAAGCGGCATGGATTTTGATGACCTTGAAGGCATCGTCAGCAGGAAGGCGGGGATACGGATAATTCCCGGGGTTCCTGAGATACTGCCCTATTATTTCAGCATAGACACCGTGAGCATCAACTCCAAAGGGATTCCGATGAAGTATGTCGAGGCCAGGAATCCTGATGGCAGGGTGGGCAGGCTGCACTACTATGTTGATCTCAGGGGCCTTGTCAGGGACAACGTGCTCGACGAGAGTGATTTCAAAGACCCCATTGACATAAGCATAGACTCGTCGATAGAGGTCATGGAGATAAGGCGATTGTATGAGGGTGATGTTGCAGGCATGTTCGCCTACAAGGCCATGCCTGAGTATCTGAGGAGATTCACCGAAAAGACCAGCGAGCTGCCGATTGGAAACCCGTGCATAAAGAAGATTGTCGATGCATATGATGGCCAGAAGTTGAATGTGCTTGATATTGTGGATTATGCACTGAGGGTCACAGGACAGGCATTCAGCTATAAGGTTCAGGACGAGGGCCAGGATCTTATGGATCTGGTCAGGAAGGGGGAAGCTGACTGCGAATACTACTCGAAATTATTCGTGACCGTGCTGCGCGCGTTCGGCGTACCTGCGCGGCCTGCAGAAGGGCCGATCATGAAAGATGATGGTTCTGGTTTCAGGGGGAGACATGAGTGGGTTGAGGTCCTCCTTCCTTTCAAGGATGGCTCGTACAGGTGGGTCCTGGCAGAGCCTACATGGGCCGATGACAGTCCTGTGCCTGATGATTTCATAAATTATGTCGACGGCAGATACCTGTACAGCTTCGACTTCGACGTTCAGCTGGACACGGGTGGCGATTCAGGCACGTTCTATGTCCTTCAGGACCATCGATGGCATTCGACGCGCGTGGAGGATCTCGATGCTGAGATCAGCGATGATGGGGAGGCGCAGGATATGGTGGAAGCCGGGGCAAGGATGGATATGCCTCCGCTCGAGATGATAGTCCGGAAGAGGGCAGGTGGTGAATGATGACATTTGTCGATTCAATCATGGAGTATATGGACAAGTTCCGCTTCTGGGAGATAGTCTATGAGTACAAGCAGGGCCTGCATTTCAGGAAAGGCAGTGTCATAAAGAGGAAGGTAAGATGTGACAAGGAGCTTGTGAAGAAGAACCTTGACAGGATAGTCCGGGAGGAGAACAAGGCAATGCGTGATAATGGAGGCGCGTGGAAGTACGTCCTCCCTTTCAGCAGGCCGGAGATTCCTGAGAGTTTCAGGAGGTCTTTCCTCACTGGCAAGCTGAAGTACAGGCATCGGCGTGACAAGGCACGGGGTAAGGAGGTTCCTCCGGGTACTTCAGGCACCCGCCAGCTTGATTTTCTTCAGATGGCGATTGATGAGGAGCGGTTAATGAAGGAGAATGGGGGTGTGTGGAGATATGTCCTGCCTCTGTTCAGGCCGGATGTACCTGAAGGGTATACCCGGTCAATAATCACGGGCAGGCTTGAGCACGAGGGCAGGTACAGCAAGATACTCAGGCAGGGGCTCTATCTTTACGTACCTTTCCTGGATGATATAGTTGCGGAGGACGTAAAGGAGAGGGTCATGGACCTTCAGAACATCAGCGTTCCCACAAGTGAGAAAGGGGATGAGAGCAGGGTCATGTCTGTCAGCTGCGCTATCCGTTACGAGATACAGGATTTCTACAAGGCCCATACCAAGGTGCATGATTATGAGAACACATTGCAGGACTACACGATAGCAGAGCTTGCCAAGCACATAAGAGGATGGAACTATGAGAGTTGGAAGATGGCAGATGTCATCAAGAACATAGAGACAGATGTCCTGAAGGCATTGAGGAAGACAGCCACGCGTAGATGGGGAATCAAGATCCATGACTTCTATATAACGGATCATATCAGCTCTGATGTCAAGAGACTGCTGCATGAGGGATTAGAAGCCCCGATAGCAGCGGCAGTTGGGGAATAGCAGGGTGCAGAAATGTCTTATTTTTTCTTTTTTAACAAAGAAATAGCTCAGCAGCAGGAAGGCTGGGATTGAGATAAAGGGGGATTTCTTCAGGCGGCATATGCCGCAGTGACTAGTGCGAACAGCACGACACCGATTCCGACAAACACCCAGTTCAGCACGTTCATATTCTTGACATGCCATCTTATCATGGCAAATCGTACAGCTATCAGGACATGGCATATGGATGCGAATGCCATGGGAATTGTCAGGTAATCATGTATCTGGAAAGAGATAGCCCTGTGCATCAGCCCGCCAGTCCATTTATAGATGAAGCCTGATTTGGTTATGCCGAATCCTGAGACAAAATACAGCATTATAAAGACCAGCAGCGCCCAGGCGCAGAACCTGCCGAAACGTACGATAAAGCCTTCAAAGCTCGCAGAATGTTTTTTTTCAGGTATCTCGCGCTCTTTTTTTATCATTTCGCAATGCCTGTGCGTGCCTTATTATTATATATTTTACCATTTGAGGCAGTTTTCTGACGGGTTTATAAATGAAGAGCCGTGATTCTTTCTATCAAACGCCTAAAAATGCACGGTTTTTTGCATTTTCTGCGCAATAATGTATTTTTTGATACGAACCTTTATAAGTTTTATTTACGTATTTATTTGCGGGGTTGTAGTTGGAGGGCGTGAATGTCGGGCAATACAAGATCCTTGAAAGCCAATGAGCAGAAGATCCTGCGCCTGCTCATGGACAATAAAGGACATACGTTCAGGGAGATAGCGAAGCAGGTCAACCTGAATGAGGTTTCTGTCAGGAGGATATACAACAAGCTCATGCAGGAGGATGTCTTCCAATCATTGCACATACCAAACTTCCCGCTTCTCGGCTATAAGATAATGATGCTCCAGCGCATATACATCGCGAGCCCGTTTCTCATCGAGACAAAGAACATAATCAGGAACGTGCTTGATGAATGGAACAACTGCGTTGACTGCCACGAGACATATGACGGCAAGATAATAGCCCGCTCTGTGTGGAAGAACGCAGAGGAGTTCAAGAAGGCGCATGCTGACTTCTACAAGAAGTTCGGCACAGAATGGCTCCAGAGGGAGAACATCGACATGATACCGCTCGACAACTCGAGCAGACTGATCAGGATAAAGGGCATAGATGTTTGAGCAAAGGTATATGATATTCAAGATATTCACATTTCACAGTATTGAGTGCGTGTTTCCCGAAAAAGAGGTCTTGATAGGCGTTCAAAAGGTGTTCGCAGCTAGCCAGCATTAGCTATGCGCACCAACAGGTTCATGCTTCCATGCTGTTAATGTTTACCGGATGCAACGCAAGGTGTTTCAATGGGTGAAGCAGGTAAGAGGCGATGGTATGATCCAGCTCTATGGATTGGTGCTGTCCGAAGGCTGAATAGATCTGTTCTGTATACTTTGGAGGCCATCTGATATGGGCTGGCTGAAAAGGTTTTACAATCGCCTCAGAGGGCGCGGATTCGAGGATGAGGTATTCGATCTCGACGATATGACTAGCGAGAGCAGCGTGGACATAGAGCAGCAGGGCAGGAGCCTGGCTGACTTGCTGCTGTTCAGGAAGCCCGAGGAGAAGCCCGATGAGGAGAAGAAGATAAGCACTGCCCAGAGGCGTATCGACGACATAATAGATGAATATATCCGGGTGAAGAGCGAGGCCGGAGGCAAGTTCCTGAAGTACATGAAGAGAAAGGGGTGGGATCTTGAGGAGATCATCAATGCAGGTATGCTTTTCGAGCAGACCATATTCAAGGACAATGCCCAGCCGCCTGAAGAGTCTCTCAGGCTCCTGCACAGGGTCATAAAATCAGGCGTCCTGAAGGAGCAGAATTATGCGGTAGAATACCCTGATGGGACGAAAGGTCCTGTCGGTTCGTCCTCCCAGCTCAAGCTCGTGCTTTACGCCCTCAACAGGATGATCGCTTCATCAGTGCCTGCATGGGCATACCGTAATATCATCAGCGAATGGGTCGGCAACAAGGAAGCGTATAAGAACAGCGACCGCTTCGCCCTGGACTTCTTCCAGGCAGTGTCTGATCCGAGCAGGAAAGATGACAAGTCTGGCTCGCTCGCATTGGCAGGCCTCATGTCCAGGCAGCAGCGGGACCTGCTGATAACCATCAACGATCGCCTGACGCGATCCTCATTGCTGAGGTATGGCAACAAGTTCTCAGTCATGTGTACTGGGATACTTAACGCGAACGAGCGTACTCCCCAGAAGGCATATGAGCTCTGCGAGAAGTTCCTTGAAAAGGACACTAAGTTCGAGGTCCCGGAGATGTGCGGCTCGCTTCTCAGCCTTCCCGATGAGACGCCCAGAAGGACGTTCCAGTTCATAGAGGATGCTATTAACCGCATACTCTCCGACGATAAGACAGGTATGTCTGTGAAGTGGTATGCGGAAAGCCTTGAGAACTATGTTTCCCAGATTTCGAAGAAGCTGAGTGATGTGGGGCTCGCTCCCCAGATGGATGACAATCCTGAGAGGTTCCTGCAGAACTGGTACAAGCTGTCAGAGCTCGCCACCAAGTACGGGAACTTCGGCATGTTCCGGAGAGAGGATATCTCATTTCTTCTCGCGCAGGCCGACTTCGATGCTAAGACCTATATCGAGAAATGCCTCAATGAGCTCAAGCAGCTTGACCTCAACATGTCAAGCATGACCTCGGGCTATAAACCCGAGGCTCCTCACTTCGAGTTCCTCCTCGACAGGCTGCATGACGCGAACCCTCTCGAGTCCATGGTGTTTGCCATGGCCCATATGAAGGCAGTGAAAGGAGAGTTGCTGAGGCCATTCGAACAGAGGTGGTATGATGAGCTGGTGTCTAAGGCATACGCGCGCAACACAGACCTGAGGGAAGACCAGAGGAAGCTGGTAGACATCGTCGTCGACAGGAGGAACACAAAAGACGTTCCGCCTCATGTCGCAGAGTATTACCGACTGCAGTATGGCGTAAAGGTATCAGGAAGGATGCTCGACCTGGGCAAGGACAACAATGCATGGTACCGCTTCAGGAGCTCTGTTGAGGGATATCAGGCCCTGAACGGGGAGGGCCAGGGTGAGGACAGGGTGGATAAAGGGTTCATATCCAGGATTGTCTGGCACCTGAACCGGCATGGACAGCTTGGGATGCGCGACATACTTCTGGCAGGGCTTGCCTGCGGCGATGGATGGAAAGAGATCGCGATGTACCTGGAGATAAAGGACAGGCAGCGGCTTAAGGACGGCAGGCCGTTCAATGTCTGGCTGAACATGTATGACAAGAACTCTGAGATGATAGCAAGGGCAAGGAGGAACTGCAACAGCAAGAGGATAGCGGCTTCCACCTACAGGAGGGACATAATGGAGATGAACTATGAGACTGATTTCTCAGGTTTCGAGAGGCAGCTTATTTTCTTCCTAGGAGGAAGGACTCCTTTCAACTTCGGGGATGATTTCAACAGGCTCCTTGACTCCCTGCTCATGATCAGTCTCAAGCACTTCACGGAGAAGGTGCCAAAGCCCGCGATAATACTGATTGAAGGCGCTGAATCGACGAACATGGAGCATTACTGGGACAGGAATGCGATACAGCTGCATTCCGAATACCTGTTGAGGCGCCTTGAGATGGACCGCAACGTGATATATTTTGACAAGTCGATCACCCAGCCGATAACGCTTCCTCTGACAGTCATAGGAGAGTCGGCGGAGACTACATACGCAGCGATCCAGACGCCTGAGAAGGACAGCGTAGAGTTCTATTTTGTCGCGCTCAGGGATACCCCGATACTGGGAGGTAAGCACATGCTGCATGCCAATGAAGTGATAAGGTGCGGCGAGAGCAGGCTTATGTCCCCGGAGATATATGCTTCATTGAAAGACCGGTTCATCTGGGAGGTCATAAGGAACGACAATGACGCGAACAACATGTTCCTGAAGCTGATACCTGATTACGAAAAGCTTTTAGGTACAGAAAGACAGGCAGAATTACCTTTTAAGTTATTGATGCCGCAGACTGAAGAAAAATGAAGAATTCGCTGAAAGGAGTAGGATCGCTGGAACGTATCGTCTATCACACGATGGTGGATGGACGGGGCAGGCTTAGGAAGGGCTATGCCCGGCTCCTGAACCCTTTCGGCAAGTACCGTCATGACCAGTATCCGGCGAACCAGATAGGCCTGCTTGCCCGTCTCGAGAAGCCCCTGCAGGATATGCACATAAAGCTCGGCGAGATAGAGGATCTTGTCAGGAATGACCGCGCTTATGTTCAGGGCATGTATTCCCCCAATCTGATTCATTTCGTAAGGAAGGTCATCGCGCGTATAGGGATGGAATCATACAACGTAGAGTGGAGGAACAGGGAGAGCCAGATCCAGCTCAAGGAGAAGATCGAGGCTTCTACTGACATCACGTTGCTCGCGAACAGGATGCTTTCAGAGATGGCTGAGAGGCATGTCATAGCTGTGTTCAAGGACATAATGAGGGACAAGACCCATCCGCGGAAGAAGGACTTCTATACTGTCATGGATCTCGGCTGCGGCATGCACGCCGCGACGATAGGTAACCATCTCGAGAAGCTGCATGATCTCGCTGGAAAGGGACTCATCCCGAAGAGATACAGCGATTACGTCAGGGTGCTGCTCGTCGACGTGGATCCGCATGCGACGCATAAGACAGCAGACATGATATCCAATCCTAATTCATATAAGCATCTGGGGTTCAAGTTCAGCTCTCCGAGGGAGGTCCATTGCTTCAACATGAACTTCAATGAGCTCGCGACCAACCCGGCATTGATGGACTACACAGGGCTTGTAGACACAGGGCTCAGCGGGGCAGCGCCGTGCCACGTGACAGAGAAGGATGAGTTCTTCAGCATGAACCGCAAGCTGTGCTCGCACAGGGGGGCATTCTTCATGTGGGACTGGCTCGCCAAGACATTCGCGGCCCAGTATCTCAGGTTGCCGCGTATCGCACCGGGCTGCATATTGTTCGAGGCGTCTCGCGAAATCCCTGAACGGCATGAGGTATACACATTCGAAGACATAGATGCTATACCTGATGATTTCTATGAGAAACTTAAGGGCACAAGGTGGCGCAGCATCTATGAGCTGCGCGAGGAGGATGTGGCGCCCCATCTGGCGAACATGGATGCCTGGCTTGGGTATTGGGGGTACAGGATGTTCGACGATTCAGAGGAGTGCTTTGTCGAGAAGCAGGTCAATGGCATGGGCATAACCGAGTTCCACCGTAAGCTGTTCCATATGCTGATCGAGAAGGAGAGGGGATACAACCCGATACATGATTTCGTGATAGGCTCGCTTTCAAGAGGCAGGAGGTCTGACCTTATGCCTTTCGATACCGGTAGGGTCGCCTACAACTTCATAGAGAGCTATGGCATCGAGGTCTCCAGGATGATGAGGAAGGCCGGTTTCGAGGCATATGACATACCTTTCGCAGAAGCGATGGATCTCGCAAGGACGCAGAACTTAAGCGGAGAGTTCAACATGAATGCAGATGATCTCAATGAGACGCAGAAAGTGATGATGCCTGCCCTGAACTTCAGCGTCGCTTACGACGACAAGGATTATCTTGATGAGCTACTTAGATGATGGTTTCGATGATGTCTTGTTCTTCTCAGAAGGGAAAGGCAGGTAGTTTATCCTGTGCTCCTTGAACACGAGGCCTGGTTTGCAGTCCTTTATCACGTCAGGGAAATTTGTCTTCAGCCCCCTGAGCATGTTGTGCAGCTCCATGCTGTTCATTACCTGTATCTCGAACTCAAGGTCTGCCAGCCCTATCGCGTCTGTTATGTAGATCGTGTTCTTGTTGAGCCTGAGATATTCTATTATCTGGTTGATTATCTGCTTGTTGACGGTGTGGAGCTTGAGGAACACCTTGAAGTGCTGGTATCCTATCTGCGAAGTGTCTATCATGGTGTTGAACGCGACGATGACCCCGCTGTCGACGAGCTTCTTTATCCTATACTTGACAGTGTTGGGCGAAGCGCCGACCTTCTTGCCAATGTCCAGCGTCGTGCTCCGGGCGTCTTCCGCGAGCAGCTTGAGTATCTCTATGTCAAGCTCGTCGATGTCTGCAGGCGGCTTGTTGCCCCCTATGACTGCTTCAGAATAATCTTTAGAGTCGAAGAGGTAGTTGTGCTTGAAATGGTAGATGTGCAGGACGATGCTTATGTAGTATTCCTGGAAGTACTTTCCGTACTTGTCGAGCACCTTGTCGTATATCTCCCTGAACTCATAGATGTCCTTGGCCCAGAAAAGTACCGCGATGTCGTAGAACCCTTCGTATGCTGCTATCCAGCCGACTGAGTTCAGGCTCTTGAGGTAGTCTGTGATCTCTCTCTCTATCGCAGGCGAGACGTTCTGGAACTTTATGAACAGCCTGTAGATCTTGTATCCTATGCCTGACGTGTCTATGACTGCGTGGAACCCCTGTATTATGCCCTTCTCCACAAGCCTCTTCATGCGGTAGTTGACGACCTCTTTCGAGAGGCCTACCTTCTTGGCAATCATGGATATCGGCTGCCTTGAGTTCCTGTCCAGTTCTAGAAGGATCCGCTTGTCTTTGGTGTCTAAAATCGTCGATTTCACGAAACCACCACCCTATTTTATAATTACGCAACAATAATATATAAATTTTGCGTTTTAGGGAAAAAAGCCCTAAGAAGTTTTATACATTTCAGACGCATATATTATGGTTGAGGGGAGCAGTATTTACTTGTGCAGCGATATGTTATGATTACATCGAACATAAGGGGAGAGATGTCTGCTCAAAGCCTGGAAGGCTTTGGCATCTTAAAATCATTGGTGACAATGATTTTACGACTCCACACAAAGCGCTCAGGAACAACGTTTCTGAGGTCTTCGGCCACCAAACAATCTCTCTCCCCTTTAGTGATTATTGATTTTTCACCGTAGGGATGCCGGGTCTTCAAACCTGGCCCGAAAAAGAGGTATAGAGGTGCAAGATGATAAAGAGAAAGGACCTTTTGATTTTGTCATACCTAAGGAACAATGCCAGGCAGCGCCTTACGAGCATTTCCAGAAGGACGCACATACCCGTTACAACGATATACGACAACGTGAGAAGGTACGAGAAGAAGTTCATCGTGAAGCACGCGAGCCTTCTTGATTTCAGGAAGCTTGGTTTCAACGCTAAGACAAATATAGCTCTGAAGATAAACGGCTCTAGGGCCGAGCTGCTGAGCTACCTCCAGGAACATCCGAATGTTAATTCTCTGTACAGGACCGATTCAGAATTCGATCTTATGGCAGAGCTTGTGTTCAGGGAGTTGAGAGATGTCGATGAGTTCATGGAGACCCTTAACAACAAGTTCGACGTGGAAAAGAGTGTCGTCTTCAACATAACAGAGGACCTTAAGCGTGAAGATTTCATGAGCAAGGTCTCGTTTTAGGGATGGCTGGATACAGGATGATTTGCGTGCCATCTGCCGAGTGCAGGTGGATCATTGTTTTGTTTTTTGTTTTTCTATTGCGGTCAAGGCAGGTAGTCTGCTGGAAAAAATAGGTAATTGATGGGCATCGCAGAAGCGGTCGCG
>Ga0315535_1001135_pt1 | contig 18136 bp, 16 predicted proteins | sample SalMarSW160220MG_2_FD_203092 | JGI IMG/M metagenome (GOLD analysis project Ga0315535, IMG submission 203092) | Salt marsh sediment microbial communities from the Plum Island Ecosystem LTER, Massachusetts, United States - Salt Marsh Sediment SW1602-20 ... | reverse complement strand
CCCTATTTTGAGGAATTAAGAGGGATACACGATAGTAGGTCTAGAGGTTTAGGATTTACGGATGAAAAACTTTTCAAATTTCTTGAACTTAAACCGCGATTTAGAACAGGTAAGCGTGTAAGTCAACCTAATTCTCGACAAATTTTTAAGGTTTTAAAGCTGAAAGTTCAGCAGAATAAGAAAGCGTATAAGAAAGCAATTTCTGTATTGGGGCGAGTGAAATCTGGAAATATATTACGTACGCGGTATGATAAACTAAGAGAACGGCAAGAATATGCTCATTTGACAGAATCTTTAGTAGATTTATATTCCTTTTGTGCTAATAAATCCATTTTCACCACAAATTTTTCAAATTTGCTTTTTGGAAAAGAAACAGCAATAAAGCAAGAACAATGTAAATCATCTAGGGCGACTTGTCGTTTTGGTCGATATGCGATAGAACAAATTGAAAAATATCTTAGAATAGAGTATAAGATATTTAAGCTAAAAATTGATAATGAACATAATATTATTTCTGATCTAGGAAGACTTAATCTGTTTAAGCGATTAGCTATTGCTTTAATTCGATGGTTTTACCTTGAGCAAGGATATGTCTCCAAAACATCAGTAATCGAAGCCTCGATTCTTTTTAATACCATGTTCTTGAACCATAAAGAAAATAGAGATATTTTTTGGGGTGATTTGAATCGTATTTTCAATAAGAACTATAGTTCTAACTATCATGATGTTTTACGAGGGAATTGGCATTTGGGTATAATGAGTCTAAAAAAAATAAGGAAAAATCTTGTTGACATCCCTCCTTCTAGTCTCAAGAAAAAAACACTTTATTTAATGAGAGAATATCAAGAAAAATTTATGAACAAGGGTGTATTACGTGGTTTCACCGTAGGTACACTCGCTCATAGAAATATCGAATTTTGCTCAGAAATGGAATTTAGCAGTAGAAACGGATTAAGATATGATTCTGAGAAATTTTCAAATTACCCTCAAAGTTTACATAAAATGGATTTTTGGATTAAAAAAAGTCCATCCGTCGCTAAAATACTCGATTTGAATTGTTTATCAATCAATAATGGTTTAGATTTGAGCAAAATTGATGAGGTGGCTTTTGATTTCACTATGGTTTCAGTTATAGATTATAGACACGCTCTAAGAAAAGTCAATAAGTTTTATCAAAAAAGGAATCGTTTATTATTTATTGTTATTTATGGTGGGTCAGTTGAGGCTTTAAAAAATTTGGAACGTGAAATAAGACTATTAGAGAATGTCCCATTCAAAAACCATGTTTTTGTAATTACGATTAAAAATTATCTCAAATTACTAAATTTCAGCTCCAATATCGCGATAATAATATTAAAAATCTCTCATCTTTCTTGGAAAGCATTAACAGATAATTCTGCTCTTAAAAATTTAATAAATTTCAATTCTAATCAATTTAGTTCACTTGATAATTTTATCGATTCTTAGAATAAGAGAAATAGAGAATTATTCTTTCGGTTTTGGCAGTTTCTCGGGCAATTTCGTTGCTTCCAGAAGTTTCTTTACTTCATCTGTATCCGGAGCTAAAACTTTAGGTAATCCTAATTGATCTCTTCTTCGCTCTATAGCAGGTTGCATCGGAATTGCTTTTCCATTTTCAAAAATAGTTGTAGCTTGTGTTGTATAATAATCCGGACCTTCTCCTCGTTCTATACTCATATTTTTTAGAATAGTGAATATTTCCGTGAGTTCGACCTTTTGCGGGCAGATCTCATCACAAGTGTCACAGACAGTACATCCCCATATACTAAACGCATTTTCCTTCCCGAATATCTTTTCTTTTAATCCAAGCAAGGCATCTAGGATTAGCCTCCTAGGATTATATCGCCCATTAGTAATTTGAGCAACAGGACAAGCACCACTACACGTAGCACATTGATAACAATAAGCTAGTGTACTGCCAATATCAGATTGGATGATCTGGTTCCTAAAATCAAAATCGATGGTTGCCATTTTAAACAATATAGTTTTTCTAGAGTTATATATTTATAACTTTCATTAAATTTTAAAATTAATTCTTTTAAAATTTGCATTTGTGAAAAATTGAATTAAAAAAATTAAGGAAACTGAGATTTCAGTTTTTTACATCTTTGAGATTATTTCTTTTAGTACTGGTTCCCCGGCTGCACCGACCATAATACCGTTACGAACAACTGGTTCATTTTGAACTTCGATAGTTTGTTCCAAAAGGCGACCATCTTTAAAAAAGAGTAAAGTAGGAATAGCTGTTATCCCAAATTTGTTTCCAAGAGGACGGTTTTGATCCAGGTCTACTTTCAATAGTTTAATAAAACCTTCTTTTTCTAACTTTTCGAGGATCGGAGATAACCATTTGCAAGGTCCGCACCAATTCGTATACACATCGATAATAACCTTTCCTTGTTTCATATTGTCCGAAATCACAAGTCCAAATTCTTTTAATTCTTCAATGCTCAACATTTAATCTACCATAAAAATTTATGTGATAAGTGAATTATTGAAGAAAATAATATTCTTTTCCTTATATTAGTTTCAGTTATGAAAATCAAGAGAAATGTAGTAGGTTTTGGCATTTTCATAAGTAATGTGATGATGATCCAAAAATTCACTATTTTTTTGTTTTAAATCATACTGAACATCCATTAATTGAATTAAAAACTTTATTATACCTCTAATATTCTTCAAATATAATTTAATTTAATGCTAATCTAGTTGTATAAATAATGAACTATTCAAGGAATGAATTGGTAAAATCCGAGGCAACCGTAAATCAAATGAGGAATGCTATTTACCACCTGCAACGATTTATGAAAAAGAATGATTTAACTGAGATTAAAGAAAGATTCAAAAGAATGGGTAAAAATATTGCCCATACTTATGTGAAATATTGGAAACCAGTTAACAAATTTGATCTCAGCAATATTAGTGATGGTCTAGCAACAATATATAAAAATATCCTTAATAGCACGGTTACAATTGAAATTGATTCATATAACAAAACTATTACGGTTAAAGATAATGATTGTGCTTTGTGTAAGTATCAATTTGAAGATATTAACGTAGCAGGTTGTGAGATAACTACTAATATGATAGCTGAATTCGTGAACCTTATTAATGCTCAATTTGGCGTTCCCTTCGCTTTAGAACCTTCCAATATTAAAGAATCACGTGCTTTGGGAAATAAAGCTTGTATTCACGTTTATAAGTATATTGAAGGAGGTAAATAATAATGGGAACAGTTCAATGGCTATTAAAAAAAATAACAAAAATATTTGGAAGGACTACTAATTCATTGTTCTATACACTTCTCTATCGAGAGATATTGAAAGAGATTAATGAAATAACAGAGAATGAAGAAGATACTCTCCTCCTTTTGAGAGAAATTGGAAGAAGAGCTTCATTTGAATCTTGCAATCGACATCCCACTGTATTCAAATTTATGCCTGGAAATCCTCAAAAAGTACTTGAATATTTTGAATTATTATGGGTTGTGGTTTTTGGAAAAGAGCTTGCTGAAGGGGATTTAACATATGAAGAAGTGATAAATAAAGATGCAAAATATAATAATTACATACTTAAAATTAAGACGTGTCCTATCTGTGCTGGCTATGGTCAAGATGAAGAAGATACCTTTAATTTTAGAAAGATAAAGAACCCTAATACAGAAGGTTTAGCATGTGGTTTAACAGGAATGTTAGAAAGCGTAGCAAATTACATTCTCAATATAAAAAAAAGCGAATACCGTATATCAATATATGAACAAAAATGCATGGCTAAAGAAGAAGAATGCCTCCAATTTTCTTGTAAAATTTATGATGTATCTGAATGGGAAAAGATCTCCTCTAAAAGTATCCAAGATCAACTAAAATCTGGTGTATTTTTTGAGGAATCGAGTGTCGAAGAACCAGTAATTGATACAAAAATGGATTTTATTGATAAGCTCCAAGATGTCATATCATTGGATAAAATTGAAGAATTACTAGACGAACCACTAGAAGGCATTAAACAAAAAGTTGCTGAATTAATAAGAGATAAATTAAACATGGAACCTAATCATTTTTTTGAATACTTTCGAAATTATGAAGATGATCTTATTAGAATCATTGGATTCCTCATGGTTCATCTTTTAAATGAATATGGTGGGTTAATTGAGAAAATATTAGAAAATGAAACATTTTCGAAAATTGTGGGTTATTTCTTCAAACAACTAAAAGAATTTACTATGCTTTTTATTCCCATAGACGTGATTAATGATTATCATCAATTAATGGTCAGTTTCTTGGAGGGTTTAGCACCACCTGAAATGGTAGAAAATATAAAAAAATTTAATGGAAAGGATGATATTAATTTCTTTTATGAAGGTGCTCAAATGGCGCTTGAGAACCTTGGTATAAATTTTACTGAATTAAAAGAGAATGTGTGGGAAGAATTAAGAAGGGAGAAAAAGGATGAATTAATATCTTCGGATCCCTCAATGAGAGACAAAACCGAAGAGCAACTTCCAAAAATCATCCGAATTGTACAAGAAATTTTAATGCTAATCGGTGATATTTTTACTTTACCATTGAGAGTATTAATTTCAGAAAGCCATTACGGATTAAAAACAGCCATAAATTCAGTTATTTCTGAAGAAGAGGGTTTATATGGTAAAATCAAAGCTAGACTTGATGTTATATTTGATTATATTCAAGAGATCCGTAAATAAAATAAAAAAAATAAAAATTTTTTAAGTTTTTAATCCTAGATACATCCAAAGAGCAAACGTCATCATAACTCCTCGAACAAAACCTATCGCTATACCCGGAGGTACTATTGAATCTAATGCACCACAAACAACAAATATAGTAAAACCTAATCCTAAGTATATGAATTTTTTTCTCAAATCTCCAGTTGCTTGTTTGGCTTTTATAAAAAAACCAATACCAAGTAAAATTAATGTAGCAACAAGAAACACTGCCACCATTAAAAATGTTGGATGAGACCTGACAAAACTAGCGTCAATTAAATCCTCACCAGGATTAATAAGTGTCCATGTGAAAGATTCGCTTGTTTGGAACCATAAAAAATATTCAAATACTAATCCTAATGCTATAAATATTCCTACGAGTACCCATTTTTTTTTTGGAAACATTAAGGATCCACCAAGATACATTGCTACAATTAAAGCAGGAGCAACCCAGAAATAACTCAAGAGGGAATATAAATAAATTGGTGTAATATTTGTGTGGAAAAAAACCACCATGATAAAATCTATAAAAGGTCCCAACCATAAGAAACCAACAAAAAACATTGTCAAACCGGCCCAAGCTAACAGTTTCGCTCCTAGCTTATTCGCACGATAAAATGATAACAATCCGAAGATAGTTGCAGATAAAATTATTCCTGATGCTGTAAGACCATCTAACAATCCTAATACATCTACCATTTTGATATCATATCCTTTTTTTAGTTAATAGTTAAATTTTATTTATTATTATATTGTGAATTTTGTATTTATATTTATAATAATATCTTTATTGATTCCATTTTTTTTCTCAACAATAAGATTCTTTCATTCAAAATCATCCTTTAATATGCAAAAAAAGATAATTATTATAACAAAATGATATAAATATTATTAAGATATAATTTAACAAATTCTATAAAAACATTCTAAATTTTAGAGGTTGTATTATGAGAAATTTAACAAAAAAAGCAGTAATAAAATTATCAGTATTTATTCCTTTTACTGTTATCTTAATGACGGTCTTTTCGATACCTTTTATGGGGTTACCCTCATTAGGTGGGCTTTTATTTCCCGGAAATGGATTATGGAAAGTTCCAGGAGATCTTCCAGTCGCAGAAAGGTTAGATATTCAAGGGTTGAGAGGTGAAGTAACAGTTATACGTGATGAATGGGGCATCCCTCATATTTATGCTTCATACGAAGAAGATCTTTTTTTTGCTCAAGGTTATTGTCATGCTCAGGATAGACTTTTCCAAATGGATATGACTCGGCGCCAAGTACGAGGAATGTTGTCAGAAATATTAGGGGAAGATTTATTAGCTACAGATGAGTTAATGCTTGCTATAGGGATGGAAGATTGGGCAATTAAAACTGATGATTTGTTTAGAAAAATGTATAGTAATGGGACATTTCAATACTTTAGTTCTTTTGAAAGGTATGTTGATGGAATAAACTACTACATTGGAACTCATCAAGATGTCCTTCCATTAGAATATCATTTATTGGGTTTAAAACCTACTGAATGGAGTACCATTGATACGTTATGTTTAGTGCAAGAAATGGCGAGGCAGATGTCTTGGAATTATCATGATTTGGATAGATACTCTGCTCTTTTAGCATTGAATACTATTAATCTTACTTATTATAATGAATTATATGGACTTACCCTACCGTACCAAATTCCTATTGTCCCTGATTACGGAGCATTCCCAGAAAGTCCAATGAAAGCTGGATTTAAATTAAATCCTAGTCTCGTTTTAAATGCAGAAATTCAGAACCTCCTAACTAATGTTCAAAAAATAGATTCGGAGAAAATTTTGATGGAGAACCAAAAGGATCAAATAATTGGGTCAAATAATTGGGTTATTAATGGTTCTTTAAGCAATACAGGTGCACCAATTTTATGCAACGATATGCACCTTGGTTGGATGATGCCTGGAGTATGGTATGAACAAGATTTAAAGGCAGAAGATACTGGATTTCATGTATATGGATTTATAATACCTGGTATGCCTGGTGTTGCAGTAGGTCATAATGAAAGAGTCGGTTGGGGATTTACCAATACAGGATATGATGTTATAGATTGGTACTATTATAATACTGACGGACCAAATCAATACATTTACAATGGCACTTCAATACCTTATACCGAAAAAACCTATGACATTAATGTTAAAGGAAAGGAACCTGTAGAATTTACTGTTAGACATACAGTCCATGGTCCTGTGCTCAGCGATTTGTCCAAAAGATTGCCAGAATCCTTAGGAGAAATAGTCATAGCACCAAAATGGATTACTAATGATTACTTCTTCAATATACTTGCGGGTAATGGATTCGATCGAGCATCAAATAGAGCTGAATTTGACGAAGCTTCAAAATACTGGACATTGCTTGCACAAAATATAATATATGCTGATATTGATGGAAATATTGCAATTCGACCAACAGGAAAAGTTCCAATTCGTGATGATTCTAAAATTCCCTTAGGACATCTTGGTAACGGAACTATCCCTTACAACGGTTCAAATGGGGAAGGTGAATGGATTGGTTACATACCCTTCGAAGACTTGCCTAATTCTTTAAACCCAGAACAGAAATATTTAGCATCTGCTAATCAAATCGTAGCAGGACCTGATTACACTAGTTATTTCTTGCAAAATGAATATGCGGATGGATATAGAGCTAGAAGGATAAATGAACTACTAAGGAATGCAGCTGATGGGTCTATAAGTGTCGAAACCATGAAATTAATCCAAAATGATGTAAATTCAACTGCTGCAAGAGCTTTTATTCCGGAATTAATTGATGTGATTCACGATTATTATGGTCCTACTCCCCCCACAAAAATAAATAATGTTCTCTTAGAATTAGAAAGTTGGCAATTTATAATGGATAAAAATGACGCGGTACCGACTATTTATCGCAAGTGGAGAGATTTTTTCCAAGATTTTACATTTAATGACGAAAAGGAAGCATATAACTTTAGCACACAAACAAGAATCGTTGTCTTAGAATATTTAATGAAGGAAGAAAAATCTTCTCATTGGTTTAATGACGTTTCCACACCAATAAACGAAACTCGAGACGATATTATGATGATAGCATTAAATGCCACAATCGACTGGTTAGAAAAGTTTTATCATTCTGAAGACCCATCGACTTGGAGGTGGGGTGACCTACATCAGTCATATTTTACATCTCTTACCCAATTAGATCCACTGAGTAAAGGACCTTATGAAACTAATGGAGAAGCATACACTATCAATCCTGCTGGAGTAAATATAGATAATGGAGTTGGAATAGCTAGAGGTGGGTCATCTGAGCGTTTAATTATAGACTTTAGCAATCTCAATAATTCTTTAAGCGTAATTCCCTCAGGACAACGAGGTCTTTCAAATTCAAAACATTATTCCGATCAGCTAGAGCAACTATTCTTACAAGGAAAATACCATTATCAGTATTATACGAATACATTGTCCAACTTTCCATCTTCTTCAATTGAATCTCAATTATTTTTCTTTCCAATAGGAGGTTAAAGAAATGGAAATAGAAAAGAGAACTTTTTTTATAAGTTTAATCATGGTATTATGTCTAACTATGCTATTAACATTAGTTCCAGTTTGGCAATTAGTTATTATACCCGGTATTATAGCAGGAATACTTAACAAATCATTAAAAAATGGAATTTTAAGTGGTTTTATTGGAGTTTCACTTTCATGGGGAATTTATGTTTTATTTGGAGTCATTACAAGAAACGCGTACGTGTTTCTTGATCAAGTTGGAGCACTAATTTTTGGAGAAGGATTTGGATGGTTAATTTTAATACTCGTTATGTTTTTAGCCGTTATTTTTGGGGTTATGGGAGCTGGAATTGGTAATGGTTTTATGAGTCTAATTCACGCATATTATGAGAAGCATCCTTATCGAGAATCAAAAACAAAACCAGTGTAACAATATAAAAAACCTGCAATTTTTTTTCATTTATTTTGATGTATTTCTAAATTGCTGATTCTTAAATCATCTAAATATTATCTAAAAAGATCTAAAATAATCGAGATATGAAAATGAGTTTAATATATTAATATGTTCCTTAATCTAATAAGGCAGATATTCTATTGGAAACACTCTGGATGTTTAGAAAAACCATTCCGAGACTGCTTTGCGCGCCACACAAAGTACATAAAATGGCATTTTCTCCCGCTTTAGATAAAATGATAATTCCATTTACACCTTCAATCAAAATTCGTTTTAGTTCCCCACGATTTAATTCCTCTACTGCACGTTCTGATACACTCTGTATAGCGGCTGACATTGCAGACACGATCCCATCATTAACATTTCTACTTAGGACTGAACAAATTGGTAATCCTTGAATACTAACTATAGCAGAACCTTCTATATCCGAGTTAACAGCAGATAATTTTCTTAACAAATCTGTCAATTCGCTGATGTTTTCAGACACTTTTGACTTCCACCTTGTTTTTTATAATGAGATAAGTAATTTTTGTAAATTAAAACTTACAATCAATACATTTTAAATGAGTAATCGAACATTAAGTTATATAATCTATTAAACTTAACTTTATTTATTTATTAATGTTTTTTTTATATATTTTTAACTATATCTAATAAATTTGATATTGCTTTTTTAAAAAATATTTTTATCAATTTTTACATTTATTACTTAAATGACCGAGAAAAAAAATTTGCCAGAAAATTCTGACAAACAAAAAAGCAAAGAAACACTTGAAAAAGAAGAAGAAGAGAAACAACATAAGATCGAATCCTTAAGAAAAGCTGGAAGTATAGCTAAAGAAACGAAAAAGTTTATTAGACCAAAAATTCAGATAGGCGCTAAAGTATTAGAATTAATTGAATCCACTGAATCTAAGATAATTGAATTAGGGGGAAATTGGGCATTCCCTACCAATGTTAGCATAAATAATTACGCTGCGCACTATACATCTCCTATAAAAGATGATAATTTAATTATTCAAGATGGAGATATTGCCAAAATAGATCTTGGTGTGCACATTGATGGTTATATCGTAGATACTGCTTTTTCAATAAGCTTTAATGATGATGAACGACTTGAAAGTATCATTCAAGCGACTGAAGTAGCAGTAGAAGCGGCTAAAAATATGGCAAAACCAGAAGTTAATACTAAAGATATAGGGAGAAAAATTGAGAGTATTGTAAAAGGGTTTCATTATAACCCGATAAAGGAATTAGGCGGTCATCAAATTGAACAATGGATAGTACATGGCAAAAAACAACTTCCTGAATTGGGGTCACAAGGGGGAGATGTCATGGAAGAAGGAGATGTATTTGCAGTTGAGATTTTTGCCAGTACTGGCGAGGGATCTATCCATAACACTAAAAATTCTTATATCTATGAATTAAATCCTTATATTGGAAGAGTACCATTAAGAAGAAAGACATCAAAACAAATTCTAGCCCATATTAATAAAAATTATAAAACATTACCATTTGCTGAAAGGTGGTTCGCTAAAGATTTTAGAATAGGTGTAGCTTTTGGGCTCCAAGAACTTATTCAACAAGGAAAACTAAGAGTTCATTATGTATTGGCTGAACAAAAGGGAGCTTATGTTGCCCAAAGTGAAGAAACTATAATTATTACAGAAGATGGGTTCGAACAGTTAACTTGAAAGCTAAAAATCTTCCTAATCATGAAAAAATTAAAAATTTGCCTGATAAGTCTCACAATTTCTCCTGATAGTGAAGATGGAGCAGCAAAATTTATAAAAGGAGTATATAAATACCTAAAAAACCAAGGGCATGATGTCAAAGTAATTACAGGAAAATGGAACTTTGATTTAAATGATCCAGACATTATACAAGTGAAGCTTATAAGGAGAAGTTATTTCTGGCTTCCACAATTTATGCTTAAAGTCAGAAAAATTCTGAAAAAATCAAATTTTGATATAATTCATTTAAATGGACCAAAAGCTTTAACGCCCTTTTTATTTTCAAATCAGAAGAGATTTTTAGCTACAATCCACGATTTAGGACCTATTGAAACGAAATTTTCCATAATACCTATCGAAAAAATATTAATAAAACTTCTAATAAAAAGGGCGTTAATTTTAACCACTTGTTCTGATTTTGTTAAATATCAAATTAAACAAGTCTTTCCGAAAACTGACATCAATAAAATTTTCAATTTATATTCTGCAATAGAATCAAAATTCATCCCGTATCATTCAGAATCGATGATTTTAAAGAGAAAAATGGGATTAAAAGAACCCATTCTACTATATATAGGTCGCATTGCTGCCTATAAAGGCGTTCCGGATATAATTAAAGCATATCAACTCGCTAAACCTCAAGTCAAAAATCTTGAACTGGTTATAGGAGGAACCCCGGATTTTTCAATGAAAAGTACTTATCAAGATTGGATAAAAAAATATCCCGATATCAAGTTTACCGGTTTCGTTAGCCCAGACGAAATACCTATTTATTATTCAATGGCAGACATTTTCATCACTTATTCCTATGCTTCTGAGGGATTTGGATTAACTCCTATAGAAGCGATTGCATGTGGTACGCCTGTAATTTGTTCATCCCTTAAAGTTTTTAAAGAAGTTTTAGGTGATAATGCAATATTCGTTCCTCCCAGGAGACCAGATATCTTGGCTAAAGAAATTATTAACCTAATTCAAGATGATAACAAAAGGCAAAAATTAATAGAAAGATCTAGTTCTTATATTAAAAAATTTTCATGGGACTCGGTTGGACAAAAATTAGAAGACATATATCATAAATTTTTGAGTCTATAGAGTAAGTTTAATCATGGATTTATATTGTTCATTACAGGATTAACGCAGATATCATTATTATCGAATAAAAATTTAACCCGATTAAGACTAAAAACAATCTGTCGTGTGCTCAATCATTGTTTTTTTAGTTTTTCCTTGACGTAATTAAAACAGATATCAATTGGGTTTTCAAATTGACTGATTTTTTCTCGATAGGATAAATTAAACCTACTCGACGTTGGTCCATTTTTAAGAATTTCAATTGATCTTTTAATAATTTCTTCACTTTCTTTTATATGTTCCAGAGAAAATCCATTCTTTATCAAAAACAAATCTTGCGGTGGTGTTTCTCCTGGGAAAAACTCCAAACTTGGAATATTTAATAAACTAGATTCTCTAATAATTGTTCCACCACCACTAATAACCAGGGCTGCATAAAAACATAAATCAGTTATGTGGGGTAAATATCTGGTAATTATTACATTTTTTTTATCCGCATAGTCTTTTAATTGTGATTTTAACCATTGTTCCTGCATCTCGGATCTTACTAAAATGAAATATTTATAATCAGAAAATTCTTCATAAATCGAAGGGAAAAACTTTGCTAGCAATGTTTCTTCAGGTTTCATTTGATTAACTAAATAACTCGCAGTTGAAGGTTCAGTCCTTAACAGAATATATCGTCCTTTCTCAATATCATATTCTTGGAGATTTTTTAAATTTGGTCTATAAGTCGATAACCATGCAATTTCATCAAGGGCATTCATCCGGATGATTTTTTCGGGATCCGCACAAAGTCGTTCGTATTGTTCTTGTGGAATACATTTTGGAGTAATAATTTTGTCTATAAACGGAAATAATAATTTAGAGACATGATAACTTCTGGGCTCGTCACTAAATCCAATAGAACGTATTTGAAGCCCGAAAGATATCCTTACGCCTTCTACAGACCCGAAAGTTACAAAGAAATCCGGATTAAATTCTGTCACATAAGGTAATAGATCTTGCACTCTCTCAGAATACGCTTCCAATTTTCCTACTAAGGAATCACCCCCATGTCTACCAACTTTTATATATTTAAATCCTGTATCATCCATTATTTGAAAAGTTGAATCAAAATCCCTTGCTGTGATCATTAAAGTAGCTTTTTCATCTTCAAATTTTTTAAAAAGGGATTTAAACATTATCCCCGCTTTGGGTTCTTCTATATCAATCCAGATTTTTTTGCCACTTAGACTCATTAAAATATCACATTTATTTTTTTTTTTATTTTTTGAAAAATCTACTTGAATTGTAAATAAAGCGAAACTTTTAAGATTTTTAGGATGTTTTACTTTACTTATGTCAAGTAAAGAATTAAATTTTAGCTTACAAAAAAATGTGATTTTAAATAAACAACCTGTTTTTGGCCCTACTTCTCGTTTTGCAGGCAAGGAAAAAGACCTTCCGGATACAATCATTGGAGATGGTTCCATAATCTGTTCTCTCTCAGTGATATATGCTGGAACAACTCTTGGAAAACAAGTTTTTGTCGCTGATGGAGCATCAATTCGTGAAAATGTCCAGATCGGTGACAATACAATAATTGGGAGAAACGTGACAATCGAACTCAACACAAAAATTGGAAAAAGAACAAAGATCCAGACATCTGCTCATATAACTGGAGACTGCATTATAGGTGATGATGTCTTTATCGGACCAGAAGCTTGTACAATGAATGATATGTATATGGGAGCAAAGGATATCACAATGACAGGACCAATATTTGAGGACGGTTGTTTAGTTGGAGGGAATGCCACAATACTTCCAGGAATTAGAATTGGTAAAAATGCGGTTGTTGGAGCGGGTTCTGTAGTCACTAAAGATGTGCCTCCTAATGAAATTTGGGTGGGGAATCCTGCTAAATTCATTAAAATGCGGGATTGGTAACTAAGATATACCGTATTTAGTATCAAATTTTTATTATTTTCTTAATCTTCCTATATTTACCACATTTGAATTTAATTTTTACACTGACATGGATTAGAACTGCACTTTTTACATTTGCCTGGATATTTGAAAGTTAAAGCTTCTTCTAAATCAATTTCCATTAAATTTGCAATTGAAGTTGCCCAAGCTATTACATCTGCCAATTCTTCTGATATTTTATCAGAATCGATCAATTGTTTATTCAATAATGTAGCTAGTTCACCTATTTCCTCTACAAGCCATATAAATGTGTTATTAATTCCTCTTTCTGAATCTTTTTTAAAATATAGATTTCGAATTAGATCCTGAAACTCAGAAATTTTCATGATGAGGATAAAGTTGGATGATAAATATCAATGAAATGGTTTCTCATGCTCCAGGAGTGAAAAACCAATTAAATACCCCTAAATGAGCAAGAAAAACGACAACTATCAACGCTAATGATATTATTAGAGTACTAATAGGGCTTACTTTAAGACCTATTGAACTATCTTCAAAAAATCGCATTAATCCTGCACCACCTGAGGGCATTGGTGCTGTACCACTTCTTCTTTTTTTCCGTCTCGATTGACTTGACATGATTTAGTCTGGAATAATTTCTATTAAATTAAAATAAAATTACACATATAATAAGTTTTATTTTGAATTGTGATGGAAAATATGATAAATTTTTATTATTAATTTTAATTATCTTCAGATAATTTAAGTAAGAAATGGTTTATAGTAATGTCGAATAAAAAGAAACTTTCAGTTGTATTTGGTGGATTAATAGTAATCTTGATTATAATTTCATTTATTGGATTTCCTCAAGGATCTTCAAATTTGAATCAAGAAGAGGAAGCAAATTTGAACTTATCTGCAAGTTTTGAAGGATTTGAAAATATCAAGATAACTGATATAAAGCATAATGTGAACATAAGCGGATATGGACTTGTTAATATAGAAGATAGACTCATGGTATTAAATCAAAATTCCAATCCAATTACATCAATTTTCGTGGGAATTCGTACTGAAGATTCTGATAATTTGATCTATCTACTAGCAATGGGAATAACTAATAATGATCTTGCTACCGAACGAAATTCAATGATTTATAATAAATATGAATTAATTACAATCTATTTCGATTCTCCACTTCTTCCTCAGCAAACAAGACTTATAAGAATGAAATATACCTTAAAAGATCAATTATCATACATAAATACGGGAAATCAACAAATCAATTTTTCTGGAAATGTATTTCCATACTTACCTTACGTAGCTGAAGGTGATATTAAAGCTTCCTTTAGATTAGCAGAAAGCGCAACTGAATCATCCCATGATAGCGTATTTGGAATGGGGTCTATTGTTGGAAATGTTATATTGTATGATTTAGCACAAAGTCTTGAGATAGATCATTTGGATCCTTTCTTGATGAATTTAGAACCAGACCAATTAATTAATATAGTTTTTCAAGATTCTTCATCGACTAATATGGAATTAGAATCAGTGAATCGCGAAATAGTAATTTCGCCTTGGGGAATAGTCAAGGTTAAAGAGGACCATGTCATAAAAAATGTAGGTGTCATTAGTCTCTATAGTATACCCTTTCAAGTACCAGATAATGCAATTAATATACATGTTGGAGACAGTCTTGGTGAATTATTAGGAACGACTGTTGAAAATATTGGCAATAAAAAAGAAGTCACGATCAACCTTCTATATAATAGAGCTTTATTAGATCCTAATAATAAATTAAGGTATACAATTGAATATAATTTACCTTTTGATGATTATTTTTCAATGAATTGGTTCCAAGAATCAATTCAACTAAACTTGATTACAACAACTCATGAATACTTTATCAAAAATCAAATTATTAAGGTTTTCATTCAAGGGTGTAGCACTATTGATTACATCTCAAGTCCTCCTGATGGCATTGATCAAACGAGTGGTTCCAAAATAATCATGTATACTTCGGAAGATATTAGTCCTTATGAAGGTAAGGTGATACTCTTCACATTTACTCTTAACTATTTTGACCTAATGATTAGACCAATAATCTTTATTTTACTCATAGCCTCAATACTATCAATATTCGTTGTTCTAGTAAAAACTAAGAAGAGAGAAGGAGATACAGCATTAATTAGCGCACAATCTATCCCTATCAACGAGATCAGAGAATTTTGTTCATTATATGAAGAAAAAAATGCTTTAATTCTTGAAATTAGAAAAGCGGAAGAAGAAGCTAGAAGGAAAAAACTGGCTAAAAAATCATACAATAATATTGTCACTAAGAATAATGCAAAAATCGAGCAAATTAAACAAGAAATTATTCCATTCTCTAAACTATTGACAGAAAATAGTGCGATTTTTGGAAGTATTATCAATAAACTAGATGTGCTTGATGCTGAACGAGTTAGTGTAGATGATAGTATCAATCTTCTCGATCAACGTTATAAGAGAGGAAAGTTACCTTCTCGCACAGCATATCAAAAACTTTCTGATGATTTCTTACGTAGAAAAAAGAAAATTGATCGTACAATAGATAAATACATCCAACAATTAAGAAGCTACTTATTATAGTATCTTTTTATTGAATTAAAAGGATCATATATTATGAAACCATGGTTATTTGATATTTTAGCGTGTCCGATTGATAAACATTTTCCCTTAAAATTATATATTTTTTCTTATGAAACTACTGAGGATGAATTTCTTGAGTTTTTAGATGTATTTGAAAATAGAAAATTGGATACGATCAAGAAAGAGGAACTCATTGATTATGTTAAGCAGGATGGAAATATATTCATTAAAGATGGCATATCAATAAAAGAACTTCCATTTTCTGAATATTTATCTCTTATTAAAGCAAGCATCAAGGAATTAGAAAATCTGATTGATAAAACAGGAATCAAACCAATAATAAAATGTCAGGAAATCCTTACTACATATGTAATGGAGAAAATTAGTAATTTGAGTGAAGGTAACTTAAGTTTAAATGTAATTGATGAAATATTACCCGAACTCTATCTTCTGAATAAGTATAAGCTCGATAGTGAAATTGAATCAGGCTTACTTTTTTGCGAGGAATGCATGCGTTGGTTTCCCATATTAGAAAGCATACCACAAATGCTACCTGATGAATATAGAAATGAAGAAAATGATCTGCAATTCCTTAAAAACCATAAAAATTTATTTGATCCCGAATTTTTTAAACAAAATTTACGTCCTTATAATCTTTAAATAAGTAAGCAACATATAATAGCCCGGTGGTGTAGTGGCCAAGCATCTGGGGCCTTGAACCCCGTGACCACGGTTCGAAAACTGATGAATAATTTCATCAGTCGAATATCCGTGCCGGGCTATTTTGATTTCTTTTCTCGTCAAATTATTTAGCATAGTTGATCGATAAAAATAAAATATTATATTTTAGCAATTATTTTATTTTTTAGCCTTGTTGACAGCTTAAATATTAAAGGGATATAAAATGATACTGACTGAACTAAATTGGGATTTTTCTGAAATTATTTTACTAATTATTATATTCATTATAGGAATAGTATTTACGTACTTTATAATACCCCCAATTATAAAATTGATGAAAAAGAAGAATTATATTGGATATGATATACATAAAAATAGTAGACCTCAAGTAGCGGAATCAGGAGGTATAAGTATTGTAATAGGTTATTCTGTTATTTCTATTTTGTTAATTTTAGCTTTCCCTCTATTTTCAAATGAAATATTTGTATTACTTATATCCGTAATTTTATCTGGCATCATTGGTTTTTTGGATGATCGAATTAAACTCAAATCTAGATATAAGATTTTTTTAGTGTTATTTATTGGAATGATAATTTTCATAGCGAATTTCTTTGGTTTCATTACTATCGAATCTCCTACTATCCCATTTTTAGGAAAATTAAGGTTAAATATAATTTATCCATTATTAGCACCATTAATTGTAGCTGTTTTTGGAAATACGGTTAATATGTTAGAAGGATATAACGGAGAAGGTTCAGGCACATGCCTTATTGCATTAATATCCTTACTTATTTGTGGCTTAATATGGAATTCTGCAGAAGCTATATTATTCACCACTATAGGAATTGCTGTTTTAATACCTTTTTTTTATTATAATAAATATCCTGCAAAAATTTTTCCAGGAGATGTAGGAACTTTAAGTATGGGTACAATTCTAGCGGGAGTTGCATTATTTGGATCCTTAGAAGCCGCAGTATTTTGTGCGCTCTTAATTCATGTATTCAATAGTTTTTATGTGTTATACTCCGTGAAAGGATTTTTCGAGAGTTCAGAAATACAAGAAGATATGAATGATATCCTTCTTTTAGAGGATGATAGAATAAAAGCGTCAAGCAATAAAGAAGCAGCGTTGACTTTACCAAGGCTGATTCTGGCTCGAGGACCGCTAAAAGAGCCAGATTTGGTAAAAAATTTTTTTGCAATTTCAATTATTTGTGGCTTTTTTGCAATTTTTACCACTTTAATGATGGCAATTACGGTCAATAAAATAAGCATTATTTTTTTAGGATTCCTCGCACCTTATCTAATCATATTTTCATTCATTCTTCTTATTTTCTTTCCGAGAATTAGAGGGATAATCTCTATCATGATAATTGTAATGATTGGAGGTTATCTTTTA